>Ga0302313_10000126_pt1 | contig 70719 bp, 57 predicted proteins | sample III_Palsa_N2_2_FD_200454 | JGI IMG/M metagenome (GOLD analysis project Ga0302313, IMG submission 200454) | Peat permafrost microbial communities from Stordalen Mire near Abisko, Sweden - III_Palsa_N2_2 | ecosystem: Environmental > Terrestrial > Soil > Palsa > Peat permafrost | place: Sweden...
AGGAGAACGTCATCGTCGGCCGCTTGATTCCGGCCGGTACGGGTATGGCCTACTACCGCAATGTTCAGCTCTCTCCAGAGCTGGAAGAGGCGGCGGCGCAGGTCCAGCAAGAGGTTACCGCGGCGATTGAAGCCGAGGAGCGCGAGCTGGAACAGATGCGCATGGAAGGCGAACAAGAAGAGATGGCCGCCGAATAACTGCGATCACAATCGAAAACAAACAGAACGGCAGGGCGCCAGCCCTGCCGTTTTGTTTTACCATTCCGGTGATATGAATGCATCGATCGCAGTCGCAGTCATCGGAGCTATTGCAGGGCTCATGACGGCAGCCATGACCTACGCCATCACCAAGCGGCGCGAGCGCGAAGCGGATTGGCGAAAACTGAAGCTAGAGATGTATCGCGAGTTTACGACTGCAATGGCAGGGATGGCTGAGGGCGACGCTGGCTACCAGGAGAAGATGCGCTTCAACGTTGCTTCTAACTCGCTCCACCTCATCGCTAGTAAACGCGCTGTAGATGCACTGGAAGCTTTCCGTCAAGAGATCAGTGCCTCCAATCAGAACAGGAGTGGAGAAGCGCACGACAGATTACTATCGCGCCTCTTCTGGGAAATCAGATCCGATCTCGGTGATGTTCCGACCGAAAGGCCGGAAGATTTCAAAGTGAAACTTTACACTTCTGGGACTAACCGTAAGTAGCCGATGGCCCATCCTCGACGCGGATTTACCTCGCGGTGGGGCGAGATTCGCTTTGTGGAACCGAAGCAGTACTCTCTCCTGTCAGGGGTTCTTGGAGGGAAGCGGTCGAGTGCTGCCGCACTCGATAACCCACCCTGCCGCGGCAAAGCCACGTCGAGGATGGGCCACCCGGCTACTTTGGACAGGCAGTACGCTTGACGTGCACAATACAATCAAGACAGGGATCAAAGTGCTTAGCCGTCGGTGGGTCGCCAAAAAGCACTTCGAGCTTTTTTTGTGGTGAACGGCTGAAAATCGCCGTGAGCTTAATAGTTTAGGCCAATAAGTACCGGGGGAGGGGTGTACCCTGCCGGGAAAGTGCTCCCACTGCACCAAGCTTCGCATGCAGACCAAAAACTTTGCCGCCGATTGCGACCTTCAGGCAAGATGGGACGTCAGCAAAAAGCATGGGCAACGCCCATCGGAAATGCGGTCTCAACCTGTGAAGAGATTTTTTGCAATGCTGCTGTTGGTGGCTTCGGCTGTTGTCGTCTCTGCGCAGGGTACGCGGGCGGAACATCTGGCTTGGTCGGATGAGTTTAATGGGGAGCACAGTGTTCCTGATCCGGCGAATTGGAAGTTTGAGACGGGTGGGAATGGGTGGGGGAATCATGAGCTGGAGACTTATTGTGCGCCGGGGTCGGACTTGGGACCTTGTAAGGCTGCGACGCCGAATGTGGTGGTGACGGATGGGTATCTGCATTTAGTGGCGCGGCGGGATGCGGCGGGCAAGTGGACTTCGGCGCGGATGACGACTAAGGGGTTGCAGAGTTTTCAGTATGGGCGGATGGAAGCGCGGATTCAGATTCCTGCGGGGCCGGGAGTGTGGCCGGCGTTCTGGATGCTTGGGGATGATATCGACCAGCGGCCTTGGCCGGCTTCCGGTGAGTTGGACATTATGGAGAACATTGGCAAGGAGCCGGGGAAGATTCATGGGTCGGTGCATGGGATTGGGTTTACGGGTACGCCGCTGACGACGGTGGGCACGCTGCCCGAGGATGCGGAGTTTGCGGCGGGGTTTCATACGTATGGCATGATCTGGTCGTCGGGCAAGGTGCAGTATTACGTGGATGATCCGGCGCATCCATATGCGACGTATACGCGGGCCGATCTGCCCAAGGGTGCGGTGTGGCCTTTCGATGATGGGCGATATTTTTTCGTGTTGAATTTGGCGATGGGTGGGGATTGGCCGGGGCCGCCAGCGGCGACGACTCCTGCGACCGTGGAGATGCTGGTGGATTATGTGCGGGTGTATCAGGACGAGCAGTTGAGTATGACGAGTGCGGGCGCGGGGAAGCGTTAAGGGGTACGCTGTCGGTATGAGTGGACGGGTGGCGTTGGTGACGGGGGCTTCGCGGGGGCTGGGCGCGGCGATGGCTGTGGTGCTGGCTGAGAGTGGGCATCGCGTGGCGGTGAATTATTTTGAACGGGCAGCGCGGGCTGAGGAGCTTTGTGCCGGGCTGCGGGCGCGGGGGTTGGTGGCGCAGGCGTTTCAGGGGGATGTGCGGGATGAGGGTGAGGTCGCGCGTTTGGTTGGGGAGGTTGAGGCTGGGCTGGGGGCTATTGAGGTGGTGGTGGTGAATGCTACGGGGCATCAGCCGTTGCTGTCGATCGAGGAGCAGACATGGCAGGCGTATCTGGATCAGCTTGAATTTTTTGTGAAGTCGCCGCTGCTGTTGGTGAAGGCGGTGTTGCCGGGAATGCGGGCGCGCGGGTTTGGGCGGGTGATACAGATTGGCAGCGAGGTGGTGGAACTGGGGAATTCGCGGTTCGCGAATTATGTGGCGGCGAAGGCGGCGCAGTTGGGGCAGACGCGGTCGTGGGCGCGTGAGCTTGGTGGGTCGGGGATTACGGTGAATTTGGTGGCGCCGGGATGGATTCCTACGGAGCGGGCGTTTGAGGCTACCGAGGAAGAGAAGCTTGGGTATGTGCGTGGGGTTGCGCTGGGACGGATGGGTTTGCCGGAAGAGGTGGGTCGGGTGGTGGCGTTTCTGGCTGGCGACGATGCTTCGTTTGTGACGGGGCAGAAGATTGCGGTGAATGGCGGGAACACACTGGTGTAGGTGCGCAGTTCGCCTCAGCGGCTAAAGCCGCCATGGTGGAGAATATCTGAAGGCACGGCTGAAGCCGTGCCCCTTCGAGGCGACGAGCTGCTCGGAAGGGGCCGCGCCTCTCCAAAGCTATGAGGCTAGCAGGCTCTTGAGGTCGAGGGGGCGGGTGTACATGGTTAGGTTGCCGGTGGGATCGCGAGGCCATTCGGACTCGGGCCGGTCCCAGTAGAGTTCGACGCCGTTGAGGTCGGGGTCGTGGAGGTAGAGGGCTTCGCTGACGCCGTGGTCGGCAGCGCCGTCGAGGGAGATGTTGGCGGCGAGGAGGCGGCGGAGGGCGTCGGCCAGGGATGCGCGCGTGGGATAGAGGACGGCGAGGTGATAGAGGCCGGTGGTGCCGGGTGGGGGCGGTTGGCCGCCGAGGGACTCCCAGGTGTTGAGGCCGATGTGGTGGTGGTAGCCGCCGGCGGAGAGGAAGGCCGCGGAGTCGCCCATGCGCAGCGTGATGTCGAAGCCGAGGACGCCGTGATAGAAGGCGAGGGCGCGGTCGAGGTTGGCGACGCGGAGGTGAACGTGGCCCATGCGGGTCTGGGGATGGATAGCGGGCGAGGAGCTCATGGGGTGGGCATGCCGTTGGTTGGGGGAGGTTCGTTGGCGCTGGCGTCGAGGGCTACCTTCCACTCGCCATGAACCTTCTTCCAGAAGGTGATGTAGCGGCCGGTGGCGGTGGTGGACTTGCCATCCTTGTCGATGGTGGTGGCGTCGTAGTGTCCCCAGGTAAAGCCGGTGTCGTTGGAGGGGCCAATCTGTGCGCCTTCAGCGTACCAACTGAGCTTGTAGGTGGCGGGATCCCAGTTGGCGATGGAGGCAATGGCAGAGCGGCCGAGGACGGCAGGCTGACCGTTGTTGAGGGTGACGCCGTCGTCGGCGAACCAGGTACTGAAGGCCTTGCCTCCTCCATCGGTGACGGCCTGGGAGAACTGACTTTCGAGCTTGAGCATCTCGAGGACGCCGGGGGATAGCGGCTGCGTGTGAAGCGGCGTGTAGGTGAAGGTCGACTTGGAGGCTTTCGTCGGTGGGGGGACGGAAGGGTTGGTGGTGGGGCTGACGGCGCTGGCCGGCGGGAGATTCTGGGCGGGAAGGCCGGCGGGAATGGCGGTGAGCAGAAGGGCGAGGGCTAGTCGACTCATGAGGAGAATTGTACGTCTCGGATACCGCTGGGATACGTTTGGGCGGGCGCGGCTGATATGCTTCGGGCCATGGGACATGGCGGGGCGAAGGGCAAGTTGCTGCTGGCGGCTGCGGGCGGAGCGGTGCTGGCTAGCGGCGTGGTGATGGGGGCGATGCATGGTCCGCATGCGGCGGCGATGGTGGTGCGGTGGCTCGGTGTCGCGCTGATGATGGTGTATGCGTGGCGGCGGAAGAGTCTGACGCCTTGGATTTTTGTGGCCATGGTAGCGGGTGCGGAGTTGGGGTTCGATGCACCGCATGTGGCGGTGCAGCTGAGGGTACTGTCGGATATTTTTCTGAGGTTGATTCGGACGATTGTGGCTCCGCTGATCCTGGCGACGCTGATTGTGGGGATTGCGGGGCATGGGGATCTGAAGAGCGTTGGAAGGATGGGGCTGAAAGCGCTGGTGTACTTCGAGGTGGTGACTACTCTGGCGCTGGCGGTGGGGCTGGTGGCGATCAATGTGAGTAAGGCTGGAGTTGGGTTGAGTTCGTCGGCCGGGCAAACCCAGGTCCGAGAATCCGGACCTGGGGCACCCAGTTCTGTGAGTGTACAAACACCGAGTGCTACAGCTGTCCCCGTGGTGACCAAGTGGGATGAGGTGTTGCTGCATGTGTTTCCCGAGAACCTGGCGAAGAGTATTGCCGAGGGGCAGGTGCTGCAGGTGGTGGTGTTTGCGGTGCTGTTTGGGATTGCGCTGGCTACGGTGAGTGAGGCCAAGCGTGCTCCGGTGTTGAGGTTGTGCGAGAGCCTGAGCGAGGTGATGTTTCGGTTTACGAATGTCGTGATGTACTTTGCCCCGGTTGCGGTGGGAGCGGCGATGGCGTACACAGTGGGGAATATGGGACTGGGCGTGCTTGTGAATCTGACCAAGCTGCTGGTAACGCTGTACGGCGCGCTGGTGGTGTTCGGTGTGTGCGTGCTGTTGCCGGTGGCGCTGTTGTTCCGTGTGCCGGTGCTGCGGTTTCTGCGTGCGGTGGCGGAGCCGGCGACGATTGCGTTTGCTACGTCGACCAGTGAGGCGGCACTGCCGAGCGCGATGGAACAGATGGAAGCGCTCGGGGTTCCGCGAAGGATTGTGGCGTTCGTGATTCCGGCGGGATACAGCTTCAATCTCGATGGGTCGACGCTGTATCTTGCTGTGGCTAGCATTTTTGTGGCGCAGGCGGCGGGCATGCACCTGACGCTGGCGCAGCAGTTGGTGATGATGTTGACGCTGATGCTGACCAGCAAGGGCGTCGCGGGGGTTCCGCGGGCGATGCTGGTGGTGTTGCTGGCGACTGCTTCGCAGTTTCATCTGCCGATGGAGCCGATCTTTGTCATTCTCGGGATTGACGCGCTGATGGATATGGCGCGGACGACCGTGAATGTGGTGGGGAATTGCCTCGCGAGCGTCGTGATTGCAAAGTGGGAGGGCGAGTTTGGGACGGAACCGGCCAGTGAAGTGGTGCTGGAGGGGGCCGAGGCGTAGGGTACCCCCCTCCCCCCTCCGGGTATGACTTGGGCTGTAAAGTAGTCCATTCAGGCGGTTTAGGTGGCAAAGTATCCCCCCTCTGGGTATGACTTAGGCTGTAAAGTAGCCCATTCAAGCGGGTTAGGTGGCAAAGCGTTTACCTAGGGCTTCGCCCTAGGCTGTGATATGTCGGGCCGTTGGCCCTTTTATGGTGGCCTGTCCGGACGTGGTTTCGTTTCTTGTGGGAGGGTCTAGTGCAATTGTAGTGGGTTGGTGGGGGTAACTATGCCAACTTGCTTAGAGAGAAATCGCCAGTGGGGGCGCGGGTTCTGTGGGATTGGGTGGGTGTTGGGGCCTTGACATGCGGATTTTGGGCTGTTTTTGAGAGCGGTTTGGGAGATTTATTTTTGGCGGGGCGATGGGGAAGGAAATCAGGGCCTCGGCGGGGCTCAAGGTCCTCCCTTTCGAAAGGCGAGAGAAAGAACGGGAGAAAGCGGGTTCGCTCGCTGCGCTCGGAATGACAAATCCTTTCAGAAATTGTTAAAGAAAACCAAAGGCGACTGCCCGCGCTGTCAGGGTTGGGTGGACCAGCAGTTCGGGTTTGGCTGGTTGGAGGCGGAGGAGTTGGCGTTGGTGGCGGGTGGGTTGTGCGGGGATGGATTGGAGGTGCTTCCGGGAGACGGAGGCTGGGGAGTGGGGCAGGGGGTTGGGGTGCCGCTAGGGCCTTCGTTATAGTGGCGGTCGTCGCGGGGTGGGAGGATGTTGATGGAACGGAGCCAGGCGGTTGCTAGCTTGGGCCAGTTTTCTTCGGGGGCATTGGGTGGGTGCATGCCGAAGCCGTGGCCGCCAGTGGCGTAGTAGTGAAGCTCGGCGGGGACGTGGGCGTCCATGAGGGCGGCGTAATAGACGAGGGCGTTCCTGCCGTAGGTGCGATCGTTCTCTGCCTGGATGAGGAAGGTGGCGGGGGTGAACTCGTTGGGGGCGTAGACGGGGTTGAGTTGGGTGTTGTCGGGGGGAACGGCGAGGTAGGCGGGATAGACGATGATGGCGAAGTCGGCGCGGGCGCGGATGTGGGTGTTGGCGTCGGGCGCGGCGGGGGTGGAGGCAATGTGATCGTCGTTGGGATGGGTGCAGAGGAGGACGGCGAGGTTGGCGCCGGCGGAGAAGCCCATGACGCCGATGTGGGTGGGGTCGATGTGCCAGTCGGCGGCATGGGCGCGGGTGAGGCGCATGGCCTGCTGGGCGTCTTCGAGATCGGCGGGGTCGGCGGGATAATGGCCTGCGTCGCCCTGGGGTTGGGCGACGCGGTACTTGACCAGGATGCAGGTGATGCCGATGGAGTTGAGCCAGTGGCAGGCGTCGAGTCCTTCGCCGTCCCAGGCGAGAATGCGATAACCTCCGCCCGGGAAGACGAGGGCTGCGGCGCCGGTGTTGTGGTCGTGCGGCGGATAGACGGTGAGGGTTGGGACGGTGACGTTGGTGATACGGGCAGTGCGGCGGCCGTCGATGAGATTGTCGGTGGGCACGGTGGTGTCGGTTTCGGGGGCGGTGGTCTGGGGCGGCTCAGGAGTGGCGTGGGGCCAGAGGGGGAGCGTGAGGGGCTGGGTCTGGGCATGGGCCGCGGGGAGGAAGAGCGCGGTGGAGAGTAGTGCGCAGGTTGCGAGGCCGAGAGCGGGGGAGCACTTCATGCCGACCATAGTATTCCCAGTTCCGCGCGCACGGCGAGGGCTACCAGGGAGGGCTGTTGTGGGGGCGCGAGGAAATGGGGACAGGTTGGTACACTGGGGGGATACAGAATGCGTCCTATGAGGATGAGGTTAGGGACCCCACGGAATTCGAGATGAGCGAGTACTTAAGTAAGATCAAGTCGCCGGGGGATGTGAAGAAGCTTGGCTTGGTGGAGCTGGAGCGGCTGGCGGAGGAGATCCGTGAGCGGCTGATTGTGGGCGTGGCGAAGACGGGTGGGCATATCGGGCCGAATCTTGGGGTGGTGGAGCTGACCATCGCGATGCATTATGTGTTTGATACGCCGCGCGATAGTTTCGTGTTCGACGTGAGCCACCAGAGCTATGTGCACAAATTATTGACGGGGCGCGAGAGTCAGTTTGATACGATCCGGCAGCCGGGGGGCCTGAACGGCTTCATGCTGCGCACTGAAAGTGAACACGACAGTTTTGGGGCCGGACACGCCGGGACGGCGCTGAGTGCGGCGTTGGGGATGGCGGTGGCTCGGGACATGAGCGGCGGGGATGAGCACATTGTGGCGCTGGCGGGGGACGCCGCGTTTACGAATGGGATCAGCTATGAGGCGCTGAATAATATGGCGTCGACCAAGCGGATGATCATCGTGCTGAATGATAACGAGTGGTCGATTGATAAGAATGTTGGAGCGATTGCAGAGTACTTCCACAAGATTGCGACGAACCCAACGTATGTGAGCATGCATGATCGGGCCGCGGTGCTGGTGGAGAAGTTTGGCGGCAAGGCTGCCCGGCATATTGCGCGCAAGGCGGAAGAGGCGGCCAAGGGGATCGTCGGGCGGGGCATGATCTTTGAGGAGTTTGGGCTGAATTATTTTGGGCCGGTGGATGGGCATAACCTGCCGATGCTGATTGAGACGTTCAAATTTTTAAAGAAGCAGAAGCGGCCGGTGGTGCTGCATGCTCTAACGCAGAAGGGGCGCGGTTTCCAGCCGGCGATGGAGAAGCAGAAGAAGTTTCATGGGCTGGGGCCGTACGATCCAGAGACGGGAGAGACGAAGCCGACGGGACAGAAGACGTACTCGGAAGTGTTTGCGGAGAGCTTGACGAAGCTGGCGAATAAGAATGACAAGGTGGTCGCGATTACGGCGGCGATGCCGAATGGGACGGCGCTGGATTTATTTCGGCCGCATCATCCGAAGCGGTACTTCGATGTCGGGATTGCGGAGGAGCATGCGGTGTTGTTTGCCGCGGGGATGGCGACGAAAGGGTATCGGCCGTTCTGCGCAATCTACTCTACATTTTTGCAGCGGGCATTTGACCAGGTAGTGCATGATGTCGCGTTGCAGAATCTTCCGGTGGTGTTCTGTATGGATCGCGGCGGGCTGAGTGGCGATGATGGGCCTACGCATCATGGGCTGTTCGACATCAGCTATCTGCGTGGTGTTCCGAACTTGATCCACATGGATCCGAAGGATGAGGACGAGTTGCAGGACATGATGTTGACCGCGCTCGAGCATGAGGGGCCGAGCGCGATTCGGTATCCGCGTGGGACAGGGCCGGGCGTTGAGGTGAAGGCGCGGCCGGTGGCGCTGGAGATTGGCAAGGCCGAGGTGCTGAAAGATGGTCGCGATGTGGCGATCTTTGCGCTGGGCAATATGGTCGCCGAGGCGAAGCGGCTGGCGGCGATGCTGGAGGAGGAGGGGCATAGCGTTGCGGTGATCAATGCGCGGTTCGCGAAGCCGATCGATGGAGAGTGTGTTGTGAAGTATGGTGCGCGGTGCGAATTGCTGGTGACGATGGAGGACCATGTGCTGGCAGGTGGGTTCGGATCAACCGTGCTGGAGTGCCTGAATGCGCACTCGATGGAGGTGCCGGTGGTGCGGGTGGGTTGGCCGGATGCGTTCATCGAGCATGGGAAGGTGGAGGCATTGCGGGAGAAGTATGGACTGACGGCAGAGGCGGCGATGAAGCGGGCGCGGCCATTCTTGAGTCCTGCGCGGACGGCGGGAGCGGGATTGGTCGCGCGCTAGAGGGATTGCCGGCTGGCTTCGATGGCTAGCAGCTCGAGGGTGCGGCGCTGGCGGAAACGGAAGGTGGCGGCTAGTTGGCGGTGGACGAAGAGTTTGTCGGCAAGAGCGCTGAGAGGGCCGAGGGGGAGTTCGTATTCGACTTCGTCGTGGAGAAGCGTGCCGCTACGGTGGGGCTCTACGGTGTGGCAGTGACGCCAATACTTGAAGGGGCCACTGAGCTGCACGTCGCAGAAGCCTTCGAGCCAGCGGAAGTCTTCGATGAGGGCTTTCCATGAGAGGCGGATGGGAGAGAGGGGCACGGGGCGAATGGTGATCGCTAGGCGAGTGCCGGTGCCGGCGGTGATGCGGTCGGAGCCGGGGAAGGGCTGAGGTGGCGGAGGCGGCGGGACGAGAGTGGAGTGCTCGATGCGTGCGTGTTGCCAGGCGGGCATGAGGCGGGGGAGATTGGCGGGATCGGCGAAGAAGGCGAAGGCCAGTTCGACGGGGAAGGGTAGTCGCTGTTCCGTTTGGAAGTGGAGGCGCATGAGTTTTATTGTGAGTGTAACGGTGGGCATGCGGCGGTGTGTGGCTGGCCGTTGAGGAGATGAAATATTTCGGCAAAGAACAGTGGCGTCCCGAAGGACGCCACTGTTGGTTTCATGCGGATGTTGGGTGAAGGAGCATTAGTTGGGCATCAGGACGGCGTTGATGACCTGGATGACACCGTTGGACTGAATGACGTTGGCGGTGGTGATCTCAGCCTTGCCACCTTTTTCGTCGGTGATCATGATGTGGCCCATGTGCTCGGTGAAGGTGAGCATGCCACCTTGGACGGTCTTGGCGGAGTAGGTGCCATTACCCTTCTTGATCCACTCCTTGAGGTCCTTGGTGGTGATGGCGCCGGGGACGACGTGGTAGGTGAGGATCTTTACCAGGGTGTCGTGATTCTCAGGCTTGACGAGGTTGTCGACGGTGCCGGCGGGAAGCTTGCCGAAGGCGTCGTCGGTGGGGGCGAAGACGGTGAAGGGTCCAGGGCCTTCGAGCGTGTCGACGAGACCTGCAGCCTTGACTGCTGCGACGAGGGTCTTGTGGATGGGGGAGTTGACGGCGTTCTCGACGATGTTCTTGGTCGGGAACATGGCTGCGCCGCCGACGTCCGGGTCCTTCATCTGGGCGTTGACTGCGAGCGAGGTAATAGCAAGCGCGGCGCCTGCCATGAGGGTGATCAGAGACTTCTTCATTTTGGTTTCCCTTTCAAAGGTTGTTGCTGAAGATCAAGTGAGGAACAAAGCCCATTGCTTCGTCTCGCTGTTCCGAGTAGACGCACATCCTATCTACGCGGGTCAGTGGCAAGTGGATTGGTCTTGCGCGGACGGTGAGAATTAATTGTGGCGCCTGTTCGCAGTGGTGGCGGGAGGAATAGGGGGCGAGGTTTGAGGACGTGGATAAAGAACGGGAAATTGTTCGGGGTGCGCAGGTCTGAATGGAATCAAAGAGAAGACGACGGCGGGCGCAGAATGAGGATGGGGTATGCGGCTTTGGTTCGGGTGCATTGACAAAGGGGTAAGGCAACCGTCAACTAAAGCGTGAGCATGGTCAGGCAAAGGGAGTTGCGAGGAAGAATGTACGAGAGAGGCGGTCAATCGCGGATCAAGGTGGCGCTGGCGCGCGTTGGCCATCAGCGCGGGCTACTGCTGGTGGGTCTGTTCAAGTTGAGCAAAGCAATCTTCTTTACTGCGCTGGGAGCGGGTGCGCTGGACCTGATGAACAAGAACATCAGCGACGTTGTGATGCATGTGATCGACGCGCTGCGGATCGATCCAGAGCGACACTTTGTCGGGATATTGATGGAGCATGTCGGGTTGATTGATACCCATCAATTGAAGAGGGCGGGGATTCTGTCGTTTCTGTACGCGATGGTCTGCGTGGTAGAAGGCACCGGGTTAATGCTGGAGAAGCGATGGGCCGAATACTTCACCGTGACGCTGACGGCGTTGGGCCTGCCGTGGGAGAGCTATGAACTGATGATGAGGTACTCGCCGTATAAGGTGGCGCTGTTGGTAATTAACTTAGCGGTGCTGCTGTACCTGGTGTGGATATTGAGGAAGCGGCGGGTGGATGAGAGTGTGAGCTACGGTGGGGAAGGTGTGGGATAGGGCAACTTTCGCTTTTATTTCGCTTACAACAAGCGGAATGGGCTGGCAAGTACCCAGGCGGGGGCGAATCATTCGAGATAACACAAGATGTAGGGGTGGGGTTTCCTAGAAATACTAGATAGTGGATTTTCCACATTTCCTGCGGAAAACCGGGGACGCAACCCTGAGATTTCACTTGCTATCCAGCGCTCTACACTACATTCTTAGTGGAACGAAGTGGAACAAAGTGGTCAAAACAGGTAAGGCGAGACCAAATCTGTGTTGATAGTACGGCAAGCAAGGGCTGGTAGAGAGTCTTCGGGCAGATACCTTTTGGATTTGGTTCGGATTTGAGATGAGGTTTTGGAATGTTTCGCGGCAATCACCCAACACGCGTTGATGAGAAAGGCCGGTTGAAGATTCCGGCTGACTTCAAGCGCCGTGTGGATGAGCTGTATGGGCCGCAGTTTTTTATTACGAGCAAGGACGGCAAGCGGGCTGAGCTTTACCCGATGAAGGAATGGGAGCGGATTGAGGATGCGCTGGCAAAGGCCCCCTCGAGCGCTGCGAAGAAGAAGTTTCTGGATGTGACGAACTATTACGGCCAGGTTGTGGAGATGGATGCGCAGGGAAGGTTGTTGATTCCGCAGTTGCTGCGCGAGGCCGCAACGCTGGCAGGCGATGTAGCGGTGCTGGGTATGCAGACGTACCTGGCGGTTGCTGATGACAAGAAGCACAAGGCTTCGCTTGAAGAGAATCCGCTGACAGACGCTGATATGGATGCGTTGGGAGCGGCAGGAATTTAGTTTTGAAGCCCCTGAGTGGGGCGCATGAGGCGGATGGTATGGCTGAACCGCAACATGTACCGGTTCTTTTGGAAGAGAGTTTGAACTTTCTGAATGTGCGCGCGGGCGGCGTGGTGGTTGATGCGACGCTCGGATTCGGCGGCCACTCTTTGGCGATAGCAAAGAGGCTTGGAGGGTCGGGCAGGTTGATCTGCTTCGATCGCGATGAGCAGGCGATGGAGTTGGCACGGGCGCGGCTGGCGGGATTGGGTTCGGATCTGGGAGGCGAGATGCCCACGGTTGAATTTGTGGGGCGGCCGTTCTCAGAGATTGCCGAAGTGATCTCGCCGGGCACGCTGGATGGATTGCTTGCGGACTTTGGTGTGAGCAGCATGCAGCTGGATGAGGCGCACAGAGGATTCAGTTTCCGGTCGGATGGACCTTTAGACATGCGGATGGATACGCGCAAAGGTTTGACGGCCGAACAAGTGGTAAATCAGGCGGACGAAGAAGATCTCGCGAACTTGATTTACGAATTCGGAGAGGAAAGGAGGTCGCGGAGAATCGCCAGAGCTATTGTGCGGGCGCGGCCGTTATCTACGACAGCAGAACTTGCTCGAGTGATATCGGCCGTTGCCCCGCCAATAAAAGGCGAACATCTACATCCGGCGACCAAGACTTTCCAGGCACTTCGAATTCGAGTGAATGATGAGCTGGGCGAGATTCAAACGCTGCTGAAAAGCGCGGGATCTCTGTTGAAGCCGGGCGGGCGAGTGGTGATGATCAGTTTTCACTCGTTGGAAGACCGGCTGGTGAAGGACAGTTTTCGCGAGAGCGCGAGGCTGGGTGAGTTGGAAATGTTGACGAAGAAGCCGGTAACGGCGACGGAACAAGAAGCGCTGCGGAATCCGCGATCGAGAAGCGCAAAGCTTAGAGCTGCCGAGAGAGTTTCGCAGCGCGAAGTTAGAAAGACCAAAAAGTTTTAGAGATCGGGCCGGGGTTGTCCTGCCGTGCTTTCAGGCGAAAGACAACCAACGTACGAAAAATTCCCTTCCCCCTTACAGCAACCCCGGCCCGGGTTGCACTCGCTGGACGAGTCGGGGAAAGGGGATGAAGAGATTGAGATAGCAAGGCGGAGGATGCGCGATGGCGACGATGGCGATTGGCGGACAAGAGATGGCGGAGATGCAGGCGAGGCCCAGCGCGCGTCGCGGGGCGAGTGTCGCTGAGCGGAACCGCGAGCTGTACGAGCAGCAGCGTGCGCGGCGGCGTGGGCCAACTCCCGAGATGTTTTTCGCCAAGCACATCGACAACAGCCGGATTGTGAAGGCGGATGATCCGGAGCGGCGCAAGGAGATGCGCAGCTTCACGATTGCGATGACGATGTTCTTTCTGCTGACGATGGTGTACGTGTGGCAGCATTTCTCGGCGATTGAAGTTGGCTATCGGGTAGAGGCGCAGAAGACGCAGGTGGCGCAGTTGCAGGAGAAGAATCGGCAACTGGAGCTGACGGAGGCGCAGCTGAGCGATCCGAACCGGATTGACAAGATCGCGAAGCAACTGGGACTCGACACGCCGCAGCCGGGGCAGGTGGTACGGCCGGACGGGATGAGTGGAGCCACCGCGGTGATGGCGCAGGCACGGATTCCGGTGCTGACCGAAAAGCTGTCGGGAAACTAGGTGGCCGCGATGGCTATCAGCATCGCGGAGAGTTTGACACGAGAACAGGAATTCCAGGATGAATGAGACGTCGCGTCAGAAGCTCACCGCACCTATACGCCGGGTGCGGTTTGTCTATGTGGCGATGATTTTCTGTTTCTGGGCGGGCGCGATTGCCGTGCGGCTGATGTGGCTGCAGGTGGTGCAGCATGGCACGTGGGTGGACCGCGCCAAGCAACAGCAGCAGCGAACATTTGAGGTGGCGCCGCATCGGGGCGTGCTGTACGACCGCAACATGAAAGCGCTGGCGATGACGGTGCTGGTGGACAGCATCTATGCGGTGCCGAGCGAACTGGGGGACAATCGTTCGGATGATGCGGCGCTGCTGGCCAGGGTGGTGCATGCCGATCCTCTGGATGGCTTTACGCGGGAGAAGGAGATCGATGCGCGGTTCAACGCGTCGAAGCATTTTGCGTGGGTGGCGCGCAAGGTGACTCCGGAGATTGCGGCACGGGTGCAGCAGCTTAATCTCAAGGGAATTTATCTGCAGAAGGAGTTCAAGCGGTTCTATCCGAATGGAGATTTGAGCTCGCATGTGCTGGGGTATGTGGGCACGGATGACAATGGGCTGGGCGGGTTGGAGGCGAAGTTCGACGATGAGCTGCACGGGGAGTCGGGGCACGAGCTGACGGCGATCGATGCGAAACGCCACGTGCTTGGTTCCGATGAGAGCGATCCGATTCCGGGAGAGAACCTGGAGCTGACGATCGATTCGAATATTCAGTACATGGCGGAGCGGGCGCTGGATAAGCAGATGGCCAAGGTGAAGGCATCGCACGGCACGATTGTGGTGCAGGACCCGAACACGGGGCAGATCCTGGCGCTGGCGGTGAGCCCACGATTCAATCCGAATGATGCGCTGCATGTGGATCCGCAGGATCTGACGGACCTGGCGGTGAGCGATGTGTATGAGCCGGGGTCGACGTTCAAGCTGGTGACATACGCGGCGGCGGTCGATGCGGCGGGTGTGAAGCCGATGGATATGGTGGACTGCCAGGGCGGAGCGATGACGATGTTTGGTCGCACGTTGCATGATGACAAGTCGGACCGGTTTGGGGTGGTGACGGTGAAGTACGCGCTGGAGCACTCGAGCGACGTGGGTGCGGCGAAGATGGCGCTGAAGCTTGGGCCGGACAAGTTCTACAAGTACATGCGGGGTTTCGGATTTGGAGACCGGAGCGGAATTGAACTGCCGAGCGAGACGCGCGGGCTGCTGGCGCCGCCTCGGAAGTGGGGATCGACGAGCATTTTGTCGATGGCGATTGGGCAGGAGGTGGCGGTGACGCCGGTGCAGCTGGTGACGATGGTGTCGGCGATTGCGAATGGGGGGATGTACTTGCCGCCGCATATCCTGTTGCAGTCGAGCGACGCGCTGAAGGGCGCGCAGCACTTGGGGGCGAGCCCGTTTCGTCCCGCGGATGAGTTGCCAGCGACGCTGCCGGATGGAGCGCATCGCGTGATCAGCGAGCGGACGGCGTTGACGATGCGGGAGATGATGGCGGGCGTGGTGAGCGAAGGTACCGGCAAGGCTGCGCAGTTGAACGGATACAGCTCGGCAGGAAAGACGGGCACGGCGCAGAAGGTTGACCCGGTGACGCACACGTATTCGCACACCAAGGTGGTGGCGAGCTTTGCGGGGTTTGCGCCCGTGAATCATCCGGCGATCTCGGTGACGGTGGTGATCGATCAGCCGACGGTGGGCATACTGTATGGCGCGGAGGTGAGTGCGCCGGTGTTTCGCGAGGTGGCGCAGGAGGTGCTGGAGTACCTGGGCGTTCCGCATGACCAGGCTTTGAAGACACCGCAGCAGTTGAAGGAAGTGCAGAATACGGTTGAGCCGGATGATGTTCCGGACCAGCACCTCGGGGATTTGAGTGCGGAGTTCGATGAGGTGAACAGTTTGCCGGCGGATGATCCGTTACGGCAGCCGCAGAACGCTGCGGCGATGGCGCAGAATCGCAATGCGGATGAGGCGTTTGAGGAGGCAGCGAAGGAGAAGCCGAAGCCGGTCGGGTTGGTGGCGCTACCGGACAAGGTGCTGGAGGCAATCCATAAACATGGAGGCGCATCGGCGGGTGCGTCTGATGCGACAGTGGCGAGCGTTAATAGTGTGGGCGTGCCGGCGATTCGGCCGCAGGTGCAGGTGCGGGACAATGGGGCGGTGGTGGTTGATCCGGGGAAACGGGTGGCCGTGCCGGACTTCCATGGCAACGATCTGCGAGCGGTGGTGGAGCACGCGGGGGGACTTCGGCTGAGAGTGCGGACGCTGGGGAGCGGGCTGGCGCAGGACCAGGCTCCGATAGCGGGCACGATGGTGCCGTTGGGGACCGAGATCGTGGTGCGGTTCGCGCGGTAAAGCAGGGGATAGAGTGTAGAGGATAGAGAAGGCTCTTGCGGGTCTAGGATTGAGCTATGCGGTGGAGTGATGCGATTGCGGCGGTGGGCGTGGTGGAGACTGCCGGGCGGGGTGATATTGATGTGCGCGGCGTGCAATATGACTCGCGCAAGGTGAGCGCAGGCGATGTGTTTGTGGCAATGCGTGGTGGGACGTCGGATGGGAATGCGTTTATTGACGCTGCGATTCGCAAGGGTGCGGCGGCGATCGTGACCGACTCGCTGGAGAGGTTTGTGGATCTGCGGACGCAGCAGCCGGAGTTGGCGTTGGCGCTGGTGGATCGCGAGGCCAATGGTGGGCGGCGGGCGCTGGCGGAGATTAGCTCAGCGGTGTTTGGCGTTCCTGAGAAGAAGCTGAAGATCAGCGCGGTGACGGGCACGAATGGGAAGACGACGACGGCGTTTCTGCTGGAGCAGATGCTGCGGAGTGTGGGGCGGAAGTGCGTGCTGCTGGGGACGATTGAGACGCACGTGGGCGATGTGGTGCGGGAGAGCGAACATACGACTCCGGAGAGCAGGGATGTGCTGGCATTGTTTGCCGAGGGAGTAAGAGCGGGGTGCACGGAAGTGGTAATGGAGATGTCGAGCCATGCACTGGAGCAGGAGCGGGTGTGGGGGATTCCGGTGGATGTGGCGATGTTTACGAATCTTACGCAGGACCATTTGGATTATCACGGGACGATGGAGAAGTATGCGCAAGCGAAGGCGAGATTGTTTGAGGGTGTGGGTGCGGCGGCGCCGCGGGTGGCGGTGATCAATCTCGATGATCAGTACGGCGGGATGATGGAGAACGCGGCCCTGGCTGCAGGCAGCGATGTGTGGACGTATGGGCGTGCCCCGGTATTTGGATGGGTGGCAGACTTTCTGGCGGAAGATATAACTATTCGAGCCGGAGGTACGGATGTTGAATATGTGACCCCATTCGGGCGACGCGAAGTTTCATCCGATTTAACGGGGTACATCAATGTTTCCAACCTGCTTGCTGCGATGACGGCAGCGCTCGCACGCGGTTTATCTCTGGATGAAGTTGTAGCTTGTGCGAAGACTCTGAGGGCTGCACCGGGTCGATTTGAGACTGTTCCGAACGAACTCGGGTTTACGGTGGTTGTGGATTATGCTCACACCGATGATGCTTTGGCGAATCTGATTGGCATCGCGAGAGACCTCACTCGTGACAAGGGCGGGCGCGTGATAACGATGTTTGGGTGTGGTGGAGATCGGGATAAGACGAAGCGTCCGAAGATGGGGCGGGTGGCTGGGGCGGGTAGTAATTTGGTGGTGGTGACTAGTGATAATCCGCGCAGTGAGGATCCGATGAGGATCATTGATGAGATTTTGGTGGGGGTACGGGAGACAGAGGTGGAGTGCGTGTTGGAGGTGGATCGGCGGGCGGCAATTGAGGTTGCGATTCGTGCGGCGCGGGCGGGAGATATTGTGTTGCTGGCAGGGAAGGGACATGAGAAGACGCAGACATTTGCCGGTGGGGCGATGGCGTTTGATGATGTCGCGGAGGCGGGGCGGACATTGCGGGAGATAGGGAAAGCAGATTCCCAGAGGGAATGACAGAAAGAAATGCAAGTACCAATACAGGGGTCTCTCCGCTTCGCATCACGAAAGGCAAAGGCGTGATGCTTCGGTCGAGATGACGAGGTTTTTGGGTCGGATGAGAATTGGATTGAGGTGAGGACTTGAAGCTGACGCTGGGACAGATTGCGGATTGGATTCATGCTGAGGGTGAGTTCGATACGAGTGCGGAGGCGGTGGGGTACTCGATTGACTCGCGGACGATTGGCGCGGGGGATTTGTTTTTTGCGGTGCGCGGGGAGCGGGTGGATGGGCATGATTTTGTCGAGACCGCGTTGCGAGATGGAGCGGTTGCGGCGGTGGTCAGCATGCGATGGCTAAAGCCGGCGCTGGTGGACGAGGCGCGGTTGTTGAGGGTTCCGGAAACGGATGCGGATTGTGTGTTGGGGTCGATGCAGATACTGGCGAATCGCGTGCGGCGGGCGTGGGGCGGGCGCGTGATTGGGGTGACGGGGTCGGCGGGGAAGACGACGACCAAGGAGTGTGTGGCAGCGGTGCTGGCGACGAAGTTCAAGGTGCTGAAGACCGATGGGAATTTCAACAATCATTTTGGTTTGCCGCTGACGCTGTTGCGGTTGGAGCCGAAGCACGAGGTGGCGGTGCTCGAGATGGGGATGAATCATGCGGGGGAGATTCGGGTGCTGGCGAAGATTGCGGAGCCGGACTGGGCGGTGGTGAGCAACGTAGCGGCCGTGCACCTGGAGTTCTTTAAGGATGGGCTTGAGGGGATTGCGCGGGCGAAGTATGAGCTGGTGGAGGCGCTGCCGGCGGACGGGATTGCGTTTCTGAATGCGGATGACGAGCGGGTGCGGGCGTTTGGACGGGGGATGGGGGACCGGGCAGTGTTGTTTGGCACGATTGAAAGCGCGGTGGTGCGGGCGGTGCGGATTGAAGATCACGGGCTGAGAGGAACGGAGTTTGAGTTGGTGGCGGGTGGCCGGCCGATGCTGTGGCCGATGGTTCTGCACATGCCTGGAAAGCACAACGTGATGAATGCGCTGGCGGCGTATGCGGTGGGGAGTCGGAGCGGGGTGGAACAGTTCGATGCGGTTGGCGCGTTGGAGCGAATGCGGCCTACGGAGAAGCGCGGGAATTTGGTGGAGTGGTGTGGCGCGGAGATTGTGAACGACACGTATAACTCCAATCCGAAGGCGCTGGAAGGGATGGTGGAGGCGTTGAAGAAGACGGAGGCGAAGCGGCGGATCGTGGTGGCGGGCGAGATGCTGGAGTTGGGGCCGGAGGGGGCTCGGCTGCATGAGGCTTGTGGCGAGGCGATGGAGGGCGTGGATGTGGTGGTGGGGGTGAGAGGGTTGGCGCGGGAGCTGGTGGCGGGGGCGCAGTCGGTGGGGGTGCGGGCGGAGTTTGTGGAGACGCCGGAGCAGGCGGGGGAGTGGTTGCAGGAGAATCTGCGGGAGGGGGATGTGGTGTTGCTGAAGGCATCGCGGGGGGTGAAGCTGGAGCGAGCACTAGAGGTCCTGCGCGGACGGCGGGAGTCTTGAGTAGTCCGGGGAGCGTACAGAGGGAGGTTCCTCGCGGGGGTTACGCGCGGGAATCACACGAGAAGCACAAGGTTGAGCGGTAAGATTAGCGGAGAACTGCGGCGGTACGATCCGGTTCGACGACACAGACGAGGCAAGTTCCGTTGCTCTATTGGCTGCTCTATCAAAAGCTGTTTCCATATTTTCCGGTGTTCCGGATCTTCCGCTATGTGACGTTTCGCTGTGCGTTCGCGAGCATGACGGCGATGCTGATCGGGCTGCTGATTGGGCCGTTTGTGATTGAGCGGCTGCGGGAGTTTCAGATCGGACAGTTTATCCGCGAGGATGGGCCGCAGAGCCACCTGAAAAAGGGTGGAACGCCGACGATGGGTGGGGTGCTGATCTGCATTTCGATCCTGGTGCCGACGCTGTTGTGGGCGAACCTGACGAATCCTTACATCTGGATGGTGATGTTTGCGACGATTGCGTTTGGCGGGATCGGATTTGCCGATGACTACATCAAGGTGGTGAAGAAGCGGAACCTGGGGTTGACGTCGTGGCAGAAGCTGGCGCTGCAGCTGCTGGTGAGTGGAGCGATTGCGATTACGCTGGTGGTGTTGCGCGGGGAGCATTCGTACTCGACGCGGCTGATGGTGCCGTTTGTGAAGCGCTTTCGGCCGGACTTGATTATTGGGAGCTTGTTGAACTATCCGCATCTTTGGCCACTGGCGTTTGTGCCGTTCGTGATCTTTGTGATGCTGGTAATTACGGGCTCGAGTAACGCGGTGAATTTGACGGATGGGTTGGATGGGTTGGCGATTGGCTGCACAATTATTGCGGCGGGCGCACTTACGGTGCTGACGTATGTGAGCGGACACGTGGTGTTCGCGGATTATCTCGAACTGCAGCGCATGCCGATGGTGAGCGAGCTGACGATCTTCTGCGGGGCGATGGTAGGGGCTAGTATTGGGTTCCTTTGGTACAACGCGCATCCGGCAGAGGTGTTCATGGGCGATGTGGGGTCGCTGGCGCTGGGTGGGGTGATTGGGACGGTCGCAGTGATCATCAAACAGGAGCTGCTGCTGCCGTTTATTGGCGGCGTGTTTGTGATCGAGATCATGAGCGTGATTCTGCAGGTGGGGAGTTACAAGCTGCGGAACGGGAAGAGGATTTTCAAGATGGCGCCGCTGCATCATCACTTTGAGCTGATGGGTTGGTCGGAGTCGAAAGTGATTACGAGATTTTGGATTACGGCGCTGGTGTTTGCGCTGTTTGCGCTGACGACGCTGAAGCTGAGGTAGGGCAGAGCGTAGAAAATAGAGTGTAGAGCGTAGAAGAGGCGAGCAGTTATGTTGGAGTTGAAGAATAAACGCGTGTTGGTGGTGGGGTTGGGGAAGAGCGGGTTGGCGGCGGCGCGGTTTTTGAAGACGCTGGGCGCTCGCGTTACGGTGAGTGATGCGCGACCGGCTACGCTGATTGCGGAGCTTTCGGAGTTGCTGGACCAGGGGTTCATGGTGGAGGCGGGGAGCCATGGGCTGTTGACGTTCCGGCGGCAGGATTTGATCGTGGTGAGTCCGGGTGTGCCGATGTCGACGCCGGAGCTATCGCAGGTGCGGGCGATGGGAGCGCATATTATTGGCGAGCTGGAGTTGGGGTCGCAGTATTTGAAGGGCGAGGTGATTGCGGTTACCGGGTCGAATGGGAAGACGACGACGACGACGCTGATTGGGGAGATTTTGAAGACGGCGGGGCGGGCGACGCTCGTGGGTGGGAATATCGGGCGGCCGGTTACGGCGATGGTCGCGGAGAGTGTGGAGCTTGGCGCGCATTCTAGCGGGTCCGGGCAAGAAGCAGATCCTCCGCCTGCGGCGAAGGATGACAAGTCGATTGCGGCGAAGGATGACAATTCAAAAGAAGATGACAATTCAACTGTGTGGAGTGTGCTGGAGGTTTCCAGCTTTCAGTTGGAGACGGTGGAGACGTTCAAGCCGCGGATCGCGCTGGTGCTGAATATTACGCCGGACCATCTGGATCGGCATGGAACGTTTGAGGCGTATGCGGCGTTGAAGGCTCGGATCACGGAGTTTCAGACGACGGAAGATTTTCTGGTGCTGAACGGGGAAGATAAAGATACGCAGATGATCGCGGCGAAGACGAAGGCCCAGGTTTACTGGTTCAGCGGGCGGCGGCCGATGAAGCAGGGAGCGTTCGTGCATGGGGAGTCGATTTTGTTTGTGCCGCGCGAGGGAGCGAAGGCTGAGCCGGTGATGCCGGTGGCGGAGATTTCGCTTGCTGGGGCGCATAACGTGGAGAACGTGCTGGCGGCGGTGTGCGCGGCTCGGCTGGCGGGGGTGGAGAGCGAGACGATTCGCGCGGCAGTGCTCGCGTTCAAGGCGGTGGAGCATCGGCTGGAGTTTGTGCGCGAGGTTGACGGCGTGCGGTACTACAACGACTCCAAGGCTACGAATGTGGATGCGACGATGAAGGCGGTGGAGGCGTTTGCGGGCGGGATTCACTTGATCCTGGGCGGGAAGGACAAGGGATCGGACTACCGGGTGCTCGAGCCGCTGCTGCGCGAACGGGTGAAGGCGGTTATCACGATTGGTTCAGCGGCAGAAAAGATTGAGCGCCAGCTCGACGGGGTCGTAAAGATAGAGAGAGCGGAGACGCTGCAACGCGCCGTGGCGATTGCACAGGAGGCGGCTGTGGCGGGCGATGTGGTGCTGCTGGCTCCGGCGTGCGCGAGCTTCGATCAGTTTGAGAATTATGAGCAGCGCGGAAGAGTGTTCAAGGAACTGGTGCAGGGATTGGCTTAGAGCAAGAGCTTCACGCAAAGTAGGACGCGATGTTTCGCGACGTAGAGCGGATAGGTGTAGAGAGAGATGGCGAAGCGAGTCGGCGTCGATAAATGGCTGTTTGGAACGGTGCTGCTGCTGGTGCTGTTCGGGTTGGTGTCGGTGTTTTCGGCGTCGGCGGTGATCGCGAAGGCGACGCTTGGATCGCCGTACGCGTACGTCGTGAAGCAGGCAGGGTTCGCGCTGGCAGGGATGGTTGCGCTGTTTGTGTTGATGCGGGTGGATTATCGGAAGTACAACAATCCGAAGCTGATTTTTCCGCTTATGGCGATTACGGGGTTGCTGCTGCTGTCGGTGTTTGCGTGGGGCGGGATGAATGGGGCGCATCGGTGGGTGCGGATCCCGGGGTTGGGAACGCTGGAGCCGTCGGAGCTGGCAAAGCCGGTGATCGTGCTGTTCCTGGCGTGGTTTCTGCAGACGCGGATCCACACGATCGACAACGTGAAGGAGACGATTCTGCCGGCGGTGATTCCACCGCTGTTGTTTGTCGGGCTGATCTTGTTGGAGCCTGATTTAGGTACGGCGCTGGTGTGCGCCGCGGTATTGATGCTGATGCTGTTCTTGGCGGGGCTGCAGATGAAATGGTTGCTGGTGGGCGCGGCGGCTGCGTCGCCGGTCTTGTATTACATGCTGTTTCACGTGGCGTGGAGAGCCAAGCGCATGTTGGTGTTTCTGCATCCCGAAGCCGATCCAAAGGGCGCTGGGTTTCATATCATGCAGTCGCTGATTGCAGTGGGGACAGGCGGGATTCGCGGGTTGGGATTGATGGAAGGGCGGCAGAAGCTGTTTTATCTTCCCGAGCCGCACACGGATTTCATCTTCGCGAATATCGCTGAAGAGCTGGGACTGCTGGGCGCGATCTGCGTGCTGGCGGCGTTCTGCATTCTGGGGTATCGCGGGCTGAAGGCGGCGTTCCTTTCGACCGATCCGTTTGCGCGGTTCCTGGCGTTTGGGTTGACGACGATTATTTTGGTGCAGGCTTTCTTCAACATGAGCGTGGTGCTGGCGCTGCTGCCGACGAAGGGGATTCCGCTGCCGTTTATTTCGTCGGGCGGGACGAGCGTGTTTGTGACGCTGGCGTGTATGGGCGTGCTGCTGAATGTGACGCGCGAGATCGATTGATGGAGCAGCGAGTTAGCGGAACGAATTTGCGGGTGATGATCGCTGGTGGGGGTACCGGTGGGCATGTGATTCCGGCGCTGGCGATTGGGCGTGAGTTGCGCGATGTGTATGGGGCAGACGTTTGGTTTGTGGGGACGGCGCGGGGGTTGGAGACGCGGCTGGTGCCGGAGGCCGGGTTTCGGCTGGAGCTGGTGCGGTCTGGACAGCTGAAGAATGTTAGCGTCGCGACTCGGTTGCGGACGATGGCAGATCTGCCGCTGGGCGTGTTGCGCTGCATTTCGTTGCTGCGGGAGTTCAGGCCGCAGGTGGTGGTGGGCGTGGGTGGCTATGCGAGCGGGCCGGCGATGATTGCGGCTCTGCTGTTGCGGATTCCTACGCTGGCGTATGAGCCGAATGCGGTGCCAGGGATGACGAACCGGGTGGTGGGAAAGCGGGTTAGCGCGGCGGCGGTAAACTTTGGGCAGACGGCAAAGTACTTTCGCAACGCCGAGGTGACGGGAGTTCCGGTGCGGCCGGAGATCTTTACGCTGCCGGAGCGGCCGGTGGGGTCGATGCCCCGGCTGTTGGTGACGGCGGGGAGCAATGGGGCGCTGGTGTTCAACGAGACGATGCCGTTGATTGCGGCGCGGCTGCTGGCGGATGTGTCGGGATTGACGATTGTGCACCAGTCTGGTCCGCGAGCACTGGAGGCGACGCGGGCGGCGTATGCGGGGAGCGGAGCGGACCCTGCTCGGTGGGTGGTGGAAGCATTTTTGACGGATATGCCAGAGCAGTACGCGGCGGCGGATGTGGTGCTGGCGCGGTCGGGGAGCACGGTGGCGGAGTTGTGTGCGGCGGGGAAGCCATCGTTGCTGGTGCCCTTTGCGGGGGCTGCGGATGATCACCAGCGGAAGAATGCGGAGGTGCTGGTGGAGGCGGGAGCGGCCGCGATGTTGTTGCAACGGGATGTGACGCCGGAGACGCTGCGAACGGCGCTCGTGGGTTTGTTGAACGATGCGCCGCTACGAACGGTGATGGCGGAAAGGGCGCGTTCGCTGGCGCGGCCGGGAGCGCTGCAGCGGATTGCAGAGATGATATTGCGGCTGTCCGGGCAGTAACGTTCGAGCGGGAAAAAGAAGAAGGGCTGAGGAGTTGCTCCTCAGCCCTTGACTTATTGATGGTTAGCAGACTCGCGGGTTAGTGATGTCCGCCGCCGCCGCCGTGACTGCCGCCGCCACTGGCATGACCGCCGCCACCGCTGTAGCCGCCATGGCTCGCGTTGCCGCCACTGTAGCCGCCATGGCTTGCGTTGCCGCCGTTGTAGCCGCCGCCGTAGCTGCCGTGGCTTGCGTTGCCGCCGCTGTAGCCTCCGCGGTTTGCGCCGTTGATGCCTGAGCCACGGTAGCCTTCACTGCCGTGGGCGCCGCCGTTGTAGCCTGCATGGGCGAAGGATGCTCCGCCGCTGGGACGGCCACCGTTGTAGCCGGCGTAGGCGTGGTTATAAGAGTTGCCGTGGAAGCCGGCTCCATAGTGGCCGTAGGCGTGGTTGTACCAGAAGCGTCCGCCATTCCAGTAGCCGCCGTAGAAGCCGATGCCGAAGTAGCCCCAGCCGTAGTTGATGCCGCCATAGTAGCCGACGGTCAGACCCCAGTAGCCGGGGTACCAGCCATAGTAGCCGCCGCCATAACCCCAGTAGCCGGGGGTCCAAAGGGCTCCAGAGTAGGGAGGAAGGACCCAGGCGCCGTTGACCCAGGAGTAGGTTCCACCAACCCAGGCCCAGTAGCCAGGGGTCCAGAGGTAGCCGTCGCCGGGGCATTCGGGCTGGTCGTAGACGGGCATCTCGGGCGGGGCGACGTTTGACTGAATGGCGGCTGGCGCCTGAGCTGGATAATCCTGCGCCTGATAGTCCTGGCCCTGATTGTCCTGAGCCTGATCCTGATAGGGCTGCGCGTTCTGCGCGTGCGACGCTGGCGTGGCGATGAGTGCGGCTGTGGCTACGGCCAGCGCGGTGAGAGAGGTGCGAAGTGCGCGTTTGAATTGCATGATTCCTAACCTTCCGGCCGCTGATCGCATTCTTGGATGCGCGAACGCGGCGAGGAGAGTCTGGTTGGTTGCTTCTCCAATCCGGCTCTCGATCAGATTAGACACGTAATTGGGCGAGTTTGTTGCGGTATCTTGCAACGGGTTTCAACAATTGGATGTGGTTTGTTGATTTCTGCCCCCCTCGTTTGAGGCCGGAGACGGGATCTGGACGGGGTGTGGTACCCCCTCCCCCCCTCTATCCGGGGTGTTTCCCGTAAAGTAGGGCAATCAGACCGTTTAGGCGCCAAAGTATGACCTTGGGCAGGAACGATTTCTGGCCGTATCTTGTTGATGAGATGCGGGTTACGCGCAAAGTACCGGATTCAGATACTAGATCGCTAAAGTAGTCCAATCAAAGCAGTTATAGAGGCTCTTTTGGAGGGTCAACGGCTCGTCCCTTGCCGACAATACTCCCGTGGCTGTGGTGATGACGTCCCGGATCTGGTCGTTGGCAGGGAGTCTGGCTCTCGCTTGAAAGGGCTCTACTTAAATTGTAGCGGTTTGGAGGGGATAACTATGCCAGGTTTTGAAAATATAAATCGCCAGTGTTGATGCGGGTTTGGCAGGTTTTCGGGGTGGAGTGGGGCTTGACAGGTTTGGAGGGTGGAGGTGGCTGGGGATGGGGTACGGCTGTTTGTAGTTGCCGAAAACGCCGTTTTGCGGGAACTTTTTTCCTCAAGTCGATTCGAGAGCCCTCAATGAGTGACTTGGCCTGTTGGCGACAGTTGTCATAGATTCCGCACGCAGTTTGCGCTCATGGGTCAACTCCCGATTGTGGCCGGACCTCGTAGGCTCCGAACCAGACACCTTGACCTTCTACATGTCCGGGTTTATATGTAGAAGCCATAGGTGTGAAGATGGAAGACAGATTCGATCTCCCGCAAGGTACCCTCGATCTACTCATCATGAGGGTGGTTGCGCTTGGCCCCATTCACGGTTACGCCATCGCGCAACGGATTCAGCAAATGTCTCGCGAGGTCCTGCAGGTGCAACAGGGATCCCTTTATCCCGCTCTTCATCGCCTCGAATACAAAAAGCTGCTGGCTTCGAAGTGGGAATTGTCCGAGACAGGGCGTGAGGCCAAGTTCTACGAACTGACGGTCAAGGGCCGAGCGCATCTTGAGGTTGAGACTGAGAACTGGAAGCGCCTCACCGATGTTGTCGGGCTCATTCTTAAGGGCACGTTGGAGGGACTTTCATGAGCTGGCTGCAGAGGCTATTCGCGCGCAGACGAATGGAGCGTGATCTGGAGAAGGAAATCCAGTTTCATGTCGACTCGCAGGTCTCCGACAAGGTGAGATCCGGTATTTCCGAAAGCGAAGCTCGCCGACTGACGCGTCTGGAGTTCGGTGGCACGGAAAAAATCAAAGAGGATTGTCGCCAGAGCCGAGGGACGATGTGGCTGGAATCGCTAGTTCAGGATGTCCGATATGGTGTGCGGCAACTTCGAAAGTCGCTTGGCTTCACCGCGATCGCCATCCTCTCTCTGACGCTGGGCATCGGCGCCAACACTGCCATCTTCACGCTGGTCAACGCGCTTCTGTTGCGCCCGCTTCCGGTGGAGAAGCCCAGTGAGTTGCTCCTATTCGGGGATGGCCTGGCACAGGGCAGCACGAGCGCAATTCCTGACGAGAGCACGAAGCTGTTCTCCTATCCTTTCTTTCACGATCTTCGCCAGGAGGCCACTTCGTTTTCGGGAATCGCTGCGGTAGACAGCAGCCAGTCTGCGACCAAAGCTTCGATTGGCGGGGGAGCGTATCAAACCGCCCACGTGAATCTTGTCTCCGGCAGTTACTTCTCGGTGCTTGGCGTACCAGCGTTTCTGGGCCGCACGATTGGCGAATCCGACGATGGCGCCGACGGCTCAGGTCCGGTCGTCGTAGCCAGTTACTCCTGGTTCCAGCGGCAATTCAATGGCGACCCATCCGCGCTTGGTAAAACCATCCGCATCCAGTCGCACGACTACACGCTCGTCGGCGTTGCACGGCCGGGCTTCTACGGATACACGGTGGGCCAATCGACCGACCTGTGGATTCCGCTTTCGATGGAGAAGGCGTTCTCTCGTCCTGGTTGGGATGGACTGGGCAGTAAATTCTTTCAGTCGCTTTACCTCATCGGCCGTCTAAAGCCCAGTGTGACCGCAACTCGGGCGAGTGCCGAAACCAATGTACTTTTCCATCAGATTCTGCGCAGCTATCTTGGCCCGCAGCCATCGCAAGAGCACCTCAACGAGCTTGCACACGCCAGTGTCGAACTGAATCCAGGAGGCCGCGGGGTTTCTTTCCTGCGCTACGCGTTCTCGGTACCGCTCAAGATTCTGATGGCCATTGTGGCGGTGGTGCTTTTGATTGCCTGCGCGAATATTGCGAACATGCTTCTTGCGCGAGGCGTGGCGCGGACGCGTGAAGTCGCGATGCGCATGGCACTGGGCGCATCACGACGCCGGATTGTGCTGCAACTGCTCACCGAGTCGCTCTTGCTTGCGTTCCTGGGAGCGGTAGCCGGTGTAGCGTTGGCGTGGAAGGCGAGTGCTGTGCTGCTGAGCATGGCCACACCAGGTCCCAATCCAATTCCGTTGAATCTGACTCCCGATCTGCCCGTGCTCGGCTTCACGCTCGCCGCCACGGTGATAACCGCGCTTCTGTTCGGTCTGTTGCCCGCATTCCGCGCAGCCGGACTCGAGTTCGTCCCCGCGCTCAAGGACGGGCGTGGTAGTTCTTCTTCCTCAACTCGTGGAGCGTTGGCGAGATCATTGATCGTGGGGCAGATTGCGCTCTCCGTCATCCTGCTGGTTGTTGCCGGCTTGTTCGTGCGCAGCCTTATAAAGCTGTCGAACGTTGAGACTGGTTTCGACAAGCAGAACGTCCTTATCTTTTCGCTCGACTCAAGCACGGCCAATCTGCCGCATGGAACTTCGGATGAGATACGCTCTGTCCAGTTACAGGAGCAGATCGAAGACCGTGTGCAGAGCATCCCCGGCGTAAAGGCTGATGGCTTTGCCTTCTTCACGTTCAATCAAGGCGGATGGACCGACCAGGTTCTCTTCCAGGGCATCCCGCGGACGCAGTCAAACGACGGCCAGGTCTTCTTCAACATTACGGGCAAGGGATATTTCTCCACCATGGGCATTCAGCTGGTCGAGGGTCGTCTCTTCACTGCCCAGGACACGCAGACGTCCAATAAAGTTGCGATTATCAACGAGACGATGGCGCGTCGATTCTTTCCGAACGGTTCGCCGATCGGCCACCGCTTCGGCATCGGAGAAACTCCCGACCATCCTGGCGAGAAGGAGGTGATCGGCGTGGTCAAAGATGCCAAGTACAGCTCACTCACCGAAGACAAGCTGATGGCCGCCTATTTCCCTTGCACGCAAAATCCCGGCTTCTACGGGAACTTTGCGGTTCGTTATGCGCCCGGGGCAAATCGGCAGGAAATCATCTCGCGAACGCGCCGCGCGATCGCTGAGGTCAACCCGAACATTCTGGTCAACAACGTTGTCAGTCTGGAAGAGCAGGTGGACAGTTCCATTGCGACACAATCGCTGGTTGCCCAGCTTTCGAGTTTTTTTGGAATCATTGCTGTCTTCCTGGGCTGCATCGGGATCTACGGTTTGCTTTCGTATTCGGTAGCCCGCCGCACGAGTGAGTTTGGAGTCCGTCTTGCCCTCGGAGCACGATCTCACATGCTGCTTTGGATGATCCTTCGAGAGTGCCTTCTGCTGTTGGCTCTCGGACTCGCTCTCGGTGTGCCCGTCGCCTTGAGTTTCACGCGCATTCTCAAGAGCCAGCTCTATGAGCTGAGTCCGCTCGACCCGACGGCTATCTCCATCGCAATCGCCGCCGTTTCTATCATGACCATCGCCGCCGCATGGCTACCCGCCAGGCGCGCCACCAAAATCGACCCTATGCAAGCCTTGCGCACCGAATAGCCGGAGAAAACCCGCGCTGGTCCCCAATGTCGATAAGCCATTCCGATGATTTGGCCTTAATGAGTGCCAAATCGCCGATGCACTCGTCGACGAAGGTAGAGCCCTCAGGCAAGATTCCTACAAAGTCGGGTTTTCGGCAACTCCGCTGCTATTGGTGTGTGGGCTGGACGAAGTTTCCCAAAACTCCGTTTCCCGGGAATGAGCGGAATCGCGTTCGATAAGCTGACTTTTCGATACCGTGCGATTCCACGCCAGGGTAAGGGGCGCAGCCAATGTTCTCTGTAGGGAGCATGGCTATAATCCTGAATTCAGGATGGGAAGGGGAAGAGAATGGCACAGGATAATGCCTCGATCGTCCGCGGCTTTGTGGACGAAGTGATCACCAATGGAAACATCGAAGCGGCAGCGCACTATGTCTGGGAAGACGTGGTCGAGCAGGTTCCACTGCCTGGCCAGGGTCCCGGACTTGATGGTCTGAAAGATATTCTTCGCGCCATGCGTTCCGGTTTTCCGGACATTGTCTTTTCCATTCAAGAGCAAGTCGCGGAACACGACAAAGTAGCCAGTCGCTTTGAATGGACCGGCACCCACAACGGTGAATTTCTCGGCATTCCCGCAACAGGGCGACCCGTGCGCGTCTGGGGAGTTGTCATTGATCGGCTGGAGGATGGCCGTATTAAGGACACTCGCATCCTTATGGATACTCTTGGCATGCTGACCCAGCTCGGCGTTTTGCCTTCTCCGCCCACACCCTAATCCATAGGTCCTCCATAAACGCGCTTCCGTTGACGAATGGCGGTTCGTTTCCGCAAAGTCGAATGATCGGCAAGTTCGATCCGTAGCTCCCGAAAACGCAATGTTTCGGGAGCTTGCGGTTAGCTGCCGTTATGCCTCTGGCTTTCACGTTGCCGGGCTCGTCGTCTTCCGAGGCAGCCTAAGGACGTGCGTACTTTCGCCGCAGAACGGCGACGGCGCTGAAGAGGCCGGTTCCCAGCAGCGCAAGTGAGGAGGGTTCCGGGGTTACCGATGTGGTGGGAGGACCGTTGGGGCCGATGGCCTGGAAGGTGGTGTCGCCGGTGACGACGTCAACGGAAAAGAGACCCTCGTTGGTCGGATCCATGAGGCCGGGGCCGGTGTCTCCGGCATTCGCCAAGGCCCGGCCGGAGATCGGGCCGATGGAGTAGGACAGGTCGTAGTTGGCAAAGGCGGAGGCATTGTAGGTGCCCATGATGGCGTACTCGCCGGTGAGTAAGGAGCCGAAGCTGGCGGCAGGAATGACCCCATGGCCGGCGTCGTTGGCGGAGACCTGGAGATCATCGGTGAACGTGCCCGAGGGACCGCCGGAAACGCTGAACCTGGCTGAGACGTCGTCCGAGTAGTTACCAGGCTCAAAGTTGGTGATGGTGGAGGTGTTGCCCAGGCCGGTGAGGGTGACAGTGCGGCCGTCGTAGGTGTCGGTGCCGATGGTTACGTCGCCGAAGAAGGTTTCGACATAGGTGATGGGGGTGGCATGCAGCGTGGCGGTGAGCGGCATGAGGGCGAGAGCGACTTTCAGAAATGTGGCGCGCATGAGATCTCCTTGGATGAGGCTGGAACCGATCGCCTGGGCGGCCGGCTCGAACCACAATGCACGAGGTAGCTGCGCTGCGTCCTAAATTCCTTCTCAATGCCTTCTCAAGTATCTGTTAAATAGGCCCGTCAATCGACTTGGGCGACGCGAACGCGGGTGGAAGTCTTCGGGCCGTTGTTTCCGAAAACACCGTTTTCAGAGAATCACCCGAGGATTGGACTGACGAGAAGCCGACTAGATCGCAGAGCCATCAGGCTGTGAATTGCTTCCATTCTCCTTCGGAGACAACTTCGACTGAGTCGCCAATTACCTTGATGGCGGTCTGATCATCGATGGCGTAAACCGGCACCGGTAACTTTGCCGCCCACTTCGGTGCGCCAGCGAACGAGGCGTCCGGGCGGTCTTTGTGGTTGGCGTGTGGAATCAAGGCAAAGTCAGTAAATCCCGCTCCTTTGGCCGTGATGAAATTCATGGTGATTTCGCCTTCGCGGGTGGGGAATGTCATGTCTTCCAGCGTGAGCGGACTTCCGGTTCCCTGATACGGCTTGTGATAGGTTTCGGCAAAGGTAGGAGCTGTCGCCATGCTGCCGGCGCTTACTCCGACATACACGATAGGTCGCTGCAGAGACGACAAGAGATCTGTCAATCCGGACTTGTTCATCCAGTAGCTGAGGAACAGCGGATCACCGCCCCAGACTAGTAGTGCATCGGTTTCCTCGACAGATGGAACCCACGCGCTTCGATCGATGCTGGGCAGCGCGGTGAGCTCGAGCAAACCCAACGACTTCCAGCCCAATTCGCATAAAGGGGTTGGGGCCTTTCCGCAGATCGCCTTATAAGCCATGGCAGCGCCGACGGAGAAGGGATAGATGCCGGTAGGAACAAAGAGGGCGTTGGATTCGGCAATCGGCTTGCCCAGAAGATCGACCAGAGCGTGATGAATGCTCGGGTTGCTGATGCCGGAAGAAGTGAGAAGAAGCTTCATTATGCGTCTCCTTCGTATTCGCGTGCTCGATGAGTCTATCTTGACGCAACCTCTCTTCCACGAATCGCGGTCAGTTCCCCAAAAGTCGGGTTTTCGGCGAGTTCGTTGCGACAGGACGAATGATTTTATTGTTTGGGCGATGTTTTAGGGCCGGTGAAGAGGGATTTTGGGCAGAGGACGTGGACGCCGTCGTTGGTGTCTACGAGTTGGGTGATGTCTACGTCGCAGGCGGTGGAGATGAGGGCGTAGGCGTCGTCGCGGGAGAGGTGGGGGTAGTCGGGGTTTTGTTCGGAGAGGAAGGTGATCATGTTGCGGACGGCCATCTCGGTGGCGGTCTTTAGGTCGGGGGAGAAGCCCATGGCGATGTAGGCGGTGGGGGTTTCGGCGCGGGGCCAGAGGAGGCGCTGGCGCGTGGCTTCGCCTTTGTGGAGGACGAATTGGAAGGTGCCGGTGAGGAAGGTTTCTAGGGCGGTGATGTCGACTTCGCCGTTGCCCTGGCCGGCGTGGCCATCGCCGGCTTCGAAGAGGGCGCCTTCGGCGTTGACGGGGTAGAAGATGACGGAGCCGGCGGTGAGCTCCTTGTTGTCCATGTTGCCGCCGTGCATCCAGGGAGGCGCGGAGTTCCACTTGCCGGCGGACTCGGGTGGCGCGATGCCCATGGAGCCGAAGAAGGGGTGGAGGGGGATCGTGATGCCGGGGGCGAAGTCGGCGGTTGGCTGGCTCCCATCTTTGGGGTCGCGGTTGAGGGGGATGATTTTGGTGCGGCCGTAGGGGAAGTCGTCGGGGAGGAAGCCGCGGCCGGCGCCGAAGCCGTTGCAGGCGAAGTCGGTGTCGAGGGAGATTTTGAGGACGCGGACTTCGAGGATGTCGCCGGGCGCGGCGTCGGTGATGGCGACGGGGCCGGTGAGGATGTGGCCGCCGGGGCCGCGGTCTTCTTGTGGGATTTTGGTGTAGAGATCGCCTAGCCAGGTGGGGATTTGGTCGGGGTGGACGCCTTCGGACTGGAGGCGCTCGGGTGGGCCGCAGGTGGAGGCCGTTTGCATGATGACCGTGTCGCCGGAGTTTACGGAGAGGACCGGCTTTGCGTGCGCGGAGTAGTAGCCCCAGGCTACGGTAGAGGGCGTGGCCAGGAGGGTGTGGGTGGTTTGCGCGTGGACGGGGATGAGGAGGGGCGCGGCGATGGCGGCTGCGAGGAGGAGGTGGGTGGGGCGCATGAGTTTGTATAGCACGGTGCGGGTCAGAACAGCTGTCTGCTAGGGTTTTGCGTGCTCGGTTTCGCGGATGATGATGGGGGCGAGGTCGTCCATTCCGGTAGGGAGCCGGAGGGAGAGCTGGGTGAGGCTAAGCTCCTCTCCTGTGAGCATGGCGACGCCGAGAATTGGCTGCTGGTTGGGGAGCAACCATGACGATGTCCCTAGGCCTTTGCGGTTGGGCGGGGTGACGAACTCGACTAGCTCTTTGCTTTTGTAGGTAAGGTGATCGTCGGGATAGGGGCCGAAGGGGAAGTCGGATGCGGGTCTTAGTCCTTCCGCGATGACGTTATTCACGAAGTCGCGATGCGCGGGGAAGACGCGGGCGATGACTTTGGCAACGGCGAAACGTCCGGAGGTGTCTCCGATCATTGACGTGATCTGGATGGCGGGGCCGGTGAAGCCTTTCCAATTGGAGTCGAAGAATTGCCTGGAGTTGAGGGACGTTGGACTGACGTAGAGGTTGCTGCCGTTGGAGCCGTAGGTTTCGAAGCAGTACCAGCCGCGAGGCCCGAGGACGCCGGGGCCGTCGAAGCCTTGATAGTAGGCGAGGCGGTTCGCGGCGGCTGGGTCAAGATGAAGGTGGAGGGGCAGCTTGTGAGGGGCTCGTTGTGGGCCTACCTGGCCGTCTGCCTTGCAACCGATGAAGGGGATCGTGGCAGGCGGCTGCGCTGGCTTTTGTCCTGAGGTGGAGGGAGAGAGCAAGAGAGCGAGCGCGGTTGTGCAGGCGAGGGAGTCGAGGTGGAAAAGGGGTGGGCGGCGGAGCATAGGCGGAAACCTTCGGGGTCCTTCGACTCCGCTTCGCATAAGGCGCGAAGCTGCGCTCAGGATGACAGATTGTTGGTGGGTTCGCTACAAGAACTTCTTACATGTCGCTTATCACTCACTCTCTTCCGTGGAACAATGAGTGTCGATATGAGTCTTCCGGAACATGCTATGTTTGCGCCTTCGCAGCGGGTGCACTTTATTGGGATTGGTGGGATTGGGATGAGTGGGATCGCGGAGATCCTGCTGACGATGGGGTATGCGGTTTCGGGGTCGGATTTGAGGGCGTCGTCGACTACGGAGCGACTGGAGAGGTTGGGGGCTACGATTTATTTGGGGCATGCGGCGGGGAATGCTGCGGCTAGTGATGTGGTGGTGACTAGCTCGGCGGTGGCTAAGGATAATCCTGAGGTGGTGGAGGCGCGGGCCCGGAAGATTCCCGTGATTCAGCGGGCGGAGATGCTGGCGGAGTTGATGCGGCTGAAGTATGGGATTGCGATTGCCGGGATGCATGGGAAGACGACAACTACTTCTATGGTGGCGGCGGTGCTGGCGGGTGGGGAGCTGGATCCTACGGTCGTGGTGGGTGGGCGCGTGGATGCGATGGGGTCGAATGCTCGGCTGGGGAAAAGTCAATATCTTGTGGCGGAGGCGGATGAGAGTGATCGGAGCTTTTTGATGCTGTCGCCGATATTGGCGGTGGTTACGAATCTTGATCGCGAACATATGGATTCGTATGCGGATATGAGTGATGTCGAGAACTGCTTTGTGGAGTTCATGGATAAGGTGCCGTTTTATGGCGCGGTGACCGCTTGCGTGGATGATGAGAGGCTGCGGGGGATTCTGCCGCGGGTGCGGCGGCGGGTTTATACGTATGGCGTTAGCGCTGAGGCGGATTTTCGGTTGCGGATGTTGCCGGGGGAAGGTTCTGTGAACCCGGGTCCGAAAATCCGGACCCGGGGCAACCAGGTTGTTGGTGAGGGGAACGTAGCTGAGGCGCATGCTCGGTTTGAGGTGAATGCTCGGGGGTTGGTTCTGGGGCCGTTTGAGCTGCATGTTCCGGGGCGGCACAATGTGCTGAATGCTACGGCGGCGGTGGCGATTGGGGTGCAGCTGGGGCTGACTCCGGAGAAGATTGCTGCGGGGCTGGCCACGTTTCGGGGCGTGGATAGGAGATTTCAGCTGCGCGGGGTGGAGAGGGGGGTGACCGTGATTGATGACTACGGGCATCATCCTACGGAGATTCGCGCTACGCTGCAGGCGGCTCGGGAGTGTGGGTATGGACGGGTGCTGGTGCTGTTCCAGCCGCATCGTTATACGCGGACGAGGGATTTGATGGAAGACTTTGCGGGTGCGTTTGGGGATGCGGACGCCGTGCAGGTGCTCGATATCTATGCGGCCAGCGAGCAGCCAATTGAGGGGATTTCGGGGGAGACGCTGGCGGCGGCGATCCAGGCGGAGAATGGCGGGCGGGTGATGTATGCGGCGTCGATGGCCGAGGCGGTGGAGCGGCTGGTGGAGGATGCTCGGCCGGGCGAGATGATTTTGACGCTTGGGGCGGGGAGCGTATCGCAGGCGGGGACGATGTTGTTGGAGGTCCTACGCGGACGGCGAGAGTAGGGTGGTGGGGATTGGGCGGGGACGATGCCCCCCTTGAATATATGTCGGGCTTTCAGCCCTGGGGGTGGTGATTGCGGATTGACCTAGGCCTGCGGCCTAGGCTGTTATATGTCGGGCTGTTGGCCCTGGTGGAAGGACGTTGGATTCGGTCGTGGGCCGAATTGGGAGGTGGAGTGTTCCTGATGGGGTACCCCGGGCCGTAGTATTTCGGCGGTGGGGGTGGGGACCTTTATAGTTGTTGGTAACGGCGATTCTTCCGCGGCCTTGCTCAGGGCCTTGCGGAGATGAAGAAGACAGGTGCGAAGCGCGTGTCCGGGTACGACTCCGGACTGGGCTCGGCGGTGCTGACGGCGCCTGAGGAGAGCTACGCTTCGGAAGTTGAGCGTCGGGGAACGCGCAAAGGACCGGCGCCGGCGGGTGCGCTGCAGCGTGGGTATGGCAATGATCGTTATGAGGAATCGAGGGCTGAAGGCTCCTATTCCGATGAGTCCGAGTATGTTCCGCGACGGGGGAAGCTGCTGCAGTTTCGCAGCTTGCCGCGCAGTGTGGGCGGAAGGATCGTCTTGGGGGTCGTCGCGTTCTCGTTGCTGGCAGCCGTTGTGCTCGCGATTGCTGGGGTGCGCTTCTACCTGATGCACGATGCGCGGTTTGTGCTGGCGAGTTCGGAGGATATCCAGATCGCCGGTGCTGAACATTTGACGCGTGCGCAGATCGTGAGTGTATTTGGCGCGGACCTGGAGCGGAATATCTTCCGGGTGTCGCTGGGTGAGCGGCAGGCTGACCTGGAGCGGTTGCCGTGGGTGGAGCATGCGACGGTGATGCGGTTGTTGCCGAATGTGCTGCGCGTACAGATTACGGAACGGACGCCGGTGGCGTTTGTGCGGCAGGGTTCGCAGATCGGGCTGGTGGATGCGAGCGGCGTGCTGCTGGATATGCCTGCGGATGCGGCGGGCGATCCGCACTATTCGTTTCCGGTGCTGACGGGGCTGTCGGGTGATGAGGCGGTTTCGGAACGTGCGGCGAAGATGGAGATTTACGAACAGTTTATGCATGACCTGGACGGCTCGGGGCAGCGTTTGACGGACTCGGTCAGCGAGGTGGATGTTGCTGATCCGGAAGATGTGAAGGCGCTGATACCGTCGGGAAGTTCGGACATTTTGGTGCACTTTGGCCAGGACGAATTTTTGAAGCGGTACCAGGAGTTCGAGCTGCACCTGGAAGAGTGGAAGCAGCAGTATCCAAAGCTGGCGTCGGCGGACATGCGGTATGAAGGGCAGATTGTGCTGGAGATGCAGGGGGACGGCAAGGCAGCGGGCGTCGGGAGTGGCGCTGCGGTGACAGCCAGCGCGGAGAGCTCTGCGCCTGTGGTGACGAAGCCGGTGATCGAGGCGAAGCCGACTGCGAGCGCGAAGCACGCGGCTGTGAAATCCATTGCGCCGAAGGCTCTTCTTCCGAAGCCGGTATTGAGCGCTGCGGTGTCGACGCCTGCTGTACCGAGGCCTGGTGCGGTGAATGTTGCTGCGTCGAAGCCACCGGTGCCGAAGCCCGACTTCTCGCACGCTGCTATGCCGAAAGCTGCAGCGCCCAAGCCCGTGGTGTTGAATGGGTTTCTGCCGAAGCCTGCCGCGTCGAAGCTAGGCGTGGCGAAGACGAGTCAGCCGTCGGCGAAGAAGGTTGTGACGAAGCCGGTAGCTGGGAAGCCGAAGCCGGGCTCGGGGATGAGCGCGGCGAATGAGAAGGTGTTTGCTCGGCTGGCGGCGGAGCATCGGGCTGCGTTGGCGAAGGCACATAAGACGGGGACGGCGAAGGCTGCGAAGCGTGGCAGAGTGGGTGGAAAGAATGGAGCGACGCTATGAATTCAAAAGGAATGAATCCATGAATGCAAAGATGGACAACCTGATTACGGTGCTGGACGCGGGAAGCTCGAAGAGCTGCGTGTTGGTGGCCGAGTTGATTGATGGCGTGCTGCGGTATCGGGGGCACGGGGTGGAAGTTTCGCGCGGGATGCGGCGCGGAGTGATCTCGGATTTGGGGCCGGCGGCGAAGGCGATCAATGCGGCGGCGTTGACGGCGGAGCGGTCGGCGAAGGCTCCGATTGAGACGGCGGTGGTTGGGGTTGGCGGGCCGCATGTGCGGGGGATGAACTCGCAGGGCGGCATCAGCATGGGCAGCCGGATGAAGGAGATTACGCGTGAGGATGTGCGGTCGGCGATTGACCGGGCGCGGAGTGTGGGCCTGGCGCCGGATCGCGAGGTGCTGCACCTGCTGCCGCAGCAGTTTATTCTCGACGACCAGAATGGGATTCATGATCCGGTGGGGATGGTGGGGAACCGGCTGGAGGTTTGTTTGCATTTGTCGACGTGCTCGGGGAGTGCGGCGCAGAGTGCGGTGACGTGCGCGAATCGAGCGGGGCTTGAGGTGGTGGACACGGTGTTTGAAGGGATTGCGGCAGCGGAGGCAGTGCTATCGGCTGACGAGCGCGAGTTGGGTGTTTGCGTGGTGGATATTGGCGCGAGCTCGACTGAGCTGGTGGTGTTCTTTGAGGGCAGTGTGGCGCACACAGCGGTGCTGCCGATTGGCGGCGATCACTTTACGAATGATCTCGCGGTGGGTCTGCATGTGAGCGTGGAAGAGGCTGAGCAGTTGAAGCGGATGTATGGCAACTGCGTGGTGACGTCGATTCCGCAGATGAACGAGATTGAGATTGGCAGTGATTTGGCGGTGGGGGGGCAATCGGTGCGGTTGGTGCGGCAGCGGTTTCTGGCGGAGATCCTGGAGCCGCGGGCGAGGGAGTTGTTGACGATGCTGCGCGACAATCTTCGCACTGGCGGCGTGTTGGAGGCGATGGGCGCGGGTTGCGTCTTCACCGGCGGCGGAGCTCACCTTGTGGGCTTCCTGGATAACGCCGAGAGCTTGCTGCGGGTGCCGGCGCGGATCGGGTATCCCGTGCCGTTGAGCCGGATGCCGCCGGAGTTGGCGAAGCCGGAGTTTTCGGTGGCGATTGGAATGTTGCTTTACACGCACCGCACGCAGGTACGCAAGGCGAGCGAAGAGCAGGGACTGGCCCAGAAGCTTAAGTCAATCTTTGCAGGGAGTTTCTAAAGACAGGATGAGGGAACAGGGTTAGGGATTAGAAGGCAAAGACTAAGGAAAACGGCGGTTAAGGCTGGAGGTGCGGCCAGAAGGCGCTGGATGACGATAGACTGGATAATATGAGATTTTGCAAAATGCTGGCTGCAGTTTTGTTCGTAATTTTTGGATTTGGGTGTGCCGCGGCGGCACATGCCCAGGCAGGTGTGTATTTGGGGTATCAGGCGACGCAGTTGCGTGGCATCACATGCTTCGAGTCAGCGCCACTTGAGTGCTCGAGCACGGGCGGTAAGGTAAACCCGGCAGGCTTTCAGGCGGGTGCGTATTACGACTTTCACAACTTCGGACCGATGCGGTTCGGGGTGGACTTCCGGGGCGGCACGATGCACTCGAACAAGTCGGCGACGAGTTCGGCGGGTGGCAAAGACACGACGGTGTTGGATAACGCGCTGCTTGGCGTCCGGGGCTCGTTTCGCACGCCGATCTCGTGGCTGAGTCCGTATGTGCAGGTATCGGCTGGGTATGGGCGCAGCAATGCGACGCTGCCGTTCGGCTCGAGCCTGACGACGACCACGCCACTCCCAAGATTGGAAGACAGCTACATCATGTATGAAGGGTTCGCGGGCTTGACCGTACACATCTTCCCGTTGCTGGATCTGCGACCGATAGAGCTTGGCATCGGGAATATGAACCGCATTGGCAACAGCGGGGCGACTTTAGATGGGCCGAGCTCGGTTGGCGTGCTGTCAATCGGGGGGTCGGTAGTGTTCCATCTGCCGTCTTCGCGATAGGTTTGCAAGAGGAATTGGTGCGGGACGTACCGCACTGGTAATCGATTTAGATGCACGATGGCATTTCATGCATGCCATTGAGGCGTTCGCCGTGCAGAATGTAGAGAAGTGAATCAGCAACGCCGAAGGAGATACGCCAATGCCTATGCCGCCTGAAGACGCACCCGGCGTTCCACCCGACTCGCTCGAGGACAAGCAGCAGGATTCCCTCCGGATTCAATATCACGACGAGACGCGGCGGAATGCGCGGATCAAGGTGATTGGGGTGGGGGGTGGCGGCAACAATGCCATCAACCGCATGATCGAGGCGAATGTTCTGGGCGTTGAGTTTATCTCGGCCAACACAGACGTGCAGGCGCTGGAAGGGTCGCATGCGCCGATAAAGCTGCAACTGGGCGTGAAGCTGACGAGCGGGCTGGGCGCTGGAGCGAATCCGGATGTAGGGCGGCGTGCGGCGCTGGAGGATTCGGACAAGATCATCGAGGCGCTCGAGGGCGCTGACCTGGTATTTGTGACAGCCGGCCTGGGCGGAGGGACGGGCACGGGCGCAGCGCCGGTGATCGCATCGCTGGCGAGCGAGATGGGCGCGCTGACGATCGCGGTCGTGACGCGGCCGTTTGCGTTCGAGGGCAAGCGTCGAGCGATGCAGGCGGAACGCGGGTTGCAGGAGCTGCTGGAGTCAGTCGATACGCTGATTGTGATTCCGAACGACAAGCTGTTGACGACGGCGAAAGATGCGGGTTTCTTTGAGAGCTTCCGGATCGCCGATGATATTTTGCGGCAGGGTGTGCAGGGGATTTCGGACATTATCACGATTCCCGGCGTGATCAATCGTGACTTCGCGGATGTGAAGACGACGATGGCGGGGATGGGCTACTCGGTGATGGGAACGGCGGTACGGTCTGGACCGGACCGGTCGAAGGAGGCGGCGAAGGCCGCGATTGCATCGCCGCTGCTGGAGGCAGGAGCGATCGATGGAGCGCGCGGAATCCTGATCAACATTACCGGATCGAGCAGTCTGAAGTTGAGCGAGGTGATCGAGGCGTCGTCGATTATTCAGGAAGCGGCGCACGAGGACGCGAACATTATCTTTGGCGCGGTGCTGGACGAGACGCTGGGCGACGAAGTGAAGTTTACGGTGATCGCGACCGGTTTCCGCGAGGCCATGCCGGAACGGCGGGAGCGCATGATGGCGGCTTCTGCGCTGCCGACGGCACACCACGAGATTGTGCCACCGAGGGTTGTCTCGCGGCCACTGGTACCGGTGTCTGCGCCGGTGGAGAAGCCCGCAGAGGAGGCGCAGCCGTTGGTCTTTGGATCGCAGGCGGCGAAGCCGGCGATTCGCTTTGCGAGCGAGACCGAGGTGGAGGAGGCGCTGGGTGGTGGAGCGGTCGCGGAGCCAAAGGCGCCGGCTGTTTCGGAGCCGGTCGTTGAGGCGCCGGTGCAAAGGCCGACGTATCCTGTGTCGTCGTACTACGAGACGGCGCGGCGGCAGGCATGGCATGAGCTGCCGCGTATTGAACAGACGCCGCATCTGGCGGAGGACTTTGAGCGTTCCGCGCCGTCTCATACAGAGGCGGTCGAGGAGCCGAAGGCGGTGGCGAGTTCTGAGACGGCGACTGTACCGGTTCCAGTGGTTGTCGAGCATATCCAGCAGGCGGCTGAGCATGAGCCGGCGGCAGAGGAGTCGGCTGCGGAGCCTGGGCAAGGGAACTCCTCGGTGTTCGACGATGAGTTTTTCCGGAAGCCGAAGGAAGTCGTGGCGGAGGCCAAGACGGCTGAGGATCCGACACAGAAGGCGTGGCCGGATGCAAGGGTTCCGTCGTTCGCGGGGTATGCAGGGGAACCCGCCGCAGAGAACGATGAGCTGGATATTCCAGCGTTTCTGCGCCGGAAGCAGTAGACGGCTCGGCATTGATCGGGCATTGCCCGATGGATGACGCTGGAGTCCGTGGCGGTGTGGCCGATGAGAGGTAGAAGGATGCGGTAGTTTCGTGCGGCGTGTTTGTGGTCACGGACAGGTCGGCTGCAAAGAAGGAACGATAGTAGGCAGTTGAATTTTCGCAGAGAAGAGATGAGATGGGACGCAGGATATCAGGGCTGGCGATGGTGTTGTTGATGCTTGCAGGCGTGCTGAACGCGCATGCGACGATAACGCCGGCTCGGCATAGACACCGGATGATCGCGGCGAGCACTTCGCATCGGTTGGTGGCGCACAGCCTTCGGCGTACGCGGTCGGCCGCAGCGTATGGGCACGCGGAGTTTGCGCATGTCGCAGGGCGCATGTCGGCTCATAGACGCGCTGCGATGATGCGCGTGAGTGCCAGGCGCGGGCGGATTCGCTACTATGGGGAGCGGTTTACGGCCAGCAGCTTTACCGATGTAAATGCGTTGACCGCGAATGATGTGAGTGCGGGCGAGGATCCGGTGGTGCGGGCGGCAGCGGTTGAAGCGCTGGGCAACATGAATGGGACGGTGCTTGCCATCGATCCTTCCGACGGGCGCATTCTCGCGATGGTCAACCAGAAGCTGGCATTGAGTGCGGGCGCGGAGCCTTGCTCGACGATTAAGGTAGCGGTAGCGTTGGCGGCGTTGAAAGAGGGTTTGGTCAAGTCTGATACGCCGGTGAATCTGGGCGGTCACTATACTGTGGATCTGACCCATGCGCTGGCGCGGTCGATCAATTTGTACTTCGAGGTGCTGGGACGTTCGATGGGGTTCGACCGGGTGAAGCACTATGCGAACGAGTTCGGATTGGGTGAGCTGGCAGGGTATAACATTCCGGGCGAGCATTTGGGTGTGTATCCCGATAAGGAGCTGCCGGCGGCCAGCGGCGGGGTGGGACGGATGTGCTCGTTTGGCGAGAGCATCTCGATGACCCCATTGCAGCTGGGTGCTCTGGTCTCGGCGATCGCCAATGGCGGCACGCTGTATTACCTGCAGCATCCGACCACGCAGGCCGAGGTTACGAACTTTCAGCCCCAGGTGAAACGGCTGCTGGACATCAAGGATGTCATTCCGCAGATCCTGCCGGGCATGGAGGGCGCGGTCGACTTCTCGAATGGCACTGCGCGTTCGCTGCGGACGAACTTTGTGCAATTTCCGGTGTTTGGGAAGACAGGCACTTGCTCGGATAACGGGACGCGGTTTGGATGGTTTGTGAGCTATGGCGATGCGCCGACAGGACGGATTGTGACAGTGATCTTCCTGGAAGGTGGAAGGGACACCTTTGGACCGAAGGCAGCCGAGTTGACGGGCCAGTTCTATCGTGCGATGTTTGATCGGAACTATTTTTTGCAATCCAAGCCCGTGACCACGGCTATGGTGGGGAGTGGCGGCGCGGCCCAGCAGTAGGGGTGCGCATACTGCCGGAACTGTTGCATCCTAATGGATGAGGCAGTGCTCACGATGAAGATTCTGACAGCGGAAGAGATGGGTGCGGCGGACCGGCGGTCGATGGAGGCAGGCGTGTCGGTGGGCACGTTGATGCAGCATGCGAGCGAGGCGGTGGCACGGTTTTGCTTGCGGCGATTTGGTGGAGACGGGCTGGTGGTGGTGCTCGCGGGTAAGGGAAATAATGGCGGCGATGGGATGGTTGCGGCACTGCGGCTGGCAGAGGCGGGACGGCGGGTGCGGGTTGCGCTGCTGGGAAAGGCGAGTGAACTGAAGGGTGAGGCGGCGCGGGCGCGCGAGTCGGTAACCCACCTTAGCGACGATGAAGCCGTCGCGAAGATGGGGCACCCCGCTAATGTTGCCAAAACCGTGTACCCGGTTTCCGTAGAGCTACGTGAAATCGAAGATGAAGCGGGGCTGCGGGCGGCGCTGGAGGGTGCGGCACTGGTGATTGACGCGGTGGTGGGCACCGGTTTCAAGCCACCGTTGCGTGGGCTGGCGGCGACGGCACAGAAGATGTTGGCGGAGAGCGATGTGCCGGTGGTGGCGGTCGATCTGCCGAGTGGGTGGGATGCCGACTCGATGGAGGAGAAGGCTGAAGGGGCGTTTCGCGCGGATGCTGTGGTGACGTTTACGGCTCCCAAGCTGGCGCATGTGTTTGGACATCTAACTGCGGGAAAGACGTTTGGGCCTGTGGTGGTGGCGGGGATTGGGACGCCTGCGGGGGCGATTGAATCGGCGACTGGACTGACGTGGGGTGGGAGCGCGAAAACGATCGCGGAGGCGCCGCGGGCGATCAATGGGAATAAGGGGCGGCTGGGGCATGTGCTGCTGGTGGGCGGAGCCTTTGGGAAGGCGGGCGCGCCGTCGATGGCCAGCGTGGCTGCGCTGCGCACGGGTGCGGGATTGGTGACGACTGCGGTGCCGCGGGAGATTCTGCCGATTGTTGCTGCGGTTGCGCCGGAGTTGATGCTGACGCCACTGGAGGAGCAGGGTTCAGGGTCCCGGGTCCAGGGCTCGGGCTTTGAGGTCGGTGGATTGGCGCTTGACCAGCTCGAGAAAGAGTCGTTGCAGGCTCTGCTGAAGGGCATCACTGTGGCGGGGATTGGGCCGGGGCTGGGGCAGGAGGGAACGACGCCTCAGTGGGTGCGGACGTTTGTGGGGCGGGTGACACTGCCAATGGTGATTGATGCGGATGCGCTGAATGCGCTGGCGGGTAGGACCTCGATGCTGAAGGATGCTGCGAAGAAGGCTCGGACGATCGTGCTGACGCCGCATCCGGGTGAGATGGCGCGGCTGGTGGGAATGACCGTGAAGGAGGTTGAGGCGGATCGCGTTGGGCTGGCGCGGCGGTTTGCCACCGAGCATGGCGTGACGTTGGTGTTGAAGGGCTGGCGGACACTGGTGGCGCATCCGAATGGACGGGTTGCCGTGAATACTACGGGGAATCCGTCTATGGCGAAGGGTGGGAGTGGAGATATTCTGACGGGGATCGTCTGCGCGATGCTGGCGCAATATGCTGGCGCCGGCATGTGGGGAAACGTTGCCGAAGCGGTGGAGGCGGCCGTGTTTCTGCATGGGCTGGCCGGCGACTTTGCCTGCCTGGCGCAGGATGAACATACGGTGCTGGCGATGGATACGGTGGGGCACCTGTGGCAGGCGTTTCGCGCGCGGGTGGAGGACTCAGATGGGCTGACGTGGATTGCAGGAACGGCGGCCAATGGAGCGGGACGATGAAGGTGTGGAGTCGGGAAAAGCGGCTGCGGACGCGCAGTGAGAATGGCACGCTGGCGTTGGGAGAGTTGCTGACGGAGTTGCTTCCTGCGCCGAAACTGGTCGTGTTGCGTGGAGATCTGGGGATGGGGAAGACGACGCTGATGCGGGGGATGGCGGCGGCGCTTGGCGCTGATTCGATGGAGGTTACGAGTCCGACGTTTACGCTGGTGCACGAATACAAGGGCCGGAAGACGCGGCTAATTCACCTGGATCTGTATCGGTTGGAAGAGGAACGGGAGATCGAAGGGATTGGGTTGTGGGAGATGGCGGAGGCGGGGGACGCGTTGGTGATGGTGGAATGGGGGGATCGGTTTGCGAGCGTGATGGAGCGGGCTGACGCGGAGATTGCGATTGGGCAGGGTGAGGCGGAAAACGAACGGCTGCTACGGGTTCAATGGTAGGGATGGAGTGAAAACACAAAAGGCCGCGAATGGGTCGCGGCCTTTGTTTTGTTGCGGTTGGGTCGATCGAAGTTACGAGCGGCCGTGCCAGTCAGCGTTCGTACGGTCACGGATGGCGATGAAGCTAGGGACGAAGATGGTGGAAGCGGAAGCGAGGGCTACGAGTGCGAGGTACATAGTATTTCTCCTTTGGCGCGCGCGACCGGGCAAGCCGGGATTGCGGCGCTCTAATAAAGCGTTTGGTATCAGTGAATGTCGTCCGTGTGGGGCGGTATTGAGATCTTGACTCAGCCGTCCGCGTTCGCGGGGATAAGGTTGTGGCTTTGGCGGTCCCAGGAGCTCACCGGGAACATTCAGCCGCCGGTCGCTCGCTCAGTTTGAGGGAGGGCATCCGGATAATGTGCACACAACCTGTTACGTATCAGACTAGCGATTGGTTCCGTTTGATGCAATCTTTTATCGCTCGTCTTGTTCGTTATTCGCACGCTACCCATAATTTGTTGGGAAAAGCTGGGCGAATCAGGTCTGGATTGTAGTACGGGGGTTGCAGTGGGTTAGTTCCGTGAAAGGACAGTGAATCGAATTTATTTGATTTGCGGCTTCCATTTATCGCGATTTACGGCTGTGTATTTACGGGGTATTGCGGCCTTTGAAGCGGTAAATAGCACAGAGTTCGTCGCCGGTGGAGCCGTATTCCCTTTGTTGGGCGATGGCGGCCAGGTCAGCGGCGTGGTCGGCGGGGGACATGGGGACGAGGCCGGTCCAGAGGCGGGTGAAGGCGGGGTGGTGATCGAGGTAGGAGTCGTGTTCGGCGTTGACGTAGAGGAGGTCGAATGGCTTTGGATTGTTGGAGATAGACTGCTCTACGTGACGGAGGAATCGGCGCAGGATGGGGAGTTCGAAGGGGTGGAAGAGGAAGGCTAGGGTGGGCTGGGAGGGGAGGGGGTGGGTGGTGGCGTCGGCGTGGTGGAGGATGAGGGGGGAAAGGGTGTTGGCTTGTAAGTCGTTGTGCCAAAGGGAGATATTGGTGGAAGCGATGGCGGAGAGGTCGGCGTTGAGCTCGACGCCTTCTACGCGAAGGAAGGGAAACTGGGAGGCGAGGAGCATGGCTCGGCCTTTGCCGGCGCCGATGTCTAGGAAGACGGTGTGCTCGATGGGTTGAGGGGCAGTGCGCTGGAGCCAGATGTCTAACAAACCATGGAGGATAGAGGGAGCTACGCCATAGTAGGCGGTGAGCTCGGAGACTTGGGCGTCGGTGCCTTCCGCGATGATGTAGCCGGGGATGAGGCCGGAGGTGTCGGTGCCGTGGAGCTGGTCGAAGGGGTGAATCGCGGGTTCGATCTTGGGTCGGGGCATGAGTTTGTGGGTGGATTGTGGGTCTTCGTTGCGCGTCTTAGGTGGGTTTCGGGTTACAAGTCGGGGTCTTTAGCCTAGTTTCGGGTAGCGCAAATGCGGTTTAAAGGATGGGAAAGAGGGCCGGAAGTAAAGTGAGCTTGACACGGGAGATGGAGGGGAGGCCGAGGAGGCGGTTTTCGACTTGAGCGGAGAGTTGGGCGTTGGCTGGGTCGTCGGTGGCATTCCCGGCGCCAACGGCGTGGAGGGTGATGTGGGCGATGTAGCGTGGGGGGAGGCCGGGGACGTTGGCGCCTGGGGCATCGGGGTCGGGGGTGAGGGTGGCGGAGCGGACGAGGCCGGCGGCGACGATGTTGGGGCCGGTGGGGGTGTAGCAGTCGCGGAGGAGGTGGAGGAGGTCGGCGTCGGTCATGGGTAGGACACTTGCGGAAGAGCGTCCTTCTCACTGTATCGTCCCTTGCGGAGGATGGAGGGCTGAGTCATGTAGAGAGAAGAGAGTTTGCCGCTGGCAATCCGGTCTGCACACCTTCTCTAAGTCGAAGCCGCCGAAGACTCCGTCTTTTGTGAGGTGGCTGCCGAGGATTCGTTTATCAGGACAAATCGGATCCGGGCGAGGTTTGGATCTAGGGACAGCGGGTGTCTTTGGTGCCGGGCTGCCAGGCGACGCGGCCTAACTCGTCGTAGAAGGTTTCGGTGAGCGTTGGACCGTCGAGTTCGAGGTGGACAAACCCATTGAAGATTCGGAACGGATCGTCGGGATCGGCGGCGTTACATCTCTCGAACCAATCGACGAAGGTGGAGTTGGTGAGATCAGAGGCCACGCCAGCGGGCAGCGCGCCGTGGCCGAGGCAGCGGCAGAGCATGTTGTTGCGGAGAGGCTTGTAAGCTGCGCCGACATGCTTGTGTCCGTAGTACCAGTAAGCGGGAGGATTGTGTCCGGCGAAGGCGCTCATGACATCGCTGTAGAGCTGATAGCCCTCGTCGCTGGGCTGAGGGTCGCCGCCAAGACCGCCGAGGGGGATGGGATTGTGATGAGTAAGGATGATGGTTTTTTTGTTGCGCGCGGCTACCTGCGAAAGAAATTGGGTTTGGTTATTATCCGCTCCGAGAGTTCCGTTCATATAGAGCTTGAAAGCGGAGGAGTAGTAGGCGGAGTCGAGGCCCACGATGATCCAGTTGGTATTTTCAAGAGCGAAGAAGCTCCACGGAGACTGAAACTTGTTGAAGATAGGACTACCGACGGCCGTATTGAAGTAAGGACCTCCACTGGAATACATCTCGTGATTGGAGTTGAGCGTGAACGAGGCGAGTGATTCTTTGGGCCAGTAGGCAAGGAGCTTATTGATCTCTTCGGGAGTTGTGCCGGCGTAGTAGACATCTCCCAGATGGATGGCGTAGTCGGGCTTTAGAGAGGGGATGAACTTAGAGATTTTGGTACTGGCTGAGTCGCCTGAGCCAAAGTTTCCGGTGCCATAATCTCCGACGAGAACGAAGGTGGCAGTGTCGCTGATTTGTTGGATGGCGGGCGCTTTTTGGGGAAAAGGATGTTTGTGGAGGATGTTCTCGAAGAGGACGATGCCGACGACGAGTTCCCAGCGAAGATCGAGGGCTTGATACTTGCCGCTGCCAAAGATGTCCCCTTCGGGGCCGACGGTGATCTGGATGGCTGCAGGAGCGATCTGTTCGGCGAGAGGTTGGGCGACCGCGTTATTGAGCGGCTGTCCAATTTTGGCGAGATTGTTGTCCCAGTCATTGGTGAGGTAGCTCTTGATGCGAAGGACGGTGTGAACGTCGTGGGAGGGAGGCTTCCCTGTGGCTACGTAATCGGCGAACTGATTGTGGCCCTCGTCGAGGATGGGCTTGAGCTGATCCTGGGTCGCGGGCGGAAGGTTATTCCACGCGGTGCGCAGACGAGCGATAAGAGCGTCGCGTTGCGCAACTGTCATGGATTCGCTGAGGGAAACGTCAAGCTCGTCAGGCATATCGGCTGCTCCAGAGGACCCTGCTCGGCGAGCGGGGCGGCGGGAATTCATCTTTCCCATTACGAAGGACTATGAAGACGTGCCAATGATAGCAGCGCAGGCCGGGTGATGAGCACGGGACACTCTCTCGCGTTCATAATTATTTATTCGCGAGGACCGAACTTTCTGCGAACGCGAGGCCTCTCTCCAGCATGCACACCGGAATGGACGCGAAGGAGCCCGCGACGCACGACCAAACGCTGCTGGTGCTGCTGGCGCAGAGCGGCGATCGGGGTGCGTTGGAAGAACTTCTGCGGGAGGCTTATGGGCCGTTGCGGCGATACATTACGTATCTTGCAGGGGCGGCGCTGGCTGATGACATTTTGCAGGAGACTTCGCTGCAGATCTTTCGCAAGTTGCCGCATTTGCGCGAGCCTGCCGTGTTTCGGCCATGGACGTTTCGGATTGCTTCGCGGATTGCGTTCGCGCATTTGAAGAGCGCGCGGCGGTGGCAACCGCTGGAGGAGGCGCCGGTGGATCAACTGACTACGTTTGATGAGCGTCTTGGGGAGCCGCCGGACGAGGGGTTCTTGCGGTTGATCGAGAACGTTTCGCCGGCTAGCCGAGCGGTGCTGCTGCTGCGGTATCAGCAGGACCTGTCGCTGGAAGAGAGTGCTGCCATTTTGGAGATTCCTGTGGGCACCGCGAAGTCGCGGCTGCATTACGGAGTCACTATGCTTCGCAAATATTTGACTGATGAAAGGAAACCAGCATGAGCCCTGAACCTACTAACCCTGAAAGTCCAAACGGAGAGCGCGCGTTTGTGCAACAAGCTTTGGCGGACGCTGATCGATCGGAACGCACGTCACGGATTGTGGTTGGCGTGCTCGCTATTCTTGCGGTGGTCGTGTTTGTGTGGATGCACATGCAGATGTTCCCGCCGGAGACGTTGGCGAGTCTGTTGCACTCGATACTGCGGGTGGATCTTTTCTTCCTGGTGCTGTCGTTCGCGATCACGATGTATCTGCGGCAGGTGATGAACAAGAACACGCGGACGATTCTTCGGGCACTTGCGAATACTCGTCAGCGTTGAGTGAAACTATTGCGCTCGCTCGCTGGCTTCGCGGGCGGGCGCAAATTCATCTCCCTTGTTCCACTCGACGGTGTGGGGCGCGTTGATGACTTGCCAGCCTAGGTCGATGCCGAAGCGGGCTAGCTTGGCGTCGCCGGTGAAGTCCCAGGTGGGGTCAAAGTTGTCGGAGAAGTTGTGGTAGTGGTTGTCGTTGAAGTCCTTCTCCTTGGCTACGCCCCAGGCGCGATCGTGGCCTTCGTAGAGGGTTCCGGAATCTACGCTGAAGGCGGGGATGCCTACGCGGGAGAGGCTGAAGTGGTCGCTGCGGTAGTAGCTGCCGGCTTCGGGGCGGGGGTCTGGGACGATGGCTAGGCCGAAGCGTTTGGCGGTTGCTTCGACGCGCGGATAGAAGGTGGTGCGCTGGGCTCCGTTGACGTTGATCTCCTGCTGGATGCCGATGGGGAGGAGCATGTCGAAGTTGATGTCGAGGGAGATTTGCGAGGCGGGGATGGGTGGATGTTGGCCTAGATATTCGGAGCCCAGGAGGCCTTGCTCTTCGGCGGTGACGGCCGCGAAGATTACGGAGTGGGGCGGCTTGATTCCGGATTGGGCCCAGGCGCGCGCCATCTCCAGGATCATCGCTACGCCGGTGCCGTTGTCGGCGGCGCCGTTGTAGATGTTGTCGCCGGGCATGTTGGGGACGAAGCCGAGGTGGTCGTAGTGGGCCGTGTAGAGGACGGCCTGATCGACACGTGCACAGCACTCGGCATTCGGGCTCTTGTGCGTGGGTGAGGGAGACTTCCCGGGCAAGATGGCGACGACGTTGGGGCTTTGGAAGGGGCGGATGGTACTGGTGACGGTGGCTTTGAGGCGGACGGGGAGTTCGATGGCGTGGAAGCCGGGCTTGCCGGCGGCGGCGAATTCTTTGTCGAGGTCGAGGTTGCTTAAGGCGAAGAGCTTGCGGGCTACGTCTAGCTGGATCCAGCTGGCGGCTTGCAGGCGGGGGTTGGCGTCGTCGAGGAGGAAGGTTTTTTCGCCGGAGTTGGAGTTGTGGACTACGTTCCAGCCGTAGCTGGCCAGGTCGGTGCGGTGGATGATGAGGGCGCCTACTGCGCCTTTGCGCGCGGCTTGTTCGAATTTGTAGGTCCAGCGGCCGTAGTAGGTGAGGGCTTTGCCGGCGAAGAATTTGGGGTCGTCGGAGGGTGGGTCTCCTACGATGCAGAGGATGACTTTGCCTTTGACGTCGACGTTGGCGTAGTCGTCCCAGTTGTACTCGGGGGCGGTGGCGCCGTAGCCGACGAAGACGATGGGGACGTCGAGGGTGGTGGTGGGGGTGAGGGTTTGGTTGGAGACTACGAAGTCGTCGCCGAATTTGAGCAGGACGGGTTGGCCGCTGGCGGGCTGCAGGGTGAAGGTGGTCTGGTCGGGGATGACTTTCATGCCGACGAAGTTGACTTGCTGGAGGTAGGTGCCGTTGTCGCCGGCGGGGGCGAGGCCGTAGAGGGCGAATTGGGTGGCGATGTACTGGGCGGCTAGCTGGCCGCCGCGGAGGCCGGGGTAGCGGCCTTCGAAGAGGTCGTCGGAGATGAATTGGTCCTGGGTGCGGATGTTCTGGGCGCTGACGGAGGCCTCGACTGCCGCGATGGTGCCTAGGGCGACGTTGGGCGCGCTTTGAGCGAGGATTGGCGCGGTTGCTGCGCTTGCGAGGATCGACAGGAGGGCTGCTGCTGCCGTCGGGATTTTTCTGCTGTTCATCTTCGTCATCCCTCCTTTATAAAGGTCGCGCTGCTGGGCGTCTATTTTGGGGGAGACAAGGGCAGAAGCAGATCCTCCGCCTGTGGCGAAGGATGACAAACGTTGGGGCTGGAAAGGCAGAAGCAGATTCCCAGAGGGAATGACAGAAAGAAAGGCAAGGGCGAAAGGCAAGAGCCAATACAGGGGTCTCTCCGCTACGCGCTGCGCGCTTCGGTCGAGATGACGAGGTTGGTGGTGGGAGAAGCAGATTCCTGCGCTTCGTTGCGGGGGACTAGGATGGAGTTCGAAAGTGCTTGGAGGGGTGTATGGATGACGAGCAAATCCGGGAAGCGTTGGATGCGCATTGGCGGGCGTCGGCAGATGGCGATGCCGATGCGGAACATGATATTTATGCGGACGATTCGATCTGCGACTATCCGCAGTCGGGTGAGCGAATTCTGGGGAGAAAGAATTTGCAGGCTTTGCGGAGTCATCATCCGGGGAAGCCTTCGGGGTTTCAGGTCAGGCGGATTGTTGGGAGCGAGGATCTGTGGGTTACGGAATACACGATTGTCTACCAGGGGCGGCCGGCGTTCACCGTTAGCATTATGGAGTTCCGCGATGGCAAGGTGGTGCACGAGACACAGTATTTTGCGGATCCGTTTGAGGCGCCGGCTTGGCGGAAGCAGTGGGTTGAGCAGAGGGCGTGACGGCATCAGAAGTTGAAGACTGGGCCTAGTTGGAGCACGAAGTTGCCGCGGTTGATGAATTGTTCTTTGGAGAGCCAACTGAAGAAGGGGGGTGCGCCGGTGCCGGCCTCATCTACTTTGTTGGTGCGATAGCGGACTACGGCTTCTTCGAGGCCGATGCGGAAGGCGATGCGTTTGTTTACGCGGTAGTCGAGGCCTAGCTGCCAGTCCCAGGCGAAGTGATGGATGGAGCCGAGGGGCGGCTCGTCTGGGTGCCGTTGGCGTCGGTGACGCCGGGGTAAGGGAGTCCGTCCGCGTTGCCGCCGGTCGTTGCGATGCGCGGAGGATCAGTGAGGACGGAGTACAAGACGGGGCTGCGCAGATAGGCCTGGCTGAACTGGACCATGCCGGGGCGCATGGCGAAGTGGAGGGCGTAGTAGTGCCATTGCTTGCTGGCGCTGAGTCCGAAGAAGGCGGCGAGCATGTTGCCGCCGGCGCGGTCGCTGGGCAGGGGGCTGGCGTTGGGGTGATAGCTGATGGCGGTGTCGAAGCCGAGCCAGCCGCGGATTTTGAGTGTGGTCTGGAGGCCTCCGCCGATGGTGGTCTCGCGGCAGTTGAAGCAGGTGGGAGTGTTGGAGGCGATGCTGACGCTGTTCCAGAAGGGCGCGAGCTGGACCTGGGGAAGGGCGCGGTACTCGGCGACTTCTTTTGAGGGGAACCAGTAGACGCGGTTGGGCTGCTGGATGGGCTCCTCGTAGTCGCGATACCACGGGACCTTCCAGCGCAACATGTTGGCGAAGGAGCGCGAAGGGCTGAGGCCGCTGCGGACGACGAGAGGCCAGAAGCGGTCGGGGTGACGCAGGACCATCGGCTTGGTGACGTAGCGATCGATGAGGTCTTCGGCGGTGACCCACACCATGCCTACGGTGGGGGTGATGATGAAGTCAACCCAACCGGTGTTGTTGGTGTATTTGGTGCCTGGATTGCAGACGGGGGCAGGACTCTGGGGATACGCGGAGGCGGAGTGGCTGAATGCGAGAAGGAGCAGGCAGAGCAATTGGCAGATCAGCGCACGTCTGGCAGGGGTGTTGGAGTTGCGTAGCCCTATGGTGATTGGAGAGGACACCCCGACCTCCTTTAGCCCGTTACGCGTTCCTCGAGAATTTGTTCCGCGGCGCGAAGACCGCTGCGAATGGCGGCATGGACGGTGCCCCAGTTGCCGGTGATGTCGGTATGCTCGCCGGCGAAGAAGAGTGTGTCGGCTTGAGGCTGGGCGATGGCTGCGGAGGCATCGACGGCTCCGACGGGGACGTAGCTATAGGCGCCTTGCGCGAAGGGGTCGGCGGACCAATCGTGCGAGTAGGTGGCGACGAGGTTGGAGCGGACGAGGTGCTCGTCCAGGGCGAATATTTTCGCGAGCGCGGCGCAGGCGTCGGATGCTAGTTCGTCGGGGGTTTTTCCTTCCAGCGCTAAGGCGCGCGGGCCGCCTACCCATCCTGTGAGAGCAGGGAGGGTGTTGGGGTCGGGGTGGGATGTCCACCACACGGGCGGCATGTGGTTCGAGGCAAACAAGAAGCTCATGCTACCCACGGTCTGCTGGTCGATCAACTGTGTTAATTGCCAGTATTGGCTACGAAAAATCATGGTGAAGCGCGAGGCGTGGCCCATCGCGAGACGACGTGCCTGAGCGATCGCGGCCGGTTCGGGAGTGATGCGAATTCCGGTGGGGTGGTTGACCTTGTGCAGGACACCGAGGGGGAAAGTTACGATACTTCGCGGTGCGGTTAGTTCTCCCTGGGTGGTTTCTACGACGACGTTGCCGGGAGTCCAACGGATGCTGAGGACTTCGCAATCGAGTCGGATCTGGGTGCCCAGGTCTTTGAGTCGGGCGGCGAGATAGTCGGGTAGCTGCGCGTATCCGGCGGGGAGGTGCCAGGAGCGGTCTGCTTCGGTGGCGTCCTCTGCCTTCTGCTGGATGCCCAGCGAGCGGACGCTGATGCGATGGGCGTCGGCGGCGTTGAAGCCTTCGACGTAGGCTGTGAGGGCGGGACGGATGTCGTGGGCGACGTTGCTGGTGGCTAGCCAGTCGGCGAAGGTCTGGTCGTGGGCGGTGAAATTTTCCAACTGGTCAGAATTTTCAAGTTGCTCGAGGGGCTCAAACATCGCGTTGTCGTTCGGGTCGTCTGCGACGAGAGTGCCGGGCTGGAGTTCGCGGAGCATTGAGCCGTGGCGCTCGACGGTCTTCGCGCCGACTTCGTCGATGAGAGCCCAGAGTTCGGAGGGACGACCGTGGACGAACTCCGCGCCGAGCTCGACGGTGCCGCCACCTTCGACTTTCTGCGAGAGGATTCGTCCGCCGACGCGTGGTTTTGCTTCGAGCACGCAGACGCGGACGCCGCGTTCGGCGAGCGCGCGGGCTGCGGTGAGGCCGGCCATGCCGGCACCGAGGATGAGGACATCGATATCGTTGGGCAATGGGGATTCCGCCTTTCGTTTACGCATCTCAGATGCGAAGTGACGGGGTGGGGTTGAGGCTGTCCGCTGTTGCAAATGCCTGGCGTGCGTAGTATGTATGGGTGCTGGATAAAACGTTTTCTCGATGGTGAGAAGGCGTGGCGGGAAGGAAAACAGATGATGCAAACGACGAATGGACATCTGATGGCAACGAAATTGAACTCACGGTTTGGAAAAGTCGTATCGCTGGGCGTTCTACTATCCGCGTTTGCGATGAGCGCGGGCTGCGTGGCTTCGGTGCCAGGAACAGCTTCGGCGCCAGGGGCGGCTTCGCGGCCGTGTGACCTGCTGGCGTCGGCGACGCCGTGCGTGGCGGCGATCAGCACAACACGCGCGTTGTATGTGGGGTATACGGGAGCGCTGTACCAGGTGACGCGGCAGTCGGATAAGACGAGTGCGGATATTGGGCTGCTGCCAGACGGGTATGCGAATGCGGGGGCGCAGGACAGCTTCTGCGCGAACACGACGTGCACCATCACGAAGATCTACGACCAGACGTCGAATCATAACGACCTGACGCCGGCGCCTCCGGGCGGAGCAGCGAAGGGGCCCGGGCCGAATGGGTACGACTTGCCAGCCGTGGCCAATGCTCTTCCGGCGATGGTTGGGGGACACAAAGTGTATGGGATTGCGATTGCGGCGGGGATGGGGTATCGAAACGATACGCCGACGGGGACAGCGGTCCACGGTCAGCCGGAGGGAGTGTACATGGTGACCTCGGCGCTGGATATCAACGATAAGTGCTGCTTTGATTTTGGCAATGCGGAGACCAACAACCTGGACAACGACAAAGGACACATGGATGCCATTAATGTGATGTGCTACGGCTCGCCTTGCAGCCTGGGCGCGGGGCTCGATATGGAGAATGGCATCTACGGGAACCTCGCGGTTCCGAGCGGGACAGCGTTTGTGACGGACATGGGCGCGAGCGACGGTCAGCATAGCTATGCGATCTACCAAGGCAATGCGCAGAGTGGAAGCCTGACGACTACGGGGATTATTCCTCTGCCGAATGGGTATCAACCGATGCAACAGGAGGGAGCGATCATCCTGGGGATTGGCGGTGATAACAGTAATTGGGCGACGGGATATTTCTTCGAGGGGGTGATGACGAAGGGGATGCCGACGCAGGCGGCGCTGGAGACGGTCCAGGGCAACATCGTGAAGGCGGGATATGCGGGGACGTTGCAGCCCTGAGGGAGGGAGAGGGTTTTTCTATGCGGGCAGGAACTCTCCATTTCATTTCGGGCAGGCTTGCGGCGGGCAAAACTACTTTGGCGCGGAAGATTGTTGCTGAGCATCATGCCGTTTTCTTTTGTGAAGACGTTTGGCTATCAGAGTTGTCCGATGGGATCTCGTCGTTTGAGGATTATTTGAAATGGTCGCGTCGGTGCCGGTCGGTCATGGGCCCGCTCATCGTCGATAGCCTGAGGGCGGGAGCGTCGGTGGTGCTGGATTTCGCGGGGAACAGGGTGGATGAGCGCGCGAGGGTGCGCAGTCTGGCGGAAGCTGCGGGAGCTGCGCATGTTCTTCACTTCCTGGAGATAGATGAAGAGGAGTGTCTGCGCCGTTTACTGATGCGCAACGAGAGCAAGTCGGAAGGCCTCTATTTCGCGAGTACGACGGAGGCGGAGTTTCGAGCTATTTGCAGGTACTTTCAGGTTCCGACGGCGGAAGAGTGTTTGAGAATCACCCGGTATGGTGGCTAAGGCTTCTGGGTTTGCGTGTAGAGACGTTGGAGCTCGGCAGTCTTCTGTTCGAGGAGATGACGGGCGGGTATCGATGCGGTTGAGAGCGAACCGGTAGCGATCTGCATCATGCGCGGGGGCCGAGGGGGAAGAGGAAGAGGATGGAAGTTCCGCCGGTGGGGCGGTTGGTTGCGCGGAGGGTTCCGTTGTGGAGGCGAGTGGCGCGCTCGGTGATGGCGAGGCCGACGCCGAAGCCTCCGGTGTGGGAGCTGCGGGCCTGGTCGACTCGGTAGAAGGGACGGAAGATGTGGGCGAGGTCGGACTCGGGGATGCCGGGGCCTTGGTCGGTGACTTCGATTGCGGCGAAGTGGCGGGCGTCCGGGTGGCGGAGGTTGGGGGCGGTTTCGGAGATGCGGATCGTGACGTCGGTGTTGAGGTCGGTGTAGCGGATCGCGTTGCGGACTACGTTTTCGATGGCGCGGTAGAGTAGGTCGGGATTGCCGCGGATGGTGCACTGATTTTCTTCGATGAGGGTGACGCTGCAGGCGTGCTGCTGGGCTTCGTATTCGGCGTCGGGGAGGAGTTGGCGGCAGAGTTGATTGAGCGAGACGGGTTGGAAGGCGGCGGTATTCTCGCGGGCTTCGAGTGAGGAGAGGGTGAGGAGCTGGCCGATGAGTTGGTTGAGGTTGGAGGCTTCGCGTTCGATGCGGGTGAGGTGCTGGGTTAGTTCGGGGTTGGCGTCATCGTGGGCTAGCTCGAGCGCTACGCTTAGGCGGGCGAGGGGGGAGCGGAGTTCGTGGGAGACGTCGCGGAGGAGAAGTTTTTGCGCGTCGACTAGGGACTCGAGGCGTTCGGCCATGTGGTTGAAGTCGTGGACGAGGCCCTGGAATTCGTCGGAGTTGGATTGTGAAGCGGCTGAGGGGGACTGCTCGACGCGGACGGTGAGGTCGCCGTTGGCGAGGGCGCGCGCGGCTTTGCGCATGCGTACGATTGGGCGGGTGAAGAGCAGGACGAGGACGAAGGTGGTGAGGCCGCCGACGGCAATTGCGACGGGGAGTTGCGGGAAGGCGAAGTGGAGGAGGTTCCAGCGGCGTTGTGTTTGGGGGTTGCGTGATGGGGGTTGATGCCAGACGTAGACGTAGTTCTTGCCGTCGGGCGCGGTAACGGGGACGAGCCAGACGTAGAGGTTGCCGACCTGACGGCCGTCGATACGCGTGGAGGTGATGCGGGAGAGGTTCGCGATGGAGGGCGCGGTGGGCGTGGCGCAGACGGGTCGGCCGTTGGCGTCGAGTAGGGTTGCGCCGGAGGGCTCGTTGCGGGCGGTGTTGTTGCGGAACGCAGGGCAGCCGCCGGCGGTGAAATCGGTGAGTGCGGCGGTTGCGTCGTGGCGGAGATTGTTATCGAGAGCGTCGGAGACGATGTTGGGGCTGGCGAAATGCTGACGCACGATGAGGGTGGTGGAGATGATGAAGATGAGGCTTTGAGCTAGCCAAAAGATTGCGAAGATTTTTAGGAAGAGGCCACGCATTTAGGGTCGGCCTCCGGCGAGGGTGCGGCGAAGGACGAGCTGGTAGCCGGTGCCGCGAACGGTCTTGACGCGATCGTCATGGGTCGGATCGTCGGTGGCAAGTTTGCGGCGGAGACGGCTTACGTGCATGTCTAGGCTGCGATCGAAGGGATTGAATTTTCGGCCTAGGACGGATTCGGCGAGGGCTTCGCGCTCTACAACTTTGCCGGGGGAGCGCATGAGGACTTCGAGGAGGGTGAACTCGACGTCGGTGAGATCGATGAGGGTGTTGTCCTGGCGGACGGTGCGAGAGGCGGGGTCGAGGACGAGGTCTTCTACGATGAGCGCGGAGGATTCGGTGGGAGAAGTGGGAGTGGTGGTGCGGCGGCGGATGGCGCGGATGCGGGCGAGGAGTTCGCGAGCGTTGAAGGGCTTAGCGAGGTAATCGTCTGCGCCCATCTCGAGGCCGACGATGCGGTCGACGTCTTCGCCGCGGGCGGTGAGGAGGAGGACGCTGTCAGTGGAGAAAGTGCGGAGGCGGGTGAGGACTTCAAAGCCGTCGATGCCGGGAAGCATGACGTCGAGCAGGATCATGGGCCAGGGGCGGGAGCGCGCGGCTTCGAGGCCGGTGTCGCCGCGATGGACGGCGTGGACGTGGAGGTCGTAGCGAGCGAGGTACTCGGTGAGCATGTTGCAGAGCTCTACGTCGTCGTCGATGAGGAGGATGTCTTCCATGCTTTGGCTAGGGTAACGCGGTAGGGGCGTGGTGTGGGTAATGAATGGTCACGCAGGTTGTGACACATCGTTACATGGCGTGACGCAATGAGGGGGTACGGCGGGGAGGGATGCGGTCTTCTGGAGAAGCGTCGAAGGGGCGCTTTGAAAATGAAGACGATTGTGGTGCGGTTAGTTTTGGGTTTGTTGATGATGGTGGCTGTGGGGCCGGTGATGGCGCAGGTTGCGATGGGCGGGATTCAAGGAACGGTGACGGATCCGGATGGGGCGCTGGTGCCGCAGGCTGCGATTGTGGTGTCGAGTGGGAGCGGGTCGGCGCGGAAGTTGAGCAGCGATGTGGCGGGGGCGTTTAACGTTTCGCGGCTGTTGCCGGGGCGGTATGAGCTGAAAGTTTCGGCGAAGGGATTTACGCCGTCGACGGTGAGCGACGTGATGGTGACAGGTGGAAAGACTACGAGTGCGGTGGTAAAGCTCGAGATCTCTGTGAGCACAGACGTGGAGGTTACGGCGGAGACGACGGGGGTGAGCACGAGCCCGGATGATAACGCGAGTGCGCTGGTGATCAAGGGGAAGGATCTTGATGCATTGTCGGATGACCCGGATGATTTGCAGAACGAGTTGACGGCGCTGGCGGGGCCGTCGGCTGGGCCGAGTGGGGCGCAGATTTATATCGACGGATTTACGGGCGGACAGTTGCCGCCGAAGAGTTCGATTTTGGAGATTCGGATCAATCGAAATCCGTTCTCGGCGCAGTACGACAAGCTTGGCTATGGGCGGATTGAGATCGTGACGAAACCGGGTTCGAACAAACTGCATGGGTCGTTCATGATCAACGGAAATACGAAGGCGTTGAACTCGATGAACCCGTTTGTGACGGAAGAGCCTTCGTACTACTCGACGTTCATGATGGGGAACGTGAGTGGAGGGTTGGGAAAGGATGCGTCGTGGTTTGCGAGTGTGTTCTCACGGAATAGCCAGTCGAACTCGATTATTAATGCGGAGGTGCCGGGGCCGAATGGTACGTCGGTGAACTATACAGCGGCGGTACCGAATCCGCAGACGCGGCTCGATGTGAGTCCGCGATTTGATTTTGCGCTGGGAGCGAAGAATACCCTGAGCGTGCGGTACATGCTGGATCGGCAGACCGAGACGAATAGTGGTGTGTCGGGATTTGCATTGCAGAGCCAGGGCTATAACGTGTCGAATTACGAAAACACGATCCAGGTGAGCGATACACAGATTGTGAATCCACGGGTGGTGAACGATTTGCGCTTTCAATACATGCGGGATCGCGACAACCAGGTTGCAAACGACACGACGCCGACGGAGACCGTGCAGGGCGCGTTTACGGGCGGTGGAAATAACCAGGGAACGGTGCGCGACACCCAGGATCACTTTGAGCTGCAGGATTATGTGACCGCGTCCGAGGGGAAGCACACGTTGAATTTCGGGACGCGGCTGCGGCTGACGCACGAGGTCAACTCGACTACAAGTGGTTTCAACGGAAACTATATCTACTCATCGTTGAACACGTATGACACGGGAACGCCTTCGGAGTATGACGTGACGGCGGGAAATCCGACAGCTGCGGTGAATCTTTTTGATGGTGCGTTGTTCTTTCAGGATGACTGGAGCGTGCGGCCAAATCTGACGGTGAGCTATGGGCTGCGGTTCGAGGGGCAGAATCGGATCAGCAATCATGCGGACTGGGCGCCGCGGCTTTCGATTTCGTGGGCGCCGGGAGCGAAGGATGGCAAGAAGCCGAACACCGTGCTGCGCGCCGGGTATGGGTGGTTCTATGACCGGTTTGCGGCGACTTACGTGCTGGATGCGATTCATGGAAATGGCGTGAATCAGCAGAATTACGTGGTGAAGAATCCAACCTTCACGACGGATGCGCCGACTCCTGCGGAGCTGGCGAGCAGCAGCACAGCGGCGCCGACGATTTACGATGTGGCGTCGAATATGACGGCTTCGGTGAACATGCAGGCGGCCGTGGGTGTGGATCACTCGTTTGGGAAATATGTGACGATGTCGGCTACGTATATCAATTCGCGGGGCGTGCATCAGTATCTGAGCGACAACATTAATGCGTATGAGGCGGCGACGTATGATCCGGGGACGGGGACGGGGACGCGGCCGAATGGGATCAATGAAAATATCTATCAGTTTCAGTCGGGGGGCGTTTATAACCAGAACCAGTTGATGCTGAACTACACGGTGCGGGCGAAGAAAGTGTCGCTGTTCGGGTTCTATGTGCTGAGCTCGGCGAAGGCGGATACGTCCGGGCCGACGTACTTTCCTTCAGACCAGACGAATCCCGGCGCGGACTATGGGCGCGCGGCCTTTGATGTGAGCAGCCGGTTTTTACTGGGAGGGAATTACCAGGGGCCGTTTGGGATTTCGTTTAGCCCATTTTGGGTGGCGGATTCGGGGACGCCGTTCAACATTACGATTGGGCAGGACTTGAATGGGGACAACCAATTCAACGATCGTCCAGCATACGCAACGCCGACGAGCACGGACACGATGGACACGGCGTATGGGAATTTTGATTTGAATCCGGGTGCGACCGAGAAGCGGATTCCGTATGACCTGGGGACGGGGCCGGCGCAGTTCAGCATGAATCTGCGAGTGAGTAAGTCATTTGGGATTGGACCGCGGGTGGCGGGCGGCGTGGGCGGATCGCAGGGGGGACCCGGTGGTCCGGGTGGACCGGGAGGCGGCGGACGCGGGCCGGGTGGTGGAGCGGGTGGGCCGGGAGGCGGGCTGGGGCCGGGAGGTTTGAGTGGGAATAACGGGCCGCCGCGGCTGGATCAAACGGTGCCACGACGTTTCTCGGTGACGTTTTCAGCGATGGCGCACAACGTGTTCAACCATGTGAATCTGGCGGCGCCGGTTGGGGTGCTTGAGTCTCCGCTGTTCGGGAAGTCGACGGCGCTGGCAGGTGGTTTCTTCAACTCGGCGGCGGCGAATCGGAGTATTGATCTGCAGGCTAGCTTTAATTTTTGAGGCGGGCTGGGGGAGTTTACCCATGTCCCAGAAGCGGGACATGGGGCGCCCAGGTTTGAATTGGGCGCGGGCTGAACTTATCGGCAAAGTGGTTTTGATGTGGTTCGATAGGCGGCGGATGCAAATGTTTGGCGGGTGGGGGCAGGAGTCTCAGGGAGGGTTTTGTGCGTCTCATTACTGAACGCACTACACTGCGAACTATAACCCCCTGAGGCGTGGCCCATGTGGATAGTACGGCTAGCTCTTCGCCGCCCTTACACCTTCGTTGTCTTGTCGATGCTGATTGCCCTGCTGGGCATTGGGTCGGCGATTGAGACGCCCAAGGATATTTTCCCGAACATCAATATTCCGGTGATCACGATTGTGTGGACGTATGCCGGTCTGACGCCGGAGGAGATGGAAGGGCGCGTGGTGACTGTGTGCGAGCGCGCGTTGACGACCACGGTCAACGACATGGAGCACACGGAGAGCGAGAGCTACCAGGGCATCGCGGTGGTGAAGGTGTACTTCCAGCCGCAGGTGCAGGTGGCGCAGGCGCTGGCGCAGGTGACGTCGATTGTGCAGACGATTTTGCGGGTGTTGCCGCAGGGGACGTATCCGCCGTTTGTGATTAAGTACGACGCCTCGTCGGTGCCGATCGTCGAGCTGGCGCTGAGCGGGCAGGGGCTGAGCGAGGCCGATCTGTATGACGATGGGCTGCAGTTTATTCGGCCGCGCCTGGCGAACGTAAAGGGGGCGAGCGTTCCGCTGCCGTGGGGCGGCAAGGTAAAGCAGGTGATGGTGGATACGGATCCAAACCTGCTGTATGCGCGGCATTTGTCGGCGAGCGACGTATCTACGGCGATCTCGCAGCAGAACGTAATTCTTCCGGCGGGCACGGAGCGGATGGGCGATCGCGAGTACGTGATGAAGACGAACTCGAGTCCGGACGAGCTGTCGGCGCTGAATGATCTGCCGATCCGCGCGGCGAACGGGGCGGTGGTGTACGTGAAGGACGTGTCGCAGGTGCACATGGGCTACGCCGTGCAGACCAATATTGTGCGTGAGAACGGCAAGCGGTCGGCGCTGCTGATGGTGCTGAAGAACGGTGATACATCGACGCTGGATATTGTGTCGCAAACCAAGTCGATGATTCCGCAGCTGAGGGCGGGGCTGGGGAATTTGACGATTACACCGCTATTTGATCAGTCGATTTTTGTACGGTCGTCGATTAACGAAGTGGTGCGCGAGGCGTGCATTGCGGCGGCGCTTACGGGGTTGATGATCCTGTTGTTTTTGGGGTCGTGGCGGTCGACGCTGATTGTTTGTATTTCGATTCCGTTGTCGATTGCTACGTCGCTGATTATCTTGAGCGCGCTGGGCGAGACCATTAATGTCATGACGCTGGGCGGGCTGGCACTGGCGGTGGGCATCCTGGTGGACGATGCGACGGTGGAGATTGAGAATACGCATCGGAACATGGCGGAGAAGCGGCCGTTAACGCAGGCAATTTTGCATTCTGCGCAACAGGTGGCGGCTCCGGCGTTTGTGTCGACGTTGTCGATCTGCATTGTGTTTGTGCCGGTGGTGCTGCTGACGGGTGCGGCGAAGTTTTTGTTTACGCCGCTGGCCGAAGCCGTGGCTTTCGCGATGATGGCGAGTTATTTTCTATCGCGCACGCTGGTGCCGACGATGATGCATTTTCTGCTGGGGAAAGAAATTGCGCTGTACCAGGATCCGGGAGAGAGCGAGCGCGAGGAGCAGCGCAGCTTTGTGTGGCGGATTCATTCGAAGTTTGATCGCCAGTTTGAGAAGATGCAGCACCACTACAAGGACCTGTTGGATTGGTGCCTGGAGCATGCGGCGATCACGCTGGGATTGTTTGTGTTGTTGCTGATCGTGAGCTTGCCGTTGACGTTCTTTATAGGCAAGGACTTCTTTCCGTATGTGGATTCGGGGCAGATGAAGCTGCATGTGAATCCTCCGCCGGGGCTGAGGCTGGAAGATTCGGAGCAGTTCTTTGCGGCGGTGGAGAAGGAGATCCGGACGCAGATTCCGGCAGAGCGAATTGAGCTGATTCTGGATAATATCGGGCTGCCGAACAGCGGTATTAACCTGGCGTTCTCCGGCACGTCGACGATATCCAACTCCGATGGAGATATTCAGATTGCATTGAAGCCGGGCAAGAAAGATACGCAGATGTATACGCGAATTTTGCGCGATGATCTGCAGCGGAAGTTTCCGAATGCGACGTTCTTCTTTACGCCGGCGAACATGACGAACCAGATTCTTGACTTTGGTTTGCCGGCGCCGATTGATCTGCAGGTAATTGGGCACGATCCGGCGAACTACGAGTTGGCCACGAAGCTCGCGAAGCAGATTGCGGGGATTCCGGGAGCGGTGGATGTGCACTTGCACCAGCAGGTGAACTATCCGACGATGCAGATTAATGCAGACCGGACGAAGGCGCGGCAGGTGGGGCTGACGCAGACGGACGTGGCTAGCTCGACGCTGATCTCGCTGACGGGGTCGGGGCAGACGACGCCGAACTACTGGTTGAATCCGAAGACGCAGGTGAACTACCAGATTGTGACGCAGACTCCGAATTATCGGATCGACAGTTTGCAGACGCTGGCGCGGACGCCGATTACGTCGCCGAACGGGAACACGACGCAGCTGCTGGGGAACGTGGCGGACTTTCGACGGGACCTGTCGCCGATCATTGCGGACCATTACAACATTCAGCCGGTGTATGACATCTATGCCGATGTAGATCAGAGAGACTTGGGTGGAGTGGCGAGCGAGATCCAGAAGATCATGGACCAGACGAAGAAGGGTCTGCCGAAGACGACGCAGCTCACGCTGCGGGGCGAGGTGCAGACGATGAACGAGTCGTTCGTGCGGTTGGGTGTCGGAATTATTTTTGCGATCATGCTGGTGTATTTGCTGATGGCGGTGAACTTCCAGTCGTGGCTGGATCCGCTGATTATTCTGATGGCGATTCCGTGCGCGTTCTGCGGGATTCTGTGGATGCTGTTTTTGACGCAGACGACGTTTAGTGTGCCATCGCTGATGGGCGCGATTATGACGATTGGCGTGGCGACGGCGAACTCGATTTTGTTGGTGGTGTTTGCGAATGATGAAAGACTAGCTGGGAAGGATCAGCGCGAGGCGGCGCTGAATGCAGGCCACACGCGGCTGCGGCCGGTGTTGATGACGGCGCTGGCGATGATCATCGGCATGCTGCCGATGGCGCTGGCGTTTGGCGAGGGTGGCGAGCAGAATGCGCCGCTGGGGCGAGCGGTGATTGGGGGGCTGTTGTTTGCGACGATGGGCACGCTGTTTTTGGTGCCGACGATTTATTCGTTGCTGAAGAAGCATCCGCCGATTGATTATTCGAAAGAGATTGACGATGAAGCCGGTCCGGAGTTGAGTGGGCATGGTCAGCAACCACCGAATCCTTCGCAAGGAAGTCAGGAGCAACCAGCGTAATGGCCGACGACAGGAAAGAACCGATTGATCCGAAGCACGAGCTGCCGTGGCCGGAGGAGAGCGATCCGGCGAGGGTTGGCGAGCAGTTTGCCGATCCGAATTCGGGGGATGACCGGCGGCTGGGCAAGCGGTTTGAGGAGACGAACTCGAGCCGCGCGAAGCATCCCCACGAGCCGCTGAAGGAGAGAATCCACTGGCCCGAGAATCGTAAGCCGCTGTATTTATTTTTGATTGCGTTTGTGATCCTTGTGGTGGTGGCGCTGCTGGCGGGTGGGCTGCCGCGACTGTTCCGCAACCGGGACATTGATAAGCGGTCGAAGCAGGAGAAGGACGCGAAGCCGGTGGTGGAGACGACGAAGGTGGTCCAGCCGAAGGACCAGGCGGGACTGGCGGTGCCGGGAACGACGATTCCTTTGACCCAGGCGTACGTGTATGCGCGGGCGAATGGATATTTGCAGAAGCGGTTTGTGGACATCGGCGATCGCGTGAAGAAGGGGCAATTGCTGGCGGTGATTGATGCGCCGGACCTGGATGCGCAGGTGTCGCAGGCGCGGCAGCAGGTGTTCCAGGCGGAGCGGCAGTTGGATCAGCAGAAGTCTCAGTTGGCGCTGAACACGGTGACCGTGCAGCGGTACCGGGTGTTGGTGGCGAAGGGTGTTTTTTCGCGGCAGGATGGGGATACGCAGGAGGCGAACTACGCATCGCAGGTGGCGAATGTGCAGGCGGCGCAGCGCAACGTGGACGCGTTCAATGCAAATCTGCAGCACCAGTTGGCGCTGCAGAGTTATGAGCAGGTGCGGGCTCCGTTTGCGGGCGTGATTACGGAGCGGGATGTGGATGTGGGCGCGCTGATTTCGGCGGCGGGGGCGAGCGGAGGAGCGCAAAGCTCGCCGGCGCCGCAGGGGCAGAACTCGGCGGCGGGGGGAACGACGCAGGCGGGAGCGTCGAATAATTCCGGGAGCTCGGGGAGTGGGCCGACGTCGGCAACGTCGGCGCAATCGCCGGGGCAGGGTGGGCCGCTATTTGGGATTTCGCAGATTCAGCGGTTGAGGATATTGGTCTCGGTGCCGGAGGGATATGCGCCGGTGATTCATCCGGGATTAAAGGCGCCGATTGAGGTGCAGGAGTACCAGGGCGCGCCGTTGTTTGCGGAGGTGACGCGGACGGCGAATTCGATTGACGCGAATACACGGACGATGCTGACGGAGCTGCAGATTGATAACTCGGCGGGTAAGCTGATCTCGGGCATGTATGTGGTGGTGACGTTTCCGCCGGCGGTGGGAGTGCAGGCGCCGCTGGTGATTACCGGGGACGCGATTGCGATTCGCGGGAATACGTCGATGGTGGCGACCGTGGTGGATGGAAAGATTCACTGGGTGCCGGTGACGATTGGGCGCGACTTTGGTAGCGAGACAGAGATCGTGAGCGGGTTGAAGGCCGGCGACGTCATCGTGACGAATGTGACCGATGAGGTGGTCGAGGGCGCAGAGGTGGAGATGCACATGGCGAAGGGTTCGGAGGAGCAGACGACTGCGCCGAAGCAGAATGTGCCGCTGGGTGGTAGCACGCAGTATGGGAATGCCGATATCACGGATCAGAATTTGCAAGGGCAGCAGGGGCAGCAGAACCAAGGGGGAAAAGGCAAGCAGCAAAGTTCGAGCAAGCAGAAGAGTAGCGAGAGTAAACCATGAGGCGGGCGAGGCGGAGTTGGATTGGATGGATGGGAGTTGCGGTGCTGCTGGCGGCAACAGGAGTGGGGTGGGGGCAGACTCCTTCGCCGCCATTGACGCCGCAGAATACGCCGGCGCTTAGTCCTGAACCGATGCAGAGGTCGGTGCCGCCGGGGCCGGCGACTGGAACGGGTGCGGCGACGGAGATGCGGGCACCGCAGATCTCCCCGCTGGATGGACATGTGCCGCCGCCGAATGCGCCGCAGCCGCAGTTGCAGCAGGCGGAGGATTCGAAGGTGGAGCCGCAGCGTGAGGGCGTGACGGGATTGAAGCCGGATGTGCTGGGGTTCCTGGGGCCGTATCGCCGACCGACCGTACCACCGTTGTTTGCGGGAGATGCAGCGCGGTTGGATGGGTTGATTCGCGAGGGGAAGCTTTATCTGACGTTGCAGGACGCGATTGCGCTGGCGCTGGAAAATAATCTGGACGTGGAGACGGAGCGTTACAACATTACGCTGGCGGGCACGGATGCGGTGCGGGCGGCGGGGGGCGGGAGCACGCGGGGACTCGACTTCAGTACGCAGCTGCCGCAGAATGGCGTGGGTGGGCCGGGGTCGCCGCTGTTGAATGCGGTGACGGTGAACAGCAATCCGACGACGCCGACGGTGACGGATTTGACGTCGCTGAATTCGACGACGCAGACGCAGCAGTCGCTGTCGGAGCTGTCGGCGGGGTTTACGTATTCTTTGGGGCCGTCGGTGCCGCTGTTTGATCCGCAGTTGATTGGGGATGCTGGGTATCTGCGGCGGTCGGATACGGTTACGCTGGGAAGCACGACGACGACTGTTACTGGGACGACCGAGACTGGGACTACGCAGACTACGGGGCCGCTGGATTTTGTGGCGGCGAATGTGTCGTATCTGCAGGGGTTTTCTACGGGGTTGCAGTTGGTGGCGATTGCGAATAATGCTTCGGCAGTGGAGTATGGGTCGGCTTCGCAGCTGAATCCGTTTTCGACGCCGAGCACCTCGGTGACGCTGACGCAACCGTTGTTGCGGGGATTTGGGCGCGGAGTGAACCTGCGCTATCTGAGGATTGCGCGCGTGGATCAGAAGATCTCGCGACTGCTGTTTGAGGAGCAGGTGCTGCAGACGATCTATGGGACGTCGCGGTTGTATTTTGACTTGGTGTCGCTGGGTGAGGATGTGTCCGTGAAGGCCGAGTCGCTGCGCGCGGCGACCAAGCAGCGCGAGGATTATGAGAACCAGGAGCAGATGGGGACGCTGGCGCCGATCCAGTTGACCCAGGCGAAGGCGCTGGAGAGCTCGAGCCGGTTTGCGTTGATCCAGGCGCAGGGGCTGTACAAACAGGAAGAGATTATTCTGCGTAACCAGTTGGTGCGCACAGCGTCGCCGGTGTTCACGGCGCAGTTCGACGAGATTGTGCCGACGGATCGGATCGTGGTGCCGGATAAGCTGGAAGAGCTGGATGTTCCGGAGCTGGTTGGGCAGGGATTGTCGCGGCGGCCGGACCTGGCGCAGGCGCAATTGCAGGTGGAGACGGGGAAGATCAGCGTGGAGGCGAGCCGCAACAATGCGCGGCCGCAGTTGAATCTGTATGCGAATGCTCAGACGAGGGGAGCGAGTGAGCAGCCGTATGAGCAGCTGGGGTCGCCGGGGACGGGACTGCCGACGACGCCGCAGGATTTGGGGGTGGGCGGGCTGAGGGTGTCGACGATTTATCAAGGCGGGCTGCAGTTGACGCTGCCGCTGCGCAATCGGGTTGCGGAGGCGGATGCGGCTCGGGATGCGGTGCAGCTACGGCAGGTGCAGGCACGGACGGAAAAGGTGGCGGCGCAGATTCGTGAGGACGTGGAGGCGGCGGTGGTGGCGTTGCAGACGGCGCAGGCGGCATATGAGGCGGCGGCGCAGAGCAGGGACTACCAGGCGCAGTTGCTGGATGCGGAGAGAGATAAGTTGTCGGTGGGGCAGTCGACGGATTTGTTGGTGTTGCAGAATGAGGCTTACTTGGCGCAGGCGAAGTCGACTGAGATTGCGGCGCGATCGAACTGGATGAAGGCGCGGATCAGTCTGGATTATGCGTTAGGGGATTTGCTGGAGAAGAACCACGTGGAGCTGGACGACGCGATTCGGGGTACATTGCCGTCGGGTGGTACGGTGCCACCAGACGGTACAGTCCTGCCGGGGAGTACGCCGCAGTAAGGCTAGATCGTGCGGAGGCGGTGGGTGGGGATTGGTGGAAACCCACATCTCAAAAGCGAGATATGGGGCACCCGGATTCGTGGTGGTGGTCGTGGTGGGGCGGGTTAATTGCCAGTGTCTTTGTGGAACTTTACGCAGTCGTCGAGGTGGCGGATGGCGTGGTCTTTCATGGTGGGGTTGGGGTGGATTGGCTGGGCGCCCTGGCGGTAGAACTCGAGCCAGGTGAGGCAGCCATTGATGTCCTGGATGTGGCCGTCTTGCTGATTGGGGTCGAGGGGGAGGAGCTGTTGGAGGTCGTGGAGAGCGGGGGCGAAGGTGGCGGGGGGATCGTCGCGGAGGGCGGCGGCGTGGTCGAAGGCGGCCCAGGCGGGGGTATTGAGGCGCGGCGTGGTGATGACTGGCGCCGGAGCAGTGCTGGTGGAGGTGAGGTTCCGCTGGTCGCGGCGGTGGCGGATGATGTTGAAGATGAAGAGGCCGATGACGACGGCGAGGAGAACGTAGTGGCGGGGGCGGAGGTTCATAGTTGTCAGTTCTCAGTTGTCAGTTCTCAGTCGTGGGTGCAGTTCAACTAAGAACTGACAACTGGCAACTATCAGTTTAGTGGGTGCGGTCTACCAGGTATTGGGCGAGAGACTTTAAGGGGGTGGCGGATTTGCCGAAGGGGGCTAGGGCGGCGAATCCGTCGGCGATGAGGGAGGCGGCGTCCTTTTTGGATTGCTCGATGCCGTAGACGGCGGGCCAGGTGGCTTTGTCGGAGGCGGTGTCTTTGCCGGCGGTCTTGCCTAGCTCGGCGGAGGTTTGGGTCATGTCGAGAATGTCGTCGACGATCTGGAAGGCTAGGCCGGCGCTTTCGCCGAAGGTGCGGAGTCGGGCGAGGATGTCGGTGTGGTTGAGATTTGTGGCAGCCCGGGTCCCAGACGCGGGACCCGGGGCACCCAATTCGGTGGACATGTGGGCGAGACCGAGGAGGCCGCCGGTGACGATGCTGGTGGTGATGAGGGCTCCGGTTTTGGCGCGGTGGATGCGCTCGACTAGCTCGGGGGTGGGCTTGTGGTGTTCGCCTTCGATGTCCATTACCTGGCCGCCGATCATGCCGGGAGGAATGCCGGTGGGGGCTCCTACGCCGGTGCCGATGGCCAGGGCGAAGTCGTGGAGGATGGCGACGATCGTGGCGGGTGGGGCGGGGAGATTGGAGATGACCTGGAAGGCTAGGTTCTGAAGGGCGTCGCCGGCCAGGATGGCGATGGCTTCCCCGAAGGCTACGTGGCAGGTGGGCTTGCCGCGACGGAGGTCGTCGTTGTCGAGGGCGGGGAGGTCGTCGTGGATAAGGGAGTAGGTGTGGGCCATTTCCAGGGCTGCACTGAGGTAGACTGCGCCTTCGGGGATTTGGCCGGTGCCGGCTACCATGCGGGCGGCTTCCATGCAGAGGATGGGGCGGAGACGCTTGCCGCCGGCGAAGGTGGAGTGGCGCATGGCGCGGTGGATGGAGTGAGGTTCGGTGGTGGCCGAGGGGAGGAGGCGCTCGAGCGCTGCGTCGGTGAGGGTGACGCCAGAGGTTAGGATATTTTGCACTTCAGAATTCATGGTCAGATGTGATTCTACGTTAGGTCCTGCGCGGACGGCGGGAGTTGGGAGTGTGGGCGGCTTCTAGCTTTTGGCTGGGGCAGGAACGGGCGCGCTTCGCGCGAGAAGCAGGTTCCTCGCTGCGCTCGGAATGACAGCTAGAACAGCAAGTGCAACAGCAAAGGCAAAAAGTGCAACAGCAAAGGCAAAGGCGAATACAGGGGTCTCTCCGCTGCGCGCTACGCGCTTCGGTCGAGATGACGGAGTATCGGTGGATGGGGTTTATATGCTTGGAGCGAATACAGGGGTCTCTCCGCTATGCTCTGCGCGCTTCGGTCGAGATGACGGTGTTTGGTGGCGGGTGAATGTGAGTGCTCGGGTTGCGACGGTAGGTTAGGGCGAGGGCTATGAGGGAGAGGGTGGTTAGGATGAGGCCGAGGGTTTGGTCGAGGGTGCGGTGCCAGGTGATGTTGATGGTGTAGTCGCCGGAATGATCGAGCGCGATGGCGATGAGGCCGTCAGCGCGGTCCTGCACGGACGGCGAGAGTTGGTTTGGGTGGCTGCCCTTCGGAGTCGTGGTGACTTGCCAGTTGGGGTAGTCGCGGAGATTGAGGATGAGATAGCCGGGCGTGGGGGCGTGGAGT
>Ga0302313_10000127_pt1 | contig 70378 bp, 69 predicted proteins | sample III_Palsa_N2_2_FD_200454 | JGI IMG/M metagenome (GOLD analysis project Ga0302313, IMG submission 200454) | Peat permafrost microbial communities from Stordalen Mire near Abisko, Sweden - III_Palsa_N2_2 | ecosystem: Environmental > Terrestrial > Soil > Palsa > Peat permafrost | place: Sweden...
AAGGTCAAATCCCGCGTGGCGAACTGGCGTCTCCCCGTCCACCTCATCGAGGATGACGATCTGAAGTTCGACGCCATGAAGGCGGCGACGCTCGCCCTGGCCTGTAGCGGTACGGTGACCACCGAGCTGGCCCTGGCCGGATGTCCGATGGTGGTGGCCTATAAGGTCGGCGCCATCACGGCGGCGATCGTGCGGATGGTTATCCGCACGCCCTACATCAATCTGCTGAATATCGCCGCCGGCGAGGCCATAGTGCCGGAACTGCTGCAGGAGGCCTGCACTGGCGAAAAGCTGGCCGCGGCCCTGGCCGAGCGGCTCGATAATCCGGCCCTGCGCGAGGCTCAGATCGCCGCGCAGATGGTGTCGCTGGCGAAGATGGGACGAGGCGGCCCGGACCCGGCCGAAAAGGCCGCCGAGGTCGTCGTCCGCTTCCTTTTGGAAAAGTCGCCGGCGTTCTGATGAACGCCGGCGTGGTTCGGGTCTAGCGTTTGTCGACCGGCAGGAAGGGACGCTGGGTCGCGCCGGTGTAGAGCTGACGCGGGCGGCCGATCTTGCGCGCCGGATCTTCGAACATTTCCTTCCACTGGCTGATCCAGCCAACGGTGCGGGCCAGGGCGAACAGCACGGTGAACATCTCCGGCGGGAAGCCGAGGGCGCGCAGGGTGATGCCCGAATAGAAGTCGACGTTGGGATAGAGTTTGCGTTCGACGAAATAGGGGTCGTTGAGCGCGATCTTCTCCAGCTCCATCGCCACCTTCAGCAGCGGATCTTCGGAGTCGCCGATCTCGTCCAGAACCTCGTGGCAGGTCTTCTGCATCACGGTCGCGCGCGGATCGTAGTTCTTGTAGACCCGGTGGCCGAAGCCCATCAGCCGGTACTTTCGGTCCTTCACGCCCTGAACGTATTCGGGGATGCGATCGACCGTGCCGATCTCCATCAGCATGTTCAGGGCTTCTTCGTTGGCGCCGCCGTGGGCCGGACCCCACAGGCAGGCGATGCCGGCGGCGATACAGGCGAACGGGTTGGCGCCCGACGAGCCGGCCAGACGCACCGTAGAGGTCGAGGCGTTCTGTTCGTGGTCGGCGTGCAGGATAAAGATCCGGTCCATGGCGCGGGTCAGCACCGGGTTGGGCACCCAGTCTTCGGCTGGTACGCTGAAGGACATGCGCAGGAAGTTTTCGGCGAAGCTCAGCTCGTTGCGCGGCGACACGAACGGTTGGCCGACGGAATATTTGAACGCCCGGGCCGCGATCGTCGGCATCTTGGCGATCAGCCGATGGGCCGAGATTTCGCGCTGCTTGGGATCGTTGACGTTGGTGCTGTCGTGATAAAACGCCGACAGAGCGCCGACGGCGCCGGTCATGATCGCCATCGGGTGGGCGTCGCTGCGGAAGCCGGTGAAGAAGCGGTCGAACTGCGAGTGCAACATCGTGTGATAGGTGATGTTGTGTTCGAACGCTTCGAACTCGCCGGCGGTGGGCAGTTCGCCGTTCAGCAGCAGATAGCAGACTTCCAGGAAGCTCGACTTCTCGGCCAGTTCCTCGATGGAATAGCCGCGATGGAGCAGGATGCCCTTGTCGCCGTCGATGTAAGTGATCTTGCTTTCGCAGGACGCGGTCGAGGTGAAGCCGGGGTCGAAGGTGAAGACATCGGCGTTGGCGTAGAGGGCGCGCACATCCACGACGTCAGGCCCGGTTGAGCCCTTGAGGATCGGCAAGTCATAGGTCTGGCCGTTGAGAGCCAGGGTGGCCTTCTTGTCGGAGGCGGTCGTGTCAGTCATGCGCAATCCCTTCGTGGTCGCTCGGCCTCTCGCCGCGTCTAAGCCGTTTGCAGTGCGTTATAGCGTCTTACCGCGACTGCGAAAGAGCATCGTCAAGCCGGCCTAAACTCTCCTCGCGGGCGAGGGCGGTCAATGCGCTGGCCAAGTCGGGCGCGGCGACCCCGCCGGACAGTACGCCGCGCAGCGCCGGGCCGATTTTCCCAAGGCCAACACCCTCGGACTGGGCGAAATCGCGAAGAATTTGGTCCAGCGCGGGCTTGGTCCACTCCGGTGTAGCCTTCAATGTTTCGCGAAGGCGACCCAGGCGCTCGCGGGTCTCGTCGTTAAGCAGCCCAACCGTCTTGGCGTCCAGTTCCAGCGGCCGCGCTTTCAGCACGAACACAGTGAGATCGGCCAATTCCAGAATGGTCTTGGCGCCGTCCTTCACCAGCGGAATGGCGCGGGCGAGGGCGTCGCGCTTGTCGTCGCGCACCGGCTCGCCCCGGCCGTGGTGCGCCTGTTCGACCAGGTCGAGCAGGTGGGCATCGTCGGCGGCGCGGATATAGTGGTTGTTGATGTGATTGAGCTTGTCCCAGTCCAGGCGGGCCGGGGCCTTGACGACGTCCTTGACCTCGAACCAGTCGATCGCCTGCTCGGTGCTGAAGATCTCGTCGTCCTTGTGCCCCCAGCCGAGCCTGGCCAGATAGTTGCGCATGGCCTCGGGCAGATAGCCCATCTCGGCGAACTCGCTCACCGCCTGGGCGCCGTGTCGCTTGGACAGTTTGGCGCCGTCAGGACCATGGATCAGCGGCAGGTGCCCAAAGGCCGGCCGCTCCCAGCCCAGGGCGTCATAGATCAGCGACTGGCGGGCTGCGTTGTTCAGGTGGTCGTCGCCGCGGATCACATGGGTGATGCCCATGTCGTGGTCATCCACGACCACGGCGACATTGTAGGTCGGGGTACCATCCGTCCGCAGCAGCACCAGATCGTCCAGCTCCTTGTTGGCGAAGCGCACCGGGCCCTTGATCAGGTCGTCGACGATGGTTTCGCCGCTGGAGGGGCCGCGGAAGCGAACGACGAAGGGCGCGTTCGATCCGGTTGGCGGCTGGCGGTCCCGCCACGGCGAGCGCACCACGCGGCCCTCGGCGCGGGCGAGGGTGCGCTCGGCGTCCAGCTCCTCGACCGTCATGTAGCAACGATAGGCCCGGCCCGCGTCCAACAGCTGCTGCACCGCTTCACGATGGCGCTCGGCCCGCTGGGCTTGGAAAACCGGCGGGGCGTCGGACGTAAGACCCAACCAGTCGAGGCCGTCGAAGATCACTTTGACGGCGGCTTCGGTCGAGCGTTCGCGATCGGTGTCCTCGATCCGCACAAGGAACGTGCCGCCAGTATGACGTGCATATAGCCAGTTGAATAACGCCGTGCGCGCCGTACCAATATGCATGGCGCCGGTGGGCGAGGGGGCGATACGGGTGACGACAGGTCTGTCGGCAGGAAACGGCGAGGACATCGAACTTCCGGAGCTTGGACGTGTGGCCAGCTCGGTGGGCGCGGACGCGCCGGCCTGGGGCTGGGCGCGGGGTCTTAGCACGCGCCGGCTGAGGTTTCCTAGCTGGAGCGATCTGTGGACCGGTTTGCGTGATGAAGTCGTCGCCCAGACGGATCGCGCCTTTCTTTGAACCCCCGTCGCGTTCGGGATCGGCGCAGCCGCCTACCTGGGTCTGAAGACCGAGCCGGCGCTCTGGCCCTGCGTCATAGCCGCGGCCTTGGCGATTGGGGTGGCGATGGGCGTGGCGCGGTGGGGGCGAAGCCGAACCCTTGCGATCGCCACATCCTTGGCCGCCATCACCATCTGCGGCTTCTGCGCTGGCAAGCTGCGCACCGATATCGCCGCCGCGCCGATCGTACCGGCCAATATCGGTGTGGTTCCCATGGAAGGCTGGGTGGTGGATATCGCCAGCCCGAGCGACCACGGTGAGCGGCTCTTGATCGCGCCCACCTGGATCGCCGGCCTGCCCGCCGAGCGAACGCCCAAACGCGTGCGGATCGTGGTGCCGGCGGGCGATGTCCTGGGTCCAGGTTCCGCGATCCATGTCATGGCTCTGCTCGATCCGCCGCCGGGGCCAGCCGCGCCGGGAAGCTATGATTTCGCCCGTGACGCCTGGTTCGATGGCCTGGGCGGTGTCGGCCTGGCGCTGAAGCCGCCGCAGCTCGTCGATCCGGAGCCGCCGCCGTGGCGTCTGCGACTAGGCATGGCGGTCAACAGTCTGCGCTGGTCGCTGGCCCAGCATCTGGCCGACGACCTGCACAGTCTGATGGGCGACCACGACGGCGGGGCGGTCGGCCTGGCGGTCACCGTCACCACCAGTCATGAGGACTGGCTCGACCCACAGAGCCGCGACGACCTGCGGGGCTCTGGCCTGGCCCACATGCTCGCGATCGCCGGCCTGCATACCGCGGCGGTCAGCGGCTTTGTCTTCTTCGCGCTTCGGCTGCTGGTGGCGGCATGGCACTGGCTGGCGCTGCGGGTCAACGGCAAGAAGTTGGCGGCGATCGGCGGCCTGATCGCTGTGCTGATCTATCTGACCCTCTCAGGCGCCCGTCCCCCGGCCAGACGCGCGGCGGTGACGGCCAGCGTCGCCTTCCTGGCCATCCTGCTGGACCGGCGGGCCGTCAGCCTGCATTCCCTGGCCATCGCCGCCCTGGCGGTTATGTTGATCGAGCCCGAGGTGGTGATCTCGCCGGGGTTCGAGATGTCCTTCTGCGCCACCGCCTCGCTGGTGGCGCTGGCGGAGGTTTGGCCCCAGCGGCATCGGGCGACGGAGCTGCCCTGGTATCTGGCCGCGCTGCAGAACGCGCGGGACTGGACCCTCGGCATGCTGATGGTCAGCTTTGTCGCCGGCGCGGCGACCACGCCGTTCTCGATCCAGCATTTCAACCGGATCGCCAACTATGGCATGTTCGCCAACCTGACGGCGGACCTGCTGGCCGGCTTGGTGCTCATGCCTGCCCTGACCGTGAGCGTCCTGCTCCAGGCCCTGGGCGTCAGCCACGCGATCATCATGCCCTTGCTGGCCATCGCCGGGGCTGCGGCGCGCGGGATTGTCGCCATCGGCCACCTGTTCTCGAACCTGCCCGGCGCCAAGCTGACGATCTCGAGCGCGCAGACCATAGCCCTGGCCATCTCCTATCTGGGCATTCTGTTCGCCTGCCTCTGGCGTGGGCGACTGCGCTGGATCGGCGTGCCCCTGTCCTGTGCGGTGGCCTTCTGGCCAAGACCCGCGCTGCCTGTAGCCTGGATCGCCTCGGAAGGCGGTGATGCGGCCATGGTCATCGCCGGAAAGGTCGTGGCGCTGAAGCCCAACACCCGCGCCTATGCGATACAGACCTGGGCGCAGCGGCGCGGATTTGATCTGCCCGCCGATCCGGTCAAGGCCCAGGCCGGCATCGCTGACTGCAACCGTTTGCACTGCGCGCCGATTGGCGCGGCCAAGCCGGCCATCGCCGCCTGGTGGACCCGGCGCAAGCCCAAGCCCGACGCCCTGGCAGACCTTTGCAAAGGCGCTGACATCCTGATCTTGAAGGCCGATGTCGCACCGCCGGATACTTGCAAGAAGGCGCTATTGCTTGGGCCAGCCGACTTTGCAAAAGGCGGCGCCGCCGAGGTGTTCCCCGGCGGCGTGGGTAGAGGCGACGTAAGTTGGAAGCTGGTCTGGTCGCAGCCGCTTCGGGGAGAGCGGCCCTGGACCAGAATCAGTGGTAGCGGCGAATGAGGCCCACCAGCTTACCCTGAACCTCGACCTGGTCGGGACCATAGATGCGGGTCTCATAGGCCGGGTTGGCCGCTTCCAGGGCGATGGACGCGCCCTTCTTGCGCAGGCGCTTCAGGGTGGCGTGCTCGCCCTTCACCAGGGCCACGACGATCTCGCCGGAGTTGGCGGTGTTGCCGCGCTTGATCACCACATGATCGCCGTCGTGGATGCCCGCGTTGATCATGGAGTCGCCCTCGATCTCCAGCACGAAGTGTTCTCCCGCGCCCAGCATCGATTCCGGGACGATAAGTCGGTCACGCTCCTGCTGGATCGCCTCGATGGGCGAGCCGGCGGCGATCTTGCCCAGGATCGGCAGGTCGCGGACATCGTTGGCCGGCGCCATCTGCGCGGGCCTGGCTCCCTCGACAACCTGGGGCTTAAAAGCCTGTCGTCCTCCCGGCGGTGCGGAACTCGTCGCCTGCTGTGGCAGCTTGATGACTTCCAGCGCCCGCGCCCGGTGCGGCAGGCGGCGCAGGAAGCCGCGTTCCTCCAGCGCCGTGATCAGCCGGTGGATGCCGGATTTGGACGCCAAATCCAGCGCTTCCTTCATCTCGTCAAAGGACGGGGAGACGCCCGTTTCCTTGATCCGCTCATGGATAAACATGAGCAATTCGTGCTGCTTGCGGGTGAGCATGGGGAAGAAGACCTTCGCGGAACAAATCGACAACGTTCGCCGATGTTCTCTAGGCGTTCTTTCTTAATGTCAAGATAACGGTGCGTGATCCCCAAGCAACGTTCGTGTGGCCATGGTGACATCGGCCTGACGCATCAAGCTTTCACCCACCAGCATCGCGCGCGCGCCGGAGGCTTCAAGACGGGTCATGTCGGCGGGACCGGAAATCCCACTTTCCGTGACTAATAAAGCAGTTAGCGGCGCCAGGGCGGCCAGTCGCTCGGTGATGCCAAGGTCGGTGGCGAAGGTGCGCAAGTTCCGATTATTCACGCCGACCAGGTCGCCGCCGAGGGCCCTGGCGCGGGCCATTTCGGCCTCGTCATGCACCTCGATCAGGGCGTCCATGCCCAATCGCCTTGATTCGGACAGCAGTTCGGCAGCCAGCGAATCGTCAACCATGGCCAGAATCACCAGAATCGCGTCGGCCCCGAGCGCCCGCGATTCGGCGACCTGCCAGGGGTCGACCAGGAACTCCTTGCGCAGGGCGGGCAGGGCGGTCGCCTCCCGCGCGGCGGTCAGATAGGCGTCGGCGCCTTGGAAGCTAGGCCTATCGGTGAGCACCGACAGGCAGGCCGCGCCGCCGACTTCGTAAGCGCGAGCGAGGGCTGGCGGATCGAAATCGGCGCGGATCAGGCCCTTGGACGGGGACGCCTTCTTGACCTCGGCGATCAGCGCCAGCCGGCCCGGCGCGTGGGCGCGCTCCAGCGCGGCGCGAAACCCGCGAGGCGCGGAGGCGGCTTTCGCGGCCGCCTCCACCGAACCTTGCGTCCGCGCGGCTTTGCGAGCCCGCACCTCTTCGCGTTTGTAGGCGGCGATGTCGGCGAGAATGTCAGCCATGTAAACCGCGCCCGCTCATCCCGGCGAATGCCCATATCGTAGGGCGCCAGCCTGGCGGAATGGAACACGAAGAAGGGGCGAGTAGGACTGATCCGTCAGAGCCATATGATCTGGGTCCCGGCATTCGCCGGGATGAGCGGTGAAAAGGATGGCTCATAGGCTGTTGGTCACTGAAACCAGCGTATCCAACGCAGCCTTGGCCCGGCCCTCGTCGATCGCCGCCGCGCCCATGGCCACGCCCTCGCGCAGGGTCTCGACCTTGCCGGCCAGCAGCAGGGCCGCGGCGGTGTTCAACAGGGTGATGTCGCGATAGGCGCCGTGGGCGCCGCTGAGCAGGTCGGTGATCGCCGCCGCGTTCTCCACAGGATCGCCGCCGCGCAGATCGGCGAGGCTGGCGCGGGGCAGGCCGACGGCTTCCGGCGTGATGGTAAAGAGCCGGATCTGGCCCTCGCGCCATTCGGCGACATGGGTCTCTCCGGTGGTGGTGATCTCGTCCAGCCCCTCGCCATGGACCACCCAGGCCCGCGTCGAGCCCAGGGCGCCGAGCACCCGCGCCAGCGGCTCGACCCAGCGGATGTCATAGACGCCCATTAGCTGGCGTTGGGCGCCTGCCGGATTGGACAGGGGCCCAAGCAGATTGAACACCGTGCGGAACCCCAGCTCCTGGCGGATCGGCAGCACATGTCGCATGGCGCTGTGGTGCGCGGGCGCGAACAGGAAGCAGACGCCGGCCTGCTCAAGCGCCTGCCGCTGGCGCGTGGTGTCAGCGGCGATATTGACGCCCAGGGCCGACAGCACATCGGCGGTGCCGGATCGCGATGAGACCGCGCGGTTGCCATGCTTGGCCACCTTCACCCCGGCGCCGGCCACCACTAGGGCCACGGCGGTGGAAATGTTGAAGGTATGGGCCCCGTCGCCGCCGGTGCCGCAGACATCGATGACGTCGAAAGGGTGGTCCAGCGTCACCGCCATCCGGCGCATGGCGCGGGCGCAGGCGGTGATCTCGCCGGTGGTCTCCCCGCGCAGGCGCATGGCGGTCACCGCCGCGGCGATCTGGGCCGGGCTGGGCTCGCCGCGCAGGCAGGCGGTGAAGAAGATTTCCGCGTCGTCCTCGTCCATGGTCTGGCCGGCGGCCAGGCGGGCGAGCAGCGGCTTGAAAACGTCAACCACTGGTCGTCAGACCATCGCCAGGCGTTTGACCCCGGCGAGGTCGAGGAAGTTGGCGAGCAGATCGTGTCCGCCCTCGGTGGCGATCGATTCCGGGTGGAACTGGACGCCGTGGATCGGCCGGGTCTTGTGGCGCAGGCCCATGATCTCGCCGTCCTCGGTCCAGGCGGTGATCTCCAGCACCTCGGGCAGGGTTTCGCGCTTGACCGCCAGGCTGTGATAGCGGGCGGCGATGAAGCCGTCGGCGAGGCCCTTGAACAGGCCTTCGCCGTTGTGGCGGATCGGGCTGGTTTTGCCGTGCATGATCGATTTGGCGCGGATGACGTCCCCGCCGAACGCCTGCCCCATGGCCTGGTGGCCCAGGCAGACGCCGAAGATCGGCAAGGTCTCGGGCGCGGCCGCCAGCAGGTCCAGGCAGATGCCGGCGTCGTCGGGGGTGCAGGGGCCGGGCGACATCAGGATGGCCTCTGGGCCTAACGCCAGCGCTTCCTCGACGGTCAGGGCGTCATTGCGGACCACGCGGGTCTCGGCCCCAAGCTCGTTCAGATAGTGGACGAGGTTGTAGGTGAAGCTGTCGTAGTTATCGATCACCAGGATCATCGTCGCATCCTTAGGCCAGGGCCCGCTTTCTAGGCCGCTGTCCCCGGAACGCCAAGTCTCTGGGCCAAGCCTTTGGGCCAAGCCTCTGGTAGGATGGCCTATGGAGCCCGATGAGTCGCCCGTTGCCGACGCCCGCTTTCGCGAAGCCCTGGCCTATGCGCGCGAGCGGCTGGAGCCGCCGGTCCGGCGTGAGAGCGCCTGGCCGGCCTTGGGCGCCGCCGCCTTCTTCGCCGTCTGCGCCATGACCTTCGCGGTGGGCGCCATCATGGCGCCGCCGGTCCAACTCGCCATCCCGATCACCGCGCCGGCGCGCTAGCTGCGGCTGAAGAGTTGGGATCCGCTTCTCCATAATTCCTCATCCTGAGGTGCTCGACGCGAAGCGGCGAGCCTCGAAGGACGCAGCGGTCGAACAAGTGCGTCCTTCGAGGCCCGCTGCGCGGGCGCCTCAGGATGAGGGGCTTTGAAATGTCGAAGTCTATCCCGGCCTTACAGCCAGCGCTCGTTGCGGGACACATAGCTGTGCTGGCAGACCGCCTCTGGGTCGCCCTTCAACACCTCGAACCGGCTGGCCGTCCCGTCTCGCCAGAAGCGGATGTCGAACTGCTTGCCGCCGATCCGCAGGTCGCGCAGGGTCAATTCCTCCACCCATTCCGGCAGCGCGGGATCAAAGCAGACGCGGCCATTGGGGGCGTCCGGCTGGAAGCCCGTGACCATTTGCAGTAGCGCGAAGCACGACCCCGCCGCCCAGGCTTGAGGCACGTTTGCCCCGAGATATTGCACCGGGAAGTTGGTCGGGTTGCGCTCCAGACCTGAATAGAGCTCGGGCATCTGGTGCAGGATGAAGTAGGAGGCCGCGCCGCTGATATCGCGCGCCACCTGCGCCGCCTCATCCGCGAAGCCATACCGGCGCATGCCGGCGGCGATCATGGCGTTGTCGTGCGGCCAGACCGAGCCGTTCTGGTAGGAATGCGGGTTATAGGCGGGATGGTCGGAGGACAGGGTCCGGATTCCCCAGCCGCTGAACATGTCGGGTTGCATCAGCCGCTTGACCACCCGCTCGGCCCGATCCGGCGGCACGATACCGGCCCACAGGCAGTGGCCAGGATTGGAAGCGATGCTCATCACCTTCTTCTTCTCGCCATCCAGGCAGAAGGCGTAGAAGCCCGCTTCCTCGTCCCAGAAGGCGTCGTTGAAGCGCTCGTACAGCGCCTTGGCCTTGCGCCGCAGAGCGCCAGCCCGGGCCGGCTTGCCCAGGGCCTCAAAGACCTGCGCCATGCGCAGCCAGGCGTCATAGACGTAGGCCTGCAGCTCCACGAGCGCCTTGGGCCCTTTGACCAGGGAGCCATCCGTGTTGACCAACGCCTCGCCGGAATCCTTCCAGCCCTGGTTCTCGTAGCCTTGTGGCGAGCGGGTCTGGTATTCTTGGAAACCGTCGCCGTCGCGGTCGCCGTATTCGTCGATCCAGGTCAGGCATTTTTCCGCCGCCGGCATGAACCGCTTCAGCATGTCCATGTCGCCGGTGCAGCGCCAGGCGTTATGCAGCACGATCAGATAGAGGATGGTGGCGTCTGCGGTGCCGTAATAGGGCGTGTGCGGGATCAGTTTGAAGTGGGCCAGTTCCCCGCGTCGCAGTTCATGCATGATCTTGCCGGGCTCGGCGTCGCGATAATCGTCGCGCACCTTGGCCTGGTGATGGGCCAGCACCTCCAGGGCGCCGACCGCGAATTCTGGATAGACCATGGCGTTCTGGATCGAGACGATCAGGCTGTCGCGCCCGAACAGGGCGACAAACCAGGGCACGCCGCCGGCCGGTACGAACTGCAGATGGTCCGTCCCCTCGATCGGCAGCCGCAGGCCGGCCATGTCGTCCAGCGACTGCCGATAGAAGCGGTAGAATTCCTCGTTGCTGGTCTCCAGCTTCAGCGCCGCATTTCTCCAGCCGCTGCGCCGCGCGATCCGGCGCGAGTTGTCATGTTCGTCGATGCAGGTCTCGGGCGCGCGGTCGATCGTCTTGCCGTCGCCGACCGCATAGAGGATGCAGGCGTGCCAACTCTGGCCGGGATCCAGGTCGATGTCGAAACTGATCCGGCCGTTGGCGTAGACCGGCGTTGTCTTGCACTTGTGCACCGTGGCGGTCAGGCGGCGATGAAAGTCCTTGTTGTCATAGCTGATGTTCAGCTGCATCCGGCTCTGCGACCAGCCTGACGTGATCCGGCCGCGCCGGACGATGTCGCCCGACTTGACCTCGAACAGGTCGGCGAAATCACTGCGGATCGCGATCTCCAGATTGAACTGGACCTTGTTCTGGCTGTTGTTGACCAGATCCAGGTCTTCATGGACGCCGCCGGAAATGGATCGGCTGACCGACAGGCTCAGCGAGCCAGCCGCGATGATCCCGAGATGGGTGTGGATTTTCCGGTTGGTCAGATAGACGCGGGTGGCGTGGTGCGAAATGTTGCCGCCGTTCAGCAGATCCCAGTTCTCTCCGTCGGCGAACACCTGCCAGACCGACATCATCCGGGTGTCGGAATGGTAGAAGCCCTTGTCGGTGGGCCAATGAATCTGGCCGTCCTGATCGGTGATCAGCACCCCATAGCCGTGATTGATCGCCAACCGCGGCGGTCCGACGCTGATTTCCAAGGCCATGGGAGACTTTCACGCAAAGCACTGATGCGGCGGCGGGCGCCGTCAGCCAATGCAACGCTTCAGCGGCGGCGAGGTTTCTCGTGGGCGGAGAATGGTGGCAGGAACCTCGGCTTTGCTGCGCCGTTGCTGCGAGGCGGATCGGCTTGAAAGGATGCGACATGGACGCCCGGCAGAAGAGCAAAGGGGTGTCCGCCGCCAGAACGAAGCCGCCCAAGGCCCCTGCCTGCACCATGGTGATTTTTGGCGCGCGGGGCGACCTCAACAAACGCCTGCTGACTCCAGCCCTCTACAACCTGACCCACGACGGCCTGCTGGCCGACGGCTTCCGTATTCTCGGCGTCGACCACGGCGACTGCGACGCCAAGGGATTGCAGAAGCTGCTGCGCGACTTCCTGGGCGAGTTGGCCTCGGACAAACACAGCGAGTTCGGCAAGGCCAAACTCGACGCCAAGGCCTGGCGCTGGCTGGAGGGCCGCATCGATTATCAGCGCGGCGATTTTGTCGACCCCGCCACTTATGAGGGCCTGGCCAAGACCCTGAAGGGCAGCGTGCTGTTCTACCTGGCCACGGCGCCGCGCTTCTTCGGCGATATCGTCGAGCAGCTGGGCAAGGCTGGCCTGCTTGAGGAGCCGGTTGGCGGCTTCCGGCGGGTGGTGATCGAGAAGCCCTTCGGCGACGATTTCGCGAGTGCAAGAAGCCTGAATAAGCGCATCCTTAAGTGCGCGCCGGAGCAACAGCTCTATCGGATCGACCATTTCCTCGGCAAGGAGACCATCCGCAACATCATGGTCACCCGCTTCGGCAATGGCGTGTTCGAGCCGCTGTGGAGCCGGCTGCACATCGACTCCGTCCAGATCACCGCCGCCGAGACGGTGGGCGTGGAGGATCGCGGGGCCTTCTACGACGCCACCGGCGCGCTACGCGACATGCTCCCCAACCACCTGTTCGAGGTGTTGGGCATGGTGGCGATGGAGCCGCCGAACTCCTTCGACGCCGACGCCGTGCGGGCTGAGAAGGGCAGGGTGATGGAGGCGATCCGTCAGCTTACTCCGACCGAGGCCTTGGCCGATTCCGTGCGCGGCCAGTACGGCGCCGGGACGGTGGGGAACAAGGCCGTCGTCGCCTATCGCGCCTCGCCCAATGTGGCGAAGAGCAGCAGAACCGAGACCTTCGTCGCGGTGAAGCTGGCCATCGACAACTGGCGCTGGTCCGGCGTGCCCTTCTATCTGCGCACCGGCAAGGCGATGTCCTCGCACACCACCGAGGTGGCGATCCAGTTCAAGGCCGCGCCCAAGACCCTGTTCCAGGCCCTGCCGAGCGGCGCCTCCAAGCCCAATGTGCTGGTGCTGCGCGTTCAACCGAACCAGGGCGTCTCGCTGCTGTTCGACGCCAAGCAACCCGGGCCGGACGTGACGCTGCAGGACGTGCGGATGGACTTCCGCTATGCCGATTGGTTCAAGACCGAGCCGGCCACGGGGTATGAGACCTTGCTGTACGACTGCTTCATAGGCGACCAGACGTTGTTCAAGCGCGGCGAGGATATCGAGGCCGCCTGGCGCGCGGTCACGCCCTTCATGAAGGCCTGGGAGCACGACGGAGAGCTGCATCGCTATGCGGCGGGCTCCGATGGCCCGAAGGCCGCCGAAACCCTCCTGGCCCGCGACGGCCGCGTTTGGCTGCCGTTCGAAGCGTGAGCGAGACCAAGCCGGTCCTGGTCGTCATGGGCGTGTCCGGCGCCGGCAAATCCACCATCGGCAAGATGCTGGCGGCGCGGCTGGGCTGGGCGTTCCAGGAGGGCGATGATCTGCACCCGGCCGCCAATATCGCCAAGATGAGCGCTGGCGTTCCGCTTACCGACGAAGACCGCGCGCCGTGGCTGGCGGCCGTCGGCGCCTGGATCGATCAATGCGTCGCCGATGGCGGCGGCGGGGTGATCACCTGCTCGGCGCTGAAGGCGGCCTATCGGAGAACCCTGGCCCAGGGACGGCCCGCGGTGCGGCTGGTCTATCTGGAAGGATCAAAAGCGCTGATCGCCAGGCGCGTCGCCGCGCGAAGGGATCATTTCATGCCGGCCAGCCTCGTCGACAGCCAGTTCGCCGACCTGGAGCCGCCGTCGCCCGACGAGCGCGTCATCACGGTGTCCATCGACCAGCCTATCGCCGATCAGATCGCGTGGGTCGTCGAGGCGTTGGTCTAGGCTAGGGCCCGGCCCGTCATCAACCGACGGAGTCCCCGTTGTAAGAATATCCAACCACGTTGAAGCCCTCACTGAGGGCGGGTGGCGCAAAGCGGGCGGTGAAAAGGTCGAATTGGGCGTCGCTGGTCTCGAAGGGATGCTCACCGCTGGCGTTTCGGGCGTGCAGGCGCGCCTTGCAGACCGCGTCGGGAACCTCCAGCAGATGCAGTTGATGAGCCGCGCCGGACGCGTCGATCAATTCGCGCATCCAGGTGCGTTGGCCAGGCGTGTTGGCCGGAAAATCCAGCACCACCGACAGGCCGGTCTTCAGCACATCCACGATGTGACTCGTCATCGCCGCTCGAAGCCGCGCGGACAGACGGACATAGTCGGCCAGGTCGTTCAACTCGCCCGGATAGAGGTGGGCCATCCAGTGGTCTTCGCTGACCAGCAGGGTCTCGGGCTCGGCCGCCAAGCGTGCGCAAAGTGTCGATTTACCGGCGCCGATCTTCCCGCAGACCAGATGCAGCGTCGCCTTAGGCAAACCGCCAGGCCTCTTCCGCCGCGCGCTTGAGCGCGCCCGACTTGTGCAGGGTCTCCTCGTACTCTGCGACCGGATCAGAGTCGGCGACCACGCCGCCGCCAGCCTGGACGTACATGACGCCGTCCTTCACCAGCGCCGTGCGCAGTACGATGCAGGTGTCCACCGAGCCATCGGCGCCGAAATAACCCACCGCGCCGGCATAGGTCATGCCGCGCTTGACGCTTTCCAACTCGTCGATGATCTCCATCGCCCGCACCTTGGGGGCGCCGGACAGGGTGCCGGCGGGCAGGGCCGCCATCAGCACATCCACAGGATCCAGGCCCTCCGGCGCATCGCCCTCGACGTTGGAGACCAGGTGCATGACGTGGCTGTAGCGTTCGACAAAGAAGCTGTCGGTGACCCGCACGTGGGCCCGGCGGCGCTCTTCTGGCGGGGCGTTGTGGCCGGCCGAGCCCAGCATGGCCACCCGACCGACGTCGTTGCGGCCCAGGTCCAGCAGCATCAGGTGTTCGGCATGTTCCTTGGGGTCGGCGCGCAGCTCGGCTTCCAGAGCCGCGTCCTCTTCCGGCGTCTTGCCGCGCGGGCGGGTGCCGGCGATGGGCCGGATGGTGATTTTGCCGTCGCGCAGCCGCACCAGGATTTCCGGGCTGGATCCCACAAGCTGGAAGTCGCCGAAGTTCAGGAAGTAGAGGAAGGGCGAGGGATTGGTCCGCCGCAGCGAGCGATAGAGGGCCAGCGGCGCCTTGTCGAAGTCGGCGCTGAACCGGTGGCTGGGCACCACCTGGAAGATGTCTCCCGCCTCGATATAGCGTTTGGCCGCCTCGACCATCTCCCCATAGGCCTCGCGGCTCACGGGGGAGGCGAGGCCGGCCGGCGAGTCGGGCTTGGGCGCGGTCTGGCGGGGCAGGGGTTCGGCCAGCCGCGCGACCACGCCGTCCAGCCGCGCGGTGGCCGCCGCATAGGCCTTGTCCGCGGCCAGCGCCGAGGGGCGCACGGCGGTGGTCAGGATGATCTCCTGGCCGATGGAATCGAAGATGGCGACGATGGACGGGCGGGTCATGATCCCGTCGGGCAGGCCCAGCGGGTCGGGATTGATGTGCGGCAGCCGCTCTACCAACCGCACCATGTCGTAGCCGATGGCGCCGAACACGCCAGCGGTCATCGGCGGCAGGCCCTTGGGCACCTCCATCCGCGAGCGGGCGATCAGGTCGCGTAGCGATTCCAGCGCGCCGGCGTCCTCGCGCTGAAAGCGGCCCGCTGCGATATCTTCGCCTTCGGCGATCTCGGCGACGTCGCCCCGGCAGCGCCAGACCAGGTCCGGCTCCAGGGTGACGATGGAATAGCGGCCGCGCCAGGCGCCGCCTTCCACCGACTCGAACAGGAAGGCGTAGGGGCGCCCGTCGGCGATCTTCAAGTAGGCCGAGACCGGCGTCTCAAGATCGTCGACGATCCGCCGGGCGACCACCTGCGGCTGGCCCGCCTCGTAGCCCTGCCGGAACGCTTCGAAGTCCGGCGTCAGGGTCAAGACGCGGGGGCCTTCTTAGCGCCGGCCGGGGCGCTGCTCGCCGTGCCCAGTTGTTCGGGGGTCACGCCGATCGCCTCGCGCGCCAGGTTCACGTCAAAGGTCGGCTTGATCCGATCCTTGGCCGCCTGGCGGGCCAGATCGCCCATGTCCTGGAACAGCTGCTCGGACAGCTGGCTGCGCTGACCCAGCACCATGCTAGCGGCGACGCCGGGCGCGGCGGGGGTGACCGAGTCCACATGGGCCACCATGACCTGCACCTGCGAGGTCTGGCCGTTGAAGACCTCGCCCTGCTTGGCGTCGAAGATTTTCTGCAGCAGCTCGCCGCCGAGGGCCTTGTTCTGGGCCATGCCCTGACGGGTGATGTCCACCGCGTGGCCGACCTGGGCCTTCACTGAGCCGGCGGCGACTTCCATGGTCTCGCCCTTCTTGATCGCAGCGGTCAGCTCGTCGGCCTTGGCGTGCAGCCGCTTGAGCATCTCCTGGATCATATAGTCCTGGATCATCTGGCCCTTAACGTCGGCCAGGGCTGGCAGGGCAGGCGGGGCGATTTTGTCGACGCGCATCGAGAAGTACTCGCCATTGCCGTCGTCTTCGTCGTCCATCTCGCCACCGGCCTGCTGGGCGAAGGCGTCCTTCAGCAGCTTGGGCGACAGGCCGTCGATCGGCTTGTTGTTGAGGTCGGTTCCCTGGGCGGTGATCGGGCCGATGGTCTGGACGGCCACGCCGGCCTTGCCGGCGGCGTCGACGATGTTCGCGCCGCCGCCGTGGGCGTCATCGAACTTCTGCACCTCGTCGTAGGCCTTCTTCTTGGCCGCATCCAACTTCACCTGCGGCTCCAGCTGGGCGCGCAGATCGTCCAGCGAGGGAACCTTGCCGGCGGTGATCGAACTGACCTTGACCACTGCAAAGCCGGACAGGTCGCTCTGGATCACGCCGCTGGTTTGGCCCTCTTTCAGGCCGAATGCGGCGTCGGCGACCTTGGGGTCGGCGACCGCCGACTTGATGGCGTCGGCATAGGTGATCGGCTGGGCGCCAATGGACTTGGCCACCGCCTCGGGCGCCTCGCCGGCGCCGATCCGCTTGGCCACGGTCGCGGCCGTGGCGGCGTCGTGGACCGGCACCTCGATCAGGCTGCGCTTTTCAGGCGTGGACAGGCTGTCCTTCTTGAAGTCGTAGGCCTTCTGCAGAGCCGCGGGATCCACCGGCATGGTCGCCGCCAGAGCCTTCGGGCTAAATCGCACCACCGTCAGGGTGCGCATCTCCGGCCGCATCAGCGCCGTCGAATTCTGCTTCATGAAGTCGATCAGTTGGGGGTCGGTTGGCAGGCTCGGCTGCTCGACGCTGTGCTGATCCAGGGTGAAATAGGTCAGGGTGCGGGCTTCCAGCTCGAAGTCGGCGACGATGGCGCCCAGGGTGCGGGGCGCCTTCAGGCCGGCGGCCAGGCCGGTCGCCAGCTGGTCGCGGGCGATCTCATCGCGGATCTGAGATTCGAACTGGGTGGTCGTCATCTCCAGCTGCGCTACCTTTTGCTGGTAGGCGCTCTGGTCGAACACGCCGGTGATCGGATTGAAGAACTCCGGCTGCTTGCGCAGTTCGCCGATGATCAGGCTGGGCGCGGGCCGAACGCCCATGCGCGTCGTCAGCTCGGCGAACGCCTCGTCGGCGGACAGGCCCTGGAGCAGCTGAAGGTCGAACCCGTGCTGGACGGCGTCCAGATTGCTCACCTGCTGCCCCGCCTGTTTTTCAGCATCCTGCAGCGAAATCTGGAAGTAGCGCTTAAAGCTGTCGGGCGTGACGGTGTGCGATCCGGCTTGGATCACTTCGTTGCTGATATGGCCGGTGACGCGTCCGCTGATGCCCCAGCCGACAAAGGCGATAGCCAGAATCCCTAAGAGGACGCGAGCCACCAAGGTATTGGCGAGGGCGCGGAACATGGAGAGCATGAGCGATAGTCCTGTCGGCCGCGTCCACGGCTGGAACGGGCGGTATAGTGGAGCGGGCGGAGCGGGGGCAAGGGTCGCGGGGTCGATTGCCGCGCTCTTGACTTGTCGTCCGGACTCGGGCGCCACGGCAAAGGCCGCCGCGCGGCTGGTTTAGGGGCCACTATTTAGGGGATTGTCGATGACCGCGCCATTCATCGCTGGAAATTGGAAAATGAACGGCCTGGCTTCTGACCTGGCCGAAGCCAAGGCGCTTGCCGCGGACCTCGCCGAACGGCCTTGCGCCGCGCGGGTGGCGCTGTGTCCGCCGTCCACGCTGATCTGGCGCATGGCCGAGGCGGTCAAAGGGTCCGCGGTCGAGGTGGGCGGCCAAAGCTGTAGCGCCGAGCCGGGCGGCGCCTTCACCGGCGATATCAGCGCGGCCATGCTGATCGACGCCGGCGCCAAGCTGGTGATCCTGGGCCACTCCGAGCGGCGCGCCGGCCATGGCGAGACCGACGCCTCGGTGCGGGCCGAGGCGCTCGCGGCGATAGCGGTGGGTCTAGAGCCCATTGTCTGCGTCGGCGAGACTCTGGAACAGCGCGAAGCCGGGCAGGCGGTGGAGGTGGTGTCCCGTCAGATCGCGGGTTCGGTCGCAAGCCAGATGGCGTCCGCGCCCTTCGCCGTGGCCTATGAGCCGGTGTGGGCCATCGGCACGGGCCTGACGCCGACGCTGGAGCAGATCGAGGAGATTCACCTGGCCGTCGCCGCGGCGCTGCGTGAAGCCGTCGGCGAGGCGGCCTCGCGGACGCCGATCCTCTACGGCGGCTCGGTCAAACCGTCGAACGCGGCCGCGATCTTGCAGACCCCCGGCGTCGGCGGCGCCCTGGTTGGCGGCGCCTCCTTGAAAGCAGTCGATTTTCTGGGAATCATCCGCGCGGTGTGAGGCGAGGACCCCATCATGACGCCAGGCGGAAGGACGATAACCCTGGGCTGGCGCGTCTACGGTGTGGGCTTGATCGCGATGGCTCTGGTCTGCCTAGCATGGGGAGGCTTCGATCTTAGTCAGCCCATACCCAAGACCCTGCCGGATCGCACCGTCCTGGCCTATGGGATCGCGGTCTTCATGCTGATCGCCGGCGCGGCGGTCGAGTGGCGCCGGACCACGGCCTGGGGCGCCGGCGCGCTGGCGGCCTACTATGCGATCGTGGTCGTCGTCCTGATGAACGGCCGTATCGTGCTCACCCACTATGCTGAGTTTGGCGCCTACAGCGGAACGGCCGAGCAGCTGGCGATCGCTGCCGGCGGCTTGATGGTCTACGCCGCCAACGCGCCGATCGACGCGGTGCTAGCCGCGCGTCTCATTCGCGCAGGCCAGCTGGTCTTCGGAGTCTGTGCGCTGCTGTTTGGCGGCGCGCATTTCTTCTACATGAACCTGACTGTTCCGCTGGTCCCCAAGTGGCTGCCGCCATCGCAGCTGTTCTGGGGTTATGCGACCGGGGTTGGCCATATCGCGGCCGGCCTGGCGATCCTGAGCCGAATCAGGGCCCATCTCGCCGCCGTCCTGCTCACCGCCATGTATGTGTCCTTCACCCTGCTCGTGCACACGCCGATGCTGCTGGCTGATCCCTCCAGCCACACGAACTGGAGCGAGAGCGCGCTCAATCTCGCCTTGATCGGCGTCGCCTGGGTCGTGGCGGACTCGCTGCGGGCGCCAAGCGGCGCCGAGGCCGGCGGGGGTCTGTTCGTCAGGCCAACCCAACTCACTCCCTGAACCGAATCTGAACGCCGCGCTCGCGGCCAGTTCAGGTTGGGTGCGGCAATCTGTCATCACCGTCGATGAGCGGCGGTGAACGAGAGAGGGAGACCTTCGATGCGTAAGACAGTCAAAGCCATTCTTGTCGCCGCCGGCCTGGCCACCGCCATTGGCGCTGCGGCTTCCAACGCCGACGCTCACGGCTGGGGCCCTGGCCCCGTGGTCGGCGCGGGCATCCTCGGCGTCGCGATCGGCGCCAGCCTGGCCCACCCCTATTATGGCGCGCCGCCGGCCTACTATGCCGGTCCCGGATATTATGGCTCCTATGAAGGCTGCCGCACCCATTGGCGCTGGAGCCCGCGCTGGGGCCGCTACGTCCGTACCGACCGCTGCTACTAGGCCGTGACGCTAACTGCGACCGATCGCCCTCGCGCCAGCCTGGCGCGGGGGCGTTTCGCATTCTTCAGAGCAAAAGGCCGAACAACAGACAGTCCCGGCGCTCGCCCTCGCGGTCGACATAGCCGCGCAGCAGGCCCTCGTGGCGGAAGCCCAGCTTTTCCAACAGACGCACGGACCGAATATTGCCGAGATGGGTGCGGGCGGTGAGGCGGCGCAGCTTCATCGATTGGGCGGCGTGATCGACCACCGCCGCCATCGCCTCCTGGGCGTAGCCGTCGCCCCAGTAGCGCTTGGCGACAATGAAGCCGACCTCGGCGCGGTGGTGCCACCGGTCGATTTCCGACAGGTCGCAACAGCCGACGAAGGTGTTGTCCTCGGTCCGCTCCATCGCCCAATAGGCCGACTTCCTAGCCTTCATCTGGCCCAGCTGGCTGTTCAGGATCGACGTCGTCAGCTCGATGTCCTCGATCTCCGAGACATCCCAGAACGCCATCACCTCCGCGTCGCTCATGATGGCGTGCAGGCTCCCCGCATCGGCCATGGTCATGGGGCGCAGGGTCAGTCGGGGGGTTTGCAGGATCATGGTTGCGTCAGGGGCATGGTCTCGCCATCTCTAGCGTCAGCGAAGGGTTGGTGATAGACGCCCGCCACGTCCGCCATCCGCCTTTCTGGCTGAAGGCCCCCAATGAGCGTCATGCTCGATGAGTGAACCCTAGGCATGCTGAACTACATCCTCCTGGTCGCGATCATCCTGATCGCCGTCGCCATGGTCATCACCATCCTGCTGCAGCGCTCCGAAGGCGGCGCGCTGGGCATGAGCGGTGGGGGACCGGGTAACTTCATGTCGGCCCGGGGGACAGGCGATCTGTTGTCGCGGACCACTCAGATTCTGGCGGGCCTTTTCTTCACTCTCTGCCTGGCGATGACCCTGCTCGGCGGCCACCACAAGACCTCGATCGTCAATCCGAACGATGTCGGACGGATCAACCCGGGCGCCTTGCCTGTGCAGCAGCCGGCCCAGTCGGCGCCCGCGCAGACGCAGCCGGTCCCCGCGCCCACCGGCGCCCTGCCATCGCCGATCCCCGCTCAGCCCGCGCCGGCTGGTCCGCAGGACCTGTTTGGCCAGAGCCAGGAACGACCAGCCAAGCACTGACGCTTGTTGGTTGGGGACAAATACCGGGGCGCGCATAAAAACGCGCCCACGGCCGCGAATCACCTGTAATCTGGACTCCCATGGCCCGGTATATTTTCATCACCGGCGGCGTGGTCTCCTCCTTGGGTAAGGGTCTCGCGTCTGCCGCTCTCGGCGCGCTTTTGCAGGCTCGCGGCTACAAGGTCCGCCTGCGCAAGCTCGATCCCTATCTCAACGTCGATCCAGGGACGATGAGTCCCTATCAGCACGGCGAGGTCTACGTCACCGATGACGGGGCCGAGACCGATCTGGATCTGGGTCACTACGAGCGTTTCACCGGGGTGTCGGCCACCAAGGGCGACAACATCACCACCGGCCGCATCTATCAGACCATCATCGAGAAGGAGCGGCGCGGCGACTATCTCGGCGCCACGGTGCAGGTGATCCCGCACGTCACCGATGAGATCAAACGTTTCGCCCTGTCCGAAGCCCTGGCCGAGGACGGCACGCCGGTCGATTTCGTGTTGGTGGAGATCGGCGGCACCGTCGGCGACATCGAAGGGCTGCCTTTCTTCGAAGCCATCCGCCAGATCGGCCAGGAGCTGCCGCGCGGCCATTCCTGCTTCGTGCACCTGACTCTGCTGCCCTTCATCAAGACCGCCGGCGAGATGAAGACCAAGCCGACCCAGCACTCGGTCAAGGAATTGCGCTCGATCGGCATCCAGCCGGACATCCTGCTGTGCCGCTGCGAGCAAGCCATTCCCGCGGGAGAGAAACGCAAGATCGGCCTGTTCTGCAATGTGCGTGAAAGCGCCGTGATCCAAGCCATGGACGCGAAGTCCATCTATGCCGTGCCGCTGGAATATCATCGCGAGGGCCTCGACGCGGAGGTGCTGGCGGTGTTCGGGATCACCGACGCTCCGGCGCCGGACCTGAGCCTGTGGCGCGGCATCGTCGATCGCGTGACCCAGCCCGACGGCGAAGTGAATATCGCCGTCGTCGGCAAGTACACGGTGCTGAAGGACGCCTACAAATCCTACATCGAGGCCCTGATCCACGGCGGCATCGCCCACAATGTGGGGGTCAATATCGACTGGGTCGAGAGCGAACAGCTCGAAGCCGATCCGCAGGCCGCCGCCGAGCGGCTGGAGAATTTCGACGGCATCCTGGTTCCAGGCGCTTTCGGCGAACGCGGCGCGGACGGCATGATCCGCGCGGTGCAGTTCGCCCGCGAGCACAACATCCCCTATCTGGGCGTCTGTTTCGGCATGCAGATGGCGGTGGTCGAGGCGGCGCGAAACCTGGCCGGTATCCCCGGGGCGTCGTCGACCGAATTCGGCCCCTGTCCCGATCCCATCGTCGGCATCATGACCGAATGGGTGCAGGGCAACGAGCGGGTTCAACGCACCGAAGGCGGAGATCTCGGCGGCACCATGCGGCTGGGCGCCTATGACGCCATTCTCGCGCCCGGCTCGAAGATCGCGGAAATCTATGGCTCGAACACAATCAACGAACGCCACCGCCACCGCTACGAGGTCAACATCGGCTATCGCGAGCGGATCGAGGCCACCGGCCTGAAGTTCCGCGGCATGTCCCCGGACGGCGTGTTGCCGGAGACGATGGAACGCGACGACCACCCCTGGTTCGTCGGCGTGCAGTTCCACCCCGAACTCAAGAGCCGCCCCTTCGCCCCACACCCCCTCTACGCCAGCTTCATCGGCGCGGCCAAGGTGCAGAGCCGGTTGGTTTAAATAGGCCACGATTGGGAGTATGATCGCTCCATGAACGTCAGGCTTTCCCCTGAGCATGAAGCGTTAGTTCGCGCGAAGGTCGCGTCTGGAGAGTATCGCGACGAAGCCGAGGTAATCGGCGAGGCGCTTGAGGCGCTGGATCAGCGCGAAGAATATCGGCGCGCAGCGCTTCTGGCTGCGCTTGAGGAAGGCGAGGCGGATCTTCGCGAGGGCCGGTATATCGAGATCGAGACCAAGGAAGAACTCGACGCCTTGTTCGCCAAATTGTGCGGAAGCTAACTCTGACCGCAGCGGCTGAACGCGATGTGGAGCGTATCGCCGCCGAGTCTGAAGCCGCCTGGGGCGCGCGTCAGCGTGACCGCTATCTCGCTGAAATAAACTTGCGGATATGGCGATTATTGGAACGTCCCGAACTCGGAGCACCCGCGAAAGATCGCCCTGATTTGCATCGGCTGATCGTAGGCCGACACGCCGTGTTCTATAAGTTCGACGAAGCGCGAGTTCGTATTATTCGCATACTCCACCAGCACATGGATGCGCCGCGCCATCTTGGCCGGGGGCATCGACGGTGACCCCCGACGATATCCGCCGCATCGCCCTCAGCTTCCCCGAAGCGGTGGAGATCGATCACCACGGCATGCCGTCGTTCCGGGTGGGTGGGAAGATTTTCGCCACCCTCCACCTCGCTCACCCGCGCATGATGGCCAAGCTGGACCCTGAGGATCAGCATAACCTCAGCCAGGCTCATCCCGGCCTGGTTGAGCCGGTTCCCGGCGCGTGGGGGCGAGGGGGCTCGACCTTCCTCTGGTATGAGCAGGCGGATGAAGCTCTGGCGCGGTTGATGCTCGATCTTGCTTGGCGTGGCCGCGCGCCGAGGCGATTGTTGGCAAGCTTTACCTAGCAAAAGGCGAGACAGCGCCGTCGAACCGCCCTATAGGCGACTGTTCGCGAGTCTCGTACGCCCGCGCCGATGCCGGTGGGGGACGAGGCTTTTCGAGCAACGTTTCGGAACGGGACCCTGGAGGTCACCGTACCCCTAGGAGAGGAAATCTTATGGCTGCCAATGGACTTTCGAAACCGATGACCCCGTCGGCCGAACTCGTCGCCGTGATCGGCGCCGGCCCGGTCGCGCGGAGCGAAGCGGTTAAGAAGATGTGGGACTACATCAAGGCGAACAATCTGCAGAATCCCGCCAACAAGCGCGAGATCATCGCCGACGCCAAGCTGAAGCCCGTGTTCAGCGGCAAGGACAAGGTGACGATGTTCGAGATGAACTCCCACCTGGCCAAGCACCTGAAGTAGAGGCTTTAAGCCTCCAGGCGGCGCGCGTTGAACACATCGGCGCGCGCCGCGTTAGGCCATCTCCCCATGAGGAGGTTTCAATGGCCGACATGAAGAAGACCTTGGACGAGCTGCAAAAGAAGCTCGACGAGCAACACCGCCAGGCCGACGACCTCGAGGCGGACATCGATTCGGCAGAATCCAAATCCAAACCGCCCGTCAACAAGCCCGACCACGCCAATGACGGCGGCGTCTTCTAGCGGCGGATAGCTGTTTTGCCTGCAACCTTGAAAGCCGGGACCGTTTCAGGCATACACCCGCGCTCGCGTCGACGGCCCAGTTCGGTCCGCCTTTTTCGCACACCCTTTTATCGAGCGCTCCAATGGCCGTTCCTAAACGCAAAGTCTCCCCGTCGCGCGCCGGCATGCGCCGTTCGCATCACGCGCTGAAGCCCAACAGCTACATCGAAGACAAGGAAACGGGCGAACTGCGCCGTCCGCACCACGTCGACCTGAAGACCGGCATGTATAAGGGCCGTCAGGTCCTGACGCCGAAGGAAGACTAGCGCCTAACGGCGCTCTTTCCACGCACTCACGGACTTCCCGAACGCGCGGGGCTGGGCTAACACCCCCCGCGCGTTTTGCTGCGCCCCCGACCTCACTTCCGTCCGCGCCGCCTTGCAAGGGAATCCCATGACCGAAATCGTCGACATCAGCGCCCGCGAAATTCTCGACAGCCGCGGCAACCCGACTGTGGAAGTCGATGTGACGCTGGAAGACGGCGCTTTCGGCCGCGCGGCGGTGCCGTCGGGCGCCTCCACCGGCGCTCATGAGGCGGTCGAAAAGCGCGATGGTGATCCGGCCCGCTATGGCGGCAAGGGCGTGCGCGGCGCGGTCGAGGCGGTGAACGGCGAAATCTTCGACACCCTCTCAGGGCTGGACGCGGAAGACCAGCGCCGCATCGACACCCTGATGATCGAGCTGGACGGCACGCCGAACAAGAGCCGGCTCGGCGCCAACGCCATCCTCGGCGTCTCCCTGGCGACGGCCAAGGCGGCGGCGCAGACCTCCGCCCTGCCGCTCTATAAATACGTTGGCGGCGTCTCGGCCCGCGTGCTGCCGACGCCGATGATGAACATCATCAACGGCGGCGCCCACGCGGATAACCCGATCGACATCCAGGAATTCATGATCCTGCCCACGGGTGCGCCGACCTTCGCCGAGGCGTTGCGGATGGGGGCTGAAATCTTCCATAGCCTGAAGAGCGGGCTGAAGAAGGCCGGCCACAACACCAACGTCGGCGACGAGGGCGGCTTCGCCCCCAACATCGGCTCGGCGCATGAGGCGCTGGAGTTCATCGTCAAGGCGGGCGAATCAGCCGGCTACAAGGCGGGCAAGGACTTCCACCTGGGCCTGGACGCCGCCGCCAGCGAGTTCTTTAAGGACGGAAAATACGTCATGGCCGGCGAGGGCAAGACCTTCGACCAGGCCGGCATGGTCGACTATCTGGCGGCCCTGGTCGCCGCCTTCCCGATCGTCAGCATCGAAGACGGTTGCGCCGAAGACGATCTGGACGGCTGGAAGCTGCTCACCGACAAGCTGGGCGGCAAGATTCAGATCGTCGGCGACGACCTGTTCGTCACCAACCCGGAACGGCTGGAAATGGGGATCAAGAGGGGCCTGGCCAATTCGATCCTGGTCAAGGTCAACCAGATCGGCACCCTGTCCGAGACCCTGGATGCAGTCGATATGGCTCACCGCGCGGCCTATACGGCGGTGATGTCTCACCGCTCGGGCGAGACCGAGGACTACACCATCGCCGACCTTGCGGTCGCCACCGGCTGCGGCCAGATCAAGACTGGCTCCCTGTCCCGCTCCGACCGGATCGCCAAATACAACCAGCTTCTGCGGATCGAAGAAGAGCTGGACGATCAGGCCGTCTACGCCGGCGCCAAGTCGATCAAGCGGCTCTAAGCGCCAAATTAGCGCATCCCCCAGGCCTTGTGCCTGGGTCCATTGGGCGCGAAATCGTGGAGGCTCGCCCAGGCGGCGCCCTGTTTGATCGCCATGCGGAGGTGCGAGCCTCGAAGTACGCAATCTGCACACCTCCCGTTAAGCACGTTCGGCGATTGTGAACCTCCCGGCCCGCCGATGAGTCGCGACCCATGCTCGATCGCTTGCGATCCTTTACCCCGACGCTGATTCTGGCCCTGCTGATCTTCTATTTCGGCTTCCAGGCGATGATCGGTCCCCGCGGCCTTTTGCTGGTGCGCGCCCGCAATGAAACCCTGCAGGGCAAGGTGGCCGAGCTCGACCGGCTGCACGCCCAGCACCAGGACCTGGAAAGCCGCGCGCGGCTGCTCCGCAACGACGGCCTCTCCGCCGATCTTTTGGAGGAGAGGGCGCGTTACGTGCTAGGCGTCGCCGATCCCAGAGACTATGTGATCCGAACCAAGCCTTAGGGTCCGGGTGAACCTTTATCCCAGGTCCTAGGTTACGCCGCCGGGGCCTGTCGCGGCGGACAAGGAGACCGGAATGGCGCGCGCTCAAAAAGCCGCTTCGACAACGAAATCCAAGCCCGCCAAAGCGGCGAGCAGCCATGCCCATACCAAGGCTGACAGCAAGGAAGACCTGCTCGGCCTCTATCGCGAAATGCTGCTCATTCGCCGTTTCGAAGAGCGGGCGGGCCAGCTCTACGGCATGGGGCTGATCGGCGGCTTCTGCCACCTCTACATCGGCCAGGAAGCCATCGCCGTCGGCATGCATCATGCCCGGGAAGAGGGCGACCAGATCATCACCGGCTACCGCGCCCACGGCCACGCCCTGGCCTGCGGCGTCGACCCCAAACAGGTGATGGCCGAGCTTACCGGACGCGCCGCCGGCATCGCCAAGGGCAAGGGCGGCTCGATGCACATGTTCGAGCCCTCGAGCGGCTTCTACGGCGGCCACGGCATCGTCGGCGCCCAGGTGTCGCTGGGCACGGGGCTTGGTCTGGCCAACCACTATCAGGAGAACGGCAAGGTCGCCTTCGTCTACTTCGGCGACGGCGCGGCCAACCAGGGCCAGGTCTACGAGAGCTTCAACATGGCCGAGCTCTGGGGCCTGCCGGTGGTCTATGTCATTGAGAACAACCAGTACGCCATGGGCACCAGCGTCGAACGCTCATCCTCGGAAACCCACCTCTATAAACGCGGCGCCAGCTTCAACATTCCCGGCGCAGAAGTTGACGGCATGGATGTGCTGGCCGTCCGCGAAGCCGGCCTCGCCGCCGCAGAACATGCCCGCTCCGGCAAGGGCCCCTTCATCCTGGAGATGAAGACCTATCGCTATCGCGGCCACTCCATGTCCGACCCGGCCAAATATCGGACCCGGGAGGAGGTCGACGAGGTTCGCAAGACCCGCGATCCGATCGAGCACCTGGATTCGATCCTGGAAAAGAAGGGCTTCGCCGACGAGGCCGCGATCAAGGCCATCGACGCCGAGGTCAAACGCATCGTCGCCGACGCCGCCGAATTCGCCCGCACCGCGCCCGAGCCGGAACCGTCCGAACTCTACACCGACGTCTACCTGGAGGCGGCCGCGCAATGACCGACATCCTGATGCCGGCCCTGTCGCCCACGATGGAAGAGGGCACCCTGGCCAAGTGGCACGTGAAGGCCGGTGACACTGTCCGCTCCGGCGACGTCATCGCCGAGATCGAGACCGACAAGGCGACCATGGAGGTGGAAGCCGTCGACGAGGGCGTGGTCGAGGAAATCCTGGTGCCCGAAGGCGCCGAGAACGTGAAGGTCAATGCGCCGATCGCCCGGCTGAAGGGCGACGGTGGCGGCGACGCCAAGCCGCAAGCTCAAGCACCGGCTGAAGACAAAGGCGAGCCGAAAGCCGAGGCCCCCAGTGAAGCGCCGGCCGCCAAGCCCGCGGACGAGCCGGTCAAGGGCGAAGGCGAGGCGTCCGCTGGCGACCCTGAAAAACAGCCCCCCGAATCCGCCAAACCCCAGCCGAAAGGCGAGGGCGCCATCGCCGTCACCCCGCCCGCCGCCGACCCCGAAATCCCTGCCGGCGCCAAGCTCAACAAGACCACCGTCCGCGACGCCCTGCGCGACGCCATGGCCGAGGAGATGCGGCGCGATCCCAAGGTCTTCCTGATGGGCGAGGAAGTCGCCCAGTACCAGGGCGCCTACAAGGTCAGCCGAGATCTGTTGCAGGAGTTTGGCGACAAGCGGGTGATCGACACCCCGATCACCGAACATGGCTTCACCGGCCTCGGTGTCGGCGCCGCCATGGCGGGCTTAAAGCCCATCGTCGAGTTCATGACCTTCAACTTCGCCATGCAGGCGATCGACCAGATCATCAACTCCGCCGCCAAGACCCTCTACATGTCCGGCGGCAAGATCCGCTCGTCGATCGTCTTCCGCGGCCCCAACGGCGCGGCGTCTCGGGTCGGCGCGCAACACAGCCAGGACTATTCCGCCTGGTACGCCCAGGTGCCCGGTCTGAAGGTGATCGCGCCGTATGACGCCGCCGACGCCAAGGGCCTGCTGAAAGCCGCCATTCGCGATCCCAATCCCGTGGTTTTTCTTGAGCACGAGATGCTCTACGGCCACGAGTTCGACGTGCCCGAGGGCGACGACTGGGTGCTGCCGATCGGCAAGGCCAAGGTCCGCCGCGAGGGCAAGGACGTCACCCTGACCGCCCACTCGCGGATGGTGGGGTTCGCCATCGAAGCCGCCGAGGCCCTGGCCAAGGAGGGCATCGAGGCCGAGGTGGTCGACCTGCGCACCCTGCGTCCGCTTGATACAGAGACCATCATCAACAGCGTCAAGAAGACCAACCGCCTAGTCTCCTGCGAGGAAGGCTGGGGGCCAATGGGGGTCGGCGCCGAGGTGGTGGCCCGCGTGGTCGCCGAAGCGTTCGACTACCTGGATGCGCCGCCCCTGCGCGTGCACCAGGAAGACGTCCCGCTGCCCTACGCCGCCAACCTGGAAGCCCTGTCGCTGCCGGGTGTGGACAAGATTATCAAGGCGGCAAAGACGGTTTGTTACAAATGACCGGCGCCGTGGCGGAGCAGATCGACTATGCCGCCTTCGAGAGGGTCGACATTCGCGTCGGCACGGTCGTCGACGCCCAACCTTTCCCCGAGGCGCGCAAGCCAGCGATCAAGCTGGTGATCGACTTCGGCGCCGAGATCGGCCGGCGCAAATCCTCGGCCCAGATCGTGCAGAATCATAAGGTCGAGGATCTGATCGGCCGCCAGGTTCTGGCCGTGGTCAATTTCCCGCCACGCCAGATCGGCCCCTTCATGTCCGAGGTCTTGACCCTGGGCGTGCCCGACGCCGATGGCCAGGTGATGCTGATCGGCCCGGACCGCCCCGTTCCCGCCGGCGGACGGCTCTACTGATGCCCCTCACGACTGACCTTTCGCGAGCCGCCGCATGACCGACATTCTCATGCCCGCCCTGTCGCCCACGATGGAAGAGGGCACTCTGGCCAAATGGCACGTCAAGCCGGGCGACAATGTCCGTTCCGGCGACGTGATCGCCGAGATCGAGACCGACAAGGCCACCATGGAGGTGGAAGCCGTCGACGAAGGCGTGGTCGAGGCGATCCTGGTTCCGGAAGGAACCGAGAATGTGAAGGTCAATGCCCCGATCGCCCGGCTGAAGGGAGAGGGCGCTTCTGCGTCCGACTCCCCCCCCTCAGCGGCTCCACCGCCTGCTCCCCCAAGCGGGGGGAGCACCGAGCCGGCGCCTGCCAAGCTCACGGCGCCAATTCCTCCTCCGTTGGAGGAGGGGGACCGTCCGAAGGATGGTGGAGGGGGCCTAGCGGCTACGCTTAAGGCCGAGGTAAACCCGCCAGCCAAGACGCAGCCCACTCCCAACAACCCCTCCAACCGCGTCTTCGCGTCCCCACTCGCCCGCCGCCTCGCCGCGCAGCAGAACCTCGATCTGACCGCCCTCAAGGGCTCTGGCCCCCACGGCCGCATCATCAAGCGCGACGTCGAGGGCAAGACCGGAACCGCCAAGCCTGCCGCGCCGCAAGCCGGCCAGGCCTCCGCGCCAACGGCCGCCCCGCGCCAGGTGCATTCGCTGGAGCAGATGGGCATCGCCCCCGGCTCCTACGACCTCATCCCCCTCGACGGCATGCGCAAGACCGTGGCCCGGCGGATGACCGACAGCTTCCGCGACGTGCCCCACTTCCCGCTGACCATCGATCTGGAGATCGACCGGCTGCTGGAGGCCCGCGTCCGGATCAACGCCCTGCTGGAGAAGGACGGGGTCAAGGTCAGCGTCAACGACCTGGTGATCAAGGCCGCCGCCATGGGTCTGAAACGGGTTCCGGAAGCCAACGCCTCCTACAGCCCCGAAGGCATCGCCATCCACCACCATGTGGACGTCGCCATGGCCGTGGCCATCGACGGCGGTCTGATCACGCCCATCATCCGCGCCGCCGAAACCAAGGGCCTGGCCGAAATCGCCAAGGCCTCGAAAGACCTCGCCGAACGCGCCCGCACCCGCAAGCTGAAGCCGGAAGAGTTCCAGGGCGGCACCTTCACCGTCTCCAACCTTGGCATGTTCGGGATCAAGTCCTTCGCCTCGATCATCAATGAGCCGCAAGGGGCGATCATGTCCGTCGGCGTCGGTGAAAAGCGGCCGATCGTGCGCAGCGACCAGCTGGCCATCGCGACGGTCATGACCGTCACCCTGACCTGCGATCACCGGGTGGTCGACGGCGCTATCGGCTCCCGGTTCCTGGGCGTGTTCAAGACCATGATCGAAGATCCCGCCGCCATGCTGATCTGACGGAGCCGGCCATGCCCAGCCTCTATGACTTCGCCGCCCAGACTCTGGACGGCCAGCCCGCTCCACTGGCCGACTACCGGGGCCGCGTGGTCCTGATCGTCAACACCGCCAGCAAATGCGGCTTCACGCCCCAGTACGAGGGGCTGGAGGCGCTCTGGCGCGACTACCAGGACAAGGGCCTGACCATATTGGGCTTTCCCTGCAACCAGTTCGGAGCGCAGGAGCCGGGCAACGCCGAGGAGATCGCCAACTTCTGCTCGCTGACCTACGACGTCAGCTTCCCGATGATGGCCAAGATCGACGTCAATGGCCCCAAGACCGACCCGCTCTACGCCTTCCTCAAGCATGAGAAGAAGGGGCTGCTGGGCTCGGAATCGATCAAGTGGAACTTCACCAAGTTCCTGATCGATAAGAGCGGCAAGGTCGTCGCCCGCTTCGCCCCAACCGATACGCCGCAGTCCCTGAAGGGCGCCATCGAGAAGCTGCTCTGATGGCCGACTTCGACCTCATCGTCATCGGTGGCGGGCCGGGCGGCTATGTGGCCGCCATCCGCGCCAGCCAGCTGGGCCTGAAGACCGCCATCGTCGAGCGTGAGAACCTGGGCGGGATCTGCCTGAACTGGGGCTGTATCCCCACCAAGGCGCTGCTCAAGTCCGGCGAGGTCTACGAACAGCTCGGCCACCTGGGCGACTATGGCCTGAAGATCGAGGGCCGATCCTACGACTTCACCAAGGTGATCGAACGCTCGCGCGGGGTGGCCAAACAGCTGTCCTCCGGCGTCGCCTTCCTGATGAAGAAGCACAAGATCGAGGTGTTCGACGGGACCGCCAAGCTGGAGAAGGGCGGATCGGCCCCCAAGGTGGTTGTGGCGCTGAAGGCCGGCGGCTCCCGCACCCTGGAAGCCAGGTCGGTGATCCTGGCCGCCGGCGCCCGCGCCCGGGTGATCCCGTCCGTGGGCCTGGAGCCGGATGGCGAGCGCATCTGGACCTATCGCGAGGCCATGGTCCCCAAGGCCTGCCCCAAGACCCTGGCGGTGATCGGCTCCGGCGCCATCGGCATCGAGTTCGCCAGCTTCTACCGCGCCCTGGGCGCCGAGGTCGTGGTGATCGAGGCGATGGACAGGATCCTGCCAGTGGAAGACGCCGAGGTTTCCGCCGCCGCCCAGAAGGCGTTCGAGCGGCGCGGCCTGAAGTTCCGCGTCGGCGCCAAGGTCTCCAAACTGGCCAAGACCAAGGCCGGCGTCTCGGTCGCTTTCGAAATCGGCGGCAAGGCCGAGACCCTGGAGGCCGATGCGGCCATCGTCGCTGTGGGCATCGACGGCAATGTGGAGAATCTGGGCCTCGAAGCGCTGGGTGTTAAGGTCGACCGCGGCCACATCACCATCGACAGCCACTGCAAGACCAACGTTCCCGGCCTCTATGCGATTGGCGACGTCGCCGGCCCGCCCTGGCTGGCGCACAAGGCCATGCACGAGGGCGTCCATTGCGTGGAAGGCATCGCCGGCCTCCCGGACTCGGGCCTGACCGCGCCCATCCCGGGCTGCACCTATTCGACCCCGCAGATCGCCTCGGTGGGCCTGACCGAGGCCCAAGCCAAGGCCGACGGCCGCGAGATCAAGGTCGGCCGCTTCCCCTTCCGCGTGAACGGCAAGGCCATCGCCTCCGGCGAACTCGACGGCTTCGTGAAGACCGTGTTCGACGCCAAGACGGGTGCGCTTCTGGGCGCACACATGATCGGCGGCGAGGTCACCGAGATGATCCAGGGCTACGCCATCGCCATGACCCTGGAAGCCACCGAAGCCGACCTGATGGCCACCGTCTTCCCGCACCCCACCATGAGCGAGGCCATGCACGAGTCTGTGCTGGATGCGTATGGGATGGTGCTGCACCTCTGACCGGGGTCACCAAGAAACACCTCTCCCGAAGGGAGAGGGAGGGGCCCGCGCCAAAGGCGTGGGAGGGTGAGGGGTTAAGGCGTATCCGAACAAAGCTCCGAGGGTTGTGCGCGTCCTGAATCCGCGTAACCCCTCACCCTCCCATGCTGCGCATGGGCCCCTCCCTCTCCCTTCGGGAGAGGTGTTTTAAATCGGGCTGCAGCACCCCGCCGATCAATCCTCCGGCGCGCTGTCTGGCGCGAAACTCCGCGACCGCCTCCGCCAGGCTGTCGCCATCGAAGTCCGGCCACATCTGGTCGGTGAAGTAGAGTTCGGCGAAGGCGCTTTCCCAGAGCAGGAAATCCGACAGCCGGCGGTCGCCGCCGGTGCGGATCAGCAGGTCGACCTCGGTTGGGCTGTCGTCATCGGCTTGGGCGATTCGGCGGGCGAACGGTCCGAGGCCTTCCTGCGCCGCCCGCTCGATCGCTTCCCGAGCGGAATAGTCCAGGGCGATCCGCAGGTGCAGCGCCTGGCCCTGCGCGGTCATCGCCTCCACCTCGGCCATCCGCGCCACCAGCTGCTTTGGCAGCCGATCGCGCCTGCCGATCAGCGAAAGCCGCGCGCCGTGCTCCTGACAGTAGGCCGCTTCCCGATCCATATATTGCGCGAACAATCGCATCAGCCCGGCCACCTCGGCGCGGGGCCTGGCCCAATTGTAGGTGGAGAAGCCGAACACGGTCAGGGTGGTCACGCCCAGGTCCGGCGCAGCCTCGCACACCTTGCGCAGCGCCTCGCCGCCGGCCCTGTGCCCAGCTGTGCGTGGCAGCCCCTGTCGTGTCGCCCAGCGGCCATTGCCGTCCATGATGATGGCGACATGGAACGGAGGTTTGGATGAGTGCGGACTTTGCATTGTAAAGTATCCGGTCAAAAAAAGGGATCAGGCGCGGGAAAGTCCAGGGGAGCCGGGCAGGGGCGTCTGTTTCATGGCCGCCGCTGCATCGCGCACCACCTGCTCCAGCACCGCCAGATAGTCGAGGTAGCGCGCCCGCCCGACCTCGGTGATCTGGCAGCGGGTCTGTGGCTTGTTCTGCTCGAACGACTTGGTCACGTCGACCAGGCCGGCTTCCACCAGCACCTGAAGATGGCGGCTGAGGTTGCCGTCGCTGAGGCCGCACAGCCGCCGCAACTCGCCGAACACCAGCCCGCCCGGATGAGCGACCAGCGAGGTGAGGACGGCCAGCCGGGCCCGCTCATGGATCACCCGGTCCAGGCCCTCATAGGCGTACTGCCCCTCCGCAAGGGGCTTGGCGCGGGGATCAGTCATGGCTGTCTCCCAGGCTGTGGTGCAGCAGGCCGGCGAATAGCCATTGGCCGGCGCCGAACCCGACGCCCATGGTCCACGGCGCCAGGCTTTCGACACCCGAACCGAACGCCAGGCTGACGACGCCGCTGGCCAGATACCAGGCGCCCACGATGGCCAGGGCGCGGGGCAGGAACCGCAGGGACGAGAAGACGCCCAGGCCGAACAGAATCTGCCACAGGCCGGGCAGCATCCAGACGCTCGCGGGGCTGGTCCAGACCAACACGGCTGTCAGCAGCGCTCCGGCGACGCCCACGGGCAGGAATTGCTCGATGGCGGCGCGGATCATGTCGTCGGCCAGCTCGGAATGGAACCGGCGCGAACGGGTGATCATCTCCACGCCAACCATCAGCATCGATATCGCCGCGGCCGCGATCCACAGGGTCAGATAGCGGGCCAGGTCCTGGGCCGGCTGCTTCAGCCAGATCGCCTGTCCGACGGCGCACAGGGCGGCCAGCGTGCCGGTGATGGCGAAGGTCGCCGGGCCATAACCCCGAAACTGGCTGGCCCGGGCCATCTGCCCCCGGATCGCGGTGATCTCCGCCAGCGCCTTGTCGAGATTGCTCATCGGTCGCCCATCGCTTTGTATTGTAAAGTACATGGAATCATAAGGCGCGCAAGGCCTCCCGAACTGAACAGTTGATCCCCCATCATCGCGGCGCCACACCTCCGCCATCTCGGCGGCGGAGAAGACGGGTCATGATCGGCAAGCTGAACCATGTGGGCGTGGCCACACCCTCCATCGAGGAGTCCTGGAAACTCTACCGGGATGTTCTTGGCGTTACCGACATCACCGAAAAGCGCGCCTTGCCGGAGCAGGGTGTGTGGGTCTCCTTCGTCAACCTGCCCAATGCCCAGATCGAGCTGATCGAGCCCTATGGCGAAGCCTCGCCCATCCACGGCTTCCTCGCCAAGAACCCCAAGGGCGGCCAGCATCACGTCTGTTTCGAGGTGCCTGACATCCTCGAGGCCCGCGACGACATGCGCGCCAAGGGCGCCACCGTGCTTGGAACTGGCGAGCCGCGCATCGGCGCCCACGGCGTGCCGGTGATTTTCGTTCACCCCAAGGACATGGGCGGGGTATTGGTCGAACTCATGCAAACCCCGACAGAGGCCCACTGATGGGACCCGCCCTTTCGATCGCTGTCTACCTGACCATCTGGTGGATGGTGTTCCTGATGATCCTGCCGATCGGCGTGATCAGCCACGCCGAAGCCGGCATCGACCGCGGCGACGGAACTGACCCGGCCTCGCCGGTGGATCCCAAGCTGAAGAAGAAGTTCATCACCACCAGCTGGGTCTCGGCCATCGTCTTCGCGGTGGTCTGGCTGGTGTTCTTCTTCCACCTGATCGTGCTTCCTCCCATGACGGTGGGAAGCTTTTCGTGACAGCGGAGACGCGGCCCGCCGGGCCGTTCAGCGCCTGGGAGCGGCAACTGGCCCTGCGCTACCTGCGCGCCAAGCGTAAGGAGGGCGGTGTCGGCCTGATCGCCACCATCTCCTTCCTGGCCATCACCGCGGCGGTGATGGTGCTGATCATCGTCATGTCGGTGATGAACGGCTACCGGATCGAGCTGTTGTCGGGGATTCTCGATTTCAACGGCCATATGTTCGTCACCGGCCAGGTTCTGAACGGACCAGGGCTGCCGCAGACGGTGGCGCGGCTGAAGGCCGTGCCTGGCGTTGTCCAGGTCACCCCCATGGTCGAGGCCCAGGCCCTGGTGCAGGGCCGCGATGAGATTTCCGGCGCCGTCGTGCGTGGCATTGCTCCGGCTGATCTGCGCGGCATGAAGATCATCTCGGACCATCTCAAGGCCGGCTCCTTCACAGGTTTTGGCGACGGCGATTTCGGCGGCGATATCGTGGTGACCGGCCAGGGCCTCGCCGACAGCCTAGGCGTCCAGCCCGGCGACTCCCTGACCATCACCTCGCCCTCGGCGGCGGCGACCGCCTTCGGCTCCGCGCCGACCAGCAAGCCTTACACCATCGGCGCCACCTTCAATGTCGGCAACAGCGCCTACGACCGCGCCTTCATCTTCATGCCGCTGAACCAGGCCCAACTGCTGTTCGGACGCGGCGACACCATCGACAAGCTGGTGATCACCATCGACGATCCGGACAATACCGCCAAGCTGCGCCCGGCGGTCGAGGCCGCCGCCGGACCGGAAGCCGTCGTCACCGACTGGCGCGACCAGAACCAGGCCTATTTCAACGCGCTCAATGTCGAGCGGAACACCATGGCGCTGATCCTGTCGCTGATCGTGCTGATCGCGGCGCTGAACATCATCTCGGCCGTGGTGATGCTGGTGAAGAATAAGGGCCGCGACATCGCCGTCCTGCGCACCATGGGCGCCGGGCAAGGGGCGATCATGCGGATCTTCTTCCTGTCGGGCGCGGGCATCGGCGTGTTCGGCTCGATCCTGGGCGTGGTGCTGGGCGTGTTGTTCTGCGCCTACATCCAGCAGATCCAGGCCTTTGTGGAATGGGTCACCCGCACCCCGGTGTTCAGCCCGGACGTCTATTTCCTGTCCCACATCCCGGCCAAGATCAATTGGGGCGAGGTGGGCTTCATCACCCTCTGGTCCCTGGGCGCCTCCTGCCTCTGCACCCTGCCGCCGGCCTTCCAGGCCTCTCGCGTCGATCCGGTCGAGGCGCTGCGGTATGAGTGATCCGGTTCTGGAACTGCGCGGCGTCGGCCGCACCTACGCCACCGGCGAGGGCAAGCTGGAGGTGCTGAAAGGCGTCGACCTGGCGGTTCGCCCCGGCGAGGTGGTCGGCCTGATCGGCCCGTCCGGCTCGGGCAAGTCCAGCCTGTTGCATGCGGCAGGCCTGCTGGAGCGCCCCACCACCGGGCAAGTCCTGATCGAGGGCCGGGACTGCTCCAACCTTTCGGACGCCGCCCGCACCCGCATTCGCCTGGGCATGGTGGGTTTCGTCTATCAGTTCCACCACCTGCTGCCCGAGTTCACAGCGCTCGACAATGTCGCCCTGCCGCAGATGATCGCCGGGGTCGCAAAGGTTGCGGCCCGGGAGCGCGCCAAAATCCTGCTCGAGACCCTCGGCCTCGGCGCCCGCCTGGCGCACCAGCCGGGTCAGCTTTCCGGCGGCGAGCAGCAGCGCGTGGCCGTCGCCCGAGCCCTGGCCAATGCGCCTCGCGCGGTGCTGGCCGATGAGCCCACCGGCAACCTCGATCCGGAAACCTCCGGCTCCGTCTTCAAGAGCCTGTTCGACCTGGCGCACGAAACGGGCGTGGCCCTGATCATCGCCACCCACAACATGGACATGGCCCGTCACATGGACCGCGTCTTCGCCCTGAAGGACAAGCACCTGGTGGAGCAGGCGTAAGACTTCCCGCCTGGCTCCTAGAACAGCGGCTTGGTCTGGTGGAACACGTGGCTCAGCACGGTTGTGTCACCGTTAGCCCGGTCGTTCGAGGACTGCCCGTGGCAGCTGAAACAGCCGACGTTGGCCTGCCCCCTGGGTGTCGCGCCGTCCGCCAGCGTGTCCGCCTGCTCGAAGGTCTCCATGGTGGAGTTGGCCAGGAACGGCGAGCCTTCGATCAGCGGCCCCGACAAAATCGAATATCTGACATCGTCGATCTGGCCGGTCGACCCCGTTCCATCCAGGGTCCAGAGGGCGCCGACCAGATAATAGTATTTCCGCGGATCGGAGTCGGGCATCTGCCTGGCCACGTCCACATTCAGCGAGATGACGCTCGAATTGGCGTATGCGCCATTCTCGAACAGGCTGCTCAGGCCAAAGTCGCTAGGCGTGCCGAAGGGCGAAAGATGCACCCCCACCGCGCCCCGAACCGGGCCGGTTCCCACGGCGTCGATGCTTCCGTTTACTCCGGCCGTGGCGCCGGGCAGGATCAGCGAAGGTCCTGGCCCGGTCTCGTCATTGAACAGCCAGTCTCCCGACCCCTGGCTGGGGCCGACATTGATCACCTGCTTCTGGGAATTGACGTAGGCATAGCCATAGTCCGGTGCGTTGCCGAGATGCTCGAAGGTAGCCCAGATCAGATCGGGATGGCCCTGGGCCGAGCCGACGATATGCATGCCGACCAGGGCCACCTTCATCGACTTGGTCCCGTTCTGGACCCAGTGCTGTGCGTTGGAGGTGTCATAGGTTGGCACCTGCGCCGTCACGGTGATGTACTGGTCGGGGTGCTTGACCACCGCCGCGTCCACCCAGGCGGTCTTCAATTCCACAGCCAGGGCGTTCGGGTGGGCGATCGACTTGCCGTGCGACTGCGCGAAATTCTGGATCTTGTCCAACTGCGCCGATGTCGTCGGAAAGGCGGACTTGTCCGGTAAGTCCGCATTGTCGTGATACATCGTCCGATAATAGGCCCAGACGTCATTCACCTCGATATTGTAGTAGATCAGCGACCTGATCTTACTGTCTCCGACCTTTACCGCCTTGGTCATCTGAACATAGCCGTCGGCCTGGCCGACGCTGTCGTCCGTTGGGATGATGTTGCCTTTGGGGTCGGTGAAAACGATCTTGCCGCCGACAATGAATTTCACGGCGACTTTCAGCGGTGTGGGCGGGGTCGTCCCCGTGCTTCCAGACGCTCCGGTCGTGCCGGGCAAGGCCGGCCCGATATGCTCGCGCGCGCTCGCGGCCGACAGGATCTGTGCGATCTGCACCGGCTTGCCGGCTCCATCCGTGAACTTGGCCCGGCCGGCCCCATCGAGGGCCACGGCGCCGATCTCGACCTGCTTGCCCGAGGCGTTCTGGGCGAGCGGGTTGCCCGCGTCGGACCGCATGGCGGGGACGATCTGATAGGCGACGCCGGCCTTGTCATGGATGATCGCGAAATCGCTGGTGGCCGGCTTGTTCTTGCGCACGTCCATCTTGTGCGTCGAGGTCTTCGACTGGGGCGTCAGGGTGTATTCGCCCGCCGCGTCCGGCGTCGACAGGACGTAGAACTCCGGCGACATGAAGACTGGCTCGCTCCCGCTCGGCGTGTCCGAAGAGGGCGATGTCACATGCAGGAACATCCTGTAGGCCCAGCGCTGGAAATCGGCCGGGAACTGGCCCGTGAACGGCGAGGCCGGTCCCGTGGGCGGCGGCTCGGGGGTGTAGCCGCCACCGTCGAAAACGATCGCGTTGGGGCCGTGGTAAACCCCCGCCGGGCCCTCGCTAAAGCCCGGATGCTCGCTGATGTTTGCGGGGAAGCCCGGCGGCGGCCAACTTGAGATGATCTGGGTGGCGCCGCATTCGATCGTGTTCAAAAGGGTGTTCGAGTCGAGTGGGGTGACGGAGCCCTTGGGCGGAACCTTGACCCAGGACGGCGCGTACGAAACGCAATTGCCTGGCGAGAAGCCGGCCACCGCATAATGGCCGCCGCCGGGGTTGAGGACCACCTGGCCCGGAGGGGGTACGAGAAGCCCGCTCGGCGTGGCCCGCCAGTCTCCCCACTGTTCCCCTGGCTGCAGGTCTTCGAAGTTGACGCCATCGGGTGGGTTGACCATCCCGCCGGCCGAAATCGTTCCACCTTCAAACCAGCTGCTGAAGGGATGTCCGGGAATATCCGCTTTCGAGAGGTCTGCGGAGTCGGTCGGGAAGATCTGCGCCAGCGCGGGCAGGACGCCGAGGCCGACCAAGCCCGCTCCCAGCGCGGCGCAGGCCAGTCGCAGCGAAACCTTGGTGAGGCGTGATTTGCTCGGCTGACCGGCCGGCTGGTCTTGCGCGTCGCTCATGATGTCGGGCCCCGCCTGACCTCATGAGGCGCCCGCGATTAGCCGTTGTCCACCACAAAAGGGCGACTCTGCCCCGTCTGCACACGCTATGGGCGCCCCTATCCAGCGAAGCTCAGGCCTCGCCGATGGCGTCTCGCAACGAGGTTGGCCACCCTTCCGATGGAGCGGCCTAGAACGCCGTCTGCATCTCGCGGATGAACACCGTGGTCGTCTTCAGACGCTCGCGGACCTTGTCGTCCATGGCCAGCTTTTCATCCAGCTGGTCGTCCACGCGCTGCAGAATGACGGTGACGCCGAGCGATTCCAGTTGGGCGGCGATCGCGGCGATCACCGAGGTCTTGCCGGTGTGCTCCTTGCCGGAGACTTCGATGGTGACATCGTACATGGCGCGAATCCAATCGTGCGGAGGCGAGTTTCAATGATGGCGCTATCACGCTTTCATGACGAGTCCGCAACAGTGTCGCGGCGCTCTCATCGTTCCAAAAATTGCGCTTGCAACGAGAACAAAAGGAGAATAGAACAAACGGGCAACTTGAGGAGGGTTCGATGGTTCGGTTTGCTCGGGAATCGATGGCGCTTGCTTCCGTCGTGGGGTTCGTTTGGATGATGTGTTCGGTGGCGCATCTGGTCGCGTGAGTCGCGCGGAAACCGTGCGGATGGAGGATTGAGGCATGGCCGATGGCGAGGGCGCGGGGTTTGTTCACCTTCGGGTCCGCTCGGCCTATTCGGTTCTTGAGGGCGCGATCAAGGCTGAGGCGATCGGCGGGATGGCGGCCAAGAGCGGCATGCCGGCCGTGGCGCTTACCGACCGCGCCAACCTCTTCGGCGCGCTGGAATTCTCCGTCGACACCAAGGAATCGGGTGTTCAGCCCATCGTCGGCTGCGCCCTGCCGGTCGTCGGGATCGGGGAGGGGCCGCCACAGCGCTGGGCGCGAGTTCCGACCATCGTTCTTCTGGCCCAGAACGAGGCGGGCTATCGCAATCTGATGGCCCTGTCTTCGGCGGCCTATCTGGAGATCGGCGATGCGGCTGAGCCGGGCCTGCCCTGGGCCAAGGTCGCCGCCATGAGTGAGGGGCTGATCCTGCTGTCGGGCGGCCCGGACGGTCCGGTTGACCCGTTGTTCGCCGCCGGCCGCGCGGCGGAAGCGGCGATCGCCCTGACGGAGATGAGCCGGGTGTTCGGTCATCGCTTCTACATCGAACTCCAACGGCATGGCGCGGTGACGGAGGCTGCGGCGGAGCCGGGTCTTGTCGCCTTCGCCTATGAGAATGATGTGCCGTTGGTCGCCACCAACGACGCCTATTTCGCAACGGCCGGGATGTACCAGGCCCACGACGCGCTGATGTGTATCGCGGACGGGACCTATGTCGGGGAAACCGATCGCCGGCGCGTGACCGCCGAACACTGGTTCAAGCCGCCAGACATGATGCGGCGCCTGTTCGCCGATCTGCCGGAAGCCTGTGACAACACCCTGGAGATCGCGCGTCGCTGCGCCTTCATGGTCAAGAAGCGCGACCCCATCCTGCCACGCTTTCCCACCACTGGCGGCCGCAACGAAGCCGAAGAAATGGCTCACCAGGCCCGCGAGGGTCTGAAGGGGCGTCTTGAGACCCTCAAGGCCTCCACCTTGGAGCTGGCCGCGACCGAGGAAGCCTATTGGGAGCGGCTCGAACGCGAGATCGGCATCATCACCCAGATGGGCTTCTCCGGCTATTTCCTGATCGTGTCGGACTTCATCAAATGGGCTAAGTCCAAGGACATTCCGGTGGGACCGGGACGGGGGTCGGGCGCGGGCTCTCTGGTGGCCTGGTCGCTGACCATCACCAACCTCGATCCTCTCCGCTACGGTCTGCTGTTCGAGCGGTTCCTGAACCCTGAGCGGGTATCGATGCCCGACTTCGACATCGACTTCTGCCAGGAGCGCCGGGGCGAGGTGATCCGCTATGTGCAGGAGCACTACGGCGTCAACCGGGTGGCCCAGATCATCACCTTCGGCACCCTGCAGGCGCGGGCGGTGCTGCGGGACGTGGGCCGGGTGATGCAGCTGCCGCTGGGCATGGTCGACCGGCTGGCTAAGATGATCCCGAACAATCCGGCCAACCCGACCACCCTGGCCCAGGCTATCGAGATCGAGCCGCGCTTGAAGCAGGCGAGGGACGAGGACGAGTCCGTCGCCGAGCTTCTGTCCACGGCGCTGCAGCTTGAGGGGCTGTATCGCAATGCTTCGACCCATGCGGCGGGCGTGGTGATTGGCGACCGGCCGCTGATCGAACTTGTGCCGCTTTATCAAGACCCGCGCTCGGACGTGCCGGCGACCCAGTTCAACATGAAGTGGGTCGAAAGCGCCGGCCTGGTGAAGTTCGACTTCCTGGGCCTGAAGACGCTCACCGTTTTACAACGCGCCTTGCAGCACCTGAAGAAGCGTGGTGCTGGGATCGATCTGGACCTGCTGCCGCTGGACGATGCGGCCACCTATGAGCTGATGTCCTCGGGCCAGACGGTGGGGGTATTCCAGTTTGAAGGCCAGGGCATGCGCGACACCCTGCGCAAGCTGCGTCCTGGCTCCATCGAGGACGTCACCGCCCTGGGCGCCCTCTATCGGCCGGGGCCGATGGATAACATCGACTCCTTCTGCGACGGCAAGTTCGGTCGCAAGCCGATCGACACCCTGCACCCCTCGCTGGCTGCGGTGCTGAACGAGACCTACGGCATCATCGTCTACCAGGAACAGGTGATGCAGATCGCCCAGATCCTGGCCGGCTACAGCCTGGGCGAGGCCGACCTTCTGCGGCGGGCCATGGGCAAGAAGAAGAAGGAGGAGATGGACCAGCAGAAGGTCCGGTTCGTCTCCGGGGCGACTGAAAAAAACATCCCCGCGGCCCAATCCAGCGCCATCTTCGAACTGGTGGCCAAGTTCGCCGGCTACGGCTTCAACAAGAGCCACGCCGCCGCCTATGCGATGATTTCCTACCAGACGGCCTGGCTGAAGACGAACGCGCCGGTCGAGTTCTTCGCCGCCTCGATGAGCCTGGATATCTCCAACACCGACAAGCTGGCGGTCTTCTATCAGGATGCCCGCCGCGCCAATGTGAAGATCCGTCCCCCCGATGTGAACCGCTCCGGCGCGGACTTCGAGGTCGAAGATGGCGAAGTCCTCTATGCCCTGGGCGCGATCCGCAACGTCGGCCTTCAGGCGATGGAGCATCTGGTCGCCGTTCGGGAGGAGGGGGGCCAGTTCCGCGACATGTTCGACTTTGTCGAGCGCGTCGACCCCAAACAGGTGAACCGCCGGGCGCTGGAAAACCTCGCCCGGGCCGGCGCCCTCGATAGCCTGATGCCCAATCGCGCGCAGATCATCGCCTCGGCCGAAACCCTCGCCGCCTTTGGCCAGAGCGTCGCCGCCGACCGGGCGTCGGCCCAGTCGACGCTGTTCGGCGAGGAGACGGACGCCTCGCGGCCTCGCCTGACCCTTCGCGATCCCTGGCCTGAGACCGAACAACTGGATGAGGAGCGGGCGGCGGTCGGCTTCTATCTCACCGGCCATCCGCTGGAGGCCATGAGCGAGGCCCTGCGCCGGCGTCGCTCCACCCTGATGACCGACGCCCTTATTCAGGCGGAGAATGGCGCCGAAGCCTTCCGCATGGCCGGCATCGTGCGTCGCCGCCAGGAGCGGGCTTCTGCGCGAACCGGCGAGAAGTTCGCCTTCGTCACCCTGTCCGATCCCAGCGGCGAATATGAGGTGATGTTCCCGCCCGAACAGCTTCGCCGCTGTCGCGACGTGCTGGAAGCCGGCAAGGCGGTATCCATCAAGGTACGCGCCAAGTTCGCCGACGGCGAAGTCCGTTTCTTCGGCGATGACGCCGAACCGCTGGAAAAGGCGCTGGAGGGCGCGGTGGCGGCGCTACGGGTGCATCTTGCGGTCGGCTCGGTCGAGATGGAAGCCCTGCGCAAACGCCTCGCGCCGGCCGCGGGCGCTGAACGGGGCGGCGATGTCATCCTGATCGCAGGCCTCGGCGCCGGCCGCGAAGTCGAGCTGAAGCTCCCCGGCCGTTACGCCCTCGATCCCGCCCTCCGCAGCGCCTTGAAGACCGCGCCCGGCGTGGCGTTCCTGGAAGAGGTCTAGGGCAAGGGTGACCTAGCGTTCCGGTTGACGCTGGGGGGCGATGGCTGATTTCAAGGCGTGTGACGCGCATCTGAAAGGGCCTCGGTATGACAAACGCCACGGGCGAGACCGCCAACACCGGAGCCCTGAAGGGCATACGCGTCGTCGAGATGGGCCAACTGATCGCCGGGCCCTTCTGCGGCCAGCTGCTGGGCGACATGGGCGCCGATGTGGTCAAGGTCGAAGCGCCGGGGCGGGGCGATCCGATGCGGGAGTGGGGGCAGCCGGGTTATCCGCTGTTCTGGGAAATCCTGGCGCGCAACAAGCGGTGCGTCTCGCTCGATCTGCGCAAGCCGGCCGGCCAGGAGCTGGCCCGCAAGCTGATCGGCGCGGCCGACATCCTGATCGAGAACTTCCGTCCTGGCACCTTGGAGGGCTGGAATCTCTCGCCGGAACAGCTGCATCGCGCCAATCCCGGCCTGATCATCGTGCGGGTATCGGGCTATGGCCAGACCGGCCCCTACGCCGGACGCGCCGGGTTCGGCGGTATCGGCGAAGCCATGGGCGGCTGGCGCAATGTGGTGGGCGATCCAGACCGGCCGCCCTCGCGCATGGGCGTCTCCATCGGCGACAGCCTGGCCGCCACCTTCGGCTGCCTGGGCGCCCTGGCGGCCCTGCGTCACCGCGAAGCGACCGGGCAGGGGCAGGTGGTGGATTCCTCTCTCTATGAGAGCGTCCTGCATGTCATGGAGAGCCTTGTGCCGGACTATGCCCTGGCCGGCTTCATCCGCGAGCGGTCCGGCTCGATCCTGCCCGGCATCGCCCCGTCCAATGTCTACCGCTGCAAGGACGGAGATTACTTGATCGGCGCTAACCAGGATTCGGTCTTCCTGCGCCTGTGCGAGTCCATGGGCCGACCCGAGCTGGCGACCGATCCGCGCTACGCCACCCACCAGGCCCGGGGCGAACGCCAGGCCGAACTCGACGCCTTGATCGAGGCCTGGACCCTCGAGCGTACGATCGACGAGGTCGAGGCGGCGATGTCGGAGGCCGGCGTCCCGGCGGGGCGAATCTATCGCGCCCCCGACATGCTGGCCGACCCGCATTTCAAAGCCCGCGAGGCGCTGATCGAGCTCGAGCATCCCCGTTGGGGCAAGCTGCCGATGCAAAACGCCTTCCCGAAGCTGTCCCTGACGCCCGGCTCGGTGCGACGGCCCGCGCCGCAAACCGTCGGCCAGGACAATGCCGACGTCTACGGCGACCTCGGGCTGGCGCCTGCTGAGCTGGACTCGTTGAAAGCGGCCGGCGTGATCTAGCCAACCAGCCGCTGGCGCGACTGGTTCAAGCCAGGCTGTATGCGCGGCTGCACCGCCGCCTCGCCCGTTTGCCCTTGCGTTCCGCAGGCTCAGCGCCTACATCGCCCCCATCACACACGCAGGCGTTCGGCGGTCCTTGGTCAATCCCATGGATTCTCCGTTCCGGTCCTTCGTTTCAGGTCTTCTGACCTGGCCCGAGGGTAAGTCTGCGGAGGCGCACCGGAAGAAGGAACATTTGAATGGCGCTTCCTGAATTCTCCATGCGTCAGCTCTTGGAAGCTGGCGCCCACTTCGGCCACCAAACGCACCGGTGGAACCCGAAGATGGAACGTTACATCTTTGGCTCGCGGGCCAACATCCACATCATCGATCTGTCGCAGACGATCCCGCTGCTGCACCAGGCCCTGGTCAAGGTGCGTGAAGTCGCCGCTGGCGGCGGCCGTATCCTGTTCGTCGGCACCAAGCGCCAGGCGTCGGACCCAGTGTCCATCGCCGCTAAGCGCTGCGCCCAATACTACGTCAATCACCGCTGGCTCGGTGGCACCCTGACCAACTGGCGCACCATCTCGGGCTCGATCGCCCGTCTGCGCGAGCTGGAAGGCGTGCTCGATGGCGGCGGCGAAGGCCGCACCAAGAAGGAACTGCTGCAGCTGACCCGCGAACGGGAAAAGCTGGAACTGTCCCTGGGCGGCATCAAGGACATGGGTGGCATTCCCGACCTGATGTTCGTGATCGACACCAACAAGGAAGCGATCGCCATCCAGGAAGCGCGCAAGCTCAACATCCCGGTGATCTCGATCCTCGACACCAACTGCGACCCGGCCGGCATCACCTATCCGATCCCAGGTAACGACGACGCCGCCCGCGCGCTGCAGCTGTACTGCGATCTGATCGCCGACTCGGTGCTGGACGGCCTGGCCGCCGGCCAGGTGTCGCAAGGCGTGGATATCGGCGCCTCCGAGGCTCCGTCCGAGCCGGTGCTGAAGATGATTTCCGAACCGGAAGTGGCGCCTGCCGCCCCGGTCGCGGCTGCCGCTCCGGCTCCGGCCGAGGCCCCCGCTGAGAGCGTCGCCGCGACGGAAGCAGAACCGGCCGTCGAGCCCGCTCTGAGCGCCGCCGAAGAACAGTAGTCGTAGCGGCAAGTTCGTCACGGACTGGCCCTATTGAAATCTCGCCGGCCGGCCGCCATTTGGCGCCGGCCGGCTTAACCTTTTTAGACCTGGAGAACCGCCATGGCGGAGATCACAGCTGCCCTCGTGAAGGAACTGCGCGAAAAATCCGGCGTGGGCATGATGGACTGCAAGCGCGCCCTGCAAGAAAACGCGGGCGACATGGACGCCTCGATGGACTGGCTGCGCACCAAGGGCCTGTCCAAGGCGGCCAAGAAGGCTGACCGCGTCGCCGCTGAAGGCCTCGTGGCCTCGGCTCTGCGCAATGACGGTGTCGGCATGACCGGCGCGGTGATCGAGCTGAACGCCGAAACCGACTTCGTCTCCCGCAACGAACTGTTCCAGAACGCCGCCCGCGCCATCGCGGAAATCGCTCTGGACGTCGACGGTGGCGTGGACGCCATCGGCGCGGCCAAGACGCCGCAAGGCGAAAGCGTGACCGAAAGCATCACGCATCTGATCGCCACCGTCGGCGAAAACATGCAGCTGCGCCGTTCGGCCCGCTTCGTCGTTGGTGAAGGCGCCATCGCGTCCTACATCCACAACGCCACCGCGCCCAACCTCGGCCGCATCGGCGTGCTCGTGGCCATCGAAGGCGCTGGCGACCAGACTCAGATCCAAGAGCTGGGCCGCAAGATCGCCATGCATGTGGCCGCCACCGCGCCCCTGTCGCTGTCCACCGACGACCTCGACCCCGAGGCCGTCGAAAAGGAAAAAGCGATCTTCACCGAACAGGCCCTGGCCTCCGGCAAGCCCGAAGGTGTGGTCGTGAAGATGGTCGAAGGCCGCATCCGCAAGTTCTACGAGGAAGTCGTGCTGCTCAAGCAGGCCTTCGTCATGAACCCGGACCAGACCATCGAGCAGCTGGTCGCCGAGGTGGGCAAGGCGCTCGGCACGACCCTGACCGTCAAAGGCTTTACGCGTCTCGCCCTGGGCGAAGGCGTGGAAAAGAAGACCGAAGACTTCGCCGCCGAAGTCGCCGCTGTAAGCGGCCAGGCCTGATCGGCCGACCTTAAGTCTTCCGCGCGCCCTTCTTCGCTTCGGAGAAGGGCGCCGGAATTCGGCTTCGGGTATTCTGCGTCGACATGACGCGTGCCATAATCTCCCTCGCTCCGGCTATTTAGGCGTGTGGACGACGTGTCGCTCAAATCGCATCTAGCGCCAGATCTTCAGGGTGACGCCCTGTTGGATCATTGGCTGAAGACATGGTTCCAGCAGCTTCTGGCGGAGCCGGTTCCCCAGCGATTCCTTGATCTTATGGAAGGCCTGGACGCTGCGGCCGGGCTATAGGGCTTTCTGACCCATCGCTCGGCGTTTCGCTGACTTCTTCCTCGTCCAGCAGTTTCAGCAGCTTGGCCCGCGCCCGGTTCACCCGACTCTTGATGGTGCCAAGCGCGCAGCCGCAGATTTCCGCCGCCTCTTCGTAAGTCAGCCCCGCCGCGCCGACCAGGATGAGCGCCTCGCGGTGTTCCGACGGCAGCAGCTGTAGACTCGCCTGCAGGTTCTTGAGCGCCACGCTCCAGTCCTGTGACGCCGGGGCGCTCAGGGTGGCGGCGTATTTTCCATTTTCGTCGCTGACCTCCCGACGCTTGCGCACCAGGCTGGTGTAGTAGGTGTTGCGCAGGATGGTGAAGAGCCAGGCCCGCAGGTTGGTGCCCGGCTCGAACCGGTCCCGGTGGGTCCAGGCCTTGGTCAGAGCCTCCTGAACAAGATCGTCGGCGTCGGCGGCGTTGTGGCTTAGAGACCAGGCGAAGGCGCGAAGGGCGGGGATCAGCGCGACGATGTCCTTGCGCCATTGCGCCAGAGGTTCCGTCATGCCGGGGCGCACGGAGCTTCAGCCCGGTGCTCACGGCGCAGGAGACGAAGGAAAAGATGCGTCGGCATGAATAGAGCCTCTTAAAGAAGGCTGCTGACAATACGGTGGGCACAGGCCGCGTCCGGGTAAGCTTCCTTTTGAACGTTCCCTTCCCACATACGTTCCGATCCTGTGGTGGGCCGGACCTACGCCCTCATGGGAGTATGGCCCGAGGTGTATTAATGCCAATGGTTGTATTTCGGGGGGATGGAATATGCCGAAGCCGGTTGTAGGATTGAACGCCAGGGAGCTTGCCCTTTGACGCCTTCCGACGGGTCTACCGATATTGCCCATATGGCCGAGCCGCTCGCGTCGGACGCGTTGCTGCGTCGATACCGATTCGTGCGAGCGCATACCGAAGCGCTGGCCGCGCCCCTCTCGGCGGAAGATCAGACCGTGCAGTCGATGCCCGACGCCAGTCCGGTCAAATGGCACCAGGCCCATACCAGTTGGTTCTTCGAGACCTTTCTGTTGACGCCGTGCCTGCCCGACTACCAGCCGTTCGACCCGCTATTCGGCTATCTGTTCAACTCCTACTACGAGACCATCGGACCACGCCGGCCCAGACCGGCGCGCGGCCTGGTCACGCGTCCGTCCCTCGATCGGGTGTTGGCCTATCGCGCCCATGTAGACCGAGGCATGGAGCGGCTGTTGCAGGATGGCTGCGCGGCGACCGAGGAGGTGGCGTCCCTTGTCCTATTGGGCCTTGCTCACGAGGAGCAGCATCAGGAACTGATCCTGATGGACGTGCTGCACCTGTTCGCGCAGATGCCGGGTCATCCAGCCTATGGCGAGACGACGCCTGCGCCGCGGCCAGCGCCCGGGCCTACCGGGTTCGTTCCCTTTGAGGGGGGCGTGGTTGCGTTGGGACATGATGGCGCAGGCTTCGCGTTCGACAACGAGGCGCCGCGGCACCAGGTCCTGCTGGCGCCCTACGCCTTGGCCGACCGGCTGGTCACCAACGCAGAATGGCTCGCCTTCATGGAGGATGGCGGCTATCGCCGCGCCGACCTTTGGCTCTCGGACGGCTGGACGCAAGTCAAGGCCGAGGGCTGGTCCTGCCCAATCTATTGGCGCGAAGGCGAGACCTGCGGCTGGCTGGAGATGACCTTGTCTGGCCTCCGGCCGCTCGATCCCAATGCGCCGGTGTCTCACGTCAGCTTCTATGAGGCCGACGCCTATGCGCGCTGGTCCGGGTGTAGGCTTCCGTCGGAGGCCGAGTGGGAGCACGCAGCCCTGTCCGGGGCCCCGCTAGCCCAGATGAAGGACGAGCTCTGGCAATGGACCGCCAGCGCCTACAGCCCCTATCCGGGCTTCGCGCCGGGCGCCGGCGCGGTCGGCGAATACAATGGCAAGTTCATGATCAACCAGATGGTCCTGCGTGGCGGCTGCGTGGCCACGCCCGAGGGCCATTCCAGAGCGACCTATCGCAACTTCTTCTATCCCCATCACCGCTGGCAATTTTCCGGCGTTCGGCTCGCCCGCGACCCGTCCAGCGGCCGATCCAAAGCCGACCCGGCGGGGGAATTCCGCCGCGACGTCATCGCCGGTCTCGGCGCCAACCCCAAGCGCCTTTCCAGCAAATACTTCTACGACGAGCGCGGCTCGATGCTGTTCGAAGCGATCTGCGAACTGGCGGAATACTATCCCACCCGCCAGGAGCTGGGATTGCTGAAGCACGCGGCCCCGGAGATCGCCAAATACATCTCCGCCGGCGCCGCCTTGATCGAGTTTGGATCGGGCGCCAGCGTCAAGACCAAGCTGATCCTGGATGCGGCGCCCCAGGTTGGGGCCTATATCCCGATGGATATCAGCGAGGATGCCCTGGAGCCGGCGGCCGCGGCGATCCGCTGGGCCTACCCGAACCTGCCCGTTGCGCCCCTGGTCGGGGACTTCACCCAGCCGATCCATCTGCCTCCCGAAGCGAACGGGCGGCCGCGCACCGGCTTCTTTCCCGGCTCGACCATCGGCAACTTCACCCCCACCGACGCGATCGCCTTCCTGAAGACCGCGCGCCGGCTGTTGGGGGAGGGTGCCCAATTCATCGTCGGGGCCGACCTGGTGAAGGCGGAGGCGGTCCTCGTCGCCGCGTACGACGATGCCCGCGGCGTGACGGCGGACTTCAACCTGAATCTGCTCAAGCGGATAAACCGCGAACTGGGTGGCGACATCGACCTGTCGGGCTTCAGCCACAGAGCGGTATGGAATGCGCGGGAAAGCCGGATGGAAATGCATCTGGTGAGCAACATCGCCCAGTCATTCCATGCGGCGGGCCGGCCCTTCCATATGGCGGCGGGCGAGACCATCCACACCGAGAACTCCTATAAGTATACCGAGGAGAGCTTCGAGATGATCGCGAGCCAGGCCGGCTGGCGGATCGGCGCGAGCTGGATCAGTCCCGATCCGGCTTTCGCGGTCTTTCTGCTTCAGGATTTCTAGCAACGGAATAAGACGCCGGCGTCAGCCGCCCCCGACCACGCCGGCGTCAATTCCGCCGCCCCAGGCTTAAGGCCTGGGGCCTTTCAGCATCTCGGCTGAAGCCCGGCACGATACGCCGGCGCTTCTACCTGGCTGAGACGGGCCTGGACCTAAAGCCCAGAGGAGAGCGAAACGCGGGCGTTTAGGTGCGCGCCGTGGCCTCGGGGGTTGTCGTGCGGCGGCGCCCCCCACCATGGGAAGCCTCCCCGCCCTTGCGGCCGGCGCTGGCGGCCAGGTCGCGGTCCTGGCTGAAGCTGCGCTTGTCATCGGGGACGCTGGCGCCGCCTTTGCGGGCGATTTCGCGCTGGCGCTCCTTATCCATGGCGGCGAAACCTCGCCGGGCAGGCTTGCGGGTGCGGCTGTCTTGAACGCTCATAGGCTGCTCCTGTCGATTGGGGGGGCGCTCGGCCGCTTCATCGCGCACGGGCAAGGGTCGCCGTTACCGGCGCCTTGGCGGGTGTCGCCAATGAAGGGTTTCAGGCAAGGTTCGCGATGCGTGTTTTGCAGCGCGTCCATAATGCTCATCGGCCGGATCCTTAGTACTTGGACCCCCCCGTAACAATCTAAGCCCCTACTGGGTTCACAGCATCTAACGTATTCGTCGGGAAATCAGCTGGATGAGCCTGTCCAGCTGAGCAATTTTCCGTGTTGTGATCGATTGGGCCGACCGATTGTCGGCTAGGGCAGGTGGGGCCCCAGCTGAATGACCCCAACTTTCCCCGTTTCCTCGCCACCCGTTCCCGCGCCCCCGTTCCCGCGCCCTTGGGCGGCCGCGCGGCGGCGCGTCCACGGGGCGAGGAAACGAACGGGATAATTGAACCGCGCGTTTCCGCCCTACAGCAGTCCGCGCCGATCCAGCGTCTCAATGATGATCTCCGCGGCGTCCGCCGGCGTTCTCTCGCGCGTGGGCACCACCAGCTCGGCGGCTTCCGGTGGCTCGTAGGGAGAGGAGACGCCGGTGAAGTTGGCGATCTGGCCGTCCAGGGCCTTGGCGTAGAGGCCCTTGGGGTCGCGGGCGATGCAGTCCTCGATCGGGGTGTCGATGAAGACCTCGAGGAACTCCTCGGCGCTAAACATCTCCCGCACCATCCGCCGTTCGTCGCGGAACGGCGAGATGAAGGAGCAGAGCACGATGGATCCCGCCTCGACGAACAGCTTGGCCACCTCTCCGACCCGGCGGATGTTTTCCACCCGCTCGGCGTCGGTGAAGCCCAGGTCGCGGTTCAGGCCGTGACGGACATTATCGCCGTCCAGCAGGAAGGTGTGCACGCCCCGCTCATGCAGCTGGCGCTCCACCAGGTTGGCGATGGTCGACTTGCCTGAGCCAGATAGGCCGGTGAACCAGAGCACTGCCGGCTTGTGGCCGTTTAAGCGCTCGCGGTCCTCGCGGCCCACCAGCAGGGCCTGGCGGTGGATGTTGGCGGCGCGGCGCAGGCCGTGGTCGATCATCCCCGCGCCCACGGTGGCGTTGGTATAGCGATCGATCAGGATGAAGGCGCCGGTTTCCCGGTTGTCGACGTAAGGATCGAAGGCGATCGCGGCAGCGGTTGAGAAGTTGCCGACGCCGATCTCGTTGAGCGACAGCGTCCGGGCGGCGAAATGCTCCAGGGTGTCCACATCGATGCGGTGCTTCAGCGCCGTCATCTTGACCGGCACATAGCGCGCGCCGATCCGCATCAAATAGGGGCGGCCGGGCAGCATGGGCTCGTCGCCCATCCACAGCAGGTGCGCGGCAAACTGGTCGGCGACTTCGGGCCGGGCTTCAGGCGCGGCCAGCAGGTCGCCTCTGGCGATATCCACCTCGTCGGCGAGGGTCAGCGTTACCGCGTCGCCGGCGCTGGCCTCGGCCAGGTCGCCGTCATAGGTGACCACGCGGCTGACCGTGGTCTCCTTGCCAGAGGCGGCGACGGTGATCTTGTCGCCGGGCTTGACCGTCCCCGAAGCGACGGTTCCGGAGAAGCCTCGGAAATCCAGGTTCGGACGGTTGACCCATTGCACCGGAAAACGGAACGGCTTGGCGGCCGCATCGCTCTCTACGTCGACGGTTTCCAGATGCTCGACCAGGGTCGGTCCCTGATACCAGGGCGTATGTTCTGAGCGCACGGTGACATTGTCGCCAAACCGGGCCGACAGCGGCACGGGCGTGACGCTGACGAAGTTCAGCCCTTCGGCGAAGCTCATATATTCGGCGACGATGCGGTCGAACACCGCCTGGTCATAGCCCGCGATGTCGATCTTGTTCACCGCCAGGGCGATGTGACGAATGCCCAGCAGCGAGCAGATATAGCTGTGCCGCTTGGTCTGGGTCAGCACGCCCTTGCGCGCGTCGATCAGGATCACCGCCAGGTCGGCGTTGGACGCGCCGGTGGCCATGTTGCGGGTGTATTGCTCGTGCCCGGGCGTGTCGGCGACGATGAAGCTGCGGCGCTTGGTGGCGAAGAAGCGGTAGGCGACATCGATGGTGATGCCCTGCTGCCGCTCGGCTTCCAGGCCGTCCACCAACAGCGCCAGATCCAGGTCCTCGCCGGTCGTGCCATGGCGGCGGCTATCGCGCTCCAGCGCGGCCAGCTGGTCGTCCAGGATCAGTTTGGAATCATAGAGCAGCCGGCCGATCAGGGTCGACTTGCCGTCATCCACCGATCCGCAGGTGAGGAATCTCAGCAGGCTTTTCTGGGCGTCGTCGGAAGTGGTCGCGGGCGCTGGCTTGGTCTGAACGAGGGTCTCAGTCATCAGAAATACCCCTCGCGCTTCTTCTTCTCCATCGACGCGGACTCATCCACATCGATCAGCCGGCCCTGACGCTCGGAGGTGCGGCTGGCGCGCATCTCGCCGATGATGTCGTCCAGGGTCTGGGCCTGGCTTTCGACGGCGGCGCTGAGCGGATAGCAACCCAGGGAGCGGAACCGGACCCAGCGGGTCTGTTCGACCTCGCCGTCCTTCAAGGGCATGCGATCGTCGTCGCGCATGATCAGCACGCCGTCGCGCTCCACCACCGGCCGGGGCGCGGCGAAATAGAGCGGCACCACCGGGATTTCCTCGGCGCGGGTGTATTCCCAGATATCCAGCTCGGTCCAGTTGGACAGGGGGAAGACACGGATGGTCTCACCCTTGTTCACGCGGGTATTGTAGAGCCGCCAGAGCTCAGGGCGCTGGTTGCGTGGATCCCAGACGTGACCCTCGGAGCGGAACGAGAACACCCGCTCCTTGGCGCGGCTCTTCTCCTCGTCGCGGCGGGCGCCGCCGAAGGCCGCATCGAAGCCGTACTTGTCCAGCGCCTGCTTCAGCGCCTCGGTCTTCATCACCTGGGTGTGCAGGGACGAGCCGGAGGCGATGGGGTTGATCCCCCGGTCGACCCCGTCCTGGTTGGTGTAGACCAGAAGATCGACGCCGTATTTCTCCGCGATGGTGTCGCGGTGGCGGATCATGTCGGCGAACTTCCACTTGGTGTCGACGTGCAGCAGCGGGAAGGGAAGCTTGGACGGATAGAAGGCCTTGGCCGCCAGATGCAGCATCACGCCGCTATCCTTGCCGATCGAATAGAGCATAACCGGATTGTCGAAGGCCGCTGCGACCTCGCGCATGATCTCGATGGATTCCGCCTCAAGCGCTTTCAGATGCGCTGATAGCGGCGCCCGGGTGCGGGCAGGGGGCGGAACAACAACCGACATCGGCAAAGAACTCCGATCCGTCAAAGCCAAATCCTCGCAGATCAGCCGCTCAGATAGTCCGTCCAAGCCCAAGATGCAGCCAAACTTAATCTCGGCAAAGCCCCAGAGAAGCTAAAGGGCGTCTGCGGGTTCTCGCCGCGTCCCGCTTCGTCACGTCCATTTAATCCGTCTTGGCCGGGCTTGTCCCGGCCATCCATGGTTCAGCTTCGACAGGCGCCACCAACCGGGCCATTGATCCCCGCCCCAAGGGCGGGGAAGACGGTGTTAAAAGAGCCGGTCACAGCGGCAACAGCACCCGCGCGGTCATGCCGCCGCCTTCGCGGTTCGACAAGGTCGCGTCGCCGCCATGCGCCCGAGCTATGGAGCGCACCACGGCCAGTCCCAGGCCAATCCCGCCGGTCTCGCGTGAGCGGGATCCCTCGGCGCGATAGAAGGGCTCGAACACCTTCTCCAGCGCCGTCTCCGGCAAGCCCTTGCCTCGGTCGTCGATCTCGACAACCGCGAAACGGGCGCTGGGATAAACCCGCACCCGCGCCTGCAGCCCGAACTTAATGGCGTTGTCCAGAAGGTTGTTGAACAGCCGGCGCAGGGCGACGGGGTCGCCGTCCACCACCACCCGTTCGGCCCGTTCCACCTCCACGTCCTGGCCTGTCTCGCTCATCTCGTCGGACAGGCTTTCCAACAGCGAGGACAGTTCCAGCCGGGTCCGTTCCGCCGGCCGTGTGGCGTCGCGCACGAAAGCGAGCGTGCCGGAAATCATCGCCTCCATCTCGGCGATGTCGGACGCCATCTTGCCGCGAATGTCGTCCGGCGCCGCTTCCACGCGAAACCGCAGCCGGGTCAGCGGCGTGCGCAGGTCGTGGGCGATGGCGCCGACCATGGCGGTTCGGTCTTCGACGTAGCGCGCCAGCCGCTCCTGCATGTCGTTGAACGCCCGCACGGCCACAGCGATCTCGGACGGGCCGCTGACCGCCAGCGGCGGCGAGCGTGGGTCGCGTCCGAACCGCTCCGCCGCCTGGGCGAACAGGGCGATGGGGCGAGCCATCCTACGGGCGAACAGATAGGCGATTGGCGAGAGCAGGATGGTGGTCAGAAAGAACCACAGCATGGTCGACATCTGCCACTGGCTGAAGTGAAGCGAGGGTTGCGGCTCGACAATGAGCCACCGCCCGTCCGCGCGTAAAACCCCAACCTTGAAGGGCGAGAACAGCACATGCTCTGGCGTGGTGTGCCCATTCCGCGCCAGTTCGTCCCTGACCAGACGGAACGCACGCCGGTCGGCGTAGCGGCCTTGTTCGGAAACGATCAGGACGCGGGAGGCGTCGACGCCGGCGCCGCTCGCCAACTCCGCGATCGACGCAGGCGGCGCGGGCACGACGTTCGATCCCAGCTGCCAGCTGGTGATTGTCGGCGGCTTGTCGCTGACCAGGGCGACCAGCGGCCGCCGCTGTCCCAAGGCGGTCAGGGGCTGGCCCTTGATCACCTGGGCGACTTCGCCGATGCGATAAAAGTCTGGCGTCGGTGGCGGCAGGCTGAAGGTGATCAGCAGGTTGATCACCGAAGCGCCGAGCAGGCTGACCACGACCAGGGCCAGCAGTTGGGCGAACAGGCTAGCCGTCGGAAGCCGGCGGCTCGCATTCTTCATACGTGCTGGGCCGTCATACCCGGGCGACCCTCGCGTTGAAGAGGTAGCCCTCGTTGCGGATGGTGCGGATCAGCTCCACCCCGCCAGAACCATCGTCCAGCTTCTTGCGCAGGCGGCTGATCTGGACGTCGATGGCGCGGTCGTAGGCGTCGCTGTCGGGCCCTCGAGCCAGGTCCAGCAGCCGATCACGGGTCAGCACGCGCTGCGGCCGTTCGACGAAGGCCCGCAGCAGGGTGAACTCGCCGCTGGACAGGTTGACGATCACGCCCTGCGGCGAGCGCAACTCGCGGCGAACCAGGTCCAGACGCCAGCCTGAGAATTCGCAACCGGCGCCGAGTTCGCCCTCGCTGGTGCGCGGCTCCTGGCGGCGGCGCAGCACGGCGCGGATGCGGGCCAGCAGCTCGCGGGGATTGCAGGGCTTGGGCAGATAGTCGTCGGCGCCGAGCTCCAGGCCGACAATGCGGTCGGTCTCTTCGCCCATGGCGCTCAGCATGATGATGGCCGGCCCGTCCGGACCAGCAAGCCGGCGGCAGATGGCCAGGCCGTCTTCACCCGGCAACATCACGTCCAGCACGATCAGGTCGACGGGGCCGTGGGCCAGCGCCGTTTCCATCTCGGCGGCATCCCCCGCCGACTCGACGGTATAGCCATGTCGGCCGAGAAACTCGGAAACCACATCGCGGATGCCGGGATCGTCATCCACCATCAATATGCGCACCGCCGGACCTCCGTCCGAGCGTACCGCGCCGCGTTCCATTGCAAGCTCCATGCGCCTTTTATTGCAGCTTGGCGTACCGCATGGATTTCAAAATTGAAACAGTGACTTCGCCCGAAGCGGCGCATCATGGCGTTGGAATGGCGCCCTCGTCAGCGCCCCGCGCAACGGCGTTTGCGAAAAACCGAAGCCGTGCCGCTATAACGTGCGGGACAGGAGACAAGCCGATCATGACGAAGGCAGACAAGCCGAAGACCGCGCCGATCGCGGCAGCGGCTGCTTTGGCGGTCGCGGGCGGGGCGTCCGCTCAGTCGCCCGTCGACGCAAACGGGCTGAACCGGCTGCCGGCCATGACCGTACCGCCGTCCAGCTTCCTTTCGCCACAAGCGCGCGAGGCCTACATCAACGCCACGCGCAATCCGCGTCCTATGGATCCCATTGAGCTGGCGCCGGTCGTGACCCAGCTCCGCGCCGGCTATGACGCCACGCTCAACGCCGCGCTGGAGCGAACGCGGGCCCTCTATCCGGTCAAGGTCGAGCACGACACCATTGCCGGCGTTCCGGTCGAGGTGGTGACACCCAAGGCCGGGGTGACGCGGGCCAAGGCGCACAAGGTGCTGATCAATCTGCACGGGGGCGCCTTCATGCTTGGCGGCGGCGGGCCGGGCGGGCTGATGGAAGCGATCCCGATCGCCTCTATTGGTGGCTATCGGGTGATCACCGTCGACTATCGCTTGGCCCCTGAACATCATTTCCCGGACGCCAGCGAGGATGTCGCCGCTGTCTATGCCGCGCTGCTGAAGACCTACAAGCCGGGCCACATCGGCATCTATGGCTGCTCCTCCGGCGGTACGCTGACGGCCCAGGCAACGGTCTGGTTCCAAACCCACAACCTGCCCAGGCCCGGCGCCATCGGGGTACTGTGCGCCTCGCTCAGCCCCAACTTCGGCGGCGATTCCGCCTATCTGGCGCCGCCGCTCAACGGCAATCCGCCACCGGCGCTTCCCGTAAAAGACCAGCGCTGGAAAGGCACGGGCGAGACGCCCTACATGGCCGGCGTGGACTTGAGGTCGCCCCTGGCCCAGCCGCTCGGCCATCCGACGGTGCTGGCCAAATTCCCGCCTACGCTGATGATCACCTCGACCCGGGCGCCGGAGATGGGCGCGGCGGTCTACTCCCACGCCCAGCTGGTGAAGGCCGGCGTGGACGCCGACCTGCATGTGTTCGAGGGGCTCTGGCACGGCTTTGCGGCCGATCCGCGCCTGCCGGAATCGCGCGACTATCAGAATGTGATCGCCCGCTTCTTCGACCGTGAACTGAAACCCTAGCGCCGCATGACCAATTCCGTTTTACCGCGCCGCGTCGTCTGTTTCGGCGAGATGCTGCTGCGCCTGACCCCGCCAGGCCGGGACCTGCTGCTGCAGACGCCGCGCCTGGAAACCAGCTTCGGCGGCGCGGAGACCAATGTCGCCGTAGGCTTAGCGCAACTGGGCGATGACTCGCGGATAGTGAGCGTCCTGCCCGACAACGCCATCGGCCAGGCCGCGCTGGCGGAGCTGCGCCGCTGGGGCGTCAACGCCGGCGGTGTGCGGACGGCGCCTGGCCGGATGGGACTCTACTTCCTCACGCCCGGTGCGGTGCTTCGACCAGCCGAGGTGCTCTACGACCGCACGGGCAGCGCTTTCGCAGGCGCCGCGCCCGATCTGATCGACTGGACCGCCGAGCTCGAGGGCGCCGCCTGGCTGCATCTCTCTGGCATTACCCCCGCCGTCAGCCTCAACGCCGCCGCCGCGGCCCTGACAGCGGTCAAAGCGGCGAGGGCGCTCGGCGTCCAGGTCTCCTTTGACGGCAACTTCCGCGTCCGTGTCTGGGCCGATCGCATCGGCGATGCGCCGGCCATCCTGCACAAGATTGTCGCCCACGCCGACCTCGCCTTCATCGACCATCGCGACATCGGCCTGATTCTCGGCGAGGCGTTCGACGATCCGGAGGCCGCCGCGAACGCAGCCTTCAAGGCCTTTCCGAGCTTGACCCGTATCGCCTCGACCAGCCGCGCCATCCGCGGCCCGGAAGACCACGACCTGACCGGCCGCCTGCTCACGCGCGACGGCGGCCATCAAACCGAGACGGTCCGATTGAAAAACATTGTCGACAGGGTAGGGGCGGGAGACGCTTTCAGCGCCGGTGTCCTGCATGGTCTGATCGCCGGCCAGGGGGAGGCGGAAGCCCTGGATTATGGTCTCGCTTGCTGCGCCCTGAAGCACGGCATTGTCGGCGACTTTCCGCTGATCACGCAGGACGATGTGGCGCGCTTTTCAGCCGAACACAGCGACCTGAGACGATAAGAGTAACGCCCACCTCACATCGGCGTTACACGGGCAAATTCCAAGAAGCACCGCGAATTTCGGGGCTTGAGCCCGCGCGCGCGGCGCGATGAGCTGAGCGCATTTTGCGGTTGTAACCGTTGTTGCCGTTGGTAGCATAACCGGACGTGCGGCCAACGGAGACCTAAGCTGTGTCAGTACCTTGCCCGGTTTGCAGGAACGTTCAGGGCATCGTCACGACGGTTAGACGCGACAAACTCCCCGTCCTGCAGAACCGCGTTTACGCTTCAAGCGACGAGGCTCTCGCATCGCCTTGCGCCCCGTTCCGGCTGGCCACCTGTTCCGGGTGTGGGTTCACCTTCAACGGTCTGTTTGACGCCGATCGTGTGGTCTACGACGAGTTTTACGACAACGACGTCCCCTCCGCGATCTTCAGGACCTATTACAAAGACGTCGCCCTGATGCTGATCGATAAATTCGGTCTCGACACGGGCGTCGTCTACGATATCGGGTGTGGCAAGGGCGACTTCCTCCGCGTGCTTTGCGAACTGGCGCCGGGCATTCAGGGCATCGGTATCGATCCGAGCTGTACGCCGACGTCGGAGGCCAATTTTACGCTTGAGAAGCGTGCGTTCGATCCGTCGTTCGCCGTGAGCCCCGACACCAAGCTCGTCATCCTCCGCCACGTCCTGGAGCATATCGACCAGCCGGTGGGCTTCGCCGCGGCGATCGCCCAGCGTATCGGCGACGCGCCGCTCTATGTGGAAGTGCCGGACCTTCACTGGATCCTGAAAAACGGCGTCTTCTGGGACTTCATGTACGAGCACTGCAACTATTTCAGCCCGGGCACGCTGCGCCACGCCTTGAACCAGGCTGGCCTTGCCGTTGGCGAACAGCAGGGTTCATTTAACGGACAATATCAGTGGGCGATCTGCCGCGCCGCGCCGGGCGCCCACGCGTCCGCCGCGCCTGACCCAAGTTTGGAAATCAAGCTGGTGACGGCCTACCTCGAGCAGGAGGACGCCCTGCTTGGATCCGCGCTCGACCTGGTGGGCCAAGCTGGGAATTCTGTCCTCTGGGGCATGGCCAGCAAGGGGGTAATATTCGCCACCTTGATGGGAAGCGCGGCCGTCGCGGGCGGCGTCGACGTGAACCCGAAAAAGCAGGGCCGCTTCGCCCCTGGCTCCGGCGTCGCGATTCACGATCCGACCTGGCTCACCAGCCTGACCGGCCCAACCACCGTTTTTGTCATGAACGGCAACTATGCCCAGGAAATTGGGCGCCAGATCGCCGAACTGGGCGTATCGGTCCAGATGGTCGTGCTCGATGACGTTGACTTCGGGGCTCGTGGAGAAGCGCCCGCACCGGGACGGCTCAAGCTGACCGAGATGGCGACCTGATCGCCCGGTCGCTGGCGTCACTATAGCTTTTTGAACGAATGGCGCGAATGACGGGACTTGAACCCGCGACCTCCGGCGTGACAGGCCGGCGCTCTAACCAACTGAGCTACATCCGCGTATCGGCGTGGTCCCAAGCGGGTCCGACGCGAGGCGGGTGACATAGGTCGCACCGGCGCCCCGTGTCAACTCACGAGCAGCATGGAAATGAAGGCTTTCAAACCCGCCGCGGCGTTTGAACCCGGGCAAGGCTTGGTCTACAACGCCCCGACTCTCGCCCGCACCCTATAAAGGCCGTCATGAACGCCTTCCTGCTTGCCTACCTGCCGCTGGTGATCTTCCTCGCGGTCGGCGCCGCGCTCGGCCTGCTGTTCTTCATGCTGCCGCTGGTCTGGTCGCCGCAGCGTCCGGACCCGGAAAAGAACTCCGCCTATGAATGCGGCTTCAACGCCTTCGACGACGCCCGCATGAAGTTCGACGTGCGCTTCTATCTGGTCTCGATCCTGTTCATCATCTTCGACCTGGAAGTGGCCTTCCTGTTTCCCTGGGCCGTGGCGCTGATGAAGATGCCGCATGCGACCCAGATTTTCGCCTTCTGGTCGATGATGAGCTTCCTGGGCGTGCTGACGGTCGGCTTTATCTACGAATGGAATAAGGGAGCCCTGGAATGGGAGTAATCGTTCCGGCCGGGTCGGCCGCCCGTTCCACGGTCGAGGGCTATGATTCCAAGCTGCACGATCCCTTCTTCGACGGGGTCACCCAGCAGCTGGCGGACAAGGGCTTCGTCACCGCCGCCACCGACGATCTGATCACCTGGGCCCGCACGGGCTCGCTGATGTGGATGACCTTTGGGTTGGCCTGCTGCGCCATCGAGATGATGCAGGCGTCGATGCCGCGCTACGATCTTGAGCGCTATGGCTTCGCCCCGCGTGGATCGCCGCGCCAATCGGACGTGATGATCGTTGCCGGCACCCTGACCAACAAGATGGCTCCGGCCCTGCGCAAGGTCTACGACCAGATGCCGGAGCCGCGGTACGTCATCTCCATGGGGTCCTGCGCCAACGGCGGCGGCTACTATTATTTCAGCTACTCCGTCGTGCGTGGCTGCGACCGGATCGTGCCGGTGGACATCTATATCCCTGGCTGTCCGCCCACCGCCGAGGCCCTGGTCTATGGCGTGCTGCAGCTGCAGAAGAAGATCCGCCGCACGGGGACCATCGAACGATGAGCTTCACCGTTTCGGACGAATCCCTGGCGGAACTTGGCGAAGCGATCATGGCCGCGGCGGGCCCGCTGGCCACGGACTTCTACATCGCCCACGGTGAGCTGAACGTCCATGCGCCCGGCGCGACTATCGTCGAGCTGACGGCCAAGCTGCGCGACGACCCGGCGCTGAAATTCGACCAGCTGATCGACCTCTGCGGCTGCGACTACCCTGATCGTCCCAAGCGGTTCGAGGTGGTCTATCATTTCCTGTCGCTGACCAAGAACCGCCGCGTCCGTATCAAGGTGCAGGCCGGCGACGGTGAGGCTGTGCCGACCATCAGCGGCCTCTTCGCGGCCGCCAACTGGTTCGAGCGCGAAACCTTCGACATGTACGGGGTGCCATTCGACAGCCACCCCGATCTGCGCCGCCTGCTCACCGATTATGGCTTCCAGGGCTATCCGCTGCGCAAAGACTTCCCGATGACCGGCTACGTCGAAGTTCGCTATGACGACGAGCAGAAGCGGGTGGTCTATGAGCCGGTGAAGATCACCGAATTCCGGGCTTTCGATTTCTTGTCACCCTGGGAAGGGGCGCAAGGGACCTACGTTTTACCGGGTGATGAAAAGAAGGGGGGGTAGTCATGTTTCGTGCACCGTTCCGTTCCGCGTTTTCGTTTTTCCTGGTCACCTTTTCCACCGCCTTCCTGATGACGATCGGCATGCGGCTGACCGGCTGGTTCACCCGCGCGCCGCAGGTCACCATTCAGGAGAATGAGGCGCTGGGCATCTGCATCATGCTCGCCGTGACCACATTGGCCCTCGGCGCCTATCTGCATCGGATGGAGATGGTCGAGCTGCGCAGCGCGTTGCTGGGCGCGGCCTCGGTGCTGCTGGCGCTGCCGCTGTCCGAAGCGGCGATCAATCAGACCTGGAGCTTGGGCACCACCATCGTGACCGCCCTCGGCTTCGTTTCCCTCGGCATCGGCCTGCTGGTTTCGGTTGGCCTGACCGCCCCTATCGCGGACTCTCTCGCCGCGGCAAAGTCCTAAGGTTCCCATGGCTGACGACGCCCATCCCATTCCCGAACCGTCGCAATCGGCGGTTGGCGAGGAAGACCGCCGCTTCACGATCAACTTCGGTCCCCAGCATCCGGCCGCGCACGGGGTGCTGCGCCTGATCCTGGAGCTGGACGGGGAGGTGGTCGAACGGGTCGATCCGCACATCGGCCTGCTGCACCGCGGCACCGAAAAGCTGATGGAGGCCCGCACCTACCTCCAGAACATCCCTTACTTCGACAGGCTCGACTACGTCTGCCCGATGAACCAGGAGCATGCCTTCTGCCTGGCCATCGAAAAGCTGACCGGCATCGAGGTGCCGATCCGCGCCAAGCTGATCCGCGTGCTCTATTGCGAGATCGGCCGCATCCTCAACCACCTGATGAACGTCACCACCCAGGCGATGGACGTCGGCGCGCTCACCCCGCCATTGTGGGGCTTCGAAGAACGCGAAAAGCTGATGGTCTTCTACGAGCGGGCCTGTGGCGCGCGCCTGCACTCCAACTACATCCGCCCCGGCGGCGTGCACCAGGACCTGCCGCCCGCGCTGATCGAGGACATCGACCGCTGGTGCGACGCCTATCCCAGCAAGATGGACGACCTGGACAGACTGGTCACCGGCAACCGCATCTTCAAGCAGCGCAACGTCAACATCGGCGTGGTGACGCGGCAGGAGGCGATCGACAACAGCTTCTCCGGCGTGATGATGCGCGGCTCCGGCATTGCCTGGGACCTGCGCCGCAACCAACCCTACGAAATCTACGACGAGCTGGAATTCGACATTCCGCTCGGCGTTCACGGCGACTGCTACGACCGCTATCTCTGCCGCATGGACGAGATGCGCCAGTCCACCAAGATCATGAAGCAGTGCATTGAGCGGCTGAAGAAAACACCCGGTCCGGTGATGACCCAGGACAATAAGTACGTGCCCCCGCGCCGGGCCGAGATGAAGCGGTCGATGGAAGCGATGATCCATCACTTCAAGCTCTACACCGAAGGCTTCCATACCCCCGAGGGCGAGGTCTATGCCTGCGTCGAGGCGCCCAAGGGCGAGTTCGGCGTCTATCTGGTCTCCGACGGCACCAACAAGCCCTACCGCTGCAAGATCCGCGCGCCGGGCTTTCCGCACCTGGCGGCGATGGACTGGATGAACCGCGGCCACCTTCTGGCCGACGTCAGCGCGGTGCTGGGCTCGCTCGACATCGTGTTTGGTGAGATCGACCGTTGAGCCCACACGACATCGCCCAAGGGCAGCTGGACGCCTATAACGCCCAAGACCTGGACGCCCACTGCGCCTTCTATGCCGACGACATCGTGGTCGCCGACCTGAATGGCGCGGAATCCGTTCACGACCTCGCGGCCTACCGCGCGCGCTATGAAAAGATGTTCGCGGAATTTCCCGAAAATCACGCCGCCTTGGTGAACCGTGTCGTCATCGGCGACACCGTGATCGATCACGAGCGCGTAGCGCGTAAACCCGGCGCGGAGACCTTCGACGTCGCCGCCATCTACACCATTCGCGGCGGCAAGATCGCCCGCGTCGATTTTGTGAGGGGCTAGTCCATGTCCGTCCGCCGTCTCGCCAAGGAACAGCCTGCCGCGTTCGCCTTCTCCAAGGCGACCATGGACAAGGCCAAGTGGTGGATCGCCAAATATCCGCAAGGCCGCCAGCAATCGGCGGTGATCCCGATCCTGTGGCTGATCCAGAAGCAGGAGGGCTGGGTGTCCGAACCCGCCATCCGCGCCCTGGCCGACCTGCTCGGCATGCCGGTGATCCGGGTGCTGGAAGTGGTCACCTTCTACACCATGTTCCAGCTGGAGCCCGTTGGAACCACGGCGCTTATCCAGGTCTGCGGCACGACGCCCTGCATGCTGCGGGGCGCGGGCGAGCTCTTAAAGGTCTGCCACGACAAGATCGGACCGAAGAACCATCGCTCGGCCGATGGCCGGTTCAGCTGGGAAGAGGTCGAGTGCCTGGGCGCCTGCGCCAACGCGCCGATGGCCCAGATCAACGACTACTATTACGAGGACCTGACAGCGGAAACGCTGACCCAGATCATCGACGACTTCGCCGCTGACAAGAAGCCCGCGCCTGGTTCCTACGCCGGCCGTCACACCTCCGAGCCGGCGGGCGGCGCCAAGACGCTGCTCGACCCGGCCCTCTATGACGGCTCGGCGGGCAAGCCGATCACCAAGCTGCCTAACGCGCCCGAGCCCGTGAAGGACGAAGCGCCAGCGTCATGAGCGATGCAGATGAGCTGGAAGCCTTCCGCGCAGAACTGAGAGCTGCGGGCGAGCCCTGGCAGCAGCGCGGGGTCAAGACCTTCTTCCTCGGCATGGCCTCACTCCTGGCCGCCTATGTCCTGCCGATGGTCGCGCCCAGCTACATCTATCCGGCCGGCGCGCTTGGGGTCGCGATCCTCCTCTTCGCCGTCAGCTGGGGGATGCTGATCAAGGCCGCCGCCGCGCGTCGCCGCTGGGCCAAGGACCACACGCCGGCCCTTCCAGACGTCCCGTGACCGAGCCGTCGCCCGCCGCGATCGACGTCGCCCGACATCGTCGGCGGCTGATGTGGATGGTGGCCATCGACGCCGTCTGCTTCCTGGTAGCCCTCGGCGCCATCATCGGGAACCTCAGCTTCCACATCGGCTGGCTGATGTGGGTCTTCCTGGCGGCCATGATCGCCGGGTTCGGCGCCCAGGGATGGCTGATCATGGGACTGACTCGGCGGGACTGATCTGCTCTAGCGCTACCCACTGCGAGGCGCCCGCGCAGCGGGCCTCGAAGGACGCAATTGGACCGCCGCTGCGTCCTTCGAGGCCCGTCGCTGTGCGCCGGGCGCCTCAGGATGAGGAGGTTGGGAAAGCAAATCCCATCCAGCCTTCGTCACACGGCAATTCGCGGTTGGTTTCGGGCAAAGCAAGCGGTATGTCCGGTCCCGAATCCGCGCCCGCGCGCCTTGCGCCGAACGGGTGCGATGAACGTTGCGCGCTGTAGGAGATCAGGCTTGGTCGGCATCCTGGAAGACAAGGATCGGATCTTCACCAATCTCTACGGGTTCAAGGATTGGCGGCTGGACGACGCGAAGCTTCGCGGCGCCTGGAACGCGACCCCCGATATTCTGACCTGCGGGCGCGACTGGATCATCGACCAGATGAAGGCCTCCGGTCTGCGCGGCCGTGGCGGCGCGGGCTTCGGCACGGGCCTGAAGTGGTCGTTCATGCCCAAGGTGCTCAATCCGGAGCGGCCGCACTATCTGGTGGTCAACGCCGACGAATCCGAACCTGGCACCTGCAAGGACCGGGAAATCATGCGGCACGACCCGCATCTTTTCATCGAAGGCTGCCTGATCGCCTCTTTCGCGATGCAGGCGCACGTCTGCTACATCTATATCCGCGGCGAATATGTGCGCGAGCGCGAGGTGATGGAGGCCGCCGTCGCCGAGGCCTATGCGGCCAAGCTGATCGGCAAGAACAACATCCATGGCTGGGACTTCGACGTCTACATCCACCACGGCGCTGGGGCTTACATCTGCGGCGAGGAAACCGCGCTGCTGGAAAGCCTGGAAGGCAAGAAGGGCCAGCCGCGCCTGAAGCCGCCGTTTCCGGCCGGTGCGGGTGTCTATGGTTGCCCGACCACGGTCAACAACGTCGAGAGCATCGCCGTCGCCGGCACGATTCTGCGGCGCGGGGCGGGGTGGTTCGCCTCCTTTGGCCGGCCGAACAATACCGGCACCAAGCTGATGTGCATCTCCGGCCACGTCGAACGGCCGTGCAATGTCGAAGAAGCCATGTCGATCCCGCTCAAACAGCTGCTTGAGGATCACTGCGGCGGCGTGCGCGGCGGCTGGGGCAATCTGAAGGCCGTCATCCCCGGCGGCTCGTCGGTGCGGATGATCCCGGCGGCGGAAGCCGAGGAAGCTCTTATGGACTTCGACAGCCTCTCGGCATTGAAGTCGGGGCTCGGCACCGCGGCGGTGATCGTGATGGACAAGTCCACAGACCTGCTCCGCGCCATCGCCCGCATCAGCTACTTCTACAAGCATGAGAGCTGCGGCCAGTGCACGCCCTGCCGCGAAGGCACCGGCTGGATGTGGCGGGTGATGGAGCGGATGGCCAATGGCGAGGCCGACCCGAAGGAGATCGACACCCTGCTGGATGTCACCTCGCAGATCGAAGGCCACACCATCTGCGCCCTCGGCGACGCGGCCGCCTGGCCGATCCAGGGCCTGTTCCGCCACTTCCGCCCCGAGATCGAAGAACGCATCGCCAGCTACCGCACCGGCCGCCTGCACGTACCCGGCGCAACCCTGGTCGCGGCGGAGTAGGGGACAGCCAACGCATCATGACCGGCCTACTCGCCGACAAGGACCGTATCTTCACCAACCTCTATGGCCTGCATGATCGCGGCCTGGAGGCGGCGAGGGCGCGCGGAACCTGGAACGGCGTGGGGCTGATGGTGGACGCCGGTCCCCAGTGGATCATCGAGCAGATCAAGGCGTCCGGCCTGCGCGGCCGTGGCGGCGGCGGGTTCGGCGTCGGCCTGAAGTGGTCGCTGATGCCCCAGCCCAGCGACAAGCCCCACTATCTGATCATCAACGCCGACGAATCGGAGCCGGGCGCCTGCAAGGACCGGCTGTTTATCGGCAATGACCCGCACCTGCTGATCGAAGGCGCCTTCCTGGCCAGCTACGCCATCGGCGCCCATTCGGCCTACGTCTACATTCGCGGCGAAGTCGTTCGCGAGCGCGAGTTGCTGGAGACCGCCATTCGGGAGGCCCGCGACGCGCGGCTGATCGGGCCGGGCAATCTGTTCGGCTGGGACTTCGAGCTCCACGTCAGCCACGGCGCCGGCGCCTATATCTGCGGCGACGAAATGGCCCTGCTGGAAAGCCTGGAAGGTCGCAAGGGCCAGCCCCGGCTGAAGCCGCCTTACCCTGCGGTGTCCGGCCTCTACGGCTGCCCCACCACCATCAACAACGCCGAGAGCATCGCCGTCGTCGGGACCATCCTGCGGCGCGGCGCCGCGTGGTTCACCGGCTTTGGCCGTCCCAACAACGCCGGCACCAAGCTAATGGCCGCCTCGGGCCATGTGAATGCGCCCGGCGTGGTCGAAGAGGCCATGTCCATCCCCATGCGCCAGCTGATCGAGGATCATTTCGGCGGCGTGCGTGGCGGCTGGGGCAATCTGAAGGCGGTGATCCCCGGCGGCGCCTCCACGGCGATGATCCCGGCCGACCAGGCCGAGTTCGTGCTGATGGATTATGACGCCCTGCGTGAGCTGAAGTCGCTGATGGGCACGGCGACCATGATCGTGATGGATAAGTCCACCGACCTGGTCCGCGCCATCGCCCGCATCAGCCAGTTTTTCAAGCATGAGAGCTGTGGCCAGTGCACTCCCTGCCGCGAAGGCACGGGCTGGATGTGGCGGGTGATGGAGCGCATGGCCGAGGGCGATGCGGAGCCGGAAGACATCGACCTCTTGCTTGATGTGGCGTCCGGCGTAGAAGGCCACACCATCTGCGGTCTCGGTGACGCGGCGGCCTGGCCGATTCAAGGCCTGTTCCGTCATTTCCGACCTGAAGTCGAAGACAGAATCACGGCCTATCGCGCTCGCCGCCCGCATGTTGCTGGCGCGACGCTGATGGCGGCGGAGTAAAGCGTGGCTGACGAGCCCGAAAACTTGACGCTGCGCTACCTGCGCTCGATCGACAGCAAGCTCGATCGGGTGATCGAGGACGTGCAGGACCTTAAGGTGTGCACGACCGCGGTCGAAGAAGGCATGGCCGGGGTGCACCGGAGATTGGACAGGGTCGAGGCGCGCCTTGACCGGATCGAGACGCGGCTGGAGCTCGTCGACAATCCTTACGGCGGAGTGCGGGAATAATGCCCATAGCCAAGGTCAATGGCGTCGAGGTCGAGTTCGAGCCCGGGATGACGGTTCTGCAGGTGGCGGAGCTGGCCGGGGAAGAGATTCCGCGCTTCTGCTACCATGAGCGCCTGTCGATCGCCGGCAACTGCCGCATGTGCCTGGTCGAGGTGAAGCCTGGCCCGCCGAAGCCGCAAGCCTCCTGCGCCCTGCCGGCCGCCGACAAGCAAGAGATTTTCACCAACACCCCCATGGTCAAGAAGGCCCGGGAAGGGGTGATGGAGTTCCTGCTGATCAACCACCCGCTGGATTGCCCGATCTGCGACCAGGGCGGCGAGTGCGACCTGCAGGACCAGTCGATGGGCTTTGGCCGCGACGACAGCCGCTATGGCGAGAACAAGCGCGCCGTCGAAGAGAAGTTCATGGGCCCGTTGATCAAGACGGTCATGACCCGCTGCATTCAGTGCACCCGCTGCGTCCGCTTCATCACCGAGGTGGCCGGCCAGTCGGAAATCGGCCTGATCAGCCGTGGCGAGGATGTGGAAATCACCACCTACCTCGAGCAGGCGGTGACCAGCGAGCTGTCGGGCAATGTCATCGACCTCTGCCCGGTCGGCGCCCTGACCTCCAAGCCCTACGCCTTCCATGGCCGGCCCTGGGAGCTTTCCAAGACCGAGAGCATCGACGTCATGGACGCCCTCGGCTCGGCGATCCGGGTGGACGCCCGCGCCAATGAGGTGATGCGCGTACTGCCGCGCATCAATGACGAGATCAACGAGGAATGGATCTCGGACAAGACCCGCTACGCCTGCGACGGCCTGATGCGCCAGCGGCTAGATCGCCCCTATGTGCGGGTGAAGGGCAAGCTTCTGCCCGCCACCTGGACCGAGGCGTTTACGGCGATTACCGCCAAGATCAAGTCGGTGCAGCCGGCGCGGATCGGCGTCATCGCCGGCGATCTGCAGGACGCTGAATCGATGAAGGCGGCGCTGGACCTGTTTGGCGGCCTGGGCGCGACCAGCCTGGATTGCCGCCAGGATGGCGCGGTGATCGGGGAGGGCCCGCGCGAAAGCTGGCTGTTCAACTCGACCATCGCCGGCCTGGACGACTGCGACGCCCTGCTGCTGGTAGGCTGCAATCCGCGCCTGGACGCGCCGGTGCTCAATGCCCGCATTCGCAAGGGGTGGGTGGGTCGCGACATGAAGGTCGCGGTGATCGGCGAACAAGCCGACCTCACCTATAGCTATGACTATCTCGGCGCGGGCGCCGCCTCGCTCAGCCAATTCTCCAAGTCCCGCAGCGGGTTCGCCAAGGCGTTCAGGGACGCCAAGAAGCCGATGGTCATCGTCGGCGCCGGCGCCCTGACGCGGGATGACGGTGCGGCCGTGCTGGCCTTGGCGGCCGGCCTCGGCGGGACACTGAACGTCTTGCATTCGGCCGCGAGCCGGGTCGGCGGTCTCGACATGGGCTTCATTCCCAAGGCTGGCGGCCTGAACGCCAAGGCCATGGTCGCCAAGGGCGCCACGGACGTGCTGGTTCTGCTGGGCGCCGACGAGGTCGACCTGTCGGCCACCGACGCCTTCGTGGTCTATATCGGCACGCACGGCGACGCTGGCGCTCACCGCGCCGACGTAGTCCTGCCGGGCGCCGCCTATACCGAGAAGAACGGCCTCTATGTGAACACCGAGGGCCGGGTCCAGATGGGCCAACGCGCCGTCTTCCCGAAAGGCGAGGCTCGCGAAGACTGGGCCATCCTGCGCGCCCTGTCCGGCTATCTGGGCGCCACCTTGCCCTACGACACTCTCGATCAGCTGCGCGAGAAGCTCTACAGCGACCATCCTACTTTCGGGCAGATCGATCACG
>Ga0302313_10000130_pt1 | contig 69131 bp, 62 predicted proteins | sample III_Palsa_N2_2_FD_200454 | JGI IMG/M metagenome (GOLD analysis project Ga0302313, IMG submission 200454) | Peat permafrost microbial communities from Stordalen Mire near Abisko, Sweden - III_Palsa_N2_2 | ecosystem: Environmental > Terrestrial > Soil > Palsa > Peat permafrost | place: Sweden...
GGACGCCGCGCTCGCGGTCCTTGACGCGCTTGACGATGCGGGTGGGCTTGGAGCACTTGGGACAGTCGGTGCTCTTCTGTGTATCCATGACCTTTTTGCGGTCGCCGGTCTTGGCAATCTTTGCCATCGTGATGATCTCCCTGATGCGAATGTTTGGCTTGCCCGGCTGCGGCGACGAAGTGTGCGCGCGCGGCGACCTGGCTTGATCCGTGATGGGCTGGGCTGGTGGGCTGGGCCGTACAGGAGGGTCGCGAGGGCGCTGGGCCGGGTAAAGCTCTGCTAGAAGTTTACACGATTCGCGGGTGGGTTTGTTGGGGGGGCGTCAGGGAACTTTCCTCGGATGAGCCCGTACACTCTGAAGTCCGGGGACAGGCCCAAAGCCTGTGAGGCGAGAACCGTTCTGAGGAGGATCCGTGAAAAGACTGCTCATGTCTCTCGGTTTGTTGACGATACTCGTGGGTGTTTGCGCGAAAGCGCAGGATTCGAAGAAATCGACATCCGCGCCGAGCATGCTGGAACCCGCCCTTGTTCCGGCGTATGAGGTCGCGACAATCAAGCCAAGCAAACCGGATGAACAAGGCAGGGGGTTGAATTTTCGTGGCCGTCATCTGGTAGTGACGAACATGACCGTCGAGGATCTGATTACGCTGGCATACAACATCCATCCGAAGCAGCTGACTGGTGGTCCGGGTTGGCTGACGGTAGAGCGCTACGACATGGACATCCTAACCGACCACGACGGCACGTCAAGTCTCGCCTGGGCGAGGGGAGTCGCACGCAAGCTTCTGGCAGACCGGTTCGCATTGAAGTCTCACGAGGAGACGAAAGAACTCTCAGCGTATGTACTGACAGTTTCAAGAACGGGACCGAAGCTGACGAAGAGTGCATCTGACCCGAGCAGTCCGCCCGGGCTAGGTGGGCCCCCGGGGATGTACATGGTGCGAAACGGCTCGATGGCCGAATTTACGCAGATTCTCCAAGGGACGCTAGATCGGCCAGTTTTAGACCAGACAGGCTTGAAGGACCGCTATGACTTCACTCTGCGATGGGCCCCGGACGAGTCCCAATATGGGGGAAGATTTCTGACGCAGAATAATGCCGACAACGGCACAAATACGGATCCCCTGCCGTCGCTGTTTACAGCGATGCAAGAACAGATCGGGCTAAGGCTGGACGCAAAGAAGGCGCCAGTGAAGATGTTTGTGGTTGACGGTATAGATAGGCCATCAGCAAACTGATTGGTTCCAAGGTTAATTCTGAGAAACGGCGTTGTGTTGACTTCTTTCCGCAGGTGCCCGAAAAGTCGGGTTTTCAGCAACTACGACTTTTCGCTCAAAGCTCAACTATTGCTCGGGTTCATACTTGGCTGCTGACTGGTGCTGCTAGGCTGCTGGTACGGATGCGAAGCGGCGCGGCAGATGCGGGGGTGGGGGTTCCGGCGGGGCCGGTTGAGGCGCTGCGGCGGCATTGGCTTCTGTATGTGTTCGAGGGGGCGGAGCTGGCTTGGTTTATGGTGGCCGCTTGCGTTTGTACCGTGGTGCTGTTTGGGGCTGCTTCGCCGGTGGTGCGCCAGGTGCATAGTGCGGCGCTGCGGCGGGCGGTGATGGGACTGGCCATGGGTGTGACCGCCGTGATGATTATTCACTCGGGGATGGGGAAACGGTCGGGGGCGCACTTCAATCCGGCGATTACGCTGACGTATCTTTGGCTGGGGAAGATTGGCGTTTGGGATGCCGTGGGTTATGTGTGTGGACAGTTTGTGGGAGGAGCGGCGGGCGTGGGTGTGGCGGCGTTGCTGATGGGGAGATTGCTGGCGCAGCCGTCGGTGAACTATGCCGTGACGGTGCCGGGGATTGGCGGGACTGCGGGGGCGTTTGGGGCGGAGTTGTTTATGGCTGTGTTGCTCATGGGGACTGTCTTGTGGATGACGAATCGGCGGCGTCTGGCGGGGTATACGAGCTATGCGGTGGGGGCGTTGATTACGGGGTATGTGTTTTTCTTTGCGCCGGTGTCGGGGTTCAGTATCAATCCGGCGCGGACGGTGGGGTCGGCGGTGTTTGCACAGGTGTGGACCGCAGAGTGGGTTTATTTTGTCGCGCCGCTGCTGGGGATGTTTGGGGCTGGGGCTGTTTATGTTTACTGGTTTGGGATTGAGAGTGTGCTGTGCGCGAAGCTGCATGCTGCGCCTAGTGTGCTTTGTCCGTATCGGTGCGGGGTGGTGGAGCATGTGGTGGAGATGAAAGGCTTCTAGTCCCAGGGCTAAAGCCCGGACCTATCTCAGGGGCAAAGGCAACTGCAACGGCAGAAGCAGATCCCTGCGGGATGACAGCCAGAAGCAAGAGCACAGGCACGGGCAAAAGCAAAAGCAACGGCAAGAGCAACGACAACTACAGGGGTCCTTCACTGCGTTCAGGATGACGGAATTTCTTGCAGGTGCGAACAACTCGCGAACAATTCCTGACGAACGAGAAACGATCAACAGCTTGAAGCTGCGAGCTAGTAATTCTCGTCGTTGCGGTTTAGGTGCTGTTCGATGACGGGGTTGGTGGAGGCGGCGGTGGGGGTGGAGCCGAGGATCTGGACTAGTGGGGCGGGGGCTGTGGCGGCTGCGGTCTCCATGGCGGTGTGGGCGGCGGGTGGGGCTATGTCCATGGGGTAGCCGCTTGGGATGGGTGGGGTGTAGGTGTACTCCCATGCGTAGTGGCGGGTGAGGCGGTGCAGGATGAAGATGCCGGCGATGAGAACAATGGCCGTGAAGAAGGCGGCTTCGGGGCCGTACGCGCCGCCGGTTAGCCACTCGGGGCCGGAGACGGAGGTGAAGATTAGGTTGTTGAAGCCGAAGTCCACGGTGATGGGAAGGCCGAAGAGGAGCGTGGCTACTGCGCTCCAGGCGAAGTGGATGCCCCAGCCGATCCAGAGGGCGCGGGTGCGGAGGTAGGCGGTGCAGAAGAGGACGGCGAAGAGGAAGGTGTTGAGGATGCTGAGCGCGGTGGCGTCGGGACGGAAGGCGGAGAGGGTGGCGTAGAGGAAGGAGAGGAAGAGGGTGGCGAAGACGGGGCCGGTGGCTTCGATGAACTGGATGAAGAGGAAGCCGCGGAAGGCGACTTCGAGCGCGAGCGTGGCGATGGCGATGGTGAGGAGCGACAGAAGCGCGTAGCCGAAGTTCGCTAGGTTGAGGTTGAACTCGGGATGTAAGGCGCCCAGCAACATCAGGGGGAGGATGGCGGCGATGATGATCGCCCAGCCGAGGGCGGCGCCGCGGAGGAACTCTTCGCGGGTGGTCGCGCGGGCGGGGAGGGCGTTCGTGGCGCGGATGCCGTTGAGGCTGCTGATGGCGTCGGGTGCAGGACTGCGGGCGGCGATCCAGCGGAGGACGGCGAATCCGATGAGCAGGAGAAAGAGGAAGAAGAGTTGCTGCAGGAGGTTCGAGATGATGGACAGGTTGAAGCGGACGGTGAGGCCCTGGGTGGCGCGCTCGGCGAGACCCTGGGCAGCGACGATCCAGAGACCTGCGCCGAGAAAGAGCAGGAAGTGGAAGGGTCGCGGAAGAGCGGAGGTGCGCGGTGATTGCGGCAACGGCTTGATCAGCTCCTTTGGCGGCGAGGCCTGCATGGGTTAGACGCGTTCCCTGCCCGGATTGCATCAGAGGAAGTCCGAATGGTGGATTGGGATGCTTTGGTCGCTTTCCCACTCATCCGCAAAAGCGCGTATGAATGGGGCACCCGGACTTTTGTGCTCCCGCAAGAGGCGGGGAATCTTGGAATTCTGCTTTCTCACCCATCCGCGATGGAGCCGCGTAGGAATGAGGCGCCCGCGACCTGCGAGCCCAAGTCACAAAATCGGGACATGGAGCACCCATAGTGTCGCCCGTTGAGTGGCTTAGGCGGTGGTGTAGAACTGCGCTATGTTGCGGAACTTCTGGTAGCGGGCGGCTAGCATGGCTTCGAGCGAGAGGCCCTGGAGGGTTTCGAGGTGGTCGGACAGGCGCTCGTCGACGATGCTCATGGCGAGGGCTGGGTCGTTGTGGGTTCCGCCTTCGGGTTCGCGAATTACTTCGTCGACGCAGCCTAGCATTTTGACGTCGGTGGCGGTGTAGCGGAGAGCGGTGGCGGCGTCCTGCTTGCGGCCGGAGTCCTTCCACATGATGGAGGCGCAGCCTTCGGGGGAGATGACGGAGTAGATGGCGTTTTCGAGCATGAGTACGCGGTCGGCTACGGCGAGCGCTAACGCGCCGCCAGATCCGCCTTCGCCGGTGATGGTTGCGATGGTGGGGACGCGGAGGCGGGACATTTCGAGGAGGTTGCGGGCGATGGCTTCGGCCTGGCCGCGCTCCTCGGCACCGAGGCCGGGGTTGGCTCCGGCGCAGTCGATGAAGGTGAAGACGGGGCGATTGAATTTCTCGGCGATCTTCATGGCGCGGAGGGCCTTGCGGTAGCCTTCGGGGTCGGGCGAGCCGAACTTGCGGGCTACGCGCTCTTTGACGGAGCGGCCCTTGAGGTTCGCGATGACCATGACGGGCTGGCCGTGGAAGCGGGCCATGCCGGCAGTCATGGCGGGGTCGTCCGCGAACTGACGATCACCGTGAATCTCGCTGAAGTCGGTGAAGAGAGCCTGGATGTAATCCATGGGATAGGGACGCTGGGGATGCCGGGCTAATTCGGTTTTTACCCAGGCTTCGGGGACCGGTGGTGCGGGCTGGTGTGACTGCTTTGGGGAGGTATTTTCTGCCATCTCGTTGACCAAATTGATTGTACGGGAAGAACAGGGGATAGGGGATAGGGTGTAGAGCGTAGGAAAAAGCTGCTGATGATTTCTGAGTTCTACGCTTTCGCTAAAGGCTGGCGCGAAAAGAGTTTGGGCCAGGAGAGGTCGTAGGGGTTGCGGGCGAAGAGGAGGATGGCTAGTACGAGGGCGTAGAGGAGTTGCTGGCTGGCGACGTTCCAGTCCTGCTTGAGGCCGATGCCGAACATGAGGACGAAGATGAGGAGGAGGGCTAGCGTTAGGGCGGCTCGGGTGAAGAGGCCTAGGAGTAAGAGGGTGCCGATGAGGAGCTCGACGCAGGGGATGAGGTAGCCGGTGGTGAGGGTGAGGGATGGTGGGAGCGGTGTGGCGGCCATGGACTTGACCATTCCCTGCGCGAAGCCGGAGAGGTGGGTGCCGGTGAAGATGCGGGAGAAGCCGTGCAGGAAGAAGTCGAGGCCGGTGATGAGACGGAGGAGGAGGTAGGCGTGGTGGCGCTCGCGGGTGGGCAGTGCTTCGGGTAGGACTTCCGTCATGAGGGATTGGATGCGGCGGGTTTAGTTGGGGTACAGGAGAGAGATGCGGAGGGCTTGCGCGCCGGGGCTTAACTGTAAGGGCTTTTTGACGTTCGCGGGAAGCCATGCGACTTCGCCGGACTTGAAGGAGTGCTTCCCTGCTGCTTCTGGCTGCATGTCGAGATCCGTGAGGGGGACGATGAGCGAACGTGCCTGAAGGGGCGTGGCTTCGCAGCCGACTGTGGGCGGGCAGACGATGCGGTCGATTTCGAGGGACGCGTCCTGGAACTCGATGTGTGTGCCGGGGAGGAGGGGAGACGGGACTTCGCCGCGGGTGACTTGCTTGAGGTCGGTGGGCGGGATGGTCTTGAGTTCGACGCGGAGGAAGTCGGAGGAGAGCTCGCTGAGGTTGGTGATGCTGTGGCGCTCGGTCATGCCAGGCGCGATGCGGAAGGCTCCGGTGTGCGTGGACGGGCGGGTGACGGAGAAGGCGTTGGGCGGTTCGTGGTCGATGCGGACTTCACCGGAGTCATTGAGATAGACGTAGACGGTGGGGTAGGCGGAGTGGTCGTGCATGGGTACGAACTCGTGCGGGCCGTAGTGGACGCGCATGACGAGGAGGTCGTGGTTGTTGAGGATGGTTTTGTAGTTCTTGGGCAGCGGGGATTGTGCGGGTTTGGTTTGGGCGAGGGCGTTGGTGGTGAAGAGTGCGCCAAAGAAGAGTATCGCTAATGTGGAAATGAGCTTGTGCCGCAACGAGAGAAATACAGGGATCTCTCCATTACGCCTCGCAAGAGCGCGAGGCTTCGGTCGAGATGACGGACGTTGGGGTGGGAAGAGAGTGCGAGGGTTTGGTCGAGGGGACGAGTGTTCCATGATCATTGGATGACCTGGACGGCGCCGCGACCCACGAGGGATTCGACTTGTTCGATGAAGGCTACATCGGCAGCTACGGTTAGGTGGGGTTCGAGGTCGACTGCGAACTGATCGGGTTCTTCCAGGCGGAGCATTAGCTTGCCGGCGCCGGGGGCGGAGCGGAAGAGGGTGTCGAGTTTGGCTAAGAGTTCGGTATCGGGGTTGTGCAGGGGGACGCGGATGCGGAGGGCGTCGGGGAGTTTTATTTTTACGTCTTCGAGGGCGATGATGTTCGAGACGGCTAGCTTGGGGGCGGCGTCTTCGTCGCCGCGGAGGACGCCGCGGACTAATACGGGGACGTCTATTTTTAATTTCTCCGCTAGCTTTTCGTAGGCGGACGAGAAGGCGATGAGCTCGATCTTGCCTACTGTGTCTTCGAGCGCGGCTTGCGCGTACATCTCGCCGGAGCGTTTGGATTTTGCGACTTTGAGACCGGTGATTACGCCGGCGATCTGGATTTCGTTGGAGGAGGATTCTTCGCGGCGGCCGCGGTTGAAGACGGTGGGCTCGGGCTTCATCTCGCAGGCTGTTGCGGTGTCGATGACCTTGAGGTTGCGGAGCTTCTCGCGGTACTTGTCGAGGGGGTGGCCGGAGACGAAGAAGCCGAGGACTTCCTTTTCGTTCTGGAGGCGGAGGTGCTCGTCCCAGTCGGGCACGGCGGGTAAGGCTTCTTCGGTGTGTGAGGTGTTGGCGGGGCCTGGGTCGTCGAACATGCCGAAGAGGCCGTGCTGGCCGGACGCTGTGTCGCGTTGGGATTTCTGGGCGCGCTCGATGGCCTTGTCTAGGGCGGCGAAGACGCGGGCGCGGGGGCCGAAGGAGTCGAGTGCGCCGGCCTTGCAGAGGGACTCAAGGACGCGCTTGTTCATTAGGCGGAGGTCGATCTTGTCGCAGAATTCGTATAAGGAAGAGAAGCCTTGCTTCCCTTCTTTCTGGAGCTCGGCGCGGGCGGTGATGATGGAGTCGATGGCATTGTGGCCGACGTTCTTGATCGCCGCGAGGCCGAAACGAATCTCGTCGCCCTTGGGGGTGAAGGTGGCCGCGGAGATTTGGACGTCGGGCGGGACTACGGAGATGTTGATCTCGCGACATTCGCCGATGTACTTGACTACATTTTCTGGCTTGCTGGTTTCGGAGGTTAGTAGCGCGGCCATGAACTCTACTGGATAGTGGGTCTTGAGCCAGGCGGTGTGATACGCGAGGAGCGAGTACGCGGCGGAGTGTGATTTGTTGAAGCCGTAGCCGGCGAACTTGGCCATCTGGTCGAAGATTTCTCCGGCCTGCGATTTTGGGAACTTTCGCTCGGCGGCGCCCTTGAGGAAGATCTCGCGCTGCTTCTCCATCTCGGCAGCATCCTTCTTACCCATGGCGCGGCGGAGGAGGTCGGCGCCACCGAGCGAGTAGCCGCCGATGACGTTGGAGATCTGCATGACCTGTTCCTGGTAGACCATGACGCCGAGGGTTTCTTTTAGGAGTGGCTCGAGTTCGGGGAGGGTGTATTCGACTGGGTTGCGGCCCCACTTGCGCTCGATGAAGTCGTCGATCATGGACATCGGGCCGGGGCGGTAGAGGGCGTTGAGCGCGGTGAGGTGCTCGATGGTGTTGGGCTTGTAGCGGCGGAGGACGTCGCGCATCCCGCCGGATTCAAATTGGAAGACGCCGGAGGTTAGGGCGCGGTGGAAGACTTTTTCAAATGTGGCCGTGTCTTCGAGATCGATGAGCGAGAGGTCGACGATTTCGTTGCGGTTGGACTTGATTAGCTTGAGGCAGTCGTCGATGACGGTGAGGGTGGTGAGGCCGAGGAAGTCCATCTTGAGCAGGCCCATTTTTTCGACGGCCTTCATGTCGTAGCTGGTGACGATGGCTTCGTCTTTGGTGCGGGTGACGGGGACTAGCTCGGTAAGCGGTTGCGGTGCGATGACGACACCGGCGGCGTGGACTCCGGCGCCACGCACGAGGCCTTCGAGGCGGAGGGCGGTGTCGATGAGTTCTTTGATCTTGGGGTCTTGGTATGCGGTGGCTAGGAGGGGATTTTCTTCGAGCGCTTTCTCGATGGTGATGCCGATGGTGGGGGGGATCATCTTGGCGATGCGATCGACTTCGCCGTAGGGCATGTCGAGGGCGCGGCCTACGTCCTTGATGGCGGCTTTGGCGGCCATGGTGTTGAAGGTGATGATCTGCGCGACCTGGTCGTTGCCGTACTTGCGGCGGACGTACTCGATGACTTCGCCGCGACGGTTCATGTCGAAGTCGATGTCGATATCGGGCATGGAGATGCGTTCGGGGTTGAGGAAGCGCTCGAAGAGAAGATCGTTTTGGAGGGGATCGATGTCCGTGATCTCCATGACGTAGGCGACGAGGGAGCCGGCAGCGGAACCGCGGCCGGGGCCTACGGGGATTCCCTGCTCGCGCGCGTAGCGGATGAAGTCCCACACAATCATGAAATAGCCGGGAAACTTCATCTGCTTGATGCAGTCGATTTCGCGGTTGAGGCGGGCTTCGTAGTCGGCGATGGACTTGCGGAGCTTGTGGGTGTCTTCGAGATGCTTGATGGCGGTCTCGCGACGCTTGCGCCAGCCCGCGCGGCAGACCTGCTCGAAGTAGGTGTCGAGGTCCATGCCGTCGGGGCAATCGAATTTGGGGAACGGGTTTTTTACTTTCGTGAGCTCGAGGTTACAACGCTCGGGAAACTGCATGGTGCGGGTGCAGACTTCGGGGGCGTGGGCGAAGAGCTGGTGCATCTGGTCGGCGGACTTGATGTAGAACTCTTGCGTGTCGAACTTGAAGCGCTTGGGGTCGTTCATGCTGCCGGCGGTTTGGACGCAGAGGAGGACTTCGTGGGCGCGCGAATCTTCGTCTTCAATGTAGTGCGAGTCGTTGGTGGCGATGAGCGGGATGTCGAGGTCTTTTTCGAGGCGGAACATGGCCTCGGTTACTGCTTTGTCGGGGCCTAAGTGGTGGTCCTGGATTTCGAGAAAGAAGTTGCCACGGCCGAACATAGTTTCGAAGTCGCCTGCGGACTTCTTGGCGAGGTCGTAGTTCCCTTGCATGATGTGTTGGGAGACCTCGCCAGCGAGGCAGCCGGAGAAGCCGATTAGGCCTTCGGTGTGCTTGGCTAGGAAGGCTTTGGAGACGCGGGGCTTTTTGTAGAAGCCGTGCAGGGCGGCCTCGGACGTGAGGCGGACGAGGTTGCGGTAGCCGGCTTCGTTCTCGGCGAGGATGAGGAGGTGGTTGTACTTGGAGTCGGGGTCGGCGTGCTCGCGGAGATGGGATTCTTCTTTGCAGACGTAGAGTTCGCAGCCGAGGATGGGCTTGAGGTTCTTCTTGTGCATGGCGTCGAAGAAGTGGACGGCGCCGTAGATGTTGCCGTGGTCGGTGATGGCGGCGGAGGTCTGGCCGATTTTGGTGAGGTGCTTGGCTAGCTTGTCAACGTCGCAGGCACCGTCGAGGAGAGAGTAGTCGGTGTGGAGATGGAGGTGCGTGAACTCAGCGGCCATACAAGTAGTTTACGACTTGGGGAATAGGGGCCCTGAGGAATTCCCGTCAGGTTCCGCATCCTCATCCTTCGATGGCCATCTAACGGTTGCAGTTTCATCTCAAGTGTCACTAAAGGCTCTATGACAAACGAAGAATTATTGGTTGCAACAGCGGTGGGTTCCTGGAAGCAGATCATTGGCCGCGCCGACTCGGTAGTCGCCAAGTACACCGACGAGCAGTTGGATCGGCACATAGCGCCGGGCCGGAATCGCGTGCGCTACCTGATCGGGCATCTTGTAGCCATCGACGACCGGCTGTTCCCGGGGCTTGGCATTGGCGAACGCCTGTATGCGGGGCTAGATGCGGCGTACGTGACGAATCCTGATGGAACGCTACCGGATCCGGTGTCGACCGAGGAGTTGAAGAAGGCGTGGTTTGAGGTTCACTCGAAGTTGACGGCGGCCTTTGAGCAGATGACGGCGGCGCAGTGGCTGGAGCGGCACACTGCGGTTTCGGAAGAGGACTTTGCGAAGGAGCCTTTGCGTAACCGGTTGGCGATGATGTTGAGCCGGACCAATCATGTGTCGATGCATGTCGGGCAGGCGTTGCTGGCCCAGTGACACCCGGGCTGCCCGCTGCTTGCGCTCGGGGTTCCCTGATCGTTAGTGGAGGGCGGCGGCTTCGGATTGAGATAGGGGGATGTGGTTTAGCTGCTTTAGTAGGCTGATTAGGTTCTGGTTGAGGGCGGTTACGCGGTGGGCGCCGGAGTGGTGGTAGAAGCCGAAGTGGGGGTCGGTGATGGTCCAGAGGATGGCTTTAGTCGTGGGGTCGGTGATGGTGACGTAGGTGCCGTTGGCTTCTTCGTTGTGGAATTCGAAGAGGACGTCGGCGGACTGCGCGGAGTCGGTGAGGTGGTAGTAGCCCCAGGTTGTGAGGGCGGTGAGGAAACCTTTGTAGTAGGGGTGGGGAGTCGAGTTGAGGGTGAGGTCGTCGTTCTGGACGTAGATGTTTTTGGCGTTGAGGACTTGCGGGGGGACAGGGGCGGTGAACTTGATGAGGGTTTCGAAGGCAGGGCGGAGGGTGTCGTGGCTGACGAGCTGATCGGTGGGTTTGGCGCGGGGAGCGGAGACGCGGGTACTTATCTGGTAGGTGAGCCACTCGATGGAGCGGGCGAAGGCGATGGCGCCGTCGGGGATGTTGTTACCGCGGCCGGCAGGGGCGGTGATGGTGTCGATGGGGGCGAGGTTGGAGGGGTCGAGGATGGTGAGCACGAGCCGGGGTTGATGTTGCTGGGCGATGATGTGTTGACCGTCCGGGGTCGGGGCGAGGTTGGGAGCGAGTTCGGTGCCGTGGATCTGGAAGATTAGGTCGGCGCGGGCGGGCGCGTCGACTAGCTGGAAGTAGCCCCACTGCTGGAGGGACGCGTAGAGCTGGTTGTAGCTAACGCTGGGGCCGCCGGGGATTTCACTGTTGAAGTAGTTGTTGCCGCCGGCGTTGGAAAGGAAGATGGTTTTGGCGGCGGTGACGCGGGCGATGACTTCGGGGGATGGGGGCTGCTGGGGCGCTAGGGGCGGTGGTGGGGGCGGTGGTAGCAGCTGCGCTTGGCGGGCGTTGGCGAGGGGGCACAGCACGAGCGCGAGGCAGGCGAAGAGTAGCGTTCTTAGGGGGACTCGGCGGGGCGGGCTGGGGGTGAGGGTGCTGCTCATCAGGATTAACTCCGGAAGATGGCCGCGCGGGCGAATTTAATCAAAGATACATGATGCTTTTGCGGAACCTAGTAGGTGAGATGCTGCGTGGAGAGACTGTGGCGGAGTTTGCGGGCAGGTTTTCCGGGTTGAAGGATCGGGTGCGTGCGCGGGGCGTGCTGCGCTAGAATCGGTCGTCATGAAGGGTGAAGCCTGGACGAGGGTTGGCGGGTCTGGAGTGATGAAGGTGGAGAGGGGTTGAACTTTGAGCATGCGCGACTCGGTTCTTTTTGGTTGGATCTTTCGGGCGGTACGGAAGCGCGGCCGGGAGCGGGATCTGCAGGCGGCTGCGGCGTGGCCGACGGTGACGGCGAAGCTGCTGGCCGGCAACGTGGTACAGCGTGACGAGCTTGCAGAAGGAACGCTGGTGCAGACCACTCAGATTGAGTTTCAGTATTACTTTGCGTTGGGGGATGAGTTCTTTGGGGGGTATTTGCGGAGCGTATCCTGCTCGGAATCGGAGGGGCGGCGATGGTTGCGCGAGGTTCCGGAAGGGACGCTGGTGACGGTGCGGTATGACCCGGCAGATCCGGACAAGACGCATGCGCTGCAGATTGATAATGCGGAGAAGTTGCCGTTTGGGGTTTGGGAGATGTAGGGCTGCCGAAGAACAAGCAACCGCAAGTGCCAATACAGGGGCCTCTCCACTGCGCGTTCGCAAAGGCGCGAACGCTCCGGTCGAGATGACGGAGGTTGTGGTGCGATGGAGGTCGGTTGCGCTTCGGTGGAGATGACGGAAGGTGGGCGGCGAAACGCGGGCTCTATTTCATTGCGGCGGTGAGGGCGGCAGGGAGTTTTTCGTAGATGTTGCCGAAGCCGCCGTTGGAGAGGATGGCGACTACGTCGTTGGAGGTTAGGCGGGAGGCGAGGTTGAGGACAATGGCGTCGGCGTCGGCGCAGAGGATGGCGGGGACGTTGCGGGAGTTGAGCGCGGCGATGACGTGTTCGGGGTCGAGGCGTTCGAGTACGGGGATGGCTTCGCTTTTGAAGACGGCGGCTAGGACTACTTCGTCGGCCAAGGCTAGGGAGTCGACTAGCTCTCGCTCGAAGACGTTGCGGCGGAGGGTGTTGGAGCGCGGCTCGAGGACGGCGAAGAGACGGCGGCCGGGGTAGGCAGCGCGGAGGGCGCGGAGGGTTTCGCGGATGGCGGTGGGGTGGTGGGCGAAGTCGTCGATGATGGTGATGCTGTTGATCTCGGCGCGAACTTCTAAGCGACGCTTCACGGACTGGAAAGTGGCGAGAGCTTCGGTGATGGCGGCGGCGGAGATTCCCTGCCCTGCGGCTAGCGCTGCTGCGGCTGTTGCGTTGAGAGCGTTGTGTTCGCCAGCCATGGGGAGAGTCAGACGCGCGAACTCTTCTCCGCCGCGGAGGAGGGTCCAGGTGGTGGTGCTTCCTTGCTGCTTGAGGTTGGTGGCCTGCCAGTAGGAGTCGGGGGCGAGGCCGTAGCGCTCTACGTTGCAGAAGGCTTTGGCGCAGCACTCGGTTACGTTGGCGTTGCCGTCGTAGGCGATGAGGCGACCGCGCTGGGGGATGAGGTTGACCATGCGCTTGAAGGCGGTTTTCACGGCGTCGAGGTCGGCGTAGATGTCGGCGTGGTCGAACTCTACGTGGGTGAGGATGGCGGCGTCGGGAAAGTAGTGGAGGAACTTGGGACCCTTGTCGAAGAAGGCGGTGTCGTACTCGTCGCCTTCGAGGATGAAGGTGCGGGCCTTCGGATTGATGTGGAAGCTGGTGCCGAAGTTTTCGGCTACGCCCCCGATGAGGAAGGATGGCGTGAAGCGCGGGTCTTGTCGGCCAGCGAACTCGTAAATCCAGGCGAGCATGCTGGTGGTGGTGGTCTTGCCGTGGGTGCCGCAGACGACGAGGCGCTCGCGGTTGGCGAGGAATTCGTCGTGGATGAGCGCGGCCATCGACGTCATAGGGATGCGCTGGTCGAGGACGACTTCGAGCTCAGGGTTGCCGCGCGAGATGGCGTTGCCGACGACGACGAGGTCGGGTGCGGGCTGGAGGTTGGCGGCGCTGTAGGGCTCGAGGATGGGGATGCCTTGGGCGCGGAGCTGGTCGGACATGGGTGGGTAGGCGGCGGTATCAGAGCCCGTCACGCGGTGGCCGTGGACACGGAGCATGCCGGCGAGGGAGGCCATGGCCGTGCCGCAGATGCCGATGAGGTGGATGTGTCTTTGCTGGGTCATGAGATTCGAGAAGCGGAGATTCGGAGATTCAGATGCGAGCCTGAGCTGAGGTTATTCGGATAGGGTGTCGTCTTCCATTGTTACCCAGGTGCCGAGGGGGATGGATCGGTTGTGCTGCGTCATGTGGCCGGATTGGAGGCCTATGGAGATGGGGCCTTCGAAGTTTTGGAGGGCGTGGAGGCAGGCGGCTTCGAGGAGCGGGAGTTCGTTGGGTTGGATGTTGGCGCCTGGATCGCCGAAGACGATGCCGGTGACGTGGTCGAGTTGGCCGGCGAGGCGGAGGTGGTTGAGCATGCGGTCCCACTGGTAGGGCTTGGTGTTGATGTCTTCGAGGAAGAGGATGGTGGGCTCGGTTAGGTTTAGGGCGTAAGGGGTGCCTAGGGATTCGGTGAGGATGGAGAGGCAGCCGCCGAGGATGCGGCCTTGGGCACGGCCGGGCTTCAAGGTACGGATGCCGTCGGTGGAGTTGACGGACCAAGGTTCGTTGGCGTGGAGAGCGGAGTTCCAGGTGCGGTGGTCTACGCCGTTGGGATTGGACCAGTCGGCGGCGGCCATGGGGGCGTAGAAGGTGGGGAGATGGTTGAGGTTCCAGAGGTAGAGGTGCAGCGAGGTGTGGTCGCTGTAGCCGGCGAAGACTTTTGGGTTGGCGCGGATGAGTTGGGCGTCGAGGAGGGGGAGGAGCTCGGCGGAACCCCAGCCGCCTCGGGTGCAGAGGATGGCGTCGATGGTGGGGTCGGCGAAGGCGGCGTGGAGGTCGGCGACGCGATGGGCTGCGGTGCCGGCATAGTAGAGCGGGCCGCGGTCGAGGGCGTGAGGCATGACGATGGGTTTGTAGCCGTAGGCACTGAGCGCGATGCGGCCTTGTTCTACTAATTCTGATTTGGCGGCGGAGGCTGGGGAGACGATCGCGATGCGACTTCCCTGCTTGAGTTTGGGGAGTAAAGGCGAGGGCATATCAGGATTGATTCTTCTGGTAGGAAACCATGGAGTGCGTTGTTGCTGCGAGCGGGTTGACGGGTCCTTCGACTACGTCTCTCGCGATGAAACCGCGAGAGGCTTCGCTCAGGATGACAGATTTTCTCTCGGCGCGAAGATGAATAGGAAGCGATGTCTTGAGGTCAGGCAAAGTCTACTTCTCCGGTGCAGATGATTTCGGCGGGGCCGGTGAGGAGCATCTCGCTGGAGTTGGTGGGCCAGACGACTTGCTGCGCTCCGCCTTCGGCGATGGCCGTGAGTTCGCGCGCTGCATTGTGCCGGAAGATGGCAGCGGTTGAAGCCGCGCAGGTGCCGGTGCCGCTGGAGGTGGTGGGTCCGCAGCCGCGCTCGTAGATGCGGAAGGTGATTTCTGAGGGAGACAGGAGGCGGACGAATTCTACGTTGGTGCCGTGGGGAAAGAGTTTGTCGACGGCGATCTTTGCGCCTAGTTGTTGCCAGGTGAGGTTGTGGCTGCTGAAGTCTTTGTTATCCGGGAAGAGGATGAAGTGGGGGTTGCCGACGTTGACCATGACGCCGTCGATGGGGGTGTCGACGCCTGGGATTTCGATGGTGCGGGGCATGACGCGGGGGACGCCCATGTCGCTTTCGATCCAGTAGTCGGGGCCGTCGCGTCGGATGAGGCGGCAGGTGCGGATGCCGCCGTGGGTGCCGAGCGCTACTTCGTGAATGCCTTCGCTGGCAGCGAGCCAAGCGGCGACGCAACGGGTGCCGTTGCCAGAGAGTTCGGCCTCGGAGCCGTCGGCGTTGAAGAGGCGGAGGAAGAATTCGTTGTTGGGGCGACGGTCGAGAAACTCGATACCGTCGGCGCCGATGCCGGTGTTGCGGCTGCAGAGTTTGCGGGCTAGAGCGGCGTGGCGATTCCGGGCGAGGGTTTCCACTTGGCTCTCTTCAAGGATGAGGAAGTCATTGCCGTAGGCATGGGCTTTGACGAAGGGGATACGACTCACTCTTCCTCCGTGTCATTGAAGACGACGACCTTGTCGGTGGCGTCATCGGCCTCGAGCTCGTGATGGATGCGGTGATGAATTCCGTGGGTGGCGGTGACGATGAAGGAGACGCGCTCGATGCCGGCGATGTTGTCGCGATCGAGCACGGCGAGGCGCTGGCCGACGGAGTCGAGCACTTTGAGGATGGCTAGTTGCATGCGGTGATTGGCGGCGGAGACTTGCTCGGCGAGGACTTCGGCGCGGGCAGGCCCGACGACGCTTTCGGGCAGCATGGAGCCGATGTCGGCGCGGACTTCGTAGACCTTGGGATAGCGCTTCCAGCCAAGGTGGCGTTCCAGGACGCCGATGATCTGGAGAGCGATGAGGACGAGAAGCGTAGCGAGTGCGGCGACGATGTAGAGGCCGGCTCCGCAGGTCATGCCGATGGCCGCGACCACGAAGACGGTGGCGGCGCTGGTGAGACCGAGCACGCGGTTCTTGGTGTGGAGGATGAGGCCAGCGCCGAGGAAGCCGATGCCCTGCACGATGTTTGCGGCGATCTGGCCGCGGTTGTTTGGGTTATCGCCGGCGATGACGACGCTCATGATGGTGAAGAGTGCCGAGCCCATGCAGATGAGGATGTTGGTGCGAAGGCCGGAGTCCTTGTGGCGCCACTCGCGCTCAAGGCCGACGATAGCGCCCATGCCACAGGCCATGAGTAGACGCTTGACCGAGGGGCCGGAGAGGACGAGTTGCTCGAGCGTGGAGAAATGTATGTGGCTGGGTTCCACCATCGAGCCAGAATACTACTCGGCGAGGTGGAGGGGCTGTGGCGGGGAGGGACAATTCGTGGGTGGTATCAGCGAAAGCAAATGCAGGGGGCTATCCACTACGCGCTGCGCGCTCCGGTCGAGATGACGATATTCACCTATTGCGAAGAGACAGCCGCCCGCGTTCGACAGCACGCGGGCGGCAGGCTCACCTGTGGCGAACCTACGCTACAGGGGCGGCAACGTTGATCTGTTGGGAGAGCTTGGTGAGGAGTTGGTCAGCCTTTTCTTCCTCGGCGAGGGTCTTGTCGAGGAGCTGCGCGTCCTGCTGGTTGCCGAGGACTTCGGCCCAGGTGCGCAGGGTTCCGTAGATGGCGATCTCGTGATGCTCAACCTGGTTGCCGGCGGCGATCAGGATGACGTCGCGGATGCTCTCATTGGCGGCGTCACCGATCTCGGCCTCAGCCGAGCTGATGAGCTGAGCGGTGACCTTGCATTTGGACTCGTTGACCTCGCCCTGGGTGGCGTCGAGGATGCGCTCGAGGCGGATGATATGCTGCTTGGACTCGGTGAGGTGATCTCGGAAGGCCCGAGCTAGATCGGGGTTGGTGGATTTCTCAATCATGGCGGGCAGACCCTTTTCGACGATCTGCTTTTCACTGCTGAGCGCGTGCTGAAGCATGTTGATATACAGCTCGCGCAGGTTGTTGACATCTGGTGTAAAGATTCCCATGGCCCATTACTCCTTGTGATTTGTAGACACAACCTCACCGGCTCGTTCGAGCGAGTGTGTCGGGTAGGTCGTCAATTCGCGTTCGTCTTTGCGTTCTTCGTAGTCCGGGGGAGCGTTCAGCCCGGTGGCTTGCGTGTACCGCTACTTGTACGGCCAATAGCTGTGATGCGGGTTGGGGCTTGCGCGTTACTCGCGGTGGATGCCTAGAAATTGAATTTGATGGGAATTATTTTGCGGAGGCGGGGGTCCAGAGCAAGGACTGGTAGACGTGGGCGCAGGGTTGGCCGGTGGTGCAGATGACTTCTATCTCGCCTAACCCTTGGGGATGGTCGGCGACGGCTTTGGCGACCGGGTCGCCGACGATGGCGATGATGTAGGCGGCGTGCTGGGCGGGATCCTTGAGAGCGATCTGCCAGGTCTGGTCGTCGTTTTCGCTGACCATGCTTTGCAGGGATCGGCCCGCAGTTTGAACGGCGCCTACATGGTTGGTCAGCGACATCATGATGGGAACGTTCTGCGGCATCTCGTCGAGCACGGTGGCGAGGTTGGTTTCGAGCGAGACACGGGTGGTTGAGTTATGGATTGCCTCTTTGAGGACCAATGGGATGAAGTACATCATGGCGATGCAGTTGGCGACGCAGAGAAGCATGGCGGCAGGCTGCCAGAGGCGAGCGGCGAGGGGCGTCCAACTAGCGGTGCGCGATTTCAACCAGGTTTCGAATTGTTCGGCTGAGAGCGCGGCGTAGATGGCGAGCGCAGGAAGGAGTTCCATGCCGTAGCGGGCGTTGTAGAAGGCGTGGGGCCAGAGCTGCGGGATGAAGATGGGAACGGATCCGTAGGCGACCGAGTAGATGTAGAACGGGAGCGGGATCCAGAGCAGGAGGGCGAAGGATTCGGCGCGGGCGCGAACGGCGGCGGCCACGGTGCTCAAGGTTCGGCGGCGGAGGGAGAGCCATGCGCCGTAGAGCGCAGCGAGCATGAGGGCAAAGCCTGTCTCCCAGGCGGCGGCGTCGATCTGCGCGGTGCGGGTGTAGAAGAGGGCGGCCCAGCCGATGTTGTGCCAGCCGCGGTAGTGCTGGCCGGGAGGCGCGGTGCGGCGCTCGATTTGTTTGGCAGAGTAGGGGCCGCGGAGGAAGTCGAGCCAGTCGTGTTCGAAGTGGGCGTTGTACCAAAACCAGAGCAGCGGGCCCGCGGCAACGATGACCGTGAAGAGGACGAAGTACGGACGCATGCGGCGGCGGAGGGCGGGGTCGGCTGTCCACAGAGCCCAGGCGAAGCAGAGCCAGATGATTGCGCCGATGATCCAGCCATCGTAACGGGTGAAGACCTGGCCGAAGATGAGGAGGCCGGCGAGGATCATGCGGGCTCTTGCAGTGACCGCGTCTCCCTGGCGTAACGCCGCGATGGATTCGCTGGTGGCGACGACGGACCAGACCAGAAGCGCGAGGAAGAGCGCCTCGGTCATGGCGGTGGTGGAGAGGAAGAGGAGGTTGGCGTTGAGCGCATAGAAGGTGGTGGCGACGAGTGCCCAGCGAAGCTTCATGAGGCGACGGGTGAGACGCCAGATGCCGGCTACGCTGGCTGCGTAACTGAGCATGGACATGGGCGCGCCGGCGAGGCCGGTCTGCCACATGCGCATGTTCATGATGAAGGGCAGCATGAGGATGTGTGGGAGTGGCAGCCAGACGCCGCCGAGTTGCGAGAGGCCGGGCCATTTGGCGTCGAGGATGCGGCGGGATATCGCGAGGTGCGCTACGGCGTCTCCATAGAGCAGGAGGTAGCCGTGGTGGACGCAGACGAAGAGCGCGACGAAGGCTAGGAGGATCCCGGCAACGAAGAGTGGGTAGGTTTCGCCGGGGACTACCGGGCGCACGGCTTCAGGATCACCGGTAACCCAGATGGGCGACTGGCGGAAGGAGCCGGTGCGGCTGCTCCTTTGTCCGATGGCGATGCTGCCGGGCTTGGGTTCGCCGAGGCGGGCGTTGCGTCGGTCTGATCGTGATCTCGCCATGAATTTTCTTATACTTCCTCAGCGGGCAAAGACCGCGCAAAGGGTCTGCCCGATCAGGTTTGTTGTGCCCGCAGCCAGATCACTTTCAAGAAATCTGCATGCGTCTCGAGCAGCTTAGCAAGTTCTCGGCCCGCATATTTGAAGTAGTTATTGCGGCTGCCATTGGAGCTATTTTCCGGGACGAATCTGACGTTGGCCTTTTCCCATTGGAGCGCCACAGTCTGATGCAGAAGTGGGAATATGGTGATTCTGTTTGGCTGAAACCGTTCGCAACTCTCACGAAAAGCGTCTCCCAGTTTCGGCACGCTCCAATATTTTGTGGAGTGTTTCGGGGTGCTGGAATCGTCGGCGCGGCGCGCAAATTCGTACGCCCACGCTCCGAAACAGAGAACCATTGGTGGGTTATGTTCCTTCAAAAGATTGGAGAATACAGCGATGCGGTCTCTCACTACGACATCGTTGAAGTCTTTGCTAAGTTCACCTTTCTTCGCAGCATTGCAGATAAATAGATGTTCTCCGTCCACTCGCCGCGGGTACACGGATTCTTGAAGGGCATCCCAAATCGGTGTCCAGATCGTATGGCGGGTCGGATGCCGTGGATCGAGTGGACCATCTAAAACGCCGACAAAAGCATTGGGATAGGAGTCGCCGACCAACCAGATAGGAAACTCTTTTTGTTCCTTTGTAAGACTTTCTTCCATTGTGTATCTTTCTGACGTTTTGCCTTCATTTGGGTCTGTCCACGGGATAGCTATTGAACGGCTTGATCAAATGGGGTGCGACCTCTAGTTAGAGGTGGGAGATTTCCTTGAGGTGTTCGAAGCGTTGATCTATCTCTTCGCGGGTGGTGCGCTGCAGGCGGTCGGTGCCGAAGGCTTCGACGGAGAGTGAGCCAAGGACGCAGCCGTAGAACATGGCCTTACGGAAGACCTCGGGGGTGAGCTTGCCCTGCGACGCTATGTAGCCGTAGAAGCCGCCGGCGAAGGAGTCGCCTGCGCCGGTGGGGTCGACTACTTCTTCCTGCGGTGTTGCGGGAGCGCGGAACTGGTTGCGCTCGAAGTTTTCGCCGAAGCTGTGCGGCGAGAAGTAGGCGGCCGAACCGTGCTCAGCGTACTTGACGACGAGGGACTTGGGGCCGAGAGCGAGGACACCTTTGGCGGCGCGGATGTTGTTGGTTTCTCCACTGAGCATGCGGGCTTCGTTGTCGTTGATGATGAGGATGTCGAGCTCGCGGAGGACCTTGAGAAGGTTGTCGCGGTGGGCGGCGATCCAGTAGTTCATGGTGTCGCCGGCGACGAGTTTGGCGTTCGGCATGTGGGCGCGAACGCGGGATTGCAGGACGGGATCGATGTTGGCGAGGAAGAGGTATTCGGTGTCTAGATAGCTGGCGGGGATCTTCGGCTCGAAGTCGGCGAAGACGTTGAGGTCGGTGGCAAGGGTCTCGGCGGCGGCGAGGTCTTTGACGTAGCTGCCGGTCCAGTGGAAGCTCTTGCCGGGGACGTGTTCGATGCCGGTGGTGTCGATGCCGCGGGAGGTGAGGACGGCTTCGTGCGCAGGGAGGAAGTCTTCACCGACCACGCCGACCACGCGGACCTTGGTGAAAAAGCTGGCGGCGAGGGCGAAGTGGGTGGCGGCGCCGCCGAGTACGCGCTCGCGCTTGCCGCTGGGGGTTTCGAGGGTGTCAAAGGCTACGGAACCTACTACGAGAATGGACATGGTGCTCCTTGGTTAGTGTCTGGTGCGGGTTGCGGAGTTCGGAATACAGGGGTCTCTCCACTACGCTGCGCTCCGGTCGAGATGACGAAATTTGGGGGTGATGCGCTTCGGTCGAGATGACGAGCTTTCGGCGGGCGTCACTGCGACGGGGTTGGGCTACCAATATTTGCCGTAGAGTAAGTCGAGCTTTGCTTTGGTTGCGGCGGGGATGGCGGCGCGGTCGGTCATGATGGCGAACTTTGCTGCGGTCTGGGCGGGGCTGGCGCTTAGGTCGGTAGGCATGAGGCGGACGGCGGCTTTGACGACCTTCTGGGCGTTGCCGGAGTTCTGGTGCATGACGGCGATGACCTGCTCGATGGTGACATCATCGTGGCCTTCGCGCCAACAGTCGTAGTCGGTGACCATGGCGAGGGTGGCGTAGCTGATTTCTGCTTCGCGGGCTAGTTTGGCTTCCTGGAGGTTGGTCATGCCGATGATGTCGGCGCCCCAACTGCGGTAGAGGTTGGACTCGGCGCGGGTTGAGAACTGTGGGCCTTCCATGCAGATGTAGGTGCCGCCACGCTTGCCGACGACGCCGACCTCGGCGCAGGCTTTCGCGAAGACGTCCGAGACGATGGGACAGACGGGATCGGCAAAGGCAATGTGGCCGACCACGCCTTCGCCGAAGAAGGTGGCGGAGCGGGCGAAGGTGCGATCGATGAACTGGTCGGGGATGACAAAGTCGGTGGGCTTGTGCTCTTCCTTGAGGCTGCCGACGGCGCTGACGGAGAGGATGCTCGAGACGCCGAGAGACTTCATGGCGTAGATGTTGGCCTTGAAGTTGAGCTCGGAGGGGAGGATGCGGTGGCCCTTGCCGTGGCGGGCGAGGAACGCGACTTTGCGGCCTTCGAGGGTGCCGAGGGCGAAGACTTCGCTGGGGTCGCCGAAGGGGGTTGTGATGCGGAGTTCTGTGACGTCGGTGAGGCCGTCCATGTTGTAGAGCCCGCTGCCGCCGATGATGCCAATTTCTGCCTTCGCCAAACCTGTCTCCTGTGAGCGCGTTGCGTTGTAGTGCGCCTTGAGCAGTATATCGTTCGCGGTGAGAGCAGGTTGGGGGCAAGCAAAAAGGAGAGGCGCCGGCACAATGATTGCGGCCTCTCCTTGATGTGCGCTTTTGGATTACGGGCCCGATTGCGGGTTAGAAGTTGATTTCGCCCATGCCGTTGCGACGCTTGTAGTAGAAGAAGCCGCCGAGCATGAGGACGCCGGTGGCGAGGAGGAGGATGGAACTGGGTTCCGGGGTCACGTTCCCCGCTGGAGGAAGTCCAGCCTGCGCATAAGCGAGGATGTCGATACCGTTGCCGCCAGTATCGGAGTCATCGCCGTTCGTGGACAGATCAGAGAACGTCGTAAGGCCACCGTCATCGGAATAGAGGAACGAAAGCAGGTAATTGTCTCCCACAATCGTTGCGACGTACTGGTCGATGGCGTCATAAGCCTGGACGGAGCCGTCGTACCAGCAGGTAGCCAAACCGCCGCCGCAACCAGTTTGCTGATGACCGCTGGCCTCAGCTCCATAGACATTGGCGAATGTCCAATCGGTGGGGCTCTCGCCGGATCCGGAGGAGAAATCTCCGTTCTGGATGAGGTTGACGGAGCTGCCGGTGGTTGTGTTGGTGAGGGTCACGTCACTGAACGAGATGAATGCCGGATCTTCTCGGAAAGCAAACGTGATGTCGGTGCTGCTGAGTGCGGCGGTAAAGCTGGCCGATTCCGGTGCGGCTGTTCCATGATTGACGGTCTGGCCATTCAGATCGAGAATGGCGCCCGACGGTGGTGGGTTGTTGTGACCTTGAGCGGACGCGCTTGGTGCGCACAGAGCCGCGCCCATGATGAGCGCAGCCAGTGACGGCATGCAGAGTAGAGTGCTGCGGAACGTCATCGGATAACCTCCTGGTTTTCGCGATGAGGATGTTCGAGCAGTTTGAATGCCAGCTGAACTTCAATGAAATCAATCGGTTAGGGCTTCGGTCCTCGTTTTTATGCAATTTCTTGCATAGGACACTGGAGTTAAGTTACACATTTTAAAGTAGTTATCTCGGATATGGACATAGTCTTGCTGCGAGAGGTTTTTCGCAAATTATTGAAACGTTGATACTTCGCAGGAGGAGTACGAAGGGTGGTGGCGCGGATGTGGAAGACGGTTAGCGGCCGAAGTTGTAGGAGAGGATGTAGGTGATGTTGTCGGTGCCGGGGTTGGCTGCGGCGGTGTCGCGGTTGGAGAAGTGGTGGTAGCGGGCCTCGGCGGAGATGGAGCGCTGCCTGTGGTCGGAGCGGTAGAGCTCGAGGCCGGCGCCGAAGTCGAAGACGAAGTTGAAGGATTCCGCGTCGGCAACCGGGACGGGGCGGCTGGCGTACATGTAGCCGAGCGTGCCGACGATGAAGGGTTGCAGGCGGTGGTGCGTGCGCATGGAGTATTGAAAGCCGATGGGGGTGAAGACCTGGCCGAAGGTCCATTGACGGCCGCAGGTGGTGGTGGAGTTGATCGTTACCGGGGGCTCTCCATCGATCGGTGGGAAGACGGTGTCTTCTGAGGATGGCTGGCACTTGCCGATGGGGGCGGCCGAAATGGTTTCGGTTGAGGTCACGGAGTCTATGGGCGGCGGCTCGGTGTAGGAGATCGTGGATCTCGTGATTTCGACAGGATCACTCTCGAAGAGGACGGGGCGAAGTTCGACGTGATAGCCGAGGTCTGAGCCCCAGAAGCTGACGACACGGCGGGTGTAGGCGCCTCCGAAGTCAGCGAGGATACGCTGGCGCGCGGCACCGAGGAGAATGTGGCTGGAGGTGGGTGAGTACTCGACGAAGAGGCTGAAGGTATTCTTGCGGCTGTAGGCGTCTGGTGGCTGGGTGTGCGGGTTATCCTGCGCGAAGATATCGGCGGTGCAGGATATCGCGAGACAGAGCAAGGCTCCGCGGGCGAAACGGCTCATGCAAGATCCTCGTGGCTTGAACTTTACTCGATGGCTTGAAGTCTAGTCGATTCGCAGGGATCTCCAGAGCTTATCTATTTTGTACTTCACGTCCGGGGGCATGGTGAGCATCTGCGGCCAGGGGCGGGTGAAGCCTTCGGCTGGCCACTTGCGGGTGGCGTCGATGCCCATCTTGCTGCCGAAGTTAGGTAAGCGGCTGGCGTGGTCGAGTGAGTCGACCGGGCCGAGAGTGAACTGGATATCGCGCTCGGGGTCGATGTTGTTGGTGACGCGGAGGGTGACTTCGGCGAGGTCCTGGACGTCGCAATCTTCGTCGAGCACGATGACGCACTTGGTGAACATGGCCTGGCCCATCGACCAGATACCGTTCATCACCTTGCGTGCGTGGCCGGCGTAGCTCTTGCGGATGCTCACGATCATGAGGTTGTGGAAGACACCCTCGGCGGGGAGATTGATGTCCACGATTTCGGGCAGCGTGAGCTTCATCAGGGGAAGGAAAATGCGCTCGACGGCTTTGCCCATCCAGGCGTCTTCCATCGGGGGTTTGCCGACGACGGTGGCGGCGTAGATGGGGTTGATGCGGTGGGTGATACAGGTGACGTGGAAGACGGGGTAGTCGTCCTGCATGGTGTAGAAGCCGGTGTGGTCGCCGAAGGGGCCTTCGCTGCGGAGTTCGCCGAGCTCGACGAAGCCTTCGAGGATGATTTCGGCGTGGGCTGGGACCTCGAGGTCGACGGTCTCGCACTTGACGAGCTCGACGGCCTGCTGGCGGAGGAAGCCGGCGATGAGGTACTCCTCGATTTCGGGAGGCGCGGGAACGATGGCGGAGAAGGTGACGGCGGGGTCGGTGCCAATGGCGACGGCGACTTCCATGCGCTCGCCGGCGATACGGGTGGCGACGAGTTGGGGGACACTGTCAGGAGGGGCCGATGTGGTGCCACCGGCGGTGAGAGCCATGAGTTCGACTTGCCCGGCTATGTCGGAGGCGGTGGAGCGCAGGTGATCGCGGGCGTGCTCGGCGGCTACTTTTTGGCGTTGCCAGTGCATGCCGGTGGTCTGGCCGTCGTATACCTGCATGCGGTACATGCCGAGGTTGCGCTTGCCGGACTTTGGATCGCGCGTGGTGACGCAGGGGAGGGTGATGAAGCGGCCGCCGTCCTGGGGCCAGGTTTGGAGGATGGGAAATTTCAGGATGTCGATGTCGTCGCCGTAGCGGATGACTTCCTTGCAGGGAGCTTTTTTTGCATCGATGGTCTTGGGAAAGAAGCCTCCGACTTCGTTGAGCATGGGGAGAAGCTTGAGCTTGTCCATGATGCCGGTGGGGATGGTTGGGCGGAGGAGGGTTTCGATGCGGCGGGCGATGTCGTCGAGCGAATCGACCTCCAGAGCTAGACGCATGCGGCGCTCACTGCCGAACTGGTTCATCAGCACCTGCGCGCCTTTGTAGCCGGTGATGTTTTCGAACAGCAGAGCGGGGCCGCCAGCACGGTCGGTTCCCTTCCCGACTTTGGAAGCGCGATCGGCAATCTCTGCCATCTCGAGGATGGGCGAGACTTCGGCGGTGATGCGCTTGAGTTCGCCGGCTTTTGTTAATGCCGCTATCCAGTCGCGCAGGCTTTCATATGCCACAGTATTTCCTCTTCCTGGTCCTTGTGATCAATTCTCGCTCAGAACCGTTCGATCTCTTGTGTCCCGAGTCATCTTGTCTCTTTACTATTGTGATACGGCGCGAGGATTCGTGCAGGGGTGAGGGCACACGGCTGCATTCAACTTTGAGGGCGCAAATAGAATTCGATCCGTATTCCGTCGGGATCGTTGAGCCAGATATATTCCTTGAGGCCGTACTGGTCGAGCTTGATTCCGCTATGCGCGATGCCGGCGGTCGAGAGTTGCTGCTGAACTTCCTGGAGGTCCGCAAGCGTGTCGATGCCGAAGGCAATGTGGTTGAGGCCGATCTGCTCTTTGTCGTAGGTACTTGAGCGCGGCTCGGCCGCAAGCGTGAAGAACAGGCGTGTGTTCCCTACGGTATAGAGCAGACTTCGTTCTGTGCGCTCGGGATGCTGGCTCAAAAGCGCAGTGTAGAAACGCTCGCTGCGATCGAGTGCAGCGATTCGAAAAACAAGATGGTCGACGGATTTGGGAGAGATCATGGGGATACCTCAAATCTTAAGGAAACGCTTGTTGTGCCAAAGCCACCAGTTGGGCAGGAAGCAGATCACGACGATGCTGATGGCGAAGGCGAGCGAGGTCCAGTTGGTGGAGGCGTGGCGGGCGAAGACGTGCTGGTAGTAGAGGGCCCAGAGGCTGCGCTTGATGTTGTCGGGACCGAGGATTTTGAAGTAGAGGCAGGTCTTGACCAGGATGACCGAGACGGTGAAGGCGGCGATCGCGTTCGAGCCGAAGACGAACCAGGGCCAGGTGGAGACGCGGAGCCAGCGCGGCCAGGGTTCCGGGCGGCGGTCGACGAGGAGAGAGAGGAGGGTGAGCGCGAGAGCTGCCCAGCCAGCGGAGAGAAGGACGTAGCTGGAGGTCCAGAGATTTTTGTTGATGGGAAACCAGGGGGACCAGAGCTTGCCGGCGATGACGGCTACGATGCCGGCGAGGGCGAGGGTAAGCTGCATGCGGCGAAGAGCGCTGCTTCCGCGCGGGGCAATGCTGCCGTCTGCACCGCGGGTCTGGCGCATCCACAGGCCGGTGAGCGCGCCGAGCAGAGTCGTGGCGACGGCGGGGAGCGTGCTGAGCAGGCCTTCGGGGTCGCGTGCGGCGAGGTACAGGCGGCCCGTGTGCAGCCAGCGTTGGGTGAAGGCCATGGCGGCGCGGTCGAGCCAAGAGGTTAGGTTTTGCGTCTGGTCCATGAAGGGGATGTCGCGGCCGGGCATGCCGGCGCCGGGGACTGGGACGAAACGGAGCAGCGCCCAGTAGCCGATGAGCAGCGCGGCGACGATTGCGATGAGGACGGGTACGCGCGACTTGAGCTTCATGGTGGCGATGAGAATCAGGCCGGCGAAGAGATAGCAGAGGGCGATGCGCGGGAGGACGCCGTAGAGGCGCATGGTGTGCCAGTGCATATACGGGAAGAAGACGAGGATGTATTGCAGTAGGAGGATTTTTAGACAGCGCACGATCACGTGGCCGGATAAGGTTTTGCGGCAGTTGCCTTTTGCGGCGCGTGCGTCCAGCGAAAAGATGATGGAGGCGCCGACGAGGAAGAGGAAGGTTGGGAAGACGAGGTCGGTGAGGGTCCAGCCGTTCCAGGGGGCGTGGTCGAGTGGCGCGAAGACGTGGCCCCAGTCGCCGGGATCGTTGACCAGGATCATGAAGGCGATGGTGATACCGCGGAGCAGGTCGACGGAGAGGACCCGGGGTGGGCCTGTAATGGTGCGCTCGGTCTGCTCAGGTGCTAGGGCGGCGGCTGGGAGAGTGGTGGCCATTGCAACCCATCATCTAACGTCGCGAGATTTCGCGCTAGTTGGAGGAACAGTGTGGAGGTGCGCGGTGTCTAAGCAGCATACGCACTCCAGCGCTGGATGCGGCAAATCGATGAAGTTCGAGGTGCCGTCATGTTCCAGGAATCCCTTGTTGAATCGACTTCCCTTCTGCGCGGCCGTAGTCGTTGGCCGGCGGTGATTTCGTTCGCGCTGCAGGCGACGATTGCGACTACGCTGATTGTTTTGCCGCTGGTGCATCCGGAGATTATTTCGGTGCGAGCGCCGAGGATCTCGCTGACGGCACCGCGGTTGAAGCCGCCGGTTGTGGCAGAGCAGCGGGTGCGAGTGGAGACGTCGTCGAGCGCGGCTTCAGCCATTACCGCGCCTACGCAGGTGGTGAGGCTGTCCGCTGACGGGTTCCGCAGCAGCAGCCCGACCGTCGACCAGCCTGCACTGGCGGTGGGCGTGGATCTAGCGGGGCCGAGACAGAGTCCGCTGTCGGCACTGAACTCGTTGGGGCCGGCGAGTCCGCACGTGATTGCCGGGCCTCCAGGGGGCGAAGCGGGGCGGGGTCGACTGAATGTTTCCACGGGTGTGATGGCAGGACGGCTGCTGGAGCCGATTCGGCCGGAGTATCCAATGCTTGCGCGGCTGAGTCGCGCTGAGGGAACGGTGGTGGTGCAGGCGGTGATCTCGAAGTCAGGACGGATTGAGAGTGCGCGGGTGGTGAGCGGGCCGCCAGTGCTGCAGTCTGCGGCGTTGCAGGCGGTGCGCGCGGCGCGCTATCGGCCGTTTCTGCTCAATGGGCTGCCGACCGAGGTCGAGACCACGGTCAGCATCGTTTTTCGGCTGGGAGACTAGAGGCTTGTGGGAGAAGAACGAGCAACCGCAAAAGCGAGATACAGGGTCTCTCCGCTGCGCCGCGCAAAAGCGCGCGTCTCCGGTCGAGATGACGAGATTCTGGTGAGCGCGCAAAGGCAGCGTGGCTTCGGTCGAGGAGTTAGACGAAGACGGCCTGATCGACGGGGTAGCCGGCGTCTTTCCAGCCCTGCAGTCCTCCGCGCAGGGGGCGAACGCGCTTGATGCCAAGCCGGTGGAGTTCGAGCGCTACCTTGGCGGAGGTTTCTTCGCTGGGGCAGGTGCAGTAGAGGACGATGTCGCGATCGGTAGGGATGATTTCGCGGCGCTGCTTGAGCTCGTCGGGGCCGATGCGGAGGGCGCCGGGGAGGACGAGCGGGTCGGTCATGACGTCGAGGGGATGGCGGAGGTCGACGATGAAGGGGCGGTCGAGGCCGGCGCGCTCGGCGTCGGCGATCATGGCCATGAGCTGCGCGGGCTCGAGGCGGAGTCCGCGGAGCTCGGCGAGGAACTGGCGACGCTTGTTCAGCCGGTAGATCACCAGCACGACGACCATGAGCAGGACCAGTGCGATGCCGAAGTGGCCGAGCAGGGCGAAGAAGTGGGCGCTGCGCTCGGCGACATCGCCGAAGAAGCGGCCGGCCAGGAGCCAGGCGCCGCACCAGAGGAGCGATCCGGCCATGTCGTAGAGGACGAACGTAGCGTACGGGATCCCGAGCTGGCCGGCGATCGGCGCGGCGACCGTGCTAAGGCCGGGAACGAATTTGGCGAAGAGCAGGGTGAAGGCCCCGCGCTTGCCGACGGTGCCATGGGTGCGTTCGACGCAGGTGGCGGCCTCGAGCGAGAAGCGGCAAAGAACGTTGAGCACGCGACCGCCGAAGTTCTTGCCAAGAAAGTACCAGGCGGAGTCAGAGATCAGGCAGGCGAGGAGGATGACCGGGATCGCGTAGGCGAGATGCAACTTGTGCGCGGCGCTCATGGTGCCGGCGGCGAGCATGAGCGGAACGCTGGGGATCGGGAGCCCCCCCTGCTCGATCAGGACCCAGCCGAAGAGGATCGAATACGTGTGGAGCGATAGTAAACCGAGGACCGAATGCATCGAACTGATCCTTTCCGCGGACAGGGGGGAGACTATTCGCTAACTAAACAGTAGATGATTCTTGGACACCGTCGGTGCAGAAAGGTTGTGTGGACAAAAAGCGTAGGGGAGAAGTCGAGGAGAAAGAGACTGGGAAAAGAAAAAGCAGGCAGCCGAAGCTGCCTGCCTTGGAAGGGTTGAGAGTTATTCCTTGACGTGGACCTTGGGTTCGACGGACATGCCGATGCGCAGGGCGAAGTCCTTGTTTTCCTGCTCAAGGTTCGTGAAGTTGATGCGAACCGGAATACGCTGGACGACCTTTACGTAGTTGCCGGTAGCGTTTTCGGGCGGGAAGAGCGAGAGCGAGCTGCCGGTGGCGCCGCCGATCTCCTCGATTTTGCCGGTAAACTTGCGACCACCGAGGGCATCCACCTCGATGTCGACCTCCTGTCCCTTGTGCATCTGCTTGAGCTGGGTTTCCTTGAAGTTGGCGGTGACCCAGAGGTCGGTGAGGGGGACGATGGTCATGAGCGACTGGCCGACGCTGAGGTTCTGGCCGACAGCGACGCTCTTGTTGCTGACGATGCCGGTGATGGGCGCGAGGATCTTGGTATAGCTGAGATTAAGCTGGGCCTGATCGACCTTTGCCTGGGCGACCTGGATGGAGGCCTGGGCGGCGGCGGCGCGAGCCTGCTGGACGGCTACCTGTTTGGGACCGTTCTTCTCGCTCTGTACCTGGTTCGAGCGGGATTGGGCGAGGCGCTGGAGATTCAGGTTAACCGTCTGTTCCTGGGCGGCGACGTCACGCTTAGCGGCCTCGAGAGCACCCTCGTCTGCGGCGGCCTGGGCTACGGCTGCGTCAAACTGCTGCTTCGAGATGACGTCCTTGGCGACCAGCGGAGTGTAGCGCTGGACGTCGAGTGCCGACTTCTGCGCCTGTGCCGCGGCAGAAGCTACCTTGGCCTTGTTCACCTGAACCTGGGCCTGGGCCTGCTCGACCGATGCCTGGCTGCCGAGCACGTCGGAGCTGGAGGTCTGCACGGTCGTGTTGACCTGGACGCTGGTGATGGGGACGTTCACGACTGCCTGTTGGTACTCGGCCTGGGCGTTGGCGAGATTGGCCTGGGCCTGCTCGAGCGCGACCTGGCTATCCTTTGGGTCTATCTCGGCAATGGGATCGCCCGCGTGGACGAACTGCTGCTCCTCGACGTCGACATGGATGACCTGGCCGGAGACACGCGAACTGACCTGGTAAAGGTTGCCGTTTACCTGGGCGTCGTCGGTGTCTTCGGTGAAGGTGGAGCGCCAGTAGAAGAGAGCGGCGCCGATGACGAGCACGGCGACGACGGCGATGATGATGAGCCTTCGCCTCGAATTGTCTTTGGGCGGAGCTTCCGGCTTCTCTGGTTGTTGGTCTGGTGCGTTCTGGTCGGCCACGCTTACTTTCCTCCGAGGTACTCTTTGTAGTTCGTCGACGCTACACCCAGCGCACGCGCCAGGGAGAGCTTGGCGACGTTGTGCTGGTAGAGCGCGCTGATGTATTGGTCTTCGGCCTGGCGATCGGTTGACAGGGCCTGGGAGACGGACAGGCTGGTATCCACGCCCGCCTTGTAACGTTGCTGCGCTTCGCTGAGGGCCTCGCGAGCGAGTTCCACATTGCTCTGAGTGGCTTCCACCAGTTTGGCAGCGGTTTGAATATCGAGAATAGCGTCGCGTACATCAGCGTTGACCTGCTGCACCTGGTCGGAGAGCTTGTCCTTAGCCTGATCGAGCTGTGCGCCGGCCGTCTCTTCCTCGCCACGCGTCTTGGCAATTTGCAGGATGGGTACGGAGAGCTGGCCTTCGGCAGTGTAGGTGCCGTGGGAGTGCCCGAAGGTCTCACCCTGGTCGCCATAGTTGCCGCTGGCGACGAGGGTGGGAAGCTGGTCGTAGACGGCGGCCTTGCGGGTGGCCTCGGCTCCCTTGACTTGCTCGGTGGCGGCGGCGAGATCCTTGCGCTGCTTGAGTGCTTGTTGGAAGGCGGCGTCAGGATCGGGTGTGTCGAGTGCCTGGAAGGGAGTGCCGTCGGCTAGTTCGAACTGCTGATCGAGGGGAAGGCCAATGACGCGGGCGAGGGCGAGCTTGTCCTTGGCCAGCTGGTTGACGGCGGAGATCAGGGTCTGTTGCTCGCTCTGGTAGTCGACCTGGGCGCGGAGGACGTCGAGGCGGGGGCTGATGCCGGCCTCGTGGTTGTCGGTGGCCTGATCAAAGGAGAGCTTGGAGTTGTCGAGCTCGGCTTGCACGGCCTTGATCCGGGCCTCGTCTGCTATGCAGAGCAGATAGGCGTTGCCGACGGTGAGAACGACCAGGTCGCGGGCGTCCTGAGCTGTCAGTTTCGCGCCCTCGAAGTTGTGCTTGGAGGCCATGTACTGCTCAAAGGCGTTGAGATTGACGACGTTCTGGCTAGCGTAGCCACGCACATCCATTACTTGAAAGGGGCCGATGATCGGATTGATTCCGGGTAGCTTAAGTCCGTAGGCGGCGAGGTCGATCTGCTGCACGGTGACGGAGGCGCCGCCGGTTACGGTGGGGAGCAGGGCCTGCAGACTCTGGAGGCGGGAACCGTTGGACTGGCGCTCGTTGGAGGTTTGCAGGATGAGGCCGAGGTTGTTCTGGAGGCCGCGCTGGATGGCGTCGTCAATGGTCAGGGGAAGAACGTCGGCGGTGGCTTTGCCGCGAACCAGGCTGCCGCGGAAGCTTGGGTCGATGCCATTCTGCGACGTGGTGGAGGTGGGATTGAGGGCCGGGCCGGGGGTCGCGAGTTGCTGCTGGGTCTGAACAGCAACGCCGAGCTGGTTATTGGCGCCGCTGTTGGGCGGCCCGGCGCTGGCGGGGGTTGCGGCCGACTGTCCGGGCGCCTGCGCGATGGCCATTTGGGTGGCGGCAGCTAGTATCAGCAGCGCAATCGCGCCCCTCGTCGCGTCACGGGACGCGCGTCTAGAAAATGGAATCATAAGTTTCATGCTAAATCGTCGGCTGAACCCGCCGGTCATTATGTGGGTCTGTGCCTGTCTATAAAGAGATGCTTATCCCCCCGGGATGTATGCAAAACTTCCATGGAATATCCACAAGCGATCTTTGCATGGCTCATTTAGGGACGGGGAGGCTGAAAACAACCGCTGGATGAGGCTTATTAAATCGCTAAAACAAAGAGGGCGTGGACGCTTTACACTCTTGGTGGCGACCAGCTTACAGGTTGATAAGGAGCTCCATGTTTCTAGGCATTGATGTTGGCACGGGCGGTACTCGCGCAATCTTGATTGACCGCAGCGGCAAGGTTTTGGCGTCGCACTCGGCGGAGCATGCAGCAATCCGCTCGGAACATATTGGCTGGGCGGAGCAAGACCCGGAAGACTGGTGGCGGGCGGCGCAGGAGGCCATCGCTGGGGCGCTGCGGGCTGCTGCGGCGGCAGGGCATGGGGTGGACGTCGAGGCCGTCGGGCTTACCGGCCAGATGCATGGGTGCGTGATGCTGGATGCGTCGGGCGAGGTGTTGCGGCCGGCGCTGATCTGGTGCGACCAACGGACGCAGCCGCAGTGCGACTGGCTGACCGAGAAGATCGGGTATGAGCGACTGATTGAGCTGACGGCCAATCCGGCGCTGCCAAACTTCACCCTGACAAAGTTGCTGTGGGTGCGGGAGCATCAGCCGGAGATCTTCGCGAAGATTGCGCACGTGCTGTGTCCCAAGGATTTTGTACGACTGCGGATGACGGGCGTGTATGCGATGGACATGCAGGAGGCGTCAGGGACGCTGCTGCTGGATGTGGTACACCGGCGATGGTCAAGGGAGATGGCCGAGCTGACGGGGATTCCGATGAGCTGGCTGCCGCCGCTTTTCGAAGGCCCGGAGATCTGCGCGCGGATATCAGACGCGGGCGCAGCGGCGACGGGAATCGAGGCAGGTACTCCGGTTGCGGCCGGGGCGGGCGACCAGGGGGCGGGCGCGGTAGGGATGGGAATCCTGGCGCCGGGTTCGGTGTCGGCGACCATCGGGACTTCGGGGGTGGTGTTTGCGGCTACGGCCAAGCCGACGCTCGATCCCAAAGGACGGTTGCATACGTTTTGTCACGCAGCTCCCGGAGTGTGGCACGTGATGGGCGTGACGAATGGGGCGGGGTTGAGCTTTCGGTATCTTCGGGACACGTTCTTCCCTGCCCGCTCGTATGACGAGCTAACGGCGTTGGCGGAGCAGGTTGCGCCGGGAAGCGATGGCCTGCTGTGGGCTCCTTACCTGTTTGGCGAGCGGACGCCGCACCTGGACCCGGAGGCGCGGGCGGCGTTTGTGGGGATTACGGCGTCGACCACCACCGCGCATTTTGTGCGGGCGGTGCTGGAGGGCGTGGCGTTTTCTCTCAAGGACACGTTTACGTTGTTCGTGGAGCTGGGGATTCCGGTGGAGAAGATTCGGCTGGGCGGAGGCGGTGCACGGGGGCCGCTGTGGCGACAGATCCAGGCGGACGTGTACGACCATGCCGTGGAGCTGCTGGAAGCCGAAGAGGGTGGAGCGTTTGGGGCGGCCCTGCTTGCAGGAACGGGTGTGGGTGCCTGGCCGAGCGTGGAGGCAGCCTGTGAGGCCACGGTTCGGGCGGCGCAAGTGATTGAGCCCAAACACGCGGAGGCGATGGCGAAGGCATATGCTAGGTATCGTCGCATGTACCCGGCGCTGCGGACGATTGGGTAGCTAACAAAGAAGGCGGCTCGCTCGTCTAGGATGGAAGCCATGAGACTGCCGCTGAAGCCTCTCCACCTCCCTGCCCTTTTTGCCGCTGCGCTGTGCCTGGTGACTGGGGCTTTTGCCCAGGCGCCTGAGACGCCGGCAGTGACGAATATTCCGGCGATCACGCCCACGGACCGTCTGTCCGTGGACTGGTGGGCGGCGCGGCATAAGGCCATCCTTGCCGACCTGCCGAAACATAGCGATGCACAACTGCTGCTGGTGGGCGATTCGATTACCAGCAACTATGACATTGCGGAGCCGCCCAACCAGGACTTTCAACCGATCTGGCAGCAGTATTATGCACCGCGCAAGGCGCTGAACCTGGGATTCAGCGGCGACACAACGGCCAACGTGCTGTGGCGTCTGGATCACGGTGAGGTGAATGGCTTGCACCCCAAGCTGGCGGTGGTGCTGATCGGGACTAACAACACGGCCATTGGGCAGTCGGCGGAGGATACGGAGTTGGGGATCGATGCGGTGATCAAAGACATTGAGCATCGCCTGCCGGACACCAAGATTCTGCTGGTGGGGATTCTGCCGTCGAAGCTGCCGTCGCGGGAACAGAACTTCGACGTGAATGGGTATTTGGGGATGCATTATGCGGGGGGTGAGGATCCGCAGGTTTCGTACATCGATATCAGCGTGGTGTTCTACCCCCATGGAGAGCTGGACCCCAGCCTGTTTTACGATTCGACGGTGACGCCGACGAAGCCGGCAACGCTTCCGAAGGCGACGTATCCGAATGCGAGGGGGCAGCGGCTGATGGCGTCGGCGATTGAGCCGGCCGTGGCGCGGCTGATGGGGGATACGCCGGTGAAGCCGCTGGAGGCGCCGGAGCCGACGGTGGCTACACGGTGAGCTGCGCGATTTAGGATAGAACGATGGCCACACCGATTCGCACGGCTGTTCTGGGTTACGGTTTCGCTGGACGCATCTTTCACTCGCCCTTTGTGCACGCGGTTCCGGGGCTTGAGCTGTCGGCGATTGTGCAGCGCCATGGAGATAATGCCGCGACGGATTATCCGGAGACGCGGATCCTGCGCTCGGTGGAAGAAGCGTTCGGCGATCCGGCGATTGACCTGATCGTGGTGGCGACGCCGAATGATTCACACGTGGAGATGGCTCGGCGCGCGCTCGAGGCTGGCAAGCATGTGGTGGTCGACAAACCGATTGCGGGGACGTCTGCGGAGGCGCTTGAGTTGATTGCGCTGGCGAGGAAGCAAGGCAAGTTGCTGGCTCCCTTCCACAATCGCCGGTTTGATGGTGACTTTCTGACCGTGCGCAAACTGGTGAACGAGGGCAAGCTGGGGCGGGTGACGCTGGTGGATGCACACTTCGATCGATTCCGGCCGATGCCGCGGGCGAATACCTGGAAGGAAGCGGGTGGGGCGGCGAATGGTTTGCTGTTCGACCTGGGGCCGCATCTGGTGGACCAGGCGCTCGCGCTGTTTGGTGTGCCGAAGTCCATTACTGCCAGCGTGCGTCAAGAGCGCGACGTGACGGCGATCGAGGATGCGTTCGATATCGTGCTCGAATTTGCGCGGCCGGCCGTTGAGGGCGAGGCGGCGCGCGGGATTCGCTATGAGTGCCATGCGTCGATGATTGCGGCAGAACCGGCGCCGCGCTTCCGGGTGAATGGGACGTTGGGAAGCTACGTGAAGACGGGGTTGGATCCGCAGGAGGCGGCGCTGCTGGGTGGTGCGCGGCCGCCGCAGCTGGGGTCGCCGGAGGGTTGGCTGCCGGAGGAGAAGTCGGCGTGGGGCACGGTCGCGATTGCTTTTGATGCGTCTGAACCGACGAAGATTGCGCGCGGGAAGGTGCCTACGGAGGTCGGCGACTATCGCCAGTTCTATGCGAATGTGCGCGATGCGATTCGGGGCGAGGCGCGGCTGGTTGTGTCGGCGGAGGATGGTTACCGGACGATTCGTTTACTCGAGCTGGCTCTGGAGTCGAGTGACCGCAATCACACACTGCCTGTCGTGTTTGCGGCGTAAAATAGCCAAGTATGGCAAAGCAGAATTCTAACTCGATCACGAAGTTTGTTGTTGCGGGAGCCATTGTGGTGGCAGCTGTGGTGTGGCTGGCGTTTTCGGCCTCGGGCAACGCTAAGAGCTATTACGTCACGATTGCAGAGCTGCAGGGGATGGGCAACAAGGCCTACAAGGTAAACCTGCGCGTGGCCGGCAATGTAAAGCCGGGCAGCATCTCGCGATTCGGGCCGAATGCTAACTTCACGCTGGTGGAGCGGGACAAGACGCTGCGCGTGGCCTATGACGGCGCAGAGCCGCCGCCGGATGAGTTCAAGGACGATGCGCAGACGTTGGCCATCGGCACCTATGGACGCGACGGCACCTTCCACGCGACGCAACTGCAGGCCAAGTGCGCGAGTAAGTACGCGCCTGCCAAGCCTGGAGCCGCGCCCACGGGGAATACAGCGCCGACGGGGAATGTAGCGTCGTTAGGGCCGAAGCCTTAGGCGGCGGCTGAAGGCGCTAGCTGGTGAGCGCCTTCAGGTACAGATAGAAAAATTCCACACTGTTGTAATAGGACTCGACGCCGAGGCGCTCGTCGCGGCCGTGCATGCGGTTGCCGTTGTCTTCGATGGCGGCGCCACCGATGCCGTAACTCGGCAGGCCGGCCATGTTGGTGTAGACGGAGTCGCTGGCGCCGATCTCCATGCTCGGAATGATGACCATGCCAGGCCACATCTTGGCGGTCACCTGCTTGAGGGGATCAAAGACGTCGGCGCGCAGAGGTGGTGGTGGGAGACTCTCGCGGTCGGGAGCGGTGGGCGAGAGTGTGCCGTCGTCGGCCATGTACTCGACGGTGAGCTTGGGGTCGTCGAAGATGCCGACGAGGGTCTTGCGGGTCTCCTCCTGGGAGTGGCCAGGAAGGATGCGGCAGTTGACATTGGCAGTAGCTACGGCGGGCAGCGCGTTAGGTGCGCGGCCACCCTGCAGCATGGTGGCGACGCAGGTGGTGCGGAGGGTTGCGTTGCCCTCGGGAATTTTAGAGAAGTCGGCGATGGCCTGTGGGTCGGGTGGGGTCTTGAGCATGCCTTGGATGGTCGCAGCGGTTTCCGGCGGGCTCACCTTGGCCATCGCTTCGAGTTCGGAGCGGCTGACATTATTCAGCTCCACGGGAAACGGCGTGGACTCGAGCTTGAGCAGCGCGTGCATGAGCTCATAGATGGCGTTGTCGGGGCGCGGCTCGGAGCTGTGGCCTCCGGGATTGGTAGCGGTGATGCGGTAGTCGGCGTAAGTCTTCTCCGTGGCTTCAACGAGCAACTCGGTGGCTTTGCCGTCGTGCAGGGTGGGGCCTCCGCCGTCGGGGTTGATGACGAACTCAGCGCGCATGAGCCCCGGGCGATTCTTGAGCAGCCAGCTGACGCCGTTCGACTTACCGCCTTCTTCGTCGGCAGTGAGCGCCAGGATGATGTCGCGGTTCGGAACATAGCCTTCGCGCTTGAGGCGGATGAAGCTCGCGACGACGTCGGCGTCGGCATCCTTCATGTCCTGGGTGCCACGGCCGTAGAAGAAGCCGTCCTTTTCGACGAAGGTGTAGGGATCGGTAGACCAGTCAGCGCGGCGGGCCTCGACTACGTCCTCATGACAGATGATGAGGATGGGCTTGAGGTTGGAGCCGGGAGCACCGTGATAGCGGACGACCAGGTTTTGCTTGCGGTCGTTAGGGCCGGCGAGGATGAGGTCCTCTGGAGCGAAGCCAGCCTTGAGTAGCTCCTTGCGCGCGAGCTGGGAGACAGCGGTGACACTGCCATCGGAGTCTTGCGAGTTGGTCTCGATGAACTCCTTGAAGATTTGGCGCGAGAGGGCGCGGTCCTGTTCGGGCAACTGCGGCGGGGCGGTTGGACTTTGCGCGGCGGCCGTGCCGCATACGACGGCGGCCAGGACAATGACTCCACAAACTTTCATGCACTCTCCAGCAAACTAAGTTGGGTGAATTCCCGTTGGGTGATTCCCTATGCTAAACCGTCGGCCGCTCGAGCGCCTTGCGATCCCAGTGGGCGAGGTCGGCTGCGGCATCATAGGTGGTCTCGAGGAAGGCGAGCAGGGTTTCATCAGGTGAGGCGGAGGTGCGGAGATCTTCGTAAGGCAGGATGAATTCGCCGAGGCCGCGATCCCAAAAGGCCTGCGCGGGCTGGAATTTTGCGGCGTCGAGGTTGGCGGGCGATGGCGCGGCATAGCAGTAGAATGCTGCCTTGCCATAGCCTCCGTTGCCAGGCCAGAAGCCGGCGCTGATGACCTCGTGCGAGTAGGCTTCGCGGGTGATCGGATCGGCGCCTTCGCGCGGAGGAGCGGGGCGGCCGGAAAAACGCGTCACAGCGAGATCGAAGCTGCCCCAGAAGAAATGTACGGGGCTGATTTTGCCGAGGAAGCTCGAGGAGAATTTCTGGAAGACCTGATCGGTCTGGATGAGGATGCGCCAGAAGCGATGTGCGGCGTCTGGGTCGTAGGAGGCGTGCTCGGTGTCTTCGGCGAAGGGGATGGGGTGCGCGAGCTCGACGGGGGTGGCGTAGATGTCAACGTGCACGCCGAGATCGGATAGGGTCTTCTGGAATTCGGTGTAGAAGTCGGCCACACTTTGTGGGCGCAGTGGCGTGTAGGCGCTAAGACCCGTGCTGGTGCGCAAGAGTAATTGATGATTGACGAAGTCGAACTCAATTTCGAGGAAGTCTGCGCCGTAGGGCATGGCGGAGGTGCTGAGGCCGCGTGCGCTGACGTAGAGCGGAACGTTCCACCAGTGGGCCTGCAGTGGGCTGAGCGCGAGCCGCACCTTGCCGACGATTTGCATCCACATGTGGAGGGTGTCTGCGGTGGCCGACCAATCTTCCCAACGAAGTTCGGGCCAGAGGTTCGATGCTTGCGGGTTGGTTTCCATGGCGACCTTCCGGAGATGTTCAGGATGCGGGATCGTAGTTGAGGTTGGGTCCGAGCCAGCGTTCAACCTCGTTGACGCTCATCTGCTTGCGTGCGGCGTAGTCGGCAACCTGGTCTCGGCCGATCTTGCCGAGCGAGAAGTAACGCGCGTCCGGATGCGCAAAGTATAAGCCGCTGACGCTCGATCCAGGCCACATGGCGAAGGACTCGGTGATCTTGATTCCGGTGTTTGCCTCGACGTCGAGCAGCTTCCAGATCGTACCCTTCTCGGTGTGGTCGGGGCACCCAGGATAGCCGGGAGCGGGGCGGATGCCACGATATTTTTCCTGGATGAGGTCGGCGGGTGTGAGATTTTCCGTGAGGCCGTAGCCCCACTCGTCGCGCACGCGCTTGTGCAGGCACTCGGCAAAGGCTTCGGCGAGGCGGTCGGCGATGGCTTCGGCCATGATCGCGTTGTAGTCGTCGTTGGCGGCGCGGAAACCGTCGCAGACTTCCTTGAGGCCGATGCCGCTAGTGACGGCGAAGGCGCCAATGTGGTCGGGCAACCCGGTGGTTGTGGGAGCGATGAAATCGACAAGCGAGCGGCAAGGCTCGCTGCCCTCGCGGTTGGCCTGCTGGCGAAGGAAGTAAAAGCGCTCGCTGGTTTCGGTGCGGGTCTCGTCCGTGTAGGTCTGGACATCCTCGCCGATGGCGCCAGCCGGGAAGAGCCCGTAGACGCCGCGTGCGGTGATGAGGTTTTCGGTGACGATACGATCGAGCAGCGTGTTGGCGTCGGCGAAGATCTTGCGGGCTTCAGTTCCCTGCTGTGCGTCGTCGAGGATGCGCGGATAGATACCCTTCATTCCCCAGGTGTGGAAGAAGGGCGACCAGTCGATGAACTCGCGCAGGGTGGCGAGCGGGAAGTTGTCGAGCACCTGCACGCCGAGCTTGGTGGGAGCAGGAATGTCTTCGGCGCGCCATTCGATAGGAGTGCGGCGCTCGCATGCGACTTCGAATGAGACGAGGGGCTGGCGAGGCGTGGCATGAGATTTGCGCAGTGCCTCGTACTCGGCGCGATGCTTGACGACGAAGTCTTCTTTGCCGTCGTCGCTAAGCAGGCTGGTGGTGACGGGAACAGCGCGGCTGGCGTCGAGTACATGCACGACGGGCTGGCTGTAGTGTGGAGCGATTTTGATGGCGGTATGCGCGCGGCTAGTGGTGGCGCCGCCGACGAGCAGCGGCACCGTGAAGCCCTGGCGTTCCATCTCTTTCGCGACGTGCACCATCTCGTCAAGCGACGGCGTGATGAGGCCGCTGAGGCCGATCATGTCAGCCTTCTCTACCTTCGCGCGTTCCAGGATTTTCTCGCACGAGACCATCACTCCCAGGTCGATGACGTCGTAGTTATTACAAGCGAGAACGACGCCGACGATGTTCTTGCCGATGTCGTGCACATCCCCCTTCACGGTCGCGAGAATAATCTTGCCTTGCGCCTTCACAATTTCGCCGGCAGCCTCGGCTGCTGCCTTCTCAGCTTCCATGTACGGCGTCAGGTGAGCAACGGCCTTCTTCATTACGCGCGCGGACTTCACGACCTGCGGCAGAAACATCTTGCCCGCGCCGAAGAGATCACCGACCACGCTCATGCCATCCATCAGCGGACCTTCGATGACCAACAGCGGGCGGCCAAGTTTGACGCGGGCTTCCTCGGTGTCGATTTCGATGTAGGCGTCGATGCCCTTTACCAGAGCGTGCGAGAGGCGTTCTTCCACTGTGCCCGAGCGCCACTCTTCGGCCTTCTTTTCAGTGACGGCTACGTCGACGCCTTTTAGGGATTCGCCGTATTCGACGAGGCGCTCAGTAGCATCTGGCCGGCGATTGAGCAGGACATTTTCGACTAATACTTTAAGTTCTGGCTCGATCTCTTCGTAGACTTCGAGCATGCCGGCGTTGACGATGCCCATGTCCATGCCGGCGGCGATGGCGTGATAGAGGAAGGCCGAATGCATGGCCTCGCGGACTTTGTTGTTGCCACGAAAGCTGAAGGAGATGTTGGAGACGCCGCCCGAAACTTTCGCGTGTGGGAGGTTGGCCTTGATCCAGCGCGTGGCGTTGATGAAGTCTACCGCGTAGTTGTTGTGCTCCTCCATGCCGGTGGCGACGGTGAGGATGTTGGGGTCGAAGATGATGTCTTCTGGCGGGAAGCCCACTTCATCGACGAGCATCCTGTAGGCGCGCTCGCAGATGCGAATTTTTTCGTCGAACGTGGCAGCCTGTCCTTGTTCATCGAAGGCCATCACGACTACCGCGGCACCATACTTCAGCACCGTCGCGGCGTTTTGGCGGAACTTCGCTTCGCCCTCTTTGAGCGAGATGGAGTTGACGATTCCCTTGCCCTGCAGACACTTCAGGCCTGCCTCGATGACCTCCCACTTGGAGGAGTCGACCATGAAGGGGACCTTTGCGACCTCGGGCTCCGAGGCCAGCAATTGTAGGTAGCGGGTCATGGCGGCGACGCCGTCGATCATGCCTTCGTCCATGCAGATGTCGATGACGTTGGCGCCGTTCTCGACCTGCTGGCGCGCAACGCTGACGGCCTCTTCGAACTTTCCTTCCTTGACGAGGCGCGCGAACTTGGGCGAGCCGGCGACGTTGGTGCGCTCGCCGATCATGATGTAGACGCCGGCCTGTTGGGTGAAGGGCTGGCTGCCGGAGAGGCGCAGCGGCTTCGTGGTGTTGCCGACTACTGGGTTTCCGGTGCTCAAGCAGCTACCTCGCGATTGCGTTCGGCGAGTTCGCGCGGGTGCATGCCGTCGAGCGCTTTGGCGATGGCGGCGATGTGTTCGGGCGTGTTGCCGCAGCAGCCTCCGGCGATGTTGATGAGGCCGCCGCGCGCGAAACCGCTGAGTGAACGGGCCATGTCTTCAGGGCCGAGATCGAAGCCCGTCGGAGAGAGTGGATTGGGCAGGCCGGCGTTCGGGTAGCAGGAAATGGCGACGTTCGCCTTCTCGGAAAGCTCGCTGAGAAAGGGATACATGAGGTCTGGGCCAAGCGAGCAGTTGAGCCCGATGGACAATGGCTTGACGTGCTTCACCGCGTTCCAAAAAGCTTCGGTGGTCTGCGCGGAGATGAGGGTTTCGCCACCGCGGCCAACCGCCGCGGAGATCATCACGGGCAGCTCTCTGCCTGACGATGCGAGTCCGTCTTGATCGAATACCTCGCGGATCGCGACCAGCGCGGCCTTGGCGTTGAGCGAGTCAAAGATGGTTTCGACGAGCAGCAAGTCGGCACCACCGGCGATGAGTGCGCGGATCTGATGCGCGTAGGCAGACTTTACCTGGTCAAAGGTGACAACGCGAAAGCCTGCATCGTCGGCGTCGGGCGAGTTGGAGAGTGAGACGGTGAGCGGGCCGATGGCGCCGGCAACGAATCGCTGTCGGCCATCATTATTGGCGACGCGATCGCCCCACTCGCGGCACTGCTGCGCGGAAATGTAGTTGATATCCCATGCGAGTTCGTTGAGGGACGCGTCCTCGATGATCTTCTGATAAAACTCGGGATCTTTGCGGCCACCGTGTTCGCGGGGATCGTCGACGAAGAATTCGCTTTGCGTGATGCTGGTGGCGCCGAAGGTATTGGTCTCCAGGATATCCGCGCCGGCCTCGAGGAAGCGGCGGTGGATGTCGCCGATCATCTTGGGTTGGGTGAGCGAGAAGAGGTCGCCGTTGTTTAGCAGATCCTTGGTGGAGTTCTTGAAGCGATCCGCGCGGATATCGGCCTCAGTCATGCCGTAGGTGCGGATGGTGGTACCCATAGCGCCGTCGATGATGGCAATACGCTCTTCGAGGATGGCTTCTAGGGGGTGGGGAGTGGCTCTGTTCATGTCTAGCTCCGTTCGTTTTTCCATTCGATGCGCGGGTAGGCCGCGCTGATCGCAAGACGGCGAGCCGTTATGGCTCGCCGCGTATGTTGAATCTAAAACTTTAAGTTCTACGCGAGTACTTCAAGCTCTTCTTTAGCTGACCCCGGAAGACCTGTCGAGACTGGCACCAACAGGTCTTCCTTGCGCATGACCATGGTGGTGGCGTTGAGGCTGGCGAGCTCGAAGCCGTGCCCGTGCGTAATGGCGTCGGTGGGACAGGCTTCCACGCAGTATCCGCAGAAGATGCAGCGGTTGTAGTCAATGTTGTAGGTCTTGGCGTAGCGGTCAGCCGAGGAGATGCGGGTCTCGCTGGTGTTGTCCGCGGCCTCGATGTAAATGCAGTTCGACGGGCAGGCGGCAGCGCAGAGGAAGCAGGCGACGCACTTCTCCAGGCCATTTTCATCGCGCTGCAGCTGGTGCTTGCCGCGAAAGCGCTGTTCAAACTGCGCACCGCGCATGGGCCCTTTGCCGTCTGGGTAGTTCTCGACCTGGGTTGGCTGAAACGCCTCCCCCAGCGTGATACTCATTCCCTTGGCGATGGCGGCGACATTGCGAATGATCGACATAGATCTCCCGGTACCGACCTCCAGTATACGTCGGTTTTAGAAAGTTCTATACGCCCCCCGGCCGTGGGAGTTACCTTTGGAGGATGAAGATCTCGACTGCTATTGCCCTGGTTCTCGTTCTTTCACCTCTCGCGGTACGCGCCCAGACCGATGCGATGCCGCCGGAGACGAAGGCTCCCGCGCCGATGGAGGCCATGAAGCCGCCGGTTCCACCCTCGAAGAGCGTGAATCTCAGCTTCGAAGGCAAGACCGTGGCGCTGTCGCTGACCGACCTGGTCAACATGCCGAACCAGGTCACGGTGCAGGTGCACAATGCACATCGGGGTGGGGTGGAAGAGACGTACAGCGGTCCCCTGCTCTCGGACGTGCTGGCGAAGATTGGCGTGACGCCTACGCGCGAGAACCAGCCGCTGATCCTGCACAGCGCGATCGTGGCGACCGGGACCGATCATTACTATGTGCTGTACTCCGGCGGCGAGGTGGAGTTCTCCTCCGGCAAGGTAATCGTTGCGGTGATGAAAGCCGGCCTGCCTGATACCGAGGGTGGCCTGATCCAGTTGATCAACACGACGGATGTGAAGCCCGCGCGCTGGGTTCATGGGCTGATGGGCATCTCGGTGATGACGCTGGCGGCACAGCACTGAGTCCGGCTAAGGGGAACGTCAGGATGAGAATCGCGGCGATCGGGGTTTGCTTCGGGTGTGTGCTCGCGCTGAGCGGGTGCTCGCACTCTTCACGGCAGTTGCAGGCGCTCTCGGCAGTGGGCGCGATCCAGCAGGATGCGTCGGTAAAGGCGAGTGTCACGATGCAGATTGCGGCGCCACCAGCGAAGGTGTGGGAGCTGCTGATCGATGCGCCTTCCTGGCCGAGCTGGTGTCCGCAGATCGAGAGCGTGAAGGCGCCGGGGCCGTTGGCGATCGGCACGCGGTTTATCTGGAAGTCCGGTGGGATGACCATTCATTCCGAGGTGCATCTGTTGGAGCCGGACCGACGACTTAGTTGGACGGGGACTGCCTCTCCTGCACGGGCGATTCATGTGTGGGAGCTGAAAGCGACGCCGGATGGTGGAACGCTGGTGACGGTGAAGGAGTCGATGACCGGGCCGCTGATGACGTGGCTCTATTCGTCGGACAAGCTGGCTGCGTCGGAAACAAACTGGCTCACCGCGCTCAAGCAGGCAGCCGAGAAGAAGCCGTAGAGACACCGATCGAGGCTAGCGGAGGGTTTCCTTTATCACGCCATAGCCGCTGAGCGCGTTGACGAGGCCTCCGGCGAGGTCATGACCCGTGGGCAGAGTGCGAGCTTGCATGGTTGGCCCCTCGCCGGGCGGAAGGTTGGCTTGTTCTACCTTGTCGCGCAGCGTGCGAGCGAGCGGCAGATCGAAGCCCTCACTGACCCAGACAGTGTTGTCTCGGAGGGTTAGAAGGACGTCGCCTTCATTTGTCGTGTAGACGCGCTCTGTAACTTCTGCGTCCTCTTTTTCGTCTGACTCTCGACGCTGGAGGCCGTCGTACTGGCGGGGTAGCTCCTGCTCGAAGACGTTGAAGAAGCTGCGCGCGGAGTCCTTGTTCTTCCACTGGGAGCTGTACAGCAGGGCGAGCGAGGCGGTGGTGTCCTTTTGTGCCGCGGTCGCGTTCTTGCGCTGTGCGGCGTAGTAGATGCCGCCGGCCCACTCCGGAGCCAGCGCCCGTGCCAGCGGCTCGCCACCGAAGAGCTCTGCGGTCATGCGCACGTCCAGCTCGCCCATTACGCCGACGTCGTAGGGCACGTAGCCAGCGCTCTGGAGCAGTGGATGGATGTCTGGCAGCTTCAGCAGCGGGATTGCCTGGTCGCGCAGGTAAGCGTCCGGGTTCAGAATCTGGAAGGTAGTGCTGGGCGGTGCGTCGAGGACGCCGGCGAAGGCTCGATCGACGCCCTTCTTGATCAGGATGTGCTGCTCAAAGGCCAAGCCAGAGGTGTAGGGGAACAACAGCGACTGCTGCAGCACGAGCGGCGCGCGGGCCAGCACGGGCGAGTCCGACATGTCGCCGGCGTTGGATTCGAGCTGCTGCGCGAGCTCTGGCGCGTCCTTCAGGGTTTTGTCGGGGTGACCGGCGTCGGCCAGCATGTAGTTGGCGAAACTGACCATGGCTTGACCTTCGAGAACGGCCTCGCGTGCGGAGTCGGTGTCGTCGTTGGCAATGTGTCGATTGTCCTGCTTAACGTTTTTGGCTTGGCCCTCAATCTCCTGGCTGCCCCACTTGTCGAGGCCAACCCTCTGGTCCTGCAGGGCGTGTGTAAGTTCATGCGCCATCACGGGCTTTTGCTCGTCGATGGGCACCCAGTCGAGCAGGTTCATCTGTTTGGTCTTGTCGTCGTAGAAGCCGGCAATCTGCTCGGTGAGCAGGCTCAGCAGAAAGGGACGCATTTTAAAACCCTGGTCGAGCAGGCCGAACTTTTTGAGCACCAGCTCGCTGCGTTCCATGCGCTTGGCGCCCTTGTCCTGGTCAAACTTCTTGCGCAGCTCGGTGGCCACGGCATCGCGGGAGATGAACTTGCACTTCACGGGCCTCTTGATGTCGAGGTGCGTGTCCTTGCTGACGAAGTGCAGGATCTGGTCTTCGGCGTTGAGCAGCGTTTTCTCCTGCTCGGGCGTGAGGACGGTGTCGGCCGTAACGGTCGAGCTACCGGACGTGAGAACAGGGGGCGTGACCTTGCCCGCTCCTGTGTTCGCCTGCGCTTGCGCGACGCTGAATCCCACCAATACCCATGCTGCCAGTACTGCCTGTGTTGCCGATACTCTCTGCCAGCTCAAACCGCCTCCAGTTATGCCATCACGTCACCCTTAGTGTACGCAGGGGATTTCCTGTGCGGAACTTCCAAATGCCCAGAAGCATCCGGCGTCGTGCCGGAGCATCCAAGACTTCCGGGATATCCTTAGGGTTGGACTCCTTAGATTTGGACTTCACGCGGAGCCCTGAAAGAGATAGATGCCAACTTCTGAATCGAATGCGCTTACTGTCCTGCTGGAGGGTGCGGGTTTCCGGCCTGTCACCGATCGCGCGTTTCTGCGCATTACCGGATCGGATGCCACGCGCTGGCTGAATGGGATGGTTAGCAACTCGATCCAGGCGCTCGAGCCGGGAGACGGCAACTACAACTTCCTGCTCAACGCGCAGGGACGTATCCAGGGAGACGCCACGGTCTATCGCGAGACGACGGCAGAGCCGGCTGAGTTCCTGTTGGCCACCAGCGCCGCGCAGGTGGAGACGATTCAGAAGCATCTTGACCACTTCATCATCATGGACGACGTAGAGCTTACGCCTGCGTATGAGGACGAAGCCGGGCTGCTGGTCCTGGGCAAGGACGCAGCTGGAGCGCTGGCGAAGGTTGGGCTGCCGGCGATTGACCCACTGCGCCTAATGCATGCGGACACTGAGCACGGCCCGGTGTTGCTGCATACGCCCGTCAGCGGAACTGTGCCGGTATTTGAACTGCGCGGCGCCAAGGCCACGATCGATGGTCTTCGCAAAGCGCTGGAGATTCCCGAGGTCTCTGCGGAGTCGCTCGAGTTCCTGCGGCTGCTGGACGCTCGCCCGCTCTTCGGACAGGACATTCGCAACACCGAGACGGCGCGGGATCTGCCGCAGGAAACCGCGCAGACCCATGCGCTGCACTTCGCGAAGGGCTGCTACCTGGGGCAAGAGATCGTCGAGCGTATACGCTCACGCGGGCAGGTGCATCGCCAGTTCACGGCATTTCGACTTACGGGGGAGCTGCCGGGAACGCTTCCTGCGCCGCTCAATGCCGGGGGAAAGCCGGCCGGCGAGTTGACCAGCGCGGCGCTGGTTCCGCTAGCGGAAGGACCTGTCCTTGTGGCGCTCGGGTACGTTCGCCAGGAGGCGATTGACGCCAAACTGGTGCTCGCGTATACGGGTGGCGTGGCGGTTACGACAACGTGATCCCCGCGCGGCGGGTTAGCATCAAAGAAGTTAGAGCGAGAGATTAGAGAGCTGGGAAGACCATGGCAGATATCAAAGAGTTCGTCGTCAACGATCGTCGCAAGTTCACCGCGGAGGGCGACGTTCGTCCCGATGCGCCCCCCTCGGAGCCGAAGCCACCAAGGCCTGAGACCATCATGCGTCCGGAAGACGGCGATTCCGCGCGCCTGGTGGAGCACAAGGGACCGCAGCCGGTGCCGTCGCCCGCAGCAGAACATCCTTCCAGCCTGAGCGCAGAGCATGAGGAAAATGAGGACGATCTGATGCCGCCCGCGCCCACGGCTGAACAGGCAGAGCAGGCCAAGCGTGCCTATGACGCCACGGTAGATCGCCTCGACACTGCGATTCGCGCCACCAATCCGGGCATGGAACGCCCTCCGGAGATTACCTTCGAGCGCGTGATCCAATCGCTCTACATGCAGGCCATGCTGCAATTGGGCGGAGCTGCAGCGCCGAACCAACAGCCGCAGATCGACATCCTGGGCGCCCGCCAGACCATCGACATGGTGGGTATTCTCGCAGCCAAGACTGAAGGAAATCGCACCGAGGCGGAGAGCAAACTGCTGGATGCCGCTCTGTTTGAGCTGCGGCTGGGGTTCCTGGACGTAACCCAGGCGTTGTCCCGGCAGGCAGCCGCACGTCCGGGCGCGGGAGTTCCTCCGCAGCCGGGCGGCCCGAGCATCGTGCGTTAGGGCCACAGTAATCGACGCATGAAAGCAACCCTCACCTTTCTCGGAAGTGGAACCTCGATGGCGGTTCCAACGCTGGGCTGCGATTGCGCGGTTTGCACTTCCGCGTATGAACCCGGATCGCCCAATCGGCGCACGCGGCCTTCCGTGCTGGTCAGCTACGGCGGGCACAACGTCGTCATCGATACCGGTCAGGACTTCCACGTGCAGGCGGTGCGCGAGAATCTTCGCTCAGTCGATGCCGTGCTCTACACGCATGGGCACGCCGATCACGTGCTCGGCATGGATGACTTGCGGCCGCTCAGCTTCGCGCATTCTAAGGGGCTTCCACTCTACGCGGACGATGAGACTGCCAGCGTCATTGAGCGCATCTTTGAGTACACCTTCCGCAAGACCGATCGCTATCCGACGAGTGCGCGTGTCGTGATGCATCGGCTTGCTGCCGAGGCTGGCGTCGAGATTCCGTTGTTCGGAGCCACGTTTGTGCGCGTGCCCGTGACCCACGGACGCGATACCATTGCCGGCTACCGCTTCGGCGACGCGGCCTATCTCACCGACATGAGCGACATTCCGGAGGAGAGTTACACGCTGCTGAAGGACCTCGACATCCTGGTGCTGGACGCGCTGCGTCATGAGCCGCACCCCAGTCATTCACACCTGGCGAAGTCGATTGAGCTAGTGGAGAGGATTGGACCGAAGCGCGCATTCTTCACGCACATCAGTCACGGCCTCGATCACGAGAACACGAATGCCTCGTTACCAAATCACATCCGCCTAGCCCACGATGGGCTTAAACTTACCTTCAATATCTCTAGCGAAACACCGGCCACAAATTTCTGATGCAGATCGCTCGCTCACTCGCTGAACTCGGCTCTCCTGACTCGTCAGTTGTCACCATCGGCAACTTCGATGGAGTGCACTGCGGGCATCGGATGGTGATCGCATCGGTGCTGGAGCGTGCCCGCGCATTAAATACGAGCGCGATTGCGGTGACCTTCGATCCACATCCAGCCCACGTGCTGCATACGGCTTCACGACTACCGTTGATTACGCCGCTCGAAGAAAAGCTGCGGCTGCTGGCAGAGACCGGGCTCGACCGTGTGCTGGTACTTCCCTTCACCGACGAGCTTCGGCACTGGACCGCGCGGTACTTTGCCGAGCGAGTGCTGCGCGATGCGCTGCATGCAGTCGAGGTCCACGAGGGCGAGACCTTTCGTTTCGGCTACCAGGCCGAGGCTGACATTGCAGGACTGTCGGAACTCGGGCGCGAGCTGGGCTTTGACGTCAAGGCGTATGTGCCCTGCATTGCGCGCGGCGCGGCCATCTCCTCCAGCCGTATCCGCGGGCTGATTGCGGCGGGCAATCTACATGAGGCGCGCGCGCTGCTGGGGCGCTCCTTCGCAGTACTTAGCACGCCGGCATCGGGGCGTGGTTATGGAACGCGCTATGCGGTGCCGACCATCAATCTCGCGCCGTATCCGGAGCTGCTGCCCGCTCACGGCGTCTACATCACGACGCTGCGTATCGGAGACGGGCGGGTCTTTCGCGGCGTCACCAATGTGGGCAATCGGCCGACGTTCGGTGCGGACTCCTTTGCAGTCGAGTCGCATCTGCTGGACTTCGAACCCGTGAATCTAACCGAGACGACGACGCTGGAGCTGACGTTTCTGCGGCGGCTGCGCGCCGAGCGCCGTTTCGAGTCCACCGAGGCGCTACGCGAGCAGATCCAACGTGATGTGCGGCGGGCGCTGCGTTTCTTCACGCTGTCGGATGCGCTCAGAGCCCGCGGCGCGCTCACCTCTTGATTGGGTAACGCTAGCGTGTGGGAGGAGTTGCGGCGGGTGCGGGAGTCTTCTTGACTGGAGCTGGCTTTGGCCGTGGCGTGGCCTGACCGGCGGGCGCAGGCGGCGGCATACGCACGATCGGTGCAGGAGGCGGTGAATCTGGCATATCCTGCGGCAGCCGCAGCTCGCCAGGTTCGAGAACTGCTGGTTCCGGCCCCTTCTTGGGTGTCTCCTCATTCGTATCTGAATCATCCGGAGCAGGCGGCGGCGAAGCTGCTTCCGTGTCGGAATCTGCAGGGACTTCGATCTTCTTCTTAGGCGCGTTCGGTTGGGAGAACGCCTCATTGGGCCTATCGGCCAGCGCGACCTTCATGAAGTCCACCCAGATGGGCAGGGCAGCCCGCGCGCCCGTCTCCTTTTCGCCCAGCGATTGCCGATTGTCGAAACCAATCCAAGTCCCGCAGGTAATGGAGGGCGAGAAGCCGACAAACCATGCGTCGGTGTAGTTGTTGGTCGTGCCCGTCTTGCCGCCCAGGGCATGTTTCATCTGCGCTGCGGCCGCCGCCGTTCCATGCTGCACGACAGCCTGCAGCAGCACCATCATCTCGCGCGCAATGTCCACGGAAATCGCCTCGCTGACCTGCGGACGCGGCTGCTGCATAGGTTGGCCATCGGCCTCCATCACTCGGCGGATATAGTGCGGCGCGATGTGAATGCCGTCGTTGGGAAAGACGCTGTAGGCGCCCACCTGCTCTGCCAGTGTGAGGTCCGCGGCGCCGATGGCGACCGGCAGGAACGCGGGGATGTCGCTGGTGACACCAAAGCGGTGCGCGACATCAATCACCTTCTTGATGCCAACCTTGTCGGCGAGCCGCAGCGCGGGAATATTGCGCGATTCGGCAAATGCGTCGACCAGGGTCATGGAGCCCAGATAGCCCGCTTCGTAATCGTGCGGCGAGTAGGGTCCGCCGGCGGTGAAGAACGTCGTCGGCGCATCCATCACGGTGTCATACGGCTTCATCCCCGCTTCCATCGCCGCGGTGTAGACGTACGGTTTGAAGGACGATCCAACCTGCCGCTCGGCCTGAGTGGCGCGGTTAAATTGCGAGGTCTCGAAGTCGCGGCCACCAACCATGGCAAGCACTTCGCCATCGGCGTTGTTGACCGCCATCAGCGCCGCCTGCGCCCCGCTGTCCTGTTCCAGGATGACGTGCGGCGCGGAGGTGTTGCCGCCGCTCACCACCTTGACGTACACGATGTCGCCAACCTGCGCGAGATCAGTCCCCTTGAGGATCTGCGTCCATACCCAGTCAGCAGGGACCAGCGTCGCATTCAGCTTGCCCAGCTTGACGGTGATGCGCGCGGGGGAGGTACTGATCACCAGGGCATGAATGTACGCATTGTCGGTCAGCGTCTGCGACCAGTCAGGATGCTTGTAATCGTCGATCTGCACCCCCTCGCGAATCACATTCTCGAGGTGTCCCTTCCAGCCGTGCCGGCGCTCATAGGTAGCCGCGCCGTCGAGAACAGCCTGGGTTGCCGCGCGCTCCAAGTTGAGGTCGAGCGTGGTGTAGACGCGCAGGCCGGCACTATGGACCTCGTCGGCCCCATACTCGCTCTCCAGCTGCCGCCGCACCTCTTCGACAAAATACGGCGCCTCGTTGTTTGGCGGCGACTCCAGGTGCAGCCCCAGCGGTGCTGCCTTGGCGGCGTCTGCCTCCTGCTGCGTGATCCTGTGGTCGTTCAGCATCTCCTGGAGGACCAGGTTGCGGCGCTTCAGCGCACGCTCCGGATAGCGCACTGGCGAGTAAGACTGAGGGCCCTTGGGCAACGCTGCCAGCAGGGCGGCCTCCGGCAACGTCAGGTCGCGGACATGCTTGCTGAAGTAATATTCTGAGCCCGCCTCAAACCCGTAGGTTCCACTGCCGAGATAGATCTGGTTGGCATAGAGCGCGAAGATCTGCGGCTTGGTGAAGCGACGCTCGATCTCCAGCGCCAAGAAGATCTCCTGCAGCTTGCGGCCGTACGTCTTCTGCGTCGACAGAAAGAGATTGCGAGCCAGTTGCATGGTCAGTGTGGACGCGCCTTGCACCTTGCCGTGGGTATGGACATCCTCGTAGGCAGCTTCCACCACGCGCAAGAGGTTAATGCCGCCATTGTGTTCAAAGTCCTTGTCCTCGATGGAAAAAATCGCGGCGCGCAGCACGGGCGGAAATTCGGAGTACGGAACCACGATGCGACGCTCGTCGGCGAAGGAGCCAAAGATCTGACCGTGGATGTCGTAGAGGTTGGTGGTGGTGCTGGGGCGATAGCGCTCCAAGTCGGTCATCTGCGGCAGATTGATGGAGTAGACCAGGATCAGACCCAGCATCACTCCAAAGACTGCAGAGGCGCCCAGCAGGGCAAGCGCGGCGGCGCGGGCGGCGAGCTTGCGGTTGCGGACATCCGCCTCGCCGAACGGAAAGCGCCGAATGGCTCGCCACAACAGCGTGCGGCGCTTGGTGGGGACCCTGTCGGTTGTTTGTAGTGGTGTGGGCACGGCAAAACCAACCTTACCATGCGGTCGCCTGGAGTTAGGCCCTCGTGCATCAGACCCTGGGACCAGCCTGTCGGGATCAGGCTGCCTTGGTCTTCAGCATGTCCAGCGCCTTGTTGAGTTGATCGTCGGTCGGAGGTGGTGTCTTCTTGCCAGGCGTATTGCCCGGCGGTGTCGGAGAGTCGGGCGTGGTTGGAGTGACCGGGGTAGCAGCAGTATCGTCTCCGGAATCGTCGTCCTCAAACAGTTCCTTGCTGGAGGCGACAACCGTTCCTGGCGTCACCGCATCGTCCTCAAACTGCTTGCCTGAGGGTGACGCATACTTGGCGATCGACAGGATGATCGCTCCGCCATCCGGCAGGTCGAAGGTTTTCTGCATCGAGCCCTCTCCGAAGGTCTTTTCTCCGACCAGCTGGCCTCGGCCGCTATCCTGCAACGCACCAGCGACCAGCTCCGCGGGTCCTGAGGTTCCGTGGTTCACCAAGACGACCAGTGGCGCGGTCGCGTTGATCGCCTTCGCGGGATCAGCCGAGAAGATCTGCTTGGGGAACTTCTGTCCCTCAAGCGAGGCAATCGTTCCTGTGTTCACGAAGAAGTTGGTGAGGCGCACGGCTTCGGTCATATCGCCCGCGGAGACGTCGCGCAAGTCCAGCAGAATCTTTTTATTGCCGTCCTTATTCATGTCCTTCAACCAGGTTTCGATCTGCTGAATATGCTCCCGATCGATGATGACGGGCTTCAGATACAGGATTGATGTTCCCTCGTACAGCGACTCTTTCACGCTTGGTTCTACAACGAGGACGCGGTTGAGAGTCATCTTCTGCGGCTTGGCGCTATGGGGTCCGATGACGGCCATTTGCAACTGACTGCCGGGCGCGCCCTCGAGAAGAAGCTGAATCATGGCCAGCGATAGATTGCGGGTGTCCTCCATGCCAATGGCCTCAATGATGTCGCCATCGACAAGTCCAGCCTTATCAGCGGGCGAGCCGGGAACGACCGAAACCACAGTCGCATAGCCGTAGCGTTTGGAGACAACAATGCCCACCTGAGCCTTGCCGCCATGATTCTCTTTGTAGACTTTGTAGTCCGCCGGCGTCAGGTAGCTGGAGTCGGCATCGAGCGACTCAAGCAGGCCACGCAGCGCACCGTTGGTAACCTTCGGGATGTTCGGGACTTCCACGTAGTCCGACTGAATGTGCTGCAGCACCTCGCCGTATACGTTGATCTGGTTGTAGGCGTCCTGGGGCCCGGGATCGCCGGACGCGGACACGCTGTGCGTATTGACGCCAACAAAGATGCAGAGAATGAGGGCTACCGAAACGGCGAGCAGGCTGATCTTGAGGCTCTTGGGCATAGTGCGGTGACGGACTCCGGAATCGGGTTTGGACAACGGCAGCAAGCATGCTGGGTCGTGCTGTAGCTTAGACGCAGCTCGCTAGCCAAATGATACTCTCTACTGCAGAAGTTGCGATTCTATCCGCGGCGTGGTGCCGCAGGCGTTTGGTGGCGGTGAGAGGAATCGAACCTCTGACCTACGGGTTATGAGTCCGTCGCTCTAACCATCTGAGCTACACCGCCGGGTGGGAGACTGCATCCAGCGGCCACACACACTCGGCCGCGACGACAGCCGCTCCTCCATCATAAGTTTCGCGACTTCGCAGGTCAAACGTGCTCAACCGCTTCCCAACCCGAACCCTTCCTATGGCCCACCTCCGCAGCCGGCTTTACCTGCTCTTGGGTGCCGCGTTTATGACCTGCGCCAGCTCTTTCGCACGGGCGTCCATGGTCTCCGGGGTACCGGATTGCAGTGCAACCGGAGGCGACTGGTCCTGTTACCTTCCGGGGATCTTCCGATTTCTTCTGGTGATCGCGATCATCCTCGGGGTGATCCTGGCGGCTGTCATTTTTCTGGCCGTGAAGAGCTATCTTAAAAATAAAGACGACGAGAAAGTTGGCTCATGAGTAGCACGCATCCCCGGATTATTGGCGTTATTCCCGCACGCCTCGCCTCCACGCGCCTTCCCCGCAAAGTTCTCCGCGACATTGCCGGCGAGCCGATGCTGGCATGGGTCTATCGCGCGGCCCAGGCCTGCCCGCAGCTCGACGAGGTCATCGTCGCCACGGACAACTCTGAAGTCCAGCAATTGTGCGATCAGCGCGGATGGCGCTCGCTCCTTACCTCGCCAGACCTACCCAGCGGAACCGACCGTCTCTGCGCCGTCTCCCGCGTCGTTGACGCCGATATCTACGTGAATATTCAGGGCGATGAACCGCTGCTGCTCCCGGATCACATCACCGCGATCCTCGCGCTCTTCACCTCGGCGGGGGTGGACGTGACCACGCCCAAGGTTCGTTGCACGCCGGAAGACGTCACCAATCCGAATGCGGTCAAAGTCGTGACGGCGCTTGATGGGCGCGCGCTGTATTTTTCGCGCTCAACGATTCCCTTTGACCGCGACGGCCACGGTAACGCAACCTACTGGAAGCACCTCGGTCTCTACGCGTACCGTCGCGCGGCGCTGCAGCGATTTGCCGCGCTCGCCCCCACAGCATTGGAGCTTTCGGAGCGACTCGAGCAGTTGCGGCTACTGGAGAACGGCATCTCGATTTACGTTGCCGAGACCGCGCACGATACCATCGGCGTTGATACCGAAGACGATCGGCAGCGCGTTGAAGCCATCCTGCTGAAGCGCGGCGCGAAGACTAGTTAGAGGATCTTGAGGCTGAGCGTCAGACCGCTCGGGCCGGTACGCGCGCTGACGTCTTCAAGGGAGCGAACGACCCAGCTCGCTCCCGCCGCACGCAGTTCATCTTCCTTGTGCGTTCCTAGCACACCCAGCACACGGCACCCGGCAGCGATGCCCGCGCCAACGCCGCTCGGTGCATCTTCGACCACCAGGCACTCTGCCGCCGGCGACTGGATCAGCTCCGCTCCACGACGATAGGGTTCAGGGTCGGGTTTGCCGCGCTCCACCATCTCGGCGCTGATCATCCGCTCCGGCGCCGGCAGTCCCGCCACCCTCAATCGTTCCCGTGCCAGCCTGCCAGTCGCCGAAGTTACGATCGCCCAGCGTTCCGGTGGAAGGCTCTCCAGCAACGAACGCGCGCCAGGCAGAACCTTGAGATCAGCGACATCGACCATCTCGATGTCTTCGATAAACTTAAGACCTTCGGCCACGTCCAAATCCGGCTTGAGCATGGCAACAATATCCATGGCGCGGATGCCGTGGGGAACCTGGAAGGTCTCCGCGTTGGGCACACCATAATGCTCGGCCCACTTCCGCCAGCTACGATTCACGCTGCCAATCGAGCTGATCAGCACGCCGTCCATATCGAAGAGAATTCCGGCAACGTCGAGCGTCACCAACCCACTCACTTCGAATCTCCCTGCAGCACAAACTCTCTCGCGGCTTCGAGCACCTGTTGCACGCTCTCGGTGCTGCAGCTCTCGCAATACACACGCAGCAGCGGCTCGGTACCGCTGGCGCGCAGCAGCAGCCATGTCTCGGCGGCGTTTGGTTTGCCCGCGCAGGCGTGATTCTCAAGGAAGAATTTAATCCCGTCGAGTGTCTCCACGCGCAGAACCTTGAGCCCCGCCATCTCGTTCACGCCGGCCTTCGCACGACGGATAGCCGACTGCTTCAGCTCCTCGCTAATATGCATGTCAATGCGGCCATACTGGTGCTCGCCATACTCTTCCTGCAGCGCGGCAACCAGCTCGCCAAGCGTCTTGTGCTCGTCCGCCATCACGTTCGCGATCAACAGGCTGTTGAGCAAACCATCGCGCTCCGGCAGGTGCCGGCTGATGCCAACGCCGCCCGACTCTTCCCCACCGATCAAGATCTCGCGCTCCAGCATCAGGTCAACAACATACTTGAAGCCAATGCCGTGTTCGATTAGCTTGCGCCCGTGCTTGGCCACAATGCGATCGAGCATCTTGGTGGTATTGAACGCGCGCGTCACATCGCCCGGCCAATGCTTCCGCTTCAACAACCACTGCAGGATCACCGCAAAGATCTTGTGCGCATCCACAACATTGCCATGCTCATCGACTGCCCCGATGCGGTCGGCGTCGCCATCCGTGATGAGGCCCGCGTCGCAGTGTTCGGCCACGACCGCCTTCTGCGTCGCTGCAATATGCGGAAGAATTGGTTCCGGATTAATCCCGGGAAACGCAGGATTGGTCTCGCTGCGAAACTCCACATAGGGAATCCCCGCGCGCTCGAAGATGCCCGCGATGTATCCCTTGCCTGCGCCGTACATGGTGTCGATCAGGAAGCGATAGCCCGAGGTCTTAATCGCCTTGAGATCAACAAACGCCTCGAGCGCGGCGATGTACGGCGGAGAAAAGTCGACCTCCTCGATCGGCGCAGGCGTTGCTGCCAACGGCAATGGCTTCTCCAGGTAGCTCTCGATCGACGCAATGATCGCAGGACTGCCCGAGCCGCCATAGCTCGCCTTATATTTCACGCCATTCCACTCGGCCGGATTATGGCTGGAGGTAATCATGACGCCACCCGCCGCCTTGCGCCCCCGCACCGCAAACGACAGCTCCGGCGTCGGGGTCACCTTGCTGGCCAGCGCCACGGGAATCCCCGCACCTGCAAGCACCTCCGCGACAATGCGCGCGAACGATCGCGATCCAAACCGCGTGTCGTAGCCAATACACACGCCAGCCTTTGTGTCCTCATGCTCAATGACGTAATGCGCAATCGCCTGCGCCGCTACACGCACGTTGGCGTAGGTGAAGTCGTCGGCGATGATGCCGCGCCAGCCGTCGGTCCCGAACTTAACTACGGTGCTCAAATTAAATCCGTTCTGCCCAGGTTCTTGAGTTCCTTAACCACTTTGCCGACATCCTGAGAACCCTGACGCGTGGTGACGAGCAAGGCGTCCTCTGTCTCGACCACAACAATATCCTTTACTCCCACCAGCGCGACCATCTTGTTGGGCGCGAAGACATAGCAGCCAGTTGACTCGATCTGCACGGAATTCTCGGCTTCGATCACATTCTGATTCTTGCAATCACGCGTCTCTGCCTGGTGCTCGTGCAGTGCCGCCCACGAGCCAAGGTCATTCCACGCAAAGTCCGCCGGCAGGCAGTACAGCTCCGAAGCTGTCTCGCCCTTGGCCGATCGCGGCTCGAGGATCGCGTAGTCAATCGATATGGACTCGCATTGCGGATAGAACTTCGCGAACACCTTCTCGAACTCCGGCGTCTTCCACGCCGCAACAATCTTCTCCAGCGGATGCACCATCTCCGGCGAGTGTTCGCGAATCGCCTCGCACAGCGTCTTCGCGCTCCATAAAAACATGCCGCTGTTCCACGCGTAATTTCCCGAACGCAGAAAGGCTCTCGCGCGAGCGCGATCCGGCTTCTCCGTGAATCGCCGCACCCGTCGCACCGGGATCGCTTCCCCGCCCACGGTCGTCGGTGTAACCGCCGCACCCAGCTCGATATAGCCGTAGCCAGTCTCGTCGCGCGTTGGCGGAACACCCAGCACTACAATCTTCGCGCCTGAAGCTGCCAGCTTGATGCCCGCTCGCAGAATCATGTGGAAGCGCGCGACGTTGCCAATCGTGTGGTCGGAAGGAAAGATGCCGATGACCGTCTCCGGATCCTCGCGCTCCATCAGAAACGCCGCCAGCGCGCAGGCCGGCGCGGTGTTGCGCGACTCCGGCTCACTCAGAAGCCGCTCCCGCGGAATCTCCGGCAGTTGATCCGAAATGGTCTCACGCAGCAGTTCGTTCGTAATCACCCAGACGCCGTAGTTCTGCATCACGTCGTCCAGGCGGGCGACCGTCTGCTGAATCATGGTGCGCTCGCCATCCAGTTGCAATATCTGCTTGGCCCGAGCTCTCCGGCTGCGCGGCCAGAAGCGCGTCCCACTACCGCCTGCGAGTACCACCGCTGCAAACGGATGGCTGGTCTTTGTCGTTCCTGAGGACATACATCTCCATCTCTAACGGCAGAGGCCGTCCCTCGTGTGGGACGGCCTCTGCGTCTTGCCTTAGCCCAACCTTGAAAGGTAGTCGCGCATCCGCTGCACGCCTTTGTCGATCACGTCGCCTGACACCGCGTACGACAGCCGGATGTGGTTCTCGGTGCCAAACGCCTCGCCCGGCACCACCACTACATGCGCCTCGCTCAGCAGCTTGGCCGCAAGATCGGACGCGGACTTAATCCCGCCCTTGCCGATGAATGCGCTGATGTTGGGATACACGTAGAACGCGCCCTGCGGCACCGTGCAGGTCAGGCCGGGAATCGACTTGAAGCCCTCCAGTACACGGTCGCGCAGCTTGATATAGTCCGCGCGCATCTCCGACACGCACTCCTGCGAGCCCGTCAGCGCAGCAATTGACGCACGCTGCACCATGCTCGCCGTGTTCGATGTGCTCTGCGACTGCAGCTTGCTCATCGCCGAAATAACCTGCTTTGGTCCCAGCGCAAAGCCCGCGCGCCATCCGGTCATGGCATAAGTTTTGGAAAGCGACCCAAGCACAATCACGTGCTCCTTGCATTCTGTGCACGACGCACCAGAAACAATCTCGCCGGTAAACGTCAGGTACACGTAGCATTCGTCGAGCAGCACATAGATGCCCTTGCTATGCGCCAGCCGCACAATCGCATACAGGTCTTCGGAGCCCAGCACCGCGCCCGACGGGTTCGACGGCGTGTTCAGGATGATCGCCTTGGTCTTGTCCGTGATCGCGGCTTCGACGCTCTCTACGGTGATGCGAAAGTTCTGCGACTCGTCGGTCTCGAGGAACACCGGCGTGCCGCCCGCGAATTCGATGATGTCTTTATACGAAACCCAGTACGGCACCGGCACGATGACCTCATCGCCGTGCTCGACTAATACCTCGACGGCGTTGAAGATCGCCAGCTTGCCGCCGGCTGTAAACACGCACTCATCCGGGGCGTAGTTGGTTCCGAAATCTGCCGCGTGGCGATCGACGATCGCCTTGCGCACTTCGGGCGTGCCGGCCACTGCCGTGTAGCGTGTCACGTTTTGCTGGATCGCCTGGATCGCCGCATCCTTAATATGCTGCGGCGTGGAGAAGTGGGGCTCGCCCGCGCCAAAGTCCGCCAGATCAATGCTCTGCGCCTTCAGTTTGAGCGCTTCGGCGGTAATGGCCATCGTGGCCGAAACTTCGATCCGATTGATCCTGTCCGTCAAGACCTTTGTAGCTGTCGCTGTACTCATAACTACTAGTCTTTCAGATTTTGCGGTGGAGTGAAAGGGTTGCTCCCGGCTATCGGCCAGCCGTGCGTTTCCGCACCACCCAGGTCGTCATGCAGCGGAAATCCTGCACGATGGTGGTCTTGAGCGGGTCGACCAGCAGGCCGTTCATCTGTTCGGTCATCTGGAGTAATGCGGCCTCATCCACCAAAAACCACTCCGAGCCGTCGCCGATGCGATAGATGTTCTTCCGCACCCGCTCAAACTCCATCCCAATGCGCGAACCGAGGCGGCAGAACAGAAGGCCGCCTGGGCGCAACACTCGCCAAAGCTCTGACACCATCGCGAGGAAGTGCTGCTCATCGCGGGCAAAGTGCAGCACCGAGCTGCAGATCACCACGTCCGCGAACGCGTCGGGAAAGTCCATCGCCTCGATGGCGCCCACGCGGAAGTTTTCGGGCGGCAGCTGCGGAGCCACCTCCCTGGCTAAGGCGCGCACATGAGCGACGCCCTCATGGTTTGCATCCAGCGCAAAGACCTCGCATCCCTCACGCAGCAGGTAGAGCAGGTTTCGACCATAACCGCAGCCGGCGTCGAGCACGCGCATATCGGGCGCAATATTCCCGCGCAGAATTTGGTCGAAAACATAGATATCGATCTGGCCAAATTGTTCCTGAAGACTCATCGGCGCAGCCGGGCGCTGCGGTTCGGTCACGAGATCTTGCCCAGCGACTTACGCTTCAGTCGCTCAATCACATTCGGAGGCACCATGCTCGTCACATCGCCGCCCAGCACAAACACGCCCTTCACCAGCCGCGAGCTGACATACGTATAGCGCTCCCCGGGAATCATGAACAGCGTCTCAATCTCCGGATCAAGCTTGCGGTTCATCATCGCCATCTGAAGTTCGTACTCGTAATCGGACACGGCACGAATTCCGCGCAACACGGCGTTGGCCTTCTGACTTTTCGCAAAATTCACCAGCAACCCGTCAAAGGTGGTCACCGACACGTTCGCCATCTCCGACGTCGCTTCGCGCAGCATCTGCTCGCGCTCCAGAAACGTGAACAGCGGCTTGCCCTTGCCCGAGTTCCCCTGCTCCGAGTTGCGATGCACCGCAACTACTAGCTCATCCACAATCTTCGAGGCACGCGCAATCAGGTCCAAATGCCCGTTCGTCAGTGGATCGAACGTTCCCGGGTAGATGACCTTGGTCTTCTTGGCTCTTTGCATAGCTCCGCCAGAATACGCTGTTCAGGCTTCGGACTCGGTGAAAACTTACCTTTCCCGCCGCAAGTAGTATCCCTGGATGTACTCGCGTACCCCATCTTCGAGGCTCGTAAACGGCTTCGTGTATTCGGCCGCCCGCAGCTTCGCGTCGTTGGCCTGGGTAAAGTACTGGTACTTCCCCTGCAGCTCTTGCGGCATCTCGATGAACTCGATCTTCGGCGGCAGGCCCATGGCTTCAAAGACAGCGGTTGCCAGGTCGACCCAGGTGCGGGCCTTGCCTGTTCCGCAGTTGAACAAGCCTCCGGGAGCGTCTGCCGGCTGCAGGGCAAAGTGCAGCGTCACATCCACCGCATCCTTCACATAAATGAAGTCGCGCATCTGCTCACCGTCCTTATACTGCGGCCGATAGCTTTTGAAGAGCTTCACCGCGCCCGTCGCGCGAATCTGTTCGTAGCTCTTCGACACCACCGAGCGCATGTCGCCCTTATGATCCTCGTACGGCCCAAACACGTTGAAGTACTTCAGTCCCACAATGTTCGAGCCACTGGTCTCGTGCGAACGATGCGGCCCCGTATCGAACAGTTGATGCTTCAGTGCCCACAGGTCGAACATGTGCTTCGAATAGCCGTACATGTTGAGCGGCTTGAGCGTAGGCGTCACGGTGTCTGCGTCGTCGTAGCCCTCTGCGCCATCGCCATAGGTGGCCGCGCTCGATGCATACACGAATCGAATCTCATTGGACAGCGCCCAATTGCACAGAACGCGGGTGTATTGATAGTTGTTGCGCACCAGGAAGCCGGCATCCTTCTCCGTCGTCGCACTGCACGCACCAAGATGGATGACCGACCGCGCATTCACGAACGCACCGTCTTCAATCAGGCCGAGGAATTCCTCGGGCGTGACGATGTCCTCGTACCGCAGGCCGACGAGATCTTTCCACTTCTCATCCTTGCCCAGGTCATCGACCAGGATGATCTCGTGTTCGCCGCGCGCGTTCAGCTCGGCAACCGTATTGCGCCCAATGAATCCCGCAGCGCCTGTAACAATAATTGGCCTGGCCATCGACAGAATCTCTCCCCTGCACCTTCAGATGCTCTCTTCGATATTACCTGCGGGTCATAGCCACTACCCGTCCGTCACCGCCAGTCCTACCGCGCCTGGCGTATCGTGCGGCATAGAGAGACGGTACGATACCAACATCGGCACAAAGGAGCATTTCTTGAAGACGCACGTAAAACTCGCAATAATTTGTAGTCTGGCCGCCTCGGTCAGCCTGCCCGCCCTGGCTCAAAACAGCGGCGCGGATATCTTCAAGGCCAAGTGCCAGATGTGTCACGGCCCCGATGGCACGGCCAACACACCCGCCGGCCACGCGATCAAGGCCGCGTCCTTCAAGACCCCCTCCATTGTCCAGACTCCCGATGCGGAGCTGATCGCCATCGTCAAGAATGGCAAGGGAAAGATGCCGGCCTTCGCCGGCAAGCTCACCGACGACCAGATCAAGGCAGCGGTGGCCTACATTCGAATCCTGCAGAAGTCCTAGGCTCAAACCAGCGGCGATGCGGCGCCTCATCACGTCATGACAGAATCCCCAAACGTCTCCGGTCCGGACATCCCCGGCCACGCGCCGTTGCCCATCCGTGCGCGCGCTCTCTTCGCGTCCTCGCTACGGGAATGCAGCATCGAGCGAGCCGTGCAGCGCTCGATCGGTATCGTAACCTCAGGTGACAGCGTCCGCGCGTTGCTACTCGGCCACGAAGGCCAGGGCGCGATCGTCCGCGTCGATCTCACGCGCTGCCGGCACCTGCGCATCGTCGCTGTCGGCAAGGCCGCGGGCGCCATGCTCGAGGCCGTCATTTCGCGCCTTGCGTTGCCGCCCGAGATCGACCTCCAGGGCATTGTCATCGCCCCATCATTAACCTCTTCCCTGCCCGAGGGCTTTCAGTTCTTCGCCGGTGGTCATCCGCTGCCGAACGATGCCTCGTTCGCCGGTGCGCGTGCAGTACTCAATCTGCTCGCCGCAATCCCGCCGTCCGCTACCTCGCCGTCAGGTTCCCCCGAAACCGTCTGCGTCTTCCTGCTGAGCGGGGGCGCCTCTGCCATGATGGAGTTGCCGCTCGACCCCGACCTTTCGCTGGACGACACCATCGCCTTCCATCGCGCGCTCATCCACAGCGCCGCCTCCATCGCCGAGATCAACTGCGTGCGCAAACACTTCTCCGCCGTCAAAGGTGGACGTCTCGCCGTCGCCGCCCGCGCAGCCACCTGCGTCTCCCTCTTCGTATCCGACGTTCCGACAGGCCACCTTGACGCCCTGGGCTCCGGCCCCACCGTGCCCGACACCACGACGCTGGATGACTGCCGCGCGATTCTTGCCCGCCATGACCTGCTCTCGCGCTTCCCTGCTTCCGTGCAACAATTCTTCCTCGATCCAGCCGCACCCGAAACGCCTAAGCCCGGCGACTTCACTCCACAAGCCATCACACTGCTCGGTGCCGATAGTCTGGCCGATGCAGCTCGCCGGCACGCCGAGCAGCTTGGCTTCCACGCCGTCGTCGATAACACCTGCGACGACTGGGACTGCCTCGCCGCCGCCGACTATCTCCTTGCTCGCCTCCGCACCCTGCGCCAGGATTACCCGCGGGTGTGCCTCATCTCGGTTGGCGAGGTTACGGTTGCGATTCCCAACCATCGCCTTATGGCCTCGAGCGTCGGTGGACGCAACCAGCACTTCGCACTCTACGCCGCTACACGGCTCCAGGCCTCCGACGGTTCGATCGCGGTGCTTTCGGCTGGCACCGACGGCATCGACGGCAACAGTCCTTTCGCCGGAGCGGTGATCGATGGGCGCACCCTGGGAGACCAGCGCCTGCGTTCCGAAGCCCGGATGGCCCTCATCGAGTTCCGCGCGACTCCCCTCCTCCAACTTGTAGGCGCGACGATGAGCACGGGCCCCACCGGCAACAATCTTCGCGACCTGCGCCTGCTGCTTGCCGAATAGAACTCAAAACTACAAGTGCCCGTACTTCTCCAGCGCCTCGAGCAGGGGCATCCCTGCAACGATATCCGCGCGCGATCCCGACTCGATCCGCGACCACTCGATGACCTTCGCCGTTACCTCCTCAAGCATCTGCTGCGGTATGACAATCTCCCCGTCGGAATCCCCCACCACTATGTCACCCGGCGCAACGCACAACCACTCTTCCAGCGCCCCCCGCACCCACACCTTTACCTGCGAACCCGTCACGCGCCAGCGCCCCACTCCCTGAACCGGCGTCCGGTAGCGTGCCACCACCGGCATGCCAAACTCCGCCAGGAACGCCGTATCGCGCACCCCGCCGTCGACCACGGCAGCGACGCATCCGCGCGCCCGCATCGCGCTCGCCAGCAAATCGCCAAAGCAGCAGCAGCTCTTGGCACACCTGCTCGCCCACACCGCCACCACGCCCGACGGCATATTGTCGATCGCCGCCAGCTTCGCGCGGTCTCCGCCCGTAAACCTCACCGACTCGCCCGTGACCGTGTACGCCGGCCCCGCATACACGGTGGCCGGCCCTATCGGCCGCAGGCAGTTGTCCAGCACCGGCGGCGTCTTCTGCAGGCTGTCAAATACATCGGCAATCACCGCGGTTCCGGCGGCCTTCAACGCTTCCAGGTTGCTCTCCATTTTGCTGTTTTGCATATCGTCTCCATCCCCGCGACTAAGAATCTGCAATTCCTCGACGACAGGTCTCCGGCTTGATAGTAATCGCATTTGCAGGATGCGTCGGTGCCAACGCCAAGCGGAAGATACTTCTCCGAAACCCTGCAAGAAATTGCAAACTCTGACAGATATCCACAGCCAAGCGACAAGAATACAGAGATTTGGGCCTTTAGGTTTGGCATACCGCTTGCACTACCTCCCGGCATAGCAAAGATTTGGCAAGTTGCGTTCGGGCCCAAAACTCACCACCAGAGCAGCTCGTGGTTCGGCAAAACGTGACCTATATAGCAGCCGCGCAGGGCTTCTGTTGCAAATCTTTTGAGCTTTAGATTTTCCGTCGCTGGAGCATTCCCCTGGAACGACAGCAACTCCAGGCGCGACTCACAGGACGGGTAACCTTTGTTGCAACCGTGATTTTCTCCCATGCCGTTGCCTGGACCGCGCCAGCTGACAGGCAACAGTCGAAACCGCAAGACCTCAAGTTCTATGAAACTCCGGCCCCGTAAACGCTGTAGCAAGACTTGCAGTGAACAACCGATTCCAAGGAACCTCCCAAGGAGAATTCAGAGATGAAATTTTTACGTTGTCTATTTGTGCTGACATTCGTCTGCGCCCTGAGCGGCATGGCAAGGGCAGACGACTTCAAGCTCGGTGTACAAGACGCCCCACCCACCCATATTGATTACACCGGCAGTCCCCTGACCGTTGGGTTCAGCTCCTGCGGTAATCACAATCCTCTGGACGGCTGCGTGACCATTGAGAACGACACAGGCCACACACTCACGAGCCTGCTGATCGATATCGTGTCGAATAGGTATACGATCGCCGATGGCGGCGGAGGTTGCCTGTCAGAACCCGGCTGCGTTTATACGCCCCTCGACATCAACGGCGTCACTGTATACCAGTTTCTTTTCACGGACCTGGACATTCCGACGTCTAGCCAATGGTGTGACACTGACACGTTTACGATCGAGGAGACAGGCATCAATCCCAGGGACTTCCCTGACGCCACGGTATCGGCACCCACGCCTGAGCCTGCCAGCCTCATGCTGCTTGCTACAGGATTTCTCCTTTGCGCAGGCTTCATCTACCGCCGCCGTATGGGTGCAGATACTCTGGGCATGTAAACCGTTCCAGCCGTATATCCGCATGGTTCGCCGTGCGAGAATGAAGGGACCTTACCCAGCGTAAGGTTCCTTTTTCTTTTGCTGTGGCAATCTCCTGCCGGGCGCTACAATTCCTCACCGGGAGATCGCGGATGCTTCAAACGACGAGCGCCGGTGCGGGCGGGCCCCTATTCTGAAAGTCTGAATTTTTGCTGAGGGAGTTGCTATGCGCCGTGTGGGTTGGGCCTTGTTGATCTTGTTGGGGTCCGTGTCAGCGGGCGCACAGGCGAACCTGGGTGGGCGCAATCCTGCCAGCGTCAAAGTGACGCCGGCGGCTTCCACCCCCACCGTCACGCTGGGACTGTCCTCCGCCGAACTCGTCGGCCCCTGGAAGTTTCGCACCGGCGACAACATGGCCTGGGCGCAGACCGACTTCGACGACTCCAACTGGGGCTCCATGGATCTCACGCCCCCGCCAGGATCAGCCGACGCGACCCTGGCCATCAGCGGTGATCTGCCCGGCTGGACTGCCACAGGCTATCCCCACTACGCCGGCTATGCCTGGTACCGCCTGCGGGTCAACGTGGAGGGCGCCACCCGCCGCCTCGCGATCAAGATGCCCGATCAGGCCGACGACGCCTACCAGGTCTTCGTCAACGGCCAGGAGATCGGTTCCTTCGGAGACTTCACCGACCATCACGTAACCGCCTACACCACGCTTCCAGAGGAGTTCCACCTACCCAAAGACCTTCACGATGGGACCATCACCATTGCTATCCGCATGTGGATGGATAGCGCTACGCTCTTCAATAGCCCGGACGCGGGTGGCCTTCACGGTCCACCCGTGTTGGGATATGCAACGATCATCGGAGCGCTGACGCAACTGGCCTACGACGAGAACGCCCATGAGCTCGTCACCGGCTTCGTCGAATCGATGATCCTCTTCATGGCCCTGCTCCTCACTCTCTCCCTCTTCTGGCTGGATCGCGAAGAGAAGGCATACTTCTGGCTGGCGTTGGTATGTCTGGTCACGCTGCTGTCCAATACCGTCGAGCAACTTGGGAGCTTTACCGCGTGGATTGGGCAAACTCCTGCAGTCATTCTGATTGATGTCATCCTGTCGCCCTTGCGCATCGGGCTCTGGGTCATCTTCTGGGGTTACTGGTTTCGCCTGTGGAAGAAGGACCGCCTGCATTGGCTGGTCTGGTCGGTGGTGGGGATCCTGGTGATCGGTACGGCGATGCTTCGCCCGCCGCTCTACGGCCTGCATGTACCCACGCACTATGCGGCCGTAATCAATCCCATTCTGTTGATCGCGAAGCTTTACCTTGGACTGTTGCTGTTTCTCGTAACCATCCGCGGCCTGGCTCGGCAGAAGACCGAGGGCTGGATGGCGGGCACTGCCGTCGTCCTTGTATTTGTGGCGAATTATCAGCATGAGATGCGCCTGATCCACATCCTCAGGCCCCTCACGCGATTCAAGTTCCTAGGTTTCGAGATATCTCTGGGGACGGTCGCCACGGTGGTCTCGCTGCTCATGATCACTGTCCTGCTACTCATCCGCTACTTCAATACCCAGAAATTGAAGGAGCAGTGGAAGCTCGAGATTCAGCAGGCTCAGCAGGTTCAACAGATCCTTATCCCCAACAAGCTGCCGCTCATTCCCGGTCTGACGATTGACAGTGCGTATCGTCCCGCTCGCGAAGTCGGCGGCGACTTCTTCCAGGTACTTCCCGGCGACGTGCCCGGATCTGTGCTAATCATTGTCGGCGACGTTACTGGCAAAGGAATGCAGGCGGGCATGCTGGTGGCCGTCATCCTCGGCGCCCTGCGCGGTGCGGCTCTCCACAGCCAGGACCCTGTGCAGATGATGCACGAGGTCAACGTGCAGCTATGCGAGCGCCAGCATGCCAGCGCTACCTGCCAGATTCTCTACATCGATCCCGCGGGCCACGCCACGCTCGCCAACGCCGGCCAGCTCCCGCCCTATTTGAATGGAACAGAGATGGAAATGGAGGGCGCTCTACCGCTCGGTACGATTCCAGACGCAGAGCACTCGGTCACAACCTTCACCCTGCACCCGGGCGACTCGCTCATCCTCATGTCCGACGGGATTGTCGAAGCGCAGGACGCTCACGGCAACCTGCTCGGCTTTGACCGAATCACCGAACTCCTGCAAGATACAACCACCGCCGAAGACATCGCCACGGCAGCTCAGGAGTTCGGGCAGGAAGATGACATTCTGGTGCTTCAGGTGCGGCGCAACGCAGCGTAGTTTCCATCCGCCGCCTTGTGCCGCATCCCCTTCAATAGTTCTTTACTTGAACGACGAAACCGCCGAAGCCTCGTCATCCTTGACGTCAAACACGGTGACCAGCTTGGTAATGACAAGCAGATCGCGCACCTTGCTGGTCAGGTTGAGCAGCTTCAGCTCGCCGCCGGCATTCTTCACTGCCGTATACGCGCTCACCAGCTCACCCAGGCCGGAGCTGTCGATGTAGTTCACTTCGCCCAGGTTCAGCACAATCTTCTTGGACCCATTGGCCAGCAACTTCCGAACTTCCTCACGCAGCGTGACTCCGCCTTCACCCAGGGTGATCTTCCCGCTCAAATCGACAATGGTTACCCCGTTCACTTCCCGGGTCGCTAACGTCATGCTCATGCCTGTAACTCCTTCTTCGCTCGATATTTGGTCATCTCTAGCTCGGTGTCGGGGTCTAACTGGTGAAAGTGTACCTCATCTATTACTGCACGCATCGTTCACCTCAAGGCTCATCCTTCAAGATTTTCGTTGCCGGACGTGGCTGGACTGCTACTCTACTCTGGCAGACAGGCCAAAGAGTCTTCTCAACGCTATGTATCGCAAGGCGATGAGGGAGGGTGGCGTTGAGCAATAAAGCGACCGGCAGCGGCGATAAAGCGAAAGGCGGCGGGCGAGCTAGCAGCAGCAGCATCGAGCTGCGACTTCCCTCGCGCCTGGGCTACGAAAAAGTAGCGATGAACACGGCGGCAAGCGTGGCGCGGCTGATGGGCTTTAGCGAAGAGCGGGTCGACGACCTCAAGACCGCCGTCGCCGAGGCCTGCATCAACGCCATGGAACACGGCAACAAGCTGGATGAATCGCTCAGCGTCGGCGTGGTTCTGTCCATGGACGACAACTCGCTTGAGGTCAAGGTCACCGACAACGGCGAAGGTCCGCAGAGCAAGACCCATGCCCCCGATATCGACAAGAAAATGCTGGGCGAGGAAGACGCTCGCGGCATGGGCATGTTCCTCATCCAGGCCCTGGTGGACGAGGCCGAGTGGGTCAGTTCTCCCCCCGCCGGCAGCTATGCCCGCATGGTCATTCACCTCAGCAACCCGCCCGCCTAGCTCGCCCGTCTGGCGGTAGAATGATCGAAACATCGGAGAGAGCATGCCGGAATTAGTTACCCGCGTTACCGTCGAAGAACTGCCCTGCGCCACGGGCGACCCCATCACCGTCATGCGCTTTTCGGGCGACATCACCAGCGCCTCGCAGCCCGCAGTCATCGGCACCTACGAGGGCCTGCCCGACAGCGTCAAGCGCATCCTCTTAGATTTTTCCAAGGTTGAATACCTCAACTCCAGCGGAATCGCTTTAGTGATTCAGATGATGATCGCGGCCAGCAAAAAGGGTCAGAAGATCCACTCCTTCGGCCTCAGCCCGCACTTCAAGAAGGTCTTCACCATGGTCGGCATTACCAA
>Ga0302313_10000132_pt1 | contig 68868 bp, 52 predicted proteins | sample III_Palsa_N2_2_FD_200454 | JGI IMG/M metagenome (GOLD analysis project Ga0302313, IMG submission 200454) | Peat permafrost microbial communities from Stordalen Mire near Abisko, Sweden - III_Palsa_N2_2 | ecosystem: Environmental > Terrestrial > Soil > Palsa > Peat permafrost | place: Sweden...
AGGGGAAAGTACCCCCCTACCTACGGTGATTTTTGCCTCAAAGTAGGGCACCCAGAGACTTTACGAGTAAAGACACTGTTTCAAGGAACTTAGCGCCGCCTGGAGCAACTGGCGGGAGCTGACGCGGCTCTAAGTGAACAGCGGGTAAAAGGATAGATTTAGCTCAGAAGTACCCACTCTTTAAGTATAGCGAGTTGGCAGGGGGTACTATGCCAACTTTGGAGAAGTTTTATCTGCCTTATTTGCAATGGCTTACGGGACTTTGAGAGCCTTTGAGGGCTTGACAGGTCCGGTAACTCTCAAAGGGTTTGAAGAGGGGTTTACGTGGCGGAGCAGGCGGTGGCGGAAAAGCGGTGGGTGCCACGGGCGAACCCCTGGGTGATTGCTGCCACGGTGGCGCTGGCGGCGTTTATGGAGGTGCTCGACACCTCGATTGCCAACGTTGCGCTGCCGCACATTGCTGGAAACCTTGGCGCCAGCACGGACCAGGGAACTTGGGTGCTGACGAGCTACCTGGTGTCGAATGCGATTGTGCTGCCGGCTGGTGCGTGGGCTTCTAGTGTCATCGGGCGGCGAAATTTTTTTATGTCGTGCATTGCACTGTTTACGGTGGCTAGTTTTCTGTGCGGCATTGCGCCGTCGCTGCCGATTCTGTTGGTGGCTCGTGTGATCCAGGGAGCGGGTGGCGGCGGGTTGCAGCCGATGGCACAGGCGATCATGGCCGACTCATTTGACGAGAAGCGGAGGGGGCAGGCGTTTGCGCTGTATGGGCTGGTGGCGGTGCTGGCGCCTTCGATTGGGCCGACGCTGGGCGGATGGATTACGGATAACTACTCGTGGCGATGGATTTTCTATATCAACATTCCGGTGGGCATCCTGGCGTTTTTCCTGGTGCACCGGCTGGTGGAAGATCCTCCATGGATCAAGGCGGATCGGGCGAACCTAAAGAATCTGGATTATGTGGGGCTGGGATTCCTGGCGCTCGCGATGGCGGGGATGCAGATTTTTCTGGATAAGGGCGAAGAGGATGCGTGGTTCGCTTCGAATTTTATTCGGGTGTTCGCGACGCTGTTTGTGGTCGGCATGATTGGGCTGATTGCTTGGGAGTGGCGGAAGGAGCATCCGATTATGAACCTGCGACTGTTCAAGTACAAGAACTTCGCGATCTGCTGTTTGCTGATGTTCCTGGTGGGTGGCGTGCTGAATGCAGCGACGGTGCTGCAGCCGCAATACATGCAGTCGTTGCTGGGGTATACGGCAACGAGAGCCGGCGAGGCGCTGACGGGCGGAGGCATTGCGTTGCTGATCGTGATGCCGCTGGCGGGAATTGCGACGGGGCGATTTGCGGCGCGTAATCTTGCAGCGATCGGGTTTGTGTTCTTCACGGCGGCCTTCTACTACACGTCGACGCATACGACGCTGAACATGTCGTTTGGGGAGAACACGTTTCTGCGCATCCTGCAGATGGTGCCGATTCCGTTCTGCTTTATCGCGATTACCAACGCGGCGTATGTGGGGTTGCCGAGGGAAGCGTCGAACCAGGTTTCCGGGATTATTAATTTTGTGAGGAACGTGGGCGGCAGTGTGTTGATTGCGCTGACGGGCGCGCTGGTAACGAACCGCACGCTGTTCCACCAGGCGCGGCTGCAGAACTATATGCAGCCGGGCGTCTATGGGTTCGACAGCCGCATGAATGCGATCTCTGGCGGGTTGATGCATGCGACCGGGAACTCGGCGGCGGCGCATGGGATGGCGCAGGCGGCGATTTATCAGCAGCTTAATCAGCAGGCGGCGGCGATGGGATATATGGATACGTATCGGGTGCTGTGCTGGGCGTCGGTGATTTTGGTGGGGTTTGCGTTTTTGCTGAACAAGAATCGGCCGGGGGAAGGTGCGCCGGCGGGCGAGGCTGTGCACTAAGTTCTGCGCGGACGTGCCCACTGCGCGTGGGGCGGGCGTTCGCACGCCTTTTTACTGCTTCGCATGGGCCCTCCGTTGGTCGGCAACTAGATGTAGCTCGCGTGAGTGCCGCGGATGGTTCCTTGTGATCGTTGATGCAGACGCACAGGCCGTGTGTGTTCGACACTGAAGGGATGGCGAAGAAGAAACTGCGGGTAGGGATTTTGTTTGGCGGCCGGAGCGGCGAGCACGAGGTGTCGCTGCGCTCGGCGCGGTCGATTTTGAAGGCGATTGATCGCAAGAAGTATGACGTGGTGGAGTTGGGGATTAGCGCGGAGGGGCGGTGGCTGCAGGGCGGTGCCGCGCAGGCGCTGCTGGGTGCAGGGGCAACGGCTGGCGCGGCGGACGCTGGGGTTTCGATTGTGAGCGCCGCGGCAGCGCCGGGTTCGCGGACTGGGCTGGATGTGGTGTTTCCTGTGCTACATGGAACGTTTGGCGAGGACGGTACGGTGCAGGGGTTGTTTGAACTCGCCGACATTGCTTACGTGGGGTCGGGTGTTCTTGGTTCGGCCGCGGCAATGGATAAGGACGCGATGAAGCGGATGTTTGTGGCTGCAGGCTTGCCGATGACTCCGCATGTAACGTTGCTGCGGAGTGAGTGGCGAGCGGACGCGAAGAAGGCTACACGGGTGATCGAGAAGGCGCTGCGTTATCCCGTGTTTGTGAAGCCGGCGAATTTGGGGAGCTCGGTGGGGATCAGCAAGGTGAAGGTGCGCGAGGAACTTGCTGCGGCGATGGATTTGGCTGCGAGCTTTGATCGGAAGATTGTGATTGAGGAGGGCGTCGGCGGACCCGGTGTGAAGCCGCGGGAGCTCGAGGTGGCTGTGTTGGGGAATGATGCGCCTGAGGCTAGCGTGGTCGGAGAGATTGTTCCGGCAAAGGAGTTCTATGACTACGAGGCGAAGTATGAGCTGAGTGGGCCGGATGAGAGTGTTTGCATTCTGCCGGCGAAGCTGTCGAAGGCAGAAGAGAAGAGGATTCGCTCGATGGCTGTGGCGGCGTTCAAGGCCTGCGACTGCGCGGGGCTGGCGCGGGTGGATTTCCTGATGGCTCCAGCCGCTAAGGGAAAGCCTGCGGAGATTGTGTTGAATGAGGTCAACACGATGCCGGGGTTTACGTCGATCAGCATGTATCCGAAGCTGTGGGCTGCGAGCGGGCTGCCTTATGTGAAGTTGATTGACCGGTTGATCGAGTTGGCGATGGAACGCCACAGGGAAAAGATGGAGACTAGCTTCTCGCGCTAACGGGGGCGGGCTTGGGGCTTACGATAGACAGAATGAGTACGACAACCACTTCACTGACACTGGCTGACATCCTCGCGGCGCGCGAGCGGATTGGCGCGGCTGTCTATCGCACGCCGTGCACGCGGTCTGAGATGCTATCGAGGATGACCGAGCAGAGCGTTTTTCTGAAGCTTGAGAATCTGCAGATGACGGGCAGCTTCAAGGAGCGGGGCGCGCTGAATAAGATTGCGATGCTGACGCCGGAGCAGGCCAGGCGCGGTGTGGTCGCGGCTAGCGCGGGGAATCATGCGCAGGGTGTTGCGTATCATGCGACGCGGCGAGGGATTCGCGCTGTGATCGTGATGCCGCTGACGACGCCGCTGGTGAAGGTCACGGCTACGCGGGGGTTCGGCGCCGAGGTGGTGCTGCATGGCGGCAACTACGACGAGGCTTGCATCGAGGCCACACGGCTTTGCGAAGAGCAGGGCATGACGTTTATTCATCCGTTCGACGACCTGTTGGTAATGGCGGGGCAGGGAACCATCGGGCTTGAATTGCTTGAGCAGGTCGAAGATCTGCAGGCGGTGGTGGTACCGATCGGCGGGGGTGGGTTGATTGGCGGGATCGCGTGTGCGGTGAAGGAGATCAAGCCGAGTGTGCGCGTGATTGGGGTGCAGACTTCGCGGCTGCCGTCGATGCGCGATGCTGTTGAGGCGCATCATCCGGTGACGCTGGAGCCGGCGACGACCATCGCCGATGGTATCGCCGTGCGGAGGGCGGGTGAGGTTACGTTCCCCGTGGTGGCGAAGTATGTCGACGAGATTGTTACTGTCGACGAGGATGAGATCGCGAGCGCGATTCTGACGCTGCTGGAGCGCGAGAAGACGCTCGCCGAAGGTGCGGGCGCGACCGCGCTGGCTTCGCTGCTGCAAAAGCGGACGAGCTTGGCGGAGGGCACGCGGACTGCGGTGCTGGTGTGCGGCGGCAACATCGACGTCACCTTGCTGAGCAGGATCATCGAGCGCGGTTTAGTGCAGGATGGACGCTTGATTCGGCTGCGGATTCATCTGCTGGATAAGCCGGGAGCGCTGACCGAGTTGACTACGCTGATTGCGGCGCATCGCGTCAACATTGTGGATACGCTGTATAACCGGGCGTACTACGGCGTGAATCTTGGGGACACGACGATCGATATCACGATGGAGACGCGCGGACGTGAACAGGTGGAGCAGTTGCTGGCCGCGATGACGGAAGCAGGGTACAAGCACAGCCGCGTCCTCTAGGTGCTACGCGCACGGCGTGGCCCTGACGGCGAGTGGGGCGAAAGAAGTAAGAGCCTTGACGCAAAGGGCGCAAAGTTAGCCACGTTTCGCCGGGGGGTTGGGGGAACCTTGGGTGAGACTCACCTTTGGTAACGTTACTCGCTATGCTCGAGGCAGAGGTGTTGCTTGGGGAGACTTTGGGCCGCGTGTCTGGTGTTGGTATTTGGGATTAGTTTTGGAAGCGCGAAGGCGCAGTATGGGCTGTATGCGGTGGGGAGTGGCGGGTACTTGGGATCGGTGAACGCTTCTCAGGGTTCGTTGATGGTTTCGCAGGATAGCCTGTCGGCTTACGGTGGCACGTTCGGGATGTATGACACGTTGTTGCGCGCGGGGCCGTTGCGGCTTGGCGCCGATGCGCGGTACGTGATCGAGTCCAGCGGTGGCAGCACGCGGTATGGTAACCAGATTCGCGCTGGGTTGGGGGGCGCGCGGCTGGCGCTGTTCAGCCATGCGGCGCCGTTCAGCCCTTACGTGCAGGTGGAGATTGGCGGTGTTAGCACCAACTATGGACACTACGCTTCGCGGTCGACCAGCTTCGCGTATCAGATTCAGGTTGGGTTGGATTACTCGGTTGCGCCGCACATTGATGCGCGCATTGAATACGGCGGTGGTGGGATCGGCTCCGCGTTCGATGGCTATCGCCAGGGGATGCAACAGATGGGCATTGGGCTTGCTGTGCGCTTCTGAAGTCCTGCGCGGACGGCGAGGGTTTCGTGGCGCGCCGGGGCTAAAGCCTTGACAAGGTTTTGGCGGGAGAGTGGGGCCGTTGGAGTGGCGTCGGTTGGAGTGGCGCCCTCGCCCCACCCATGCCGATGATGAGGCCATCGTCATTAATGGGGCACCACGGAGTTGGGCAGAGAAAGAAGAGGACAGAATCAACAGCAACGGCCCGCTGATGAGCGGGCCGTTGCTGTTTGTAGTTGCGGCTTTTGCGCGAAGCGCCTCTCTGTCAGTTTCACGATAAGTAGGACTACTTAATCAAATTCTGGCCACCGTAAGCCACTTGTTTTCAATGCTGCAATTTTCAGCTTTCAGATGATTTTCAACATACGATGGCCACGAGTGACAGAACTGAACCATAACTTGGCCACAACTGGCGAAGTTCACCCTCCTGACCCCATAACAGACTGATATGGAAGTAGATAAGTGCCGCATACGATGCGCGCGTTGACGGTCGTTTAATTTTACGGAATTGGCCGGCCTGCTAGACGCTGGGGAGAGATTTGCCGTTTCTGTACGTCACGAACGCCAGCAGGCCGAGACCGGTCGCTAGCAGAAGCATCGTGCCGGGCTCGGGCGTGGGGTTGACCTGGAAGCCGGTGGTGGCCAGGGTATCGAACGATGACCCGTCGGGACCGCCGAGGATCTGGAAGGAGCCGGTGTAGGTCTGGAATGCGATGTCGACGGGAAGGGTGACGGTGAAGAGCGCGCCGGTGTAGCTATCGCCGGGATCGAGGCTTAGAGGGAAGCTGAAGAAGTCGCTGTCGTCGAGCGTGAGCGGGCTGTCGATGGTGTAGTTGTCACTGTTGAGGAAGACGGGTGCGGCGTTGGTGCTCGGTGCCGAGACTGTTGCGTCGAAGGTGAGGGTTGAGCCGGGGGTGGCGCTCTGCACAGGATTGCTGAGCGACAGGGTGAGGGTGTCAGCCAAGACTGGCGACGGCGCCAGCAGAAGCATGGCAGGAACAAACATTGTGAGAGAGAGAATTATCTTTCTGATCATCGTGGTCTCCTTGGTGCCGTAAGAGTTTCGTTTCGAGTTGAGGCTTAAGCGGTCCTGTCGTTTCTTATGGAAGAACGGCGCGGCTGCCGCCGCCAAAACTTCCGCCGCTGTAGGTACCAGTTAGTCGCTGGAGGACGGGCGAACCAGGAGCGCCCGCTGTGGCCGGGAAGCTGATGGTCGCTGTCGCTGAGCCGCCGGGCTGGATGGTTCCCAACGATGCAGGGAGCGGCGAGCCGGAGACACTGCCGAGCGTGGCCACTGTGATTTGCGCGTTCTGCGCGGCGGTTGTGCCGCTGTTGCTCACGGTTATGAGGGCCTGGTAGCTGCCGTCGGGTTGCTGGGTGAGAGAGGCGATCGATGTGAGTTGGATTGTGCCTGCGGATATGTTGAGGTAAACCGGCGACACGCCGCTGGTGGAGGGAAGTGCGACGCTGTCGGAGACGGTGAAGCCGAACACGTCGGAGCCTGTGTAGCCTGCGGCCGGCGTGTAGATGATGTTTGGCGGGACGCCGGTGAGCGTGCCGTGTTGCGGATTGCTCGCGATTGCGTACGTGAGAGCATCATTGACCGCGCAGTTCGCGCCCGCCGATCCGACCAGAGCGATATTGGAAGCTGTGTTCTCCGTGGCGTTGATGCTTTGCGATGCGGCAATTGGTTTGTCGCAGGGTGAACTGGCGGCCACCCGGAGAAGAATGATGCCGTCGCGGTCCTGGAGCGTAAGGTTACTCGTCACAACCGAACCGTCGTTCGGGTCGTTCGTGATCGCAGGATCATTGCCCTGGAAGTGCTTCCAGACGCCAGAGCCACCCAGATCCTTATTGACGTCGAGGGTTACCGGACCATTGCCCTTGGGGTTCACAATCGCGATGCCGTTCTGGAACTCGCGAGCCCAAACACCACCAGGCAGTCCAAAGCCTCCGACGGTGGCGATATATGGGTCGGTTTCGGAAATCCCGACATTGTTTCCATAGGCCCAGCGCGGCGAGCGCTGAACTGCGCCGTTCGCATTGTTGATCGGTTGACCAAGATAGCCCGTGCCAATGCCGCCGCCATCATATTCTTCCCACCAGTACTTGGCGTTGTTGAATACGGTCGTCGTACTTGGATAACCTGGACTGCCTGGGATATATCCGGGGCCGATGTGGTCGGGAGCGACTTCGCCGGCATAGTAGCCGTCGTTCATCAGCGCCATCGTGATTCCGTAACGTATGGCCTGACCGGGCGCGGGGTTATACGGGTCGGAACCGTTGGCCAGGAGGGATTCCTGGTTGAATATCTCCACCTTGGGGCTGGCCATCATGTCCATGAGGTCCATGTATGAGTGCATGGCAGCGTTGAATCCTCGATAGGTCTCATAGGAGTAGGAGGCGCCGATTACGGCTTCGTCCACGCCGCCTTCAAATTGCTGATAGAGCGAGCCGATAGCGGTTGGAGGCGCCGGTGCATTCCCAGTCCCAATTGGTGAACCAGGGGTACTGCCCAAATAGGAGGCATTCACCCAGTTGCCGTTATTGCAGATTGCGATCTTTGTGTTGCTCGCTGCCGAGCTGAGCGAATGAAGTGTTTGAGCAAACTCCGCATTGCTTTGTTGGTAGCTGGCGATCACACCGGGATTGGTAATGAAGACATCGCCAGGTTGTGTCGTGGTCTCGCTCGAGTCAGGCGCTCCATTGCGCAACCAGTCGCCGGATTGCAGCGGACCATACCAGCAATTGTCCAGGAAGATTCCGTCAAAGTTGGCCGAGGAATTCTGTAGAGCCTGCGAGGGCTTCTGATACGCCCCGCTTGCATCGGGAAACGCCGACATATTTCCGTCGATCCACTCGTGGTAGACGTAGTTGCCCGCCGCCACGTATGGGTAACCAAAGGTTGAGTCGGGCTGCACATTGTGGGTAATATTCCAGACCCAAATGGTCGAGTTGCCAGTGCCCGAGCCTGCGCTAATGACCTCAGGTCCGGGGAGGCCGTTCGCCTGGGCGGTGCCCTTGTTATAAAGCCACCAGTTGTTTTTATGGATGATGGCGTTAAAGTGCGGATAGGTGTTGTCGGGGTTGAGTGTCAGGGTGGTGCTGCTTGTTAGGCCGAGGTTGTCTGTGCCATCCAACCAGCCGCCACTGGGGCCGGTGGAGCCGGCGAGGCCAAACGTTGCATATGCGGATTCCAGCTCAACATACTGGAACACCTTGGTGCCACCCGGCGCCGACGACGCGGCGTGGACGCCGTCAACAACCAGCGAGCGCGTTCGCGTTGAGCCGTAAGTGTTGATCCAGGAGCCAGAGGCGGCCGTGCTCCAATTGCCGCCGCCCCAGCTCTCGTCATTCGCGCCGATGATGACGACATTGAACTTTCCCATGATGGGCCAGCCAACGGGGGAGTAATAGGGGTCGCCGCCAATATAGATCATGCCGAGCCGCGGAAACGGCGGGGCATAGCTCGCGTACGGGCTGACATACGGCGTCGCGGTTTGCGCATGACTCGTCGGAGCCGTGAACAGGACGGCAAGAGCGAGAACCATACTGCTGCAACGTGCAACAAATACTCTTTCCATTTTCTGATACCTCTCCGACTTAAATGAGTTGTGGCAATTGGTCTTGTTGCTGCCCGGCCTTCGCCGGATAGAACTACTGAGAAGATCGGACTCCGGGGAACCGCCTTATCTATCGCGTCACTCTCGGCGGCAAAGCTGGGACTCCGTGTGAAAGCTCTTGGTGAACTGTCACAGGCATATTGATCTCGATGCTTGGATCGTGTCCAATAGAATCCATCAGCCACAACCATCTAGGATTTAGATTGACGAAATCACCGTATGATTTGCGTTGATGGAGACGAACGGCCACACCTTCAATCGCCTGGAGGCGCAGCGACTATCTCTAACCTCAGATCACGGGAAGAGGCTCCAACACGCAGTTTCCTCGGCCCTAAGGTGCGAACCCAATCGTTCGCTTCTACTGACCAATACTCTAGTGAGCGGTGCGACACGTGGAGAGTGAGAGCCTTGGTTTCACCGGCATTCAAGTGAATGCGATCAAACGCGACGAGGGAGCGGATAGCGAATTGGGCCGAGTGTGCTTGAGCTTTTTCGGGTGCGTCCAGGTAGACTTGCGGCACCTCGTCACTCGCCATGGCACTGCTGTTGTGCAGACGAAAGCTCACATCGAGGCCGCCATCTTTCGTACTGGCAACCGTCAGCCCAGAGTAATCGAATGTTGTATAGGAAAGGCCAAACCCGAAGGGGAAGAGCGGTTTTATCTTCTGCGCATCAAACCAGCGATAGCCCACAAGAATTCCTTCGGAAAACGTTGTTTTACCGCCCACGCCGTCGGAGGTACGTTCAGAGTGCGCAGGGTCGTGAGAGACGTATTGATCCAGTCGTTCGGCCCACGTAAAAGGTAAGCGTCCCGCCGGGCTACTGCGGCCCAGGAGAACGTTTGCGGTAGCAACGCCGCCCGCATCGCCCGGATACCACATCTCAAGTACAGACTTGACGTACTTCAACCAGGGAAGTGCAATCGGCTGGGCATTATTGAGCACGACAATTGTGTTGGGGTTGATCTTCGCGATCTCTGTAATCAGTTGATCCTGGTCGCCGGGAAGATCATAGTCTGGCCGGCCCCTCGCCCATGCAAAGACGATAACCTTTTTCGCCTTGCGCGCGGAATCAAGCGCGGCTTGGTAGTCTCGGGTCCGCGCGGCAGGAGGCATCCAGTTCAGCCGGATCTGGACGGGACGGCCCGACCCATCGCCCAACTCAGTTAAGACGAGAGAATGGAATCCCTTCGTGAGGTGCACAGCCCGTCGCACATCGTCGAGGTTATCTGTAGTCGGCAGGACATTATCTTCTGGGGGCTGGACGAAGTCTCCATGCTGGAAGAGACCCGCGCTGTTGCCGGCGGGCATGTCATCGATTGTGAGCTTGGCCGAGCAGCCTAGCAGTTGCGTATAAATCCAGTAGACTCCCGTCTCCGGAATTTCGAACGTGGCACGCCAGGTAAAGCTGCTTCCCACAGGGAGCGCATGTCCACTCTCAGTCGTGAAGTCCACCATCGGATCAATCGCTTTCGTCCTTTTTTGGCCATCTTCCCGCACGATTCCTGGCTGGCCTGAATGGAAGAACAGCGAGGCCGGAATCGGTGTGCCCGTCATGTCGTCGGCAACTGCATAGAGGATGTGCTGGTCGGGGACGTTTTGCGTGGCTTGTTTCAGCGCAGCGAGTGGGCCTGGTTCGCGACCGGGAATGCCGAGCGCCTTTTCCATCGAAACGCCGATGGTAATCGTCTGCCCTGCACCCGGTCCGATGATCGCCAACGACTTCAGGTCATCTGCAGTTATCGGCAAGGCGCGGTCCTGGTTCTTCAACAGAACCGCCGAGTCCTCTGAGGTTTTTTCGATAATCTTTACATCTTCATCGAAAGGTACTGGGGTAATAGAATGTTTCGGCTCGTTGTCGAGCCAGCCAAAGTGGTCCTCTCCAAGCAAGATTCTCCCCGCGGCTTGTGTGATGCGCTCTGGGTCCACCTGACCCGCTTTGACTGCGGCCAGCATGCCATGCGGCTCTTCATCATGGCGATGTCCGATGTACAAACGGGGAGGCTCCTCGGGAGTGCGAGCCGGCCAGGCGTACGGCTCATAGGACTTGCTTTTCTCGTCGTCCTCCGGAGGCGACGGGGGTAGAGGTTCGGACACAGGGCAAAAAAAGCAGGGCTTGTTATCGGCTGTGTAACCCGCCATTTCCAAGTCAAGGCCGACGTTAATAAACGTGGGCGCGTGATTCGCGCCCCAATCGGAAACCACAAAACCCCTAAATCCAATTTCCTGCTTTAGCAGCTTTTGCAGCGTGTCAGGATTACCACAGGCAAACGCCCCATTCACCTTGTTGTAGGAGCACATGATCGATGCGACGCCGGCCTTTACGGCGTCGGCAAACGGAGCTGCATAAATCTCGTGCAACGCCTGTTGACCCACCACTACATCACCACCTCCGTTGTAAGCAACGTAGTGCTTGGCCTCAGCCATCACGCCCTGGCTTTGGATGCCTTGAACTTCAGCAGCTCCGATCGCACCAACGAGGAGCGGATCCTCGCCGAAGAGGTCGTATGCGCGCGACCAGACCGGATCGCGCATGATATTTATAAACGGCTGCAAACTGATATTCACTCCAGCGGCTGCGGCATCGCGCCCAATCACGACCCCGTTTAAACGCGCGTCTTCGCGGCTGAAGGTCGCTCCTAAGCCCATCGTGCTCGTTGGTGCTGTAGACGGTTGGCGCGTCAGTACGCCGGGGGGACCGTCGGCCAATCGCAGCCAGGGAATGCCCAGTTTCGGATCTCCCGCCATATAGCCAGCCTGGCCCTGTGATTCCTCGGGAGGATCTTTCTCGCCGTGAATGACTGCGATTTTCTGGGCAAGCGTCATCTCGGAGAGCAGTTTGTCGACTCTTACATTGCCGGTGACCACGGGTACGCGATCACTGGCGCGAAGCTGCGTATTGGAGGCCTGGGCGGAGGCCATAGCGCAAGCGGCTACGATCAAAAAGGGCCCGGCGAGCGAGGCAGACCAGGTAGGAGGACGTAGAGCGCTCATAGATTTTTCTGCGATCAAGAAAGAGAGATGGATAACGGTTGAAATAAAGAGCAACGCTGGTTCAATCCAGGCATCGAGAAAACGTGGACAGGCTCAATCGAATTTGAAAACGGTCAGCGTTCGGCATGTGAGGCCTGTCAGGTGAAATGTATTCGCGGGGGTAGCCTCGGTCAAATACCAAGTTCTTCGTGAATCAATCGAATTTTGAGATGTGCAAAAAGGCATGACGCGACCAATCGGTGCGTGGATCTCTCAATCTAAATCCTAGATAGAGAGGGCTGCGAGATTGTATTGGACAGAGGCCGGACTCCTGGATCAATATGCTTTGTACGTCTCAAGAAGGCTGACAAACGTTGACTTCTGAGTACCCTGGCTTCGCCGCCAGGAAAAACGGATAGATAAAACATCCGGCTTATCCATCTGCTCTTTCACAGAGCCGTTGAGGCCTCGCTCTTCAGAGCAAGGCAATCGAGGATTGGCAATCAAGTCCGCAGCGGATGATCGCCTGCCGCACATGATCCGTGATGATTCAGCTCCAAAACTGAAGCTTCAGGAGAGATAGATGAGACGGAATCCTGAACGCGGCCTACGCGGCAAAGGCATGGTGACCAGCACACGGCCGAACACCAAATTGTCCAGTGCGACGATTTTTACTTTACTCGCTGGCTTATGTTTCCTTCCGGCGCTTAGTTGGGGTCAATCTGACTCGCCGTCAGACGGTGCGGTAACCCGTTGCGTTTCGGCCAAACTTCTTACGCACCGGAGCGACAGTCATCCGCAAAATACGGCGAAAAGTACCAGTGAACCGATGCCACTTGGCGTGGCGCCACCGGCTGGTGAACGCTGGCATGTTCAGGTCAACGATGCGTTCGATGAGGATGGTTCCATTAACCAGGCGCTCTGGAACGGCGGCACAGGCGGTGGCATGCCGCCAGGCTTTTGCGCTGTACCCGCCACGAGTTGCGGTTATACAGGCGATGACTGTAAGAGCTATTTCGGCACCTACCCGAAGGCACCGTTTGCGACCATCGACGGCGACCTGGGGCTGACGATTCAGGCGACACACGCCGCGCCGGGCGACCGTAAGTACTACGACAATAAGGCAGCCGACATCCAGAGCTACGGAAAGATAACTATCCGCCCTGGCTCATTCGTCGAGTGGAAAGCAAAGATGCCGACGGACCGAAAGGGTGAAGGAGACGGTTGGCACGTTGACCTTTGGTGCACAACGCTCAGCCGAAATCGATGCGACGATTCATCCGAGGTGGATGTCGCCGAGAAGATCCTGAGCGTGGGCAACAGCTCAAAAGCGTCCTACATCGTCCACGACCAACCGATGGGATTGCATACGGTCATTGAGTCTCGCTATAGCGCTCCGGGGAGTCCTGACCTGTCGGCTGACTTCCACACCTACGGCCTGGCTTGGCGCGACGACCACAACGGCAAACAAGGGTCACTCCAAGCGTACATCGATGGGAAGCCGATTGTGGACCATCCTGTGCCGATTAATGACCCGTCATGGGGCAGCGGTGCGTACTGTTATGCCGGATGGATGCAGCAGGAGTTGGGCGTTTGGGGTGGTGGCGCCAGTATCAAACAGCGCACGTCCACTCACGACCCGCTCCACGTCAGGCGCTTCACGGTTTGGAAGGCGTACTGAACCAGAGCAGCGTCAGTTGATCAGTGAGTACGAAACCATGACTGACATCGCTGCCTTGGCCTTGTGTCCCAAAAGGATTTGCGCGAATCGGGAGGCATCATGAACACCTGCACGCCTGAAGTTAGAAACGGATTGCGCCTAATGGCAGCCTTGTACTAGCTACTACTGCCTATCGTGCAACACAGAGTAAGGACATTTCATTGATGAAGGCAAAACTTGCCAGGAAATTACTTGTTAGCATGATGGCATTGCTGGGAATTTGGCCAGCCTGCGCCGCGGACCGGCCACAGCTTGGCGCGGAAATTTGGATCGAGCCCGGGCAAACTCCTCTTCAGATTGACACGTGGTTTCGCGATCTGGCAGATTCGCACATGCCGGTGGCGCGGCTTTTTTTAATGTGGCCCTATCTTGAATCGGCTCCTAATGTATGGAATTTCACTCTTTACGATGCGGCATTCCGGTCCGCGGAGAAATACCACATCCACATTGTGGCGACGCTCACGCCGAACGGGTTGCCGCCATTCCTCGGCGGCGATGGCAGCCAGGGTGTGGGTATTCTTCCAACAATAGAAGACCAGCAGTTAGCCGCGGCGTATATCGCCAAGGTTGTGGAGCATTACCGGTCCAGTCCTGCACTCGACACCTGGCTACTGGTGAACGAGCCAGGCCAGGGACCGGTTGCGAATCCGGCGGCGATCACCGCTTTCAGAAAGTGGCTCGCGAAGCAGTATTCGTCTGTCGACCAAATGAACGCCGCATGGGGTACTGCATACAAGGAGGTTGATGCGGCACAGCCGCCTGATTCACACCAAATATTTAATCGGAACCAAGAGCTGGATTGGCGCGCCTTCTGGGAGGATTATCAGACCGAGCAACTGCACTGGCTTGCAGACGAGGTCCGCAAAGAGGATAGCAACCATCCGTTGCATCTTAATCCAGCTGGACTGCTTAACAATCTTGCGGACGTCTCCGACGATCTTCCTTCGTGGCGGACTTTTCTCGATTCGCTGGGTTGCTCGATTCACCCCGCCTGGCACTTTGGGCTACTGAATCGCGACCAGTACGCTCTCGGTGTTTCCTACCTGAATGACCTGGTACGCGGCAGCATTGAGCCGAAGCCCTATTGGGTGACGGAGCTGCAGGGTGGCAACAACATCTATAGCGGTCACAAGCCTATGAATCCGACACCGCAGGACATTGCGCAATGGGTGTGGACGAGCATCGGTGCGGGGGCCGACCGGATTATCTTCTGGCTACTCAACAGCCGGGCCGAAGGGTTGGAAGCGGGCGAATGGTCGTTGCTGGATTTTCAAGGGCTTCCGAGTGAACGGCTGAAAATAGCGGCGGCCATTGCCAACGTAGTGAACCAGCACGAAAGCTTTTTCTCCCTGGCACGGCCGTATCATTCTCCGATCACGATCTTACTGAGCCTGGACACAATGAACTTTGAAGAGGTTTTCCATGCTGACGACGATCCAGCACGCAGCCGTGATGCTCATATTCTGTCAGCGCTCGGATTCTATGAGGCACTTTCGCGTCTAGGGCCGCCACCGGATATCAAATATTTCAGTGACTACGACTGGGGCAAAAAAACAAAGCAGCCGCGGGTGGCGATCCTGCCCGATGCGCGCGTGCTAACGGAAGCACAAATCCAATCTTTGCACTCCTTCCTTGAGCACGGCAACACGCTTCTCATCACAGGGCTCACCGGCTTTTACGGGCCTCATGCCACGGCGTGGTCGCTCGTGGGCTTTCCGCTCGCAGAGATCACCGGCGGCCGAATCAAGGAGGTTTATCTACGGGGTAAGACTCCCCTGGTTTCCCTGACTACACCCTCTGACGTAGTCCTGCCGTCGCGCTTTTGGATCAGTAGCATTGATTCCTCGTCCACGACAGTAATCGGACAGGAGAACGGCGAAGTGATCGCGACGGAACGGGATGTACCAGGCGGCGGAAGAGTGATCTGGATTCCATCGCCTATCGGCCTGGGTGCATGGCTCACCGATGCGCAGCCATTGACTCGGTATCTGCAGGCAAGTCTTAGCGACGCTCTGTCTGCTCCGTTTACAATGACACAACCTCAGGATAGCTGCCTGCTGCGCGTGCTCGAAAACCAAGGCACCTACCTTACCGTTCTCACAAATGGAGCCGACGCCTCAAAGAAGTGCGAGATCAAGGCACCTCCTGGTCTTCGAGCAACCACGCTCTGGGAAAGGATGCCTCAAGGTTCGGCAACCGCGTCAAGTTACACATTGGAGCCGCGGGGAACATTCGTCCAGCTATGGCAATGAAAATAATTGGCTCGTCAGGCTGGGCTCGAAAGCGCAGCCCAAGGTATTTTCAATAACATGCACGTCAGCGGTACGTTGAATTCAACGGATCGGCCACTCGCGCCCTTTCACCATCATCGTCTCAATCTGCAAAGTGGCTTGTTCCCGGTCCAGCGTGAACCGTATAAGATCGGCCGGCGCTCCGACCCGCAGTACACCACGGCCGCCCGTGAAGCGCCCCGGGTTTCTGGTGGCCATTTGCAGAGATTCAGACAAGGAAACTCCTGCAAAGCACGCGGCGCGCGCCACGCCATCTTTCAAGGGGAGTGCGGCGCCAGCAAGAAACTCTGTCCCGGCGAGGCTGAGTCGTCCATCTGCGTTGAGTTCAACGCTTCCGCCGACCGGTGTCTCATACTGCCCTGGTGGCATCCCCGCCAAGGCGACGGCATCGGAGACGAGAATAGACCGTGCCACACCTTTGGCCCGGATCATCGTCTTCAACATGTCGTTCGGCAGGTGGTGACCATCGGCTATCAGCGTGGCTGTCAGACGATCGTCGGCGAGTTGGGGCCAGAGTACATTGGCGTGCCTGGGGATCAATGCTGCGCTACCGTTACCGAGATGCGTTGACAGCGTAGCACCGGCATCCATGGCTCCGTGGATCTGATCCGGGGTAGCGTCGGTGTGACCTATCGCGACGTGGACACCCTTTCTGGCCATTGCAGCGATATACTCTGCGGCGCCCTCGAAGTGCGGAGAGAGGGTCACCATCCCGACCAGGCCCCCAGAAGCAGTTTGCCAACGGTTGAACTCGTCTAGATTGGGAGGCCGTATATGCTCCAGCGGATGAGCTCCGCGTGGACCGTCGGATGGACTGAGATGGGGGCCCTCCACGTGCACATAGGGAACCGTGTGGGCAACGAGCTTGCTGCTCCGCCGCGCTTCAGCTACGGCGCAGAGAGCCGCGGTGATCTTCGCCTCCGACGCTGTGATGACGGTTGGGAGATACGTGGTCACTCCAGTCGCGATGATCTTTTCGGTAAGCGAGACGATCGTGTCTGGATCCGGGTTCTCGCGATTGACGTCGTCACCGCCATATCCGTTGACCTGCAGGTCGATCAATCCGGAGGTGAGCCATGCTTCATTCTCACCACGCACCTCTCGAATCGCCTGGACGAGCCCATCTTCGACGATGACTTCGAGTACTCTTCCGCTCTGCGGACTTCGTCCTCTGATTGTCTGCTTCATTGTTTTTCCGTTTCCGCGGCCTGAGACTGCGATATACGGGAAAGATAGCACTCATCACGCGGGCTGCATCATCTTGGAATTCGATGGATCAAAGCGTGAATTCATATTTGACCTCACTTTGTCCTCCCCATAGACTTCATCGGATATGCACAAAGCTTTTTCTGCTACAGCAACGATGGTTGCATTGTCTCTCCTGGGCTTTCCTATGGCAGCCAGCGCGCAGGCGGGGGCCGTAGCGCAAACGCCGCCCATGGGCTGGAATAGTTGGAACTACTTTGCTGGCAGAGTCACCGATCGGGACATTCGCGACTCCGCCGATTGGATCGTATCGAGCGGAATGAGGGACGCGGGCTATACCTACGTCAATATTGACGATACCTGGGAGGGTGAGCGCGACGCCGAGGGAGTGCTTCATAGCAATAGTAAGTTTCCGGATATGAAAGCACTTGCAGATTATGTGCATTCCAAAGGGTTGAAGATTGGAATTTACTCGTCTCCCGGGTCGAAGACGTGTGCAAACTTTACGGGCTCGCTGGGCCACGAAGCGCAGGACGCGCAGCTCTATGCTTCGTGGGGGATCGATTATCTAAAATACGATCTATGCAGCTTCGACGCGGTTATGGAGAAGCAGGCGCCAAACGACAAAACGGCGCAGATGCGCCTGATGATCGCCGCCTATGACAAGATGGGCAAGGCCCTCCATGCAGCCGGGCGGCCCATCGTGTATTCGTTTTGCCAGTACGGTTGGGATGCAGTATGGGAGTGGGCGCCGTCGGCCGGCGGAAACATGTGGCGCACGACAGGCGATATCTCCGCAAACTGGGATCGAATCTATGTCTTGCTGAGCCAGCAAGCGGGCCTGGCAAACCATGCGGGACCGGGCCACTGGAATGATCCCGACATGCTCGAGGTAGGCAATGGGAAGTTATCGGTCGCGGAGAATCGCGCTCACTTTTCCATGTGGGCCATGCTCGCCGCGCCTTTGTTGGCCGGCAATGACCTACCCGACATGAAACCCGAGATTAAAGCCATCCTCACCAATCGGGATGTCATTGCGATCGATCAGGATGCGCTTGGACAGCAAGGCTCGCGCGCCTACGCGGATGGCGAGGTGGAGGTCTGGACACGTCATCTCTCTGGCGGCGCGCTGGCCATCGCCGTGCTCAACGTTGGCAGCGATCGAGTGTCCACGCATCCCTTCCACCTGAACCTGACGAAACTGGGGCTGCGCGGCAACCAGACGGGCAAGGATCTTTGGACTGGAAAGAAGGTCATCTTGTCGGATGGACAGCCAGTGGTTCTTGCCAGCCACGATATTCTCCTGGTTCGCATCGACAAACCGCAATGACTTTCTCGAGCTAGATGTGGCGCGAGTGTGAGGGCGGCGAACAAGGAGTCGAGGAGGTTGAACCGATGACCGGTTGTTATCGGCCGACGTTTCTCCAGTCGAGGATGACCTTGCCGGTCTGGCCTGAGATCATCGCGGCGAATCCCTGCTCGAACTCGTTGTAGTCGAAACGGTGAGTGATGACCGGCGAGATGTTTACCCCCGATTCGAGCATCACCGTCATCTTGTACCAGGTTTCGTACATCTCGCGACCGTAGATGCCTTTGATGGTCAGCATGTTGAAGACGACCTGCCGCCAGTCCATCAACATCTCCTTGGCCGGGATGCCGAGTATTGCAATCTTTCCTCCGTGACGCATGTTGATGGTCATGTCGCGTAGCGCCTGCGAGTTGCCGGACATCTCCAGACCCACGTCGAAGCCCTCAGTCATGCCTAGTTGCTTTTGCACCTCGACGAGCGATGTCCTGGTCGGATCAACCGCCAGAGTGGCACCCATCTTGCGAGCCAGCTCAAGCCGGTACGGATTCATATCCGTTACCACGATATGGCGAGCTCCGGCATGACGTACGACCGGGATCGCCATGATGCCAATGGGCCCGGCGCCGGTGATGAGAACGTCCTCGCCCAGAACCGGAAACGAGAGCGCCGTGTGGACAGCGTTGCCGAACGGATCAAAGACTGCCGCAACTTCCTGGTCGATGGCGGGAGCGTGACGCCAGACGTTGGTCATCGGCAGCGCGATGAGTTCGGCAAAAGCGCCGGGTCGATTGACGCCAACCCCTTGCGTGAATGCACACAGGTGGCGCCGGCCAGCGAGGCAATTGCGGCAGCGGCCACAGACCACGTGACCTTCGCCACTGACAATGTCGCCGGGGGCAAAGTCGCTGACATTCAGTCCGATCTCGACGATCTCGCCGACAAACTCGTGACCGATTACCATGGGCACGGGAATAGTCTTTTGCGCCCAATCGTCCCATTGGTAGATATGGACATCGGTACCGCAGATGCCCGTGTAGCGAACCCTCACCAGGACGTCGTTGATGCCAATCGCCGGCTCCGCGATATCTTCCAGCCACAGACCACGTTCAGCCCTGCTTTTGACCAACGCCTTCATGCAGATCCTTCCGGGGATGGGTTTGAGAACGAAACATGATTGTGTCGGCCATTCAGCGCCGCCTAATCGACGTTCGGCTCGGCGACGAGGCGCAGATCGCGTGACGAAGCGCCGACGCGCGTCTTGCGCGGACCCTTACAGCTCCTTCTGACTTCGAAGAGCTGCTGGAGCCGCCGTTGGTTCCTCGGATCGTTGGTCGAGATCTAGAAGTGAATCTTCGCTGCGAGCTGAACGGTTCTCCCTGGATTTTGTGTGCTCGAGATGCTGCCGAAATTGCTGGTTCCGACAACCTGTCCGGGAAATCCGAAGTTTGTGTGGTTGAAGAGGTTGAAGAATTCCCCCCTCAGCTCGATGCTGTTCTGGGCATGGATCACCCAGTTCTTGGAGAGCGTCAAATCGTCGTCAACAAAGTTATCCGACTTGAGGCTCGCGGGATTACGCTTGACGTTGCCAATGGTTCCCACAGGTGGCGTGGTAAACGCCGCTGTATTGAACCATTCCGCGGGCCCCTGGTGGGCAATCGATGCGCTTGCGATCTGGCTCGGATATTCTGTGTAGCGTCCGCCGACGGTTCCGATGTTTTCGTTGTCAGTAGCAAGAAATACGGAGAACGGCATTCCGCTGCGATAGCTGAAGATATCAGCCACGGACCATCCCGCGACCACCAGGTTGAGCAGACGGGACCCTGTCCGGCCGGGAATGTCCCATACGTTGCTCAGGCTCACGACGTTGCGCTCATCAAAACCCGCGAGCCCCCGAGTGATCCCACCGTTGTAGCGAGTTGGATTCGAGGTAACCTGGCCAAAAATGTTGCCGCTGGAAAGGTTGTCAACGTAATCAATATTCTTGGAGTAGGTGTAGCTCAGCAGGAAGCTGAGGCCATGAACGTAGTGTCGTTGAACGCGCGCGGCCAATGCGTTGTACTCGGAGTTGAACTCGTTATAACCGTTGAGGGCGTAGGGAGAGAAATTCGGAAAGGGCCGAGGGCTGGGGTTGGGCGAAGGGCCCGGTAAGGGCGAGACGTTGTCGACGATCTGCGCGGTGAGCTTGGTTCCCTTGGAGCCGAAGTACGCGAGCTCGACACCGAGGTTCGCGCCGAACTGGTGCTGGACCGATAACGTCCATTCGGAGACATACGGAGTGCGCGAGGATGCGGGATCGACGTTGAGGCACTGGCTGCAGCCAGTCGTGGTTGGCGAGCCCTCTGGACTGCCGGGGAACGGGTTGGGCAGTTGTGCGGTGACGGTCGTCGCGTTCAATCCAGAGACGGTCTGCGGGAAGGAGAAGGGCCAGTTGCCGGCCGCGCTCTGCGAAGCCTGGATGTAGTTGGACCCGAAGCTATCGTAGAAGATGCCTGCGGAGGACCGCACCACGGTGGTGGGGGTCAATTCGTACGCGAACCCAAGGCGGGGCGCGAAGTTATTCCGGTCCGGCGTAATTCCTCCCGGCCGGATCGTTGGGGCCGCGCCGGTGATGGGGTTCTTCTGGTCGAAGACATACTGGCCGGTGTTGAAGTCGAACGTGCCGAGACCGTAGCTGTTGACCGGCGGAGCGTTGTAGTCGTAACGCAGCCCACCGTTGAGCGTGAGGCGTCCGGTACGCCAGGTGTCTTGAATGTAGAACCCATATCCGTAGGTAGTGAGACTGACCGCAGCTCCGCCGACCTGGCGCGCGGCGTTATCGGGTACTCCCAAGAGAAAGCTGGCAAAGGCATCGCCGGTGGTGGAATTGAAGTCCGCGGTCTGCGTTGGTTGAAAGCCAATACTCGTGCTGGCGAGGCTGTCCTGCACTTCGTGGGTGTGCACGATGGCGCCGCCAAACTCAATGTTGTGTTTCCCAATGCTCTTCTGCACATCGACAATTCCGGAATTCTGATAGACGGGGCCGATGGTGACATCGTTCAGGGGAACTCCGTTATAGCCATTGATGTTGATGGGGGGAATGATTTGCGCCCCGAGAAACTCTGGAAAGACCGCACCGAGGCCGCTGGATTGCGGGAGGCCCGGGGGAAAAGTATTGCCCGTGAAGTAGTTGACACCGGTCAGACCATAACGGACAGTCATGACCATGGATTGGCTGAACACGTGGGTATCGCTGGCTTCGACATTGACAAGCTTATCTGTCGTCGTGGACTGAAATGCGGGCAGGGATGCTGCAAAGCTGGGATTGCTGGCTCCGGTGTACCGGGCAAAGAAACTGTCCCTTTGACCAAACTGGTGGTCGACTCTTGCGTCCCATTGATTTCCGGTCTGCTTGGTGTCCTGGGTGTTTTGATAGTTCACGCCGGGAATGACACCGGGTGCAAGATTGGGAGCGGGATAGACGGCCTTCGCCAGCGTGACCGCCGTTGCGTTGAGCATGGTTGAAGGAATCGCGTTGTTGGTAAACTGCTGCCGTGTGTAGGTAGTTCCAGACTGAGTGGTGGAGAAGGGGTTATAGATGGGATTGAAGCCGGCGAAGTTGCCGGAGATCTGATCGGGCGTCGGTACCAGCGTTGTGTAATCGGACGGCGAGAGAATACGCACACCTTCGTAGTAGCCGAAGACATACCACTTCCTGTTTTTCGAGAGCGCCCAGGGGATGACGAGTGGACCGCCGGCGGCAGCGCCGAACTGATTCCAGTGGTATGGGCTAACCGTCTGCTGAAAGTAACTGCGGGCATCGAGAATGTTGTTGCGCCAGTACTCCCAGATGGTGCCGTGCCACGCGGAGGTGCCGGACTTGGTGACGACATCGATCGTGGCGCCGGACGCGTGACCGTAGGCCGACGATCCCACGCCGGACTCAACGCTCAACTCGCTGATCGCATCTGGTGGGGGATAGATGGCGACGCCGAGCAGATTGGGATCGCGATTCTCGACTCCATCCATCAGAAAATTGTTGTCCTTCTGCCGCTGCCCAAAGACAGAGGGCATCGTGGATTGGTTCACCGGGCTATGGTTGGTGGTCGAGCCTGCGGGAGGCACGGGAACGACGCCTGGAGCAAGGCTGATTGCGTTCAGGAAGCTGCGACCGAGCAACGGAATCGAACTCATTTCTTTCGACGAGAGAGTCGCACCGAGGCTCGCAGAAGTTGTCTGGAGAACAGGAGTCACATCCTGGACAGTCACCTGGGCGGTCTGGCTGGCCACTTTGAGGTGGAAGTTGAGAGCGCCCGTCTGCCCCGACGTGAGCTCAAAAGCCTGCGTCTCCTGGGTCTCGAAGCCGCTTGAGGCGACTGAAATCCGGTAGCGTCCCGGGGGGAGGGTGGGAATGAGGTACACGCCGTCGCGCCCCGTGGTACCGGTCCTGACAAAAGACTCATCGGCGCCGTGCAACGTGATTTGAGCATTGGGCAGCGCGGCACCCGACGGGTCCGTCACCTGGCCCGTAAGGCTCGAGTTCCCAACCTGCGCATGCGCCGCCGTCAACTGCATTGCAAAGCAACAGATCAACATCAGAATGCCAGTTAACGATCGTTTCATATTTCACCCATTCGAGGATTTCCAAACCGGACCCGGCTGTTACGTTTTGTGCACTGCAATGCAATCTTGCGCTGGACGTAATGCTTCCAGTTACAATCGACCCTCTCGCCGTTCCGATCTCTGAAGATGGGAGCGAACGAGTCATCCTTGCTCGTCAGGCAGAATGGTTGGTGATATCGCCCAAGCCTGACTGCCGACAAACGCGAGGCCCTTGGAAATTGCGCCAAGCCTGATGAGCGCCCAACCTGGCGACCCAAAGACAATGAGCCTCGAGAGCGACGCGGTGGTCCGGTTCATCAAGCTGTAATGCTCTGGCAACAGAGTGAGTCATATCCCCTACCCTGTCCAATAGAATGTTGCTGCCGTATCGATCTTAGTTTTAGATAGTTCGGCGAGGCCGCGTCTCACCTCTGAGCGGTCACGGAGCCGCCACAACTGCGCCAGGCGTAGATAAGAAATGCCGCATGAACAGGGGCTTTAGAAGATCACGACGCCTTCAGCGTCTGCGCTCGCTGTCGGCCTTCCAGATGTTGATGAGGCCTTGATTTCCCTGCTCGGTCAAACCGGCTGCCATCGCCTTCTCGAAGATTGAATACGCGAAAGCCGCAGCCGGATAGTCACCGCCCAGCTGTGCGAGCCAATCCCTCAATAGAGCCACGTCCTTGTACTGCAGCCGCATACTGAAGCCCGGAGCGAAGTCTTCCTTGAGGATCTTCGGTCCGAGATTGACCAGCATCCATGACGACGCCGCACCGCTCGATACAGCCCGTAGCGTGGTTTCAGGGTCAAGACCGGCGGCCAAGGCAAGGCGTATGCCCTCGACTGCGCCAATCAGGTTGATCGCTCCCACCAGTTGGTTCACCAGCTTGGTCTTCTGGCCGCAGCCGCTGGGGCCCGTGTAGACGATGGTTTTGCCCAACGCTTCAAAGATACCGCTGCAGCGTTCAAAAGTAGCTCGGTTACCACCGACCATAATTCCGAGCGTAGCGGCTTCAGCGCCTTTCTCACCGCCGCTCACCGGAGCGTCCAGCATCTCGCACTGCAGGACTGCCAGACGGTTCGCAAACACGACGGTTTCCGTCGGAGAAATCGTGCTCATATCGATGACGATCGAGCCTTCCGCGAGACCCTCGGCCGCTCCGCTGTTTCCAAAAAGAACCTCCTCTACTGTCTGCGTATCGGGCAGCATCAGGAGAATTACTTCACTCTGACCGGCAAGCTCCCGCGGCGACTCGGCCATCGATGCTCCCAGATCCACTAGCGCTTTCAACTTCTCCATATGACGATTGAGAATCGAGACCGGATAGCCGGCCCGCAATAGATTTGCTGCCATCGGCTTTCCCATGACCCCGGTTCCAATGAATCCGATCCTTTCCATCGTTGCCTCTCCTCCCACTGTTGTGATTCGCTGATCTCCGTCGGTCGCCGCCGCGCGGGTCGCACCCTGTCTTACAGGAGGACGGTCTGCATGGAGTTCAACCTCGCGATTCCTGGAAGAGATTAAAGTCGAGCCGACTCGGTCGATCGCTTCGCCATCCAGTCCAATCTCTGGCCAGTTGCATGTACTCTGCATACCGACTCTTTTCCATCAGCGGGTAGTCGCTCGCCGCGACCAGAGCGGTCACGCCAAAGACCCCGAGCAGATGTGCCGCGAAGGGTTCGATGTCCTCATGCGGAAACGGCCGCTGCGAGAAGTGCGCGATGGCTGAAACGCCAACCACAATGTTCGGCAAGCGGCTCAGACTCGAGATCGCGTTGTGCCAATCACAATCGTCCTCGCCGTTGTGCCGCGGCCACCCAAGATGTGGGAGAAATATTTTTAGAGAAGGATGCTGTTCACTCAACCCTATGAGTTCCTTCGCAAGGGAACTTATTCCGGATTCGGCGTGCGGCAGGAGCCACCTCCCGCTCGTTGCAAAGTTTGCCGCATCCTCTCCGAAGGCCTGCATATCGGTTGTACGGACGCGGAGAGCCGTGACCACGTTCGACCGCAGTGTCGCAGGATCCAACTCGCCTTCTTCCGGTCGAAAACATAGCGCCACCCGGAACCTCGAGGGCGCCGAAGTAATCAGGCTGTCCAGGCACGCGCTGTTGTCTCTCCCCCAGGTTTCGACAATCAGTGCCCGGGCGACTCCAGCCGAGTCCATCCGGCTCTCGAGATCGGCAATTGGATCGCCCGCACTCATATCGAGATGTGTGTAAGCGTCGATCATGTGCGCGTAGCCCTCGCGCCAAAGAAGATTGCGGCAAACGCCAGCCAGGGTAGAAATGCCATCAGTATGAAGATGACATGCTCGTGGTGGCTGTCGGCGAGTGCGCCAATATATGGGCTGACAAATCCGTACGCAACGTTGCTGATGCCGCCCAACAACCCGGAACTGACCCCAACGTGCGATGGCTCAAGATCCTGAACGAGAGTGAGATAGATGACCAGGAATGCACCGACACCTACACCCGTGAGAGATAGACCCAGCACTGCAGCGTAACGATGCGATGTAAAGCCAGCCGGGGCTGCAAGCAGCATGAGCAGGCAGGCCGAGAACAGCGCCCATTGCTTGGCGGAGTTCGTGCTGCAGCCGCCCGCCACGAGTGCGCGAACAAAGAGCCCTACGACGATGTTGCCTGCGAAGGAGCCCGCGTAGACCACGATGGACAATGCATTGCCATGCGAGAAGCTGAAGCCGCGCGAAGTTTCCAAGTACAGCGGAATCCAATCCGCAAGATAGTAGTTAACGCCGTTAATGACCAGCGCGGAGACCGCAAGAATCCAGAAGTCGGGCATGCAGAGAAGACGCTTTACCACCTGCGCGACAGCTCTTGGCGAAGTGGAGCTTCCTCGCAATGATGAGGCTTGTTGCCGGGTCACGATCAGCCACGCAAACACCCACAAACCCCCGACTGCCCCGGTTACCATGAATGCTGCGCGCCAGGACCAACGCAGAGTGATTGCAGTCACGATGATTGGAGCAATCAGGGCCCCCAGCGCCGCTCCGCTGTTGAAGATCCCGTTAGCCAGGGGCCGGTCCTTGGGTGGCAGTAATGCACTGGTGGTCTTCAGCGAACACGGCCAATTAAATGCTTCTCCGGCACCGAGCATAAACCGAAGTCCAGTCAGCATTCCAACGGTGGTCGCGAGGCCAGTCAATATCCCTACCAGCGACCACACCCCGCTCGCTACCGGGAAGACAATCCGCGGACCATACGCATCCACGAGGAAGCCACCGAAGATTTGAACCACGCCGTACGAGTATCGAAATGAGCCGATGATGTGCCCGAACTGCTCATTGGTCAAGTGGAAGTTGGCAATAATCTTCGGGGCGGTGAGCGCAAGAACCTGCCGGTCCAAATAAACGATCGCCGTAGCAACGAACAGAAGGAAGCATATCCACCACGTCTTAGCGGGAGTGGGCTCCGGGAGATTCATAGGCCTGCCTTCTATGACTTCGCAAATGAATCCGGGCTCTTCGAAAGTGGCTGCCGACTTTCTCCCGGCGCCTCTGCCTGAAGACAAACCGTGTTCAGCCTGCCCTGTCTGCAGGATATCGCCCTAACGGTGTCCACTGTACGGTACGTAGGGGCGGCCGTCGAGTGCTTCCTGATTCAACTTGGCGCCGAATCCCGGGCCCAGTGGCAGCTCCAAGGCACCGTCGACGAATCTCACCGGATTCTCCAGCAGTTGCGCCGTCAATTTCTCGTCCGCCTCCGAGCCGATCGTCTCAAGAATAAAGAAGTTCGGAATTGCCGCCGCATAGTGCAGATTCATGACAGTCGCCAGCGGCCCGTTGGGATTATGCGGGGCCATGCCAATGTAGTGCGCCTCCGCAAGGGCTGCAATCTTCCGCATGCCGGTAATACCGCCGCAGTTCACCAGGTCGCACTGCAGATAATCGACTGCGTGCTTATCAAGAAATGGACGCACGCCATAAATGGTCGCCCATCGTTCGCCAGCAGCGATGGGGATGGTGGTCTCCCTCTGCACCAGGGCCAATGCTTCCACGTTTTCCGGAGGAACGGGCTCTTCAACAAACAGTAGATTCAGGTCTTCCAGAACACGGCAGAGCCGCATCGCGGCCTTCGGATTCAGGCGCCCATGGCAGTCTACGGCAATGCCCAACTCTGGCCCGCCAGCCTCGCGAGCCGCCACAAAGAATTCGCGAATCCTGTCGAAGATCGAAGGATCCAGATATTCCGTCTCCTTCCAATGGGAGTCCACCGTGCCCTGGGTTCCTGAATAACCGCTGCCATTCACAGCGTGACGATCGCCGCCGCGATTTCCCTCCCCATAAAAAAGCGGCAGCGTTGTCTTGAGCGCTCGATAGCCGCGCGACTTGCATACCTTCACGTTCGCGGCAAAAACCTCCGGCGAGTCCCCAGCGGAGCAATGACAGTAGGTCGGCACTTGTCGCCGCGTTGGCCCGCCGAGCAGCTTATAGACCGGCACACCGCAGGACTTGCCCAGGATGTCCCAAAGAGCACAGTCGACCGCACTGATCGCGGTGCTGTGAAGAGGGCCGCCGACCCAGAATGAATCCCGGTACATCCGTTCCCAGTGATTTTCGATCTCTGTCGGATCCTTCCCCAGCAGGTACCGCTTCATCTCCAGGATCGATTGCTCAATGGTCTTGGTCTTGCGTTTCATCACAGTTTCGGCCAGGCCCGTAATGCCTTCGTCCGTCTCAATCGTCAAAATGACAGCATTGCGAAAGTTCAAATTCACAATCTGCGTTTTGATGTCCGTTATCTTCATGTGTGGCCTCTATGCCGGGTTTTCGAAGAGGTCGCCAAACCCCATCGATAGAACTTCAGTAAGCACTGCATTGGGACAGCGAGTTCGCTGCGATCCGTGAAAACGACACTCACTGTCGGAGCAGCTACAGCTTCCGACTTCCCCTCAGCAGATCAATCGGGCACGCATCCCCCAGTCCGTGATTCAAGGGCGCGGCCACTCGCTCGGCACTGTTGCCAGTGCTTGGCATCTAAGGCCCTGTCAACGTGAGAATGTATTTGACTCGCCATCTGCAGTCAAATACCGAGTTCCTGTCTGATCGATCTATTTTCTAGATGCAGCGACGGGCAACTCGCGCACAGGATGAGGCCCGGTCCGCCCTCCCGCGCACACGGCGCGCCTACACGATTATGGGTGGCTCAGCGCCTCGAAGCGATCGATTAGCTGCGTCAGAGCCAACGTATCGGCCCACGGAACATAACGGTTCGACCCACGGCATGCGCCGAGGAACTCCGCATCCTGCTGCCGGATGGCCTCCTCATACATCTTCTCCGCGTCTCCGGAAAAATGAAGCTTCTTCAGGTCGGACTGCAAGTAGCTAAAGCCGTCCGTGTTGATAGAGTGACGTGTACCAATCACCTCCATCGAGCTGCGCGACACTCTGGCCTCGTAACTCACCGTCACCGACACGGGACCTCCGCCAGGCAGTCTCCCGAGAAGTGAGGCCGATTGCGGCAACCCTCCGTCGGGATGGACAATGCACGCCACAGCTTCCATGCCTCCGCACCACTGCACTGCGAGATCGGCGGCATGCGCTGCATGATGGCGAAGCGCGTTGTCCGTCCAGGCGCGAGCACGAAGTTGCGGATAACGAACATAGCTGATTGCCTGAACCTCGCCGATTACTCCGGCTTCGATAGCCGATCGAATCCGCACGTAGGGCTCCAGATACCGTGCCGTGTGCGCGCAGCCAAGCATTACACCGTTCTTGTTCGCTTCGAGCCCAAGCTCCGTTGCTTCGTAAGCGCTGCTGCATGCTGGAAGTTCAATCAAGGTATGGAGTCCCGCGCGCAAACATTCGCGCGCTTGATCGAAATGCATGTCCGAGGGCGAGCAGATGATCGCAACATCTGCTTCGCGCGTAGCAGAATGGATGCTATCGCAGATGTTTGGAATGCCGTATCTCGAAGCAAAGGATTCGGAGATCATCGCATCTGGACTGTAAACAGACACCAATTCGATGTCATGCGCGGCCGCCAAACCGGCAGCATGGATCGCGCCAACAGCCCCGCATCCGATCATCGCTATACGTGTCTTCATCCCTGTACCATCGATTGTCCTCAGATGCCGTCCAGCGCCGCCGCAGGATCGATCCAGTGGCTGTCTTCGAGAATTTTGCGCAACTTCCGCACCTGCTCCTCGTCCAGCGGGAAGAACGGATCCCGACTGTATCCCCCTTCAAGTCCCCAAAGATTCAGAATTGAGCGATAGATTGCAAGATCGCTCACAGGCCCGATTTGCTGATACGTGTAGAGGTGAACCAAGGGAAGAATTCGCTTCCATATCCTCAACCCTCTATGTACATCGTTGTCGATGGCGACGGCTCGATACAGTTCCCGTGCAGCCCCGGACGCGACATTCAACAGGCCGCTGATCCACCCGTGCGCGCCACCGCACAATCCTTCGAAGCCGGCCAGAAAGGATCCATAAAAGATGGCGATCCTGTCTTCGAGAAGGTAGCTCAAATCATGGATCGGCTCAACCGTTCCGTAGGTCGACTTGACCATATGTACTACATCTTCGTCGACCAGTCTCACAATCTCGGCCGGACTGAAATCGACGCAAGCAGAATTTCCCGGATTGTTATAGAGCATCACCGGAAGATTGACAGCCGTACGCACACGCCGAAAGTGTTCGATCACGGCGGTCTTAGACGGCCTTTGGAAATAGGGAAGAATCACGATGATCGCGTCAGCGCCACACTTCTCTGCTTCTTGAGATAACTCGATCGTTAGCTTGGTGCTATAGTGCCCCGAACCGCAGATCACCGGCACACGGCCGCGCACCACGTCTTTCGCGAGACGGAATAAGCGTTTCCGATCGCCTGAGTCCATGGCGATGAATTCGCCGCTGGTGCCGGCGATGACCAGTCCATCCACATGCTGATTCTCGATCAACCATTGCCAATGGCGCGCGGTAGCGTCTTCGTCCAGCTCATTATCCTTATCAAACATCGTCAGGGCGGCCGGGAAGATTCCACGGAAGCGGTTCAACTCGAAAGACATAGCCATCTCCTCTTTTTCCTCTTCAAAACCTGCGCAGGCCATCAGCCTCAGACGTCGTCATGCGGCGCTCGTGGGCATGCTCAATTCGAAACAATGGTCGCGCTCTGAAATGACGCAATGATCTGCGCGCGGCTTACGCCGCGACACCGCAGATACCGTCGTTCCCCCAGTGGTAGCTTCAACTGTTGGCCGAGGAGATTCGCTGACAATGGTTTGCCGACATCCTTCATTACGGTCAGGGACCCGCCCGGCAAGGACAGTTGTAGTGTCCCCTCGCCCGACGTGTGCCAGTAGCTGACCCAGGAGCTTCCTTCGTACTCGAAGAGAAAGGCACGGCCAGGGCTCTCGGCGCCTCCAACCTTCTCAATTTGTGCGCAGGCGACCAGCACGAACTTACCCCGCTCATTCATCAGCAGCGTATGCTCCTGGTCCAGATCGCGTAGAGAATTCTTCTGCTCGCTCGTCAACCAGCTACGCGAGCGAACTTCTTCCCACCGGCGAAGTACTTCGCAGTTATCCGGCGTCCGCGGATGGCGATCCATTGCATCCAGATCCCCCACCAGCGCAATCGGGCAATCCCAGGCCGCAGCTCGGCTTGTGACGTACTCCAGCATGTCAGGCTGCGTGCCCATGGTGTCGTTACCCGGAGCCCAGTAGCCGATCCAGCCAAAGTTGATTGCAGTAAAGTCCCGCGCCGCACGCGCAACCTCAGCCGCCGGATAAGCACGTGTCGCGGCCTTGATCACCTCCGGCTTGAACACATCAAATGCATTCCCGCGGGTAAGTATGTGCCAGCTGAAATGCGATTTGCACGCCCCCTCTGCGAACAGAGGCTCCGGGGTGAGCCGTTGCCCCACAACCCACTGAGCATTCGCGACGTTGAACCAGTACGGCGGGGAGACGTCCTCAGCTCCGTCGTAATAGACAAACTGAAAACCCGCCTGCTCGTAGATCTCCTTAAGGCGATCGGCAACCTCTGCCTGAATGCTGGTGTCTTGATTGAAACGAACGAAGATGGGCCAGGTATCAACATCCAAGAGGCCGACGCGTGAACTCGATTCGTGGGCGACCGCCTGCGTTCCCAACGAGCCGCGCTGGCAATTCTCAAAACGAAACGGTCGGGTGGTTGTGTACCGTTCGTAGCTCACCAGCTCATTCTGAATCCTTAGAATCCGCCTCTCGGCATCGAGAGTGCAAAGACGCGGGTCCTCCTCGACGGGAATTTCCGTGGCTTCTGCGCTGACGCCCTGCGACAGCGTGAGGCTTTGCGACAGGTTCAACCGTGGATCAGGCTTGGGTGTCACATACGAATCCTGCTTGTGAGCCTTGTTGTAGTGGATGTGAACTCCGGGAAGCATGCCGGCCTTGCGCACCCGATCAACAACGTCTTTCAGGTCCGCAACGCCCCGCGGATACTCAGCCTTCCATGGAAAGTGTCCAGCGCTCTTCGCAAAGGCGACATAATAGATGTCCATCGCGCAAAAGCCGCACAAGGTTGCATATCGAATATGCCGGTCCGCATCCGCAGGCGTGATCGTCGACGTCTCATAGTAGGAGTACCCATACTCTTTGCGTTGCCGGCTCTTGACGCCCTGCGGCAGTTGATAATCTACCTCCACGCGCGCGAGTTGGTTAAGCAGATTCGAGGTCGACGTCACGATGAGCGCAGCGCCCACCCCCTCAAGTTGCACATCGTTCACCACGCCAGCCTGAAAGAGGTGATACCCTTCGCGTGGTTTTGCCTGGATCCTGGTGTGAGGATCGGTGGCCAGCAGATTTACCGCCACTTCTTCATCCCACATCACGTTCAACCACTCGCCAAGGTTTTTGCGATTCGCGATCGGAAGTTGAACAAACAGCGCTTCGTCGATCTGGGTCTTTTTCTTGGGACGTAATGAGCTGTCACCCTGGTATGTAAATTTTTCCAGATGAAATCCGATGTATGAGTCGGCTATCTTTACGCTGATGGCGGCCATATACCCGACAAGAGCAAAATCGACGATCAACATATTTCCCTGTTGCTTGAGTTGCACCACCGGAAACTCGGTTACCTCCGCTGGATACGCGAGTTGCAATTCGTTATCGTACGGACGATATTGCGTGAGGCTGAACATCGGCACGTCCACGTTCTCCGCGAGGCACTCCTGGTCTGAGGCCTTGTGGACCAGGCTTCGGGCCGAACCCGTCGCACTAATCTCCAGACGCAGTTCGTTATTCTCCAGCACAATGCTGCCGGCGGCTGGCGATGACTTCCTTGGCGATCGTGACTTTTGTGTCGCCTCGCCCTGATGTGCTGTTTTCTGCGCCGGCATAGCCGCGGATCTTGACCACGGAGCGAGCCCCAGCAATCCCGCGCCTTTAAGGAACTCTCTGCGATCACTCACTTAGCGCGCCCCTTGTTGAGAAAAGGATTCGCGAGGCATGGTCCCGCGACTGGAGTCGACCACTCCATTCGCAACGCTCTCTTTGTGCGTCTGCGATTCCGATAGTGCCAATGCCTCCAACAACTGCCGGGCCGTGTTCTTACCCGCGTCCTGATTTTCGATCCGAAACGATTTTTCGACGCCCAGCGTCGCGTACGCCTCACGAGTCGTGCGATAAACTTCGAGCGCTTCACTTGAGTCGACCGGCTTGAGCATTGCGTCCATAGGAGCGATGAGCAACAGCGAACGTGGCGCAATGGCCGAGGCCACATCTGGAAGGTCGAGATGACACAAGATATCCGGAACAAATTCAGCGGCGCCATAAAGGTATCTATCGCTTTCGGTAATGGATGTGTAGGAAATCAGGCCATCCTCGCAGATGAGATGGTTGATCCTCTGGTCCAGGGCGGCCGCGTACAGGCACCATAGCGCAGCCGCGCCCTTGCCAACTAAATGCACATCCCCCTGAGCCTTACCTTCGCGTTCGAAGACGTAGTCGATACTGCGAATCACGTCTATCACCCGCATCCCCAGGAGGGACTCGTTCATGGACCAGGACGCATAGGCCATCGCGGTATCAAAGCTAAAGAGCTGGCCAAAGGGCTCAGTGGAAAGCGACGGAGTGGAATGCGGACGCGTCTTGCCGATGCCGCGAACATCTACCGCCAGCACCAGGTGGCCCTCGCGAACGAGCTGGTCCAGGATTCCGTGCTGCAGGCCGGAGCTGTCGGCAGCCTGAAACTCCATGCCATCCGCCTCCATCCCCTGGTCCGAAACATACAGCACAATCGCCCGGCCTTCTCTCCTTCGTTCAGGCACGAACACCCATGCCGGAATGAAGATGCCGGGCTCGGAAAGAAATTCGATGTGTTCCACCTGGTAGCCCTCACGCTGAACTGTACCAAGGGCGCGAATATTCAGAGGACCAATCTCTCCTCGAAAGCGAAGAAGGCTGGTCACACGTGCTCGTATTTCGCCCTGTTGTTTGAGGATGTCCGCTCTCGGCTTCCCCGTTGTCCGACCGACCGCCAGTTCAGCCGCACGGTTCGCAGTCAGGCTGGAGAGAGTCGCACCTAACCCGCTGTAGCGAAGCGAACCATCGGGAGTGCAATACAATTCCTCCGGTCTGCAGGTGTCCTCCACCTCCGCCATGGTCGGACCAGGGCGCCCGTAAAACCAGCGGCTAAACCAGTCTGTCGTTGCAACGCGTAACGCGGGGGTCCAGGCATGCGGATCGTTCGCAATACTCGTGGCAAATTTTTCTTCTACACCCAACTGGCGATAGCGGGCGCGGACCGTTCGCGTCGCCTCATCAAATGCCGCTCCTTCGTGCTCGATGCCCACGAGAAGCGGCCGCGGAGCGATAGCAACATGGAGATCAACATTATCGATCCCATACCGCGCTGCCGGGAAAAGATTTTGCTCCACATCTCCCAGGCCAATGGACGAGTCCGGCCACATATTCGCCGTGCCACCTTCGAGGATGGCCGCGCACTGAATTCGATCGTCCGCCACAGTAAGGAACTTCGTGATGGTGCCTCCCCCGGAATGACCTGCACAACCAATCCTGGCGCCATCCACTTCAGCACGGGCGAGCAGGTAGTCAATGGCCCTGATTCCATCCCAGAGCATGTAACCGGTAAGAGTTTCCCCGATCAATAGAAGTTGTTGTCCGATCATGGAATGCTCAAAGACAGGCCCACCCACATCGGTAACTCCGGTAGCCGGGTTCCAATACTGACGTCGTTCTCCCTGCCCAATCGGGTCATAGGCCAGAACAACAAAGCCACTCCTGACCAGGCTGATATAAGCACTTTGATATTGCGGCACCATCCTGGCGAGGGGATAGTGTCCGCAGGGAGACAGGATCGCCGGAAACGGTCCTGGTCGATTTGTTGGCACATAAAGATTCCCTGTGACCCAGAAATCGGGTCGACTGCAGAACCTGACATTCTCGATCCGATAATCCTCTTTATCTATTGAGCCAACCGTGGACGATCGCAAAGGGCATTTCTGTGGAAAGGCGCCCACCATCCGCAGCACGTCTTGCCGCACTGTCGCATTGCGTTGCTGCAGATCGCTCGCGGTTTGCAATTGAGCCCGCCTTTGATCCCAATCCGCAGCGAGTCCGTTCAGTTTCCTGGTCAGGAACGCGACCAGCATGTCGGGCATCTCTTCCGCGTAGGAGCGCTCACGCTCTTGTGGAAGCAAGGATTTGGTCAAACCCCACCTTCGCATAAGTGCTGGGACTAGAAGAGACGCCCCGGATTCGACGAAGAACCGTCTTCTAGTCATGCCGCTTCTCACAATTCACAGAGGCTGCCAACGAACTCGGCCTTCGCCGTGACCCGGTTACCAACTGATCACCACAACTCCATACGTACTTAGCGAGGAGATCGTGAACAGCGCTTGCGACCCCTCCGTGCGAAAATTGAGTGGCCTTCCGCCCTCAACCTCCGGCGAATAGTATTGGACAGCGGACGGAATCTCCCCTTCCGCAACATCGCATCGAGCGGCAATATTCTCAACATGAGGATTCTTCTCCGCTCCATAGTTCACCAGATGAAGGATTCGACGCCGCTTTGTAACCTGCTCGGCAAGGTTCAATCCAAGGAACTCAGGTCCGACTACGGATGCTGGAAATTCGCCACCGGCCCACACGATTGCATCGACCAGATCCTTCCAATTGCGAGGCCGCTTCCAGAATTCGGGTCCGATCGTGAAGTAAGGCTCATCAGGTGGCAACTCCCCGTCGAAGTCGATGGACGAAATATACGCAACACGCCCGCGACCAGATTGCTTCCTGCTTGCGCGTCCGCCCAGAGCAGCATCCTTCGCGATACCCTTGCCACGCAGCGCGTTCGTCTGCTCCGGCAGCAAGTCTTTCAGCGCGGGCTCGACCCTCGAGCGCCGCCAGGCGTCAAAGAGTCCCGTCTGCTCTGTCGCGACCAGTCCTCCTCCCTTCGCAACGTATTGACGAATCTGCGTCGACTGCTCATCCGAAAGGCACTCCGTGTTCGGAAGAACCAGGACTTTACAGGTCGATGGCGAGAGCTCGTCGAGGTGTTCATCGTAGAGGATGCGGAAAGGCACTCGTGCCTGGATCAACGCCTGCTCGAACAGGATTGCGCTCAACCCGGCACCCCCATTGTTGTAGGTAATCGACGCATAAGACCGCAGCACGGCCACTGGCGCCAGATCCTCGGCACCAACATAGAGATCGCGTTGCTGACGGTAAAACGAGATATACTTCACCATCTCCGCCGGCAATGGGTAGACGCCCGCAAAGCCGATCGTTTGATTGAACGTCAGGCACTCAGCCATCGCTAACTCACTCACGGAGATATAGCTGAGCACAACGTTCCGATAGGTCCGCGCCATTTTGTATGTGCGGATTGCGGTGATCAACCTTCCGTCAGGCATCAACTCAGGCTTGAGATCGGACTCATCCCAGAAGACCTGCGTGTTCGGCAAGAGGCGAGCAGCATCGGTCCCGCGAATCCACGGGCTGTTATATCCGACTACGCCTCCGTAGTTAATTTCGAGAACTACCTCAGAGTTGAGAGACCGAACCAACGCTGCCATTTGATTCAATGCGATCGCCATTGTTTGGCACCGGTAGTCGATCCACTCCTGAAAAACTGGATCGGAGATGACGCGCATTTTTTCCGGCCGGTTGGTTGAGTTCCAAAGAGGCGGGTTAATGTAGTCGACGTTCTCGAAGCCGAAGCGATTCTTTCGCTCTTCAGCCTTATATTTGGTCCTGAGATGATTGCGAAAACCTGTTTTGCAGGCAGCACAGTGACAGGAATAGGGTTCGGCGCTTAACGTGAAGTTGTCGAAGTGAATGAAGTCCGTCTTGACGTCGACAACGGCATAACGAACAACTTTCTTCAGGTAGTCAATAAACTCCTGATTGGAAAAACACGGAAGATAACGGAATGACTGCTGATAGCCGTACTCCAGCATGATCGGCTGACCGAATGCATCGCACTGGATCCAGCTCGGGGCGCGCGCTTCCTCAGCAAAGAAGGTCTCATACATCAGGCTGTCCCACTGGATGTAGGTATCAATTTTCATGCCTAGCCGGTGGACAATAGCCGCGGTGCGAACCGTGTCCTCCATCTCCGGCTTTTCTGCCACCATGCCGAAACCCTTGTACAAGTGGGTGTGGAACACCTCCACCCCGGCGTCTCTCAACTTTCGGATGACGTCTTCGCTCTGATCTCGCTCATACATCTCGCGGGCGTCAAGGCTTTGCCCTCCGCGTCGGACGACAAAAAGATAAGGCTCGTGAGACCCCCCCGCATCGATTAAACCGTTCTCAATCCAGCCTCCCTGGTGCGGCAGAGTGCTTTGCGGTCGTGCAGGCGTCGACCCGAAGACTGCGCCGGGAGCAATCCTCGACAGTGCGATGCCTCCCGCCACTGTCCCCATGAAATTCCTGCGATTCATTTCGCCTCTGCCTTCATCGCTGCTGCACAACACGTAAAGGCTCCGGGACTACACACTTCACCAGGGGCCGTCGCAACTCTTCAGTATCGCGGGAAGCACCTTCCTAGCGTGAAATATAGGAGCGGCGAAGGATGCCGTCAAATATCAAGTTCCACCATGACCTATCGAAATTTGTGATGGATAGATCGCGCGCCCCGGGGCTGCACGCACTTCACAAATGATCGCCGCAAGGGCGCCGCTGCCTGCTTCAATAACGATAGGGCTCTCCCCAATTCAGCATCCGGTGCAGAAATTCGAAAGTGCCGACTCCGTGAATTCCATGCGGACCGTTGAAGTATTCGATTCGTGTTCGGTCGGATAAGCCGAGCAGGTCGTAATGACGCTGCACCTTCGCATACTCGTACGCCACCCACGAATCAACGGAGACGGGGTCATTGTGTCCTCGCTCCACCATGAATGGACGTGGTGTCATCAAGTTGGCCATATCGCTGTGATTGAACGTGTTGCCGAGGTTAAATTCCGGTACCTCATACTCACGCGTGAAACAGTACGTGAAAGGAGCATCCGTTCTCGCCACCTTCCATATCCATTCATTGAAATCTCCGGAACAGATGGACAAGGCATATTTATCCAGAAGCGGGGGAACACGCATCGCCGTCTTTCCGCCATAGGAGAGGCCGTAGAATCCAATGCGTTTTGGATCGACAAAGGGCTGAGAAGCCACCCAGTCCAGCATGCGCTCGCTCTGGCTCAGGATGAACGAGTACAACGAATACTTTAGCGGGTTGGCAAGGCGCTGAAGCGTGCGGAAGCGGTCTCCTCCGATATACGGATTTTGCGGGCAATAGACAACAAACCCATGGTTGGCAAGGTCTGCAGCGAAGTTGTGATTGTAGTGCTCTCCTTCGCTGTCCCCGTGTATCAGATCTTCCGGCTTCTCTTCCAATCCATGCTGGCACACAACTACAGGGCGTCGCTCATTCGGCCCAATCGCGTAAGGAACCAGCAGAATACCAAGGGCGAACACCTCGCCCCATAATGGCAACAGAACTTCATACCCAACCCAATTGGCTTCGTCATAGAGCTTGCGGGTCTGCACGGCTCGATGGTCAAACGGCTCATCCAGCTTGCCGAAGATCTCTTCCCACAGATATCGCCGATAGGGTTCCGCTGTGCTCTGCCACTGCTCAACAGAAGATCGATCCGCTTTGGCCCAGAATTTGTCGCGAACCGCGTCGGCACCCAGGATTGCCTTTTGCGTGAAGTCGACCAGTTGGTTCAGCTGTTCGCGAAGCTGAGCGGATGGATCGAATCCACGCCGACTATCGTTGGGGGTTCGGCCCTGTGCTTTTAGTTTGCCCGTGGCACCCAAGCCGCGAAGAAAAGCGACGAGAGCCTCCTCGCAGCCCGGGCCGCCAAGACCATCACGGCTGGCCACCAGGGATAGGCGTTCGGGCACATGCAACTTTTCGAAGACGGCCCGTAAACGCCGGATCTCCGCACGCACTGCGGGCAACTCCGGCGTAACGATTGCACCGGGAGCTGCCGCATTCACGCGGCCCTCGGCCGCTGGTGGAGGGCCGGGGATATCCGGACCGCGCGATGCCTCAACGACCAGCGTCCGGGGAGCAATCATGCCTGCAATTTCCGCGTCGCCAAACTCCTGCAACAAGGTCCACACATTGCGATAGAGCGGCTCCTGCCAGAGATCCTGACGGGAGGTAAAGTATCCACTTACGCAAGTGGCATAGATCCTCGTATCGATGGCCGCACTATACAGCGCAAGCAAACCGCCTTCGCCATAACCCATCACCCCTATCGGCGCCGCTGCAGGATCACGCGCGAACCAGTCCACTGCGGCCAGCACCTTCTGGACCTCGTAGCCGATAACATGACGGCCCATTTCATAGGCCATGCGATAGATGAATTCGCGATGCGTTAGGTTCGTCTGGATCCCAAGACGTTCATTGCCTGACCACCGATCGTCGCGATTGATCAACATCGGAACCAGGACTCGGCAGCCGTTCTCCGCCAGGCGCCTCGCGAACTGCGCCTCTGCAGGAACGCCCGCGACCAATCCAATCGCCATCTCGGGCGACCAATCGGCTTCTGGAAGCACCACCACCTGGGCGACGGGCGCCGCGGCGGGTTCCAGCAACAGGCCTTCTCCATCCACTCCGTCCAGCACGGGCCAACGCACGCTGTAAACCGTGTACCCGTCTCCTGCCGCGACCGCTAAAGCATCCCGCAGCCGCATGTCCACACTCGGATCTACGTACGGAATGCGTGGATCGATCACACCGATCGCCTTCGCGAATCGGTCACGGTTCACAGCAATGGATGCCTCGTACGACTGAGAACTTGAATAATCACGGCGCCACAGGTTCTGACGATCTTCCACGGACGCGGCCGTGCGCTGCAGCAGGTAGGCATGAATGCCATCCACCATCTGAGCCGCAAGATCGCCTTGCCTCGTGAGTAGCTCCGTGCCCGGGAGGTACGCCGCACCGTTGCGTTTGGTGGGCGCGACACTTGAATCCGCCTTTGGCTCGGCAATCGCAATCGAGCGCGTGCCGGCGGCCAGGCTAAGTGCTCCCATCCCTTCAATGAGTTCTCGTCGAGTTAAAGTCATGAGCACCTGAAAAGGTATTGCGGTGTTTGCCAGCCGCTTCGAAGGTCGCGCCTAGCTTCTTCGAGCTGCCGTAGCTACCCCCAGCAGAGCGCGATTGTCACCGGAGCGTTTTCAATGAAGGCGCGGGCGAATTTTGCTGCGATGCACACTCCGGGGCTCGCTGACTGCCCTCTTCACATTTACCGGGCTCCCGACAGTTTGTCGAATAGAACAAAAAGATCGCATCGATCCAATTGCGATATGTTGGATTACTCTTCCGCTGCGGATCCTAAAGGAAGATTTTTGCGGTCTGCGCGCTGGCATTCCTTGAACAGTCGGATCAACTCGGCCAGCATCTTCGGCACAAACTCCGACTTGTGATACACCAGCCCCACTTTCCGAACCAGTTTGTAGTCTCTAATTTTGAGACAGTGCAGCTCGCCGCGCTGCAGTTCCTCAGAAACGGAACGCAGAGGAATAACGCTGATTCCGAGGTCGATCTTCACCAGCGGCTTGATCAGAGCCACGTTTTCGGCCTCCATCACAATCCGCGGCGCAATGCCAACGTCACGGAAAAATCCGTCGAGCACGTCGCGGGTTCGCGCACCTTTCGGAAACAAAATCAGGGGATAGTTCTGCAGTTCTTTTGCGCTGATCTTGCTCTCTTTCGACAACACCGGATGCTTCGGACTCGTCACCACTACCATCTCTTCGGTGATCAGCGGAACTACCTTCAGATCAGAGTGCTTGATGGGGAGCGTGAAGACCCCAAGTTCGATGAGATTGTCACTCAGCTTGGAAAGCAAGATGTCGGTGGGAGCCGTAATCACTTCCAAATCGATGCGTGGGTGCAGAGCTTTGAACTTTTCAAGGACCGGCGGAAGGATATAGGTGCAGGCGAGCATACCTGCACCCAGCCGCAATTGCCCGCGCTCCAGGTGCGCAATCTCCGATATTTCCAGCTTGGCGTTGCGCATGTCCTGGAAGATGCGACGCGCGTAACGCAGCAGCGTTTCACCGGCGGGCGTTATGTAGATTTTCTTATTGACCCGCTTGAAGATGGGCTCACCCAACTCCTCCTCAAGCAGCTTGATCTTGCGGCTGATGGCCGATTGCGCAACATAGAGATGCTGGCTCGCACGCGTGAAGCTCGCGTTGTCCGCAACCGAGATGGCCATTTCCAACTGCCGCAGATCCACGCGCCTACTATATCAAGGTTGGCTGATATCAGCTAGATCAATCTTTATCAAAGATGGAATCCTTTCGCCCGCTATCAACCCTTGGGAGTCCGTTCTTGCAGCTAGCCCCAAAGCTCCGTACTGAGATATTTCATCCCCGAGTCATTGATGATCGTCACTACCGTGCCACCGTCCAGCAGCTCACGCGCCGCGGCCACATTTGCTCCCGAAGAGAAACCAGCGAAGATACCTTCCAACTTTGCAAGGGAACGTGCCGTGTCGATGGCTTGCTCATCTGAAACACTCAGATACCCATCAATCTGCTTCATGTTGATCAGTGGAAGATCGGGCATCGAATAACCTCCGCCTTGAATCCGGTGGCTCGGCTGCGATACCGCGTTGCCCGCCAGGACCGCACTACCGACGGGTTCCACAACGTAGCACTGGATGCGCGGATCATGTTCCTTGAAGGCCGCGGCACAACCAGCGAAGGTACCGCCGGAACCGACGAAGTCACAGAAGGCATCAATCTTCCCATCCGCCTGCGCGAGGATCTCGCGCGCCGTATGCAGATAGTGCGCGCGGAAATTGCCGCGATGATTGAACTGGTCCGCCCTGAACGCCCCACGCTCCTTCACGATCCGGGATGCTTCGACGTTCACCAGTTCGAGATCTGCCCCGGATACCTGCCCATGCGTGGAGCCCGGCATCTGGTCGACCAATGCCACTTCCGCCCCCATTGCGAGCATCATCTTCATGCGCTCCGGTGAGTTCCCTTTGGACATGACCGCGATAAACGGGTAGCCCTTCACCGCACAGACAATCGCCAGGCCCGTTCCAGTGTTTCCACTCGTCAATTCGACGACCGGTTGACCCGGCTGGAGGGAGCCGTCTGCCTCGGCATCCTCGATGATCTGGCGAGCGACCCGATCCTTCTTCGATCCGCCGGGATTGAGATATTCGAGCTTGACCAGAAGCCGTCCGCTCACGCCGCGAGTCAACCTACTCAGTTCGACGAGGGGAGTGTTCCCTATGGTCTCAACCGCAGAAACTGAAAGATGCATAAATGCCCCCTTGATTCGCTCAGTGAATCAAGCTTATTTTCGAAGCGCGGGTGTGGTCCCGTCCGTAGATTGTTCTCCGTCGTCGGGAAAAAAAAGGTAGAGCTTGGAGATTCGCTCATCTTCGCCGAGATAGACTGTGCCGTCCAGACCACAGATCATCGCTCCAATCGTATAGGCCTGCCACGTGTAGTAGGGTCTCCGATTGACATCCACAAAGCCCAACACGTCGTAAGCGCCCGATGATGGCGTATAGCGGAAGAGCCGCGCCATGTCGTCCTGATCGCCGCCGATTCCGTACAGATCACCGTTGGCCAAACGAACCAGTCCGGCGATTCGATATTGACTGAGTGCTTTGCCAAGATTTGTCACCGTCAGCCGAACCGGATCGAGACGGAAGAGATATCCATCAGACGTGCCGCCATAAATCATCCCGGACGGATCAAGCACGAAGGCATCCACACGTGTCCAAGGCTCTCGCCCGGGTACAGCTGGCGCATGTATCCCAAGCTTCTCGAGCTTTTGGGTCTTCGGATCGAACCGGAAAAACGATCCATTCTCTCCCGACGCGAAGACCACCCCCTGCTGATCCACAACCAGCATGCGCGACATGATCTTGTCTTTCTCAAACTTCTCGCTAAACGGTGCGACCTCTGCGACTACTCCGAGGTCAGTAGCCTTCCCACTCTCAATCGAGTATTCGAAGAAGTGAGCCCCCGGCGCTGTAAGGCCATAAATCACATGCGCGCTGCGATCGATGGCCATCGCTGCGATGCCCTCTCCTGCGATCGGCGTGCCGAGATTCGTTACAGACAGGGGCCGAGCAATCTGGATCGACTTCTGATCGTCATCGTGAGGAGAGTACTTCAGAAGGGTCCCTGCAGGAGTTGTCCCCAAATAGACATCGCCGTTCGCTGCGACAACAAGCGCGTTCGAGAGAGAGGTCGCATCGGGGATCACGCCGAGAGGGTGCACGTATCCATGCCGCGGATTCAAGACGAACAGGTGAGCGCGGCTTCCGCTCGTCGCTCCATAGATATCTCCATTCGGCGCGACGGTCAGCGACGTGATTCCGGACTCGCCGTCTGGAATCACGTCGACAGGCGCATAGCCCAGGTCGCGGGCATCAATGCGGTTCTGCGGAACAACAACGTTGTCGTACGCGAGATCACGCTGGCACAGGGCCGGCACGGAGAGCAGCGAGAGTACGAGCAACATCTGTGGGGCTCGCATGCTGGGTTAGTTCCCCTTCGGATGCAGAATAAACAGCGCCAAGCGAAACGGAGTTCCCTGTATCTTCCCGCCGTACCCTTCACCAGGAGGGTCCCCCTTGGTGCTGACGGCGCCAACGAAGTAAATGGTGCCATCGGGCCCTGTGTCGGCGGAGTTGGTTCCCAGCACGGCTCGCCCATCCGGAAGGTGCATCTCGCCCCGGTCTTCCAGCTTCCCAGTGCGCAGGTCATACGTCATCAAATGAGACGCGGCCACATTTGCGCTGGAGACGTAATCAAACTCCGCTCCCGCCGCGGCGTAATACAACTTGCGGTCCTTTCCGAGAGCCAGGCTCAGCGTGGCATAGGGAACATCCCGCTGGGCTGCCAGGTCCGCAAGGGCCATCTGACCGAGTACGTTGATCTGATTGCCGGGGGACGCGGCTGGGTCGAAGGAAAATAAGGTGCTTGCGCTCTCTTCGACTCCGTAAAACTTTTTCGTCTCGTGATCCCAAACGACCACGCGCCACGCAGTCTCCGACTTGTTGTAATCGCGGCCCAGCGAAACTCCCTTTGGCCGGATCGGCAACTTTGCATCGAGCTCGCGAATGACATCTGTTCGCGGACTGTATACGAAGAGGCGGCCCGCGCCGAAGCTCCCGTAGACATTCCCGTCATCATCAATTCCCAGTGTGCGGCAGATTGAATCCCAATTGTTGATTCTGCCTTTGTCCACCTTTTTACCAGTGGCAACGTCGTAGTACACGAAGTGCGCCCGAGGGTGCGTCAGACCATAAATGCGATTGAACCTTGCATCGTAAGCTCCGGTATTGATGCCCTCGAACCTTGGACCAATCCCAAAGTCTTCCACCTTGCCCGACTTCGGATCGAACGCCATATAGTGTGCGCCCGGATATCCTTCTGTAGTCCCAAAGCGCGCATAGTCAAACCACCATCCACCATGCGTCGCAAAATAGATGCGTCCGTCTTTGCCCTCCCCAAACTTCGCGTGGATCTTTGACTGAGGGCCAAGGCCCAGACCGGTTTCGCCCGACAGTGCCGTCAGATCTCCTACGTCCACCATGCGATCCTTGGTTGAATCGTAATAAACAAGATGGCCGTTGCAACCATGACACGCCAGACCCACATAGACCTTGCCATCGCTTCCGGCCTTCAGTGCAGCCCAGTTGCCATCCATCGTCGCAAGACCCGGGAAGTAGCGGAAATCAACAGTAACGCCGTTTGTGGGACTCTGCGCGCTGGAATCAGTCCGATGCATGACAACGCCCGACAGACACACCACAACGCACAAGCGTTGGAGTCTCTTGACGAGTATTCGCAATTGGCTATGCTGCACTCTGTTCCTTTCCAAGAGACTGCGGCATGGCTCGGCGTGCTGCAGCTCACGCACGCCAAGCATGCTCGAACGTCTCCCCATCAAGCTCCGCCGCAGACTCTGCGTCAAGGTAGACAGTCGCGTCCGGATGGGTCCGCAGAATCGTCGCTGGGCAGGCAATCGAGATCGCCTCAGTAAGTGTGCGTCTCACAATCTTTGCCTTCCGCGGCCCTGGTACCGAGACGATGAGCTTTGGCACCCGCAACAGCGCGGGGATCGTCAGCGTCAAGGCTTGAGCAGGAACCTCGTCAACGTTCGCAAACCATTCTTCGGCTACCTGCTGCCGCTTGCAATCATCATCCAGGTCAACAACCTTCATATCCAGCGGATCCTGAAAATCCGCAACGGCGGGATCATTGAAGGCCAGGTGGCCATTCTCTCCAATACCCAGCAGGCACAGCTGGGGATCAGCCGCGCGAAGCTCTTCGGCATACCTCCGGCATTCGCCCTCGGGATCCGCATTCCCATCGATCTCGTGGAATCGATGCATCGTGACTCGCCCAGTAAGGTCGCTTCGCAGGTAGCGACGGAAAGATGCTGGATGTTCCGGCGAAATCCCGACATACTCATCCATGTGAAAGCCGTTGACACGGCTCCAGGGGAGATCCTGCGTCGCCGTCAGTGCACCGAGTGTCGCCAGTTGCGAGGCGCCCGTAGCGAAAATCACCTCGATCGATTCCCGAGTGCGGTTCAGTCGCTTCAACTCGTCCCCGACCGCAGCGGCAGCCGCGCGACCAGCCTCTTCGCGAGTTCGATAGACTTCGACTTTCAGCCTCTCCCAATCGAAGCGCTGCATCTTTGCTCCCAATCGCTCCAAGCCTTCCTCCTTCACAACTGTCTATACCCTTGCGATCTTGGGGAATAGGAACTAAAAGATATCTCGGATGGTATGGAAGCCCGATCTTAGCCGAAAACCATCCCGGGCATACTCGTAATTTGCCCGGATCCATTCGGGGCTGTTTCATTGGGATTAGTAAGACGTTTAGCCGCATTTTTGAAGCTGCCCGGGACATCAAGCTTAGTGCTCCTCCATACCGAGCCGCAGGAATCGTACAAGCTGCCGGGTTGAAGAGGTTCGTGATGCTCTGCTTCCTGACATCCTTAGAAGGAAATGAGGCTTGGGCCCCATTTAAGCGCATAGATGGAAGTCGCATCCACATCGCGAAGATCAATTCAAGATGAACTGTAGACTACGAACACCATGCTGTCTAATATTATGTTCCGTATCAATCGATCTAATTTCGAGAAGCATTTTGCCACCGCGCTACTCAAGGAGCTAGGAGCGTTTGCTTCGAATGTTGACTTTTCAGTCCAAACAGTCATCGCCAGCTCTTGACAGGCATCGCTCGTACTGAACGTTTCTCTTCTTCATGCGATTGGCTCTACGGACGCCGATGCGGCCCTCTCTCTGAAGGTGATCCCGAGCTCGCCAAAGATGCCTTTGAAGGCATAGTGCCAGCCGTCGTCCCCGTAGATTTCAAAACCGAGAATCTGTTTCTCGTATTTGCCAGGTCGTTACGGGCCTTCCGGAAATCATCGTTGATCTCGGACTCCGCATCCAGAAAAAGCCTCAGAAGCAAGGCCAGCTGCTCTTCGGACAGCTTCCTGTCGCAGGTGGGGATTTGAATCATCCATAGCGCCTAGGGGCTCAGGTGCGTGCGGTCCGCCTCAAGACTGGCGAAGGAGGCTGCCGATCCACATAGAGTCGAATTTTGCATTTTTTTTGCCTTTCCTATCAGGGAAAACGCTCCCTTCGAAGCACTACTTAACTGAGAGCCCTCTGTTTGTGCGGTGTTGTGACCCTGAGATCCACATCGAGATTGGTGAATGCCATGAAGACTACCGACCGACCCCCAAAGACGCTTTCCTGTTCGCGCGCAGCTCAATACGTTCGTATGTCGACCGAACACCAGCAATGCTCTCCCGAGAACCAGGTGGAAGTCATCCGGCAGTACGCGGCATCCCACAGTATGGAGATCGTCAAGGTGTACTCCGATCATGGCAGAAGCGGCTTAAATATCGCCGGCCGGGAAGGCCTGAACCAGCTCTTATCGGATGCCGAGAACCACCGGGCGGACTTCACTGCGCTGTTAGTTTACGGCGTCAGCCGCTGGGGTCGGTTTCAAGACGTCGACGAGAGCGCTTATTACGAGTATGTCCTCAAGCGAGCCGGGAGGGAATTCAGCCATCGATAAATAATGTCTTTCGAGTGGTCCCCAAATGGCATTATCTAGGTACAACCTGGATCGAGAGAATTCTCCGAAGGGATTCGGCAGGAATAAATTACTCAAGTCTCGGCCTTGATTCGAATCTAGGGAGGCGAATAAATGGAGAGGTAATTAGGGGTCCTCGGCATAATTTGGCCACGGTGGCCAGATTATGCCGAAACTGACAAAATTATGGGTTATTTTTCAAACAATGAAAAAGAGACCTAATTATGGGCAATTGGAACCATAAACTGTCCAACTAACCCCTTTGTTCTCAATGCTCGTCTTAGCCCCAAGGTGGGCTTTGGAACCATAAACTGTCCAAAACATGCCATGGGAACCATAAGCATGTCCCAGACTTCGCCGCTGGCACCTCGGGCGGCTCGTTCTAAAGGATTTTGTTTCCGAGATACTTCATTCGGAGGCTGGCATATCGACCTGCGGTTTCAAACCATGCCTTCTCTAGTTCTTCGGTGGCCGCAGAGATAAGCCACACCGGCACACCCTTCTCACTGATTCGAAGGTGGTTAATACCGAGCACTCTATCGGGGTAACCCAACTCTTTTTCCTCATCAGGCCGAGCCCAGATGGAAAACACGTCGACGAGTTGGTACCCGACGGACCCTCCCTTCATTGTTCCGCTTCCGTAGAAAAACCTATCCATGGCCTCTAGAAGAGAAAGTAGCTCCTTGTCTTTTTCTTTTTCTGCATGGGGACGAAACGCGTTGACGATTCCGCGTACTTTCAGCCGACTCGTAAGGAATTCTTCTCGGCGGTTTTGCATCGTTTCCAACAGCTTGAATTTATCTTTCTGGCTTGCTTTCTTACCCACCTTCTCGAGTGCAGTACGGGCTTCCCGAAAGACCTTCAAGTAGTCTTCGCCTACGACGGAAAATTGTGCGTACAAAGGGTCGATGACCTTGTCAAAATAGTCACGTCTGCGGATCTGTCGATCTTTGAGGAAGCCAAAAACCTTGTCTAATGTGGAGAAAAAATCAGTTATTGGTAGGGGCAGCATTTGCACAGAATTATATCGTTCTAATCCTGCGGAGTTCTAAGCTTCATCCTCGCATGCTGCTCTGAACTCATCGAGAATCAATGATTGAGCTCCTGAGTAGTCGGCGTATCGAGCCGTGTCAGTCAGTGGTCGCCGCGCGACGCATCGAGCAAACTGCGCACTTCTCGCAGTCCCGGGATTCCCCCGCGCACCATGTAACGGAGGGGTGGGTGGCCGCTAAAGAGAAAATAGTCGTTCGGCTGTGTAACCCAATGATCCGCCAGATTGTTTGGAAGAAGGCTGTGCAGAGCCTTATAGATCCCAACGACGTATGAGATCCGCGTCAACTCGTCCTGACGAAGCAGCCGTGCAGCTGATCTCCACCGGTACACAGTGGACCGAGGCACACCTCCCAGGAGCTCTCCAGCCTGTCGGTTCGATACCTGCCATTTGTCTATGACCGCGAAGAATCCTTTGATTGATGACTTAGTCAAACGTTCGCGAGTTTCTAGTCGGCTAAGGTCCGGTGTGACATCAACGGGGTAGCCGGGCACGACGCGACTTGGCAAAGGTGTCATAATAATTGCCTCCCATTTGCGGAGTTTCTCATAGGGGACATGAAATATCCATATTTGGTGGCCGAGCTTCGGTCAGCAACGTCCAGTACTGAAGTGGTTGGCTGGTACCTAGCAGAAGTATCGCAGATAAGCCCCGGCGGATTATCAGATTGCCCCACTCGTCAGTTTCCTGCTGGCTGCAATCAATTTCGCCACCCGAAACACTGATATGCCGCCCCCCAGTGCAACGTTATGCCGCCGATGCAAACGCATCATCCGCGCCCGAGGCGTGCTCTCGAAATCGAAGTTGCTCAAAACCCCGTTTTTCATGTAGTAGGGCACGAATGTGCCCTTTCAGTTTTTCCGTTACGTTATCGACAGTGTTGGTCGGGGTCGGCGATGAGTCTTTTCCAAGTCAAGACGTACGCCGATGAGTATCGGGAAGTGCTCGCTGGGGGTTCAGTCGAAGAACCCGTCAGTCAGGACGAGACTGTAGGAATTGTGGCGGAGGAGATTGAAGAAAACACTCGAGACTTCGTTTTGAAGACCCTCGCCCAGGAACTGAAAGGGCATCCCTTGGCACAGTTTGTCGCGAACCTTTTGCGAACTATGGGATACCGGACTCGTGTTTCACCAGAGGGCCCCGATGGTGGCGTAGACATAATTGCTCACCGGGACGAGCTGGGCTTTGAGCCCCCTATCATCAAAGTCCAGGTTAAGAGTGTCGACAAGGGAACGGTTGGCGACCCCGTTGTTTCGGCCCTTTATGGCAAGGTCGGTCACGGCGAGTTCGGCATGGTCGTGACGCTTGGGACATTCACGAGTCAAGCCACAAATTTTGCGAAAAGCAAGGGTAACCTCCGACTCATCAGCGGACCTGAATTGGTGGACCTAATTCTGACTCACTATGAGGAGTTTGATTCCAGCTACAAGGGCCTGCTGCCACTACGTCGCATCTACGTTCCAGAACCGTTGAGTTCGAAAGAGTAGTCAGGATCGGTTGATCATGAGCAAGTTGTCTGGCTCAGTTCGCGCCACCAGCTGCGCCGACTCGGACGACAACGTGAACGGAACAGCATGGTGTTTCATCTAGGACACACAAAGCCCGATAATTAATAAGGGCAGTGACTCAAGTCAGGTTTACTTTCTTAGCTTATCTCGCTGCGCGCGTCGTCTAGAGGCTCGATTTAACTGGAAAGAGGGCCCGTGCGCAAGCATAACTCTCAGGTGCGGTGCGGCCTTTAGGTTCCTGCGGAGGTGCTTGAGCCCCAATAGTGCCTCGGAGTGGCAGTCCTTTAAGCGACAGTGCTTTGAGCAAAAGCATCTCTCGAATCCGTTAATTTCGTCGGATCGCTGGAGCAACGGACGTATCATCTCCCACGCTGAAGGTTCACGGTGTAACTGTCGGAGGCACTCTGTAGTGACTTCGTCGGTGAAGCTCTTCAACCGACCGTAGGATTCCAGCACGCCAGCCAACCCATGCGAGTATTCGCCCCACGGCCATCTCCCATGGAGCTCATAAAATCGCTGACCGTAGAGGAAGGGCAGGATCAGCTGCTCAAAGAAGACACGGAAGGAGAAGTCTGGGCGGAGGAACGGCTCTTCTTCCAAGGGACTAATGAGACAAGCAGTACCGCTTGGCTGCTGAAGGTGACGGTCCAAACATGCCCCTAGCCCCACAACGTTGAGCTCTGGCAAGCGAGAAGCGGAGTTCTCCCGTCTCGGAGAAATCCGGATGCTGTAGGTGACGGTTAAAGTCTCACCAGTGGTTTCCTCTTCCAGCGACGGCCAAATAATGAATTCTCGACCGGCGCGGTCGCCGTCCCAATTCGCCGTGAACGTAACAGGACCCTGAACGCCTTCAGCGACGACGTTCAACCCAGAGAATTCTCGATTGAGCCATTCGAGTTCCTCAATGTTTACCATGATCAGGGCACCAGGGCGCTCGCGGTGTAAAGGCCCTCGACGCGCCTACAGCTTGCAGAACACCTGCTGACGCGGTTTCGACTTTCTTAACAATCTCTGTGATGTTTTCTGGAAGGCCGACCTTTTTGCGGATCTCTACGGCTTCCTGACTCCAACTTCCAAGATTGTTCCGGCCGTCATCGTTGACCCAGTCATAAACCTTACACACAGAGGAAAGCAGGGAGGCGTCCGGCAACTTAAAGCGATCGAAAGGATTCGGACCATAAGAGTCGGTTTGACTTTTCACATCCTTCACATTTTGGATGCGGACCCCAACAACGCCATTGCCGCGGTTCCAGCTTTCCAGAATCTCGTACCTAACCCATTCGCGCTCGGCGGTTTCAGCGCCGATGAGAACAACTGTCACGGCAGTTCCTTCGAGTTGTGATTGGATCCACCGTTTGATGGAGGCATCGCCTTCGCGCTCGATCTTCTCCCACTCGACTGCGTCAATAAAACCGTGCTCGTCTTCGGTCGCAAGCAGGTCGCAGTTTCTGACCTGGCCGGCGCGCCAAGCATCGCGTTCATAATGAAAGCTGAAAAATGTGTTCCGTGCCATGAATCACCTCAGATGAACCTTAGTATCAGGAGGCTAACCGCGAGCAGGCCCCCGTAGAACAGCAAAATGGATTTCGAAAAGGCGCACCTTGCCCAGCGGCAAGATTTGCCGAACGAGTGTGTATGCATGGAAAAGTCGATGGCAGCTTCGGGGAGGATCCGAACTGAGTTGTAGAGGGCTACGAAGCGCCGCTCGTGGGACAGGTAGAAGCTGTCCAGCGACCAAAACACAAGAATCACAAGAAGGGAGAGAAGGACATATTTTCGGTCTGCTTCCTTGAACGTCAAGGCCAGCAGGCTTCCGGCCAGCGTTACTGTCCAACCTTTCAGCAGGAAAGAATTTCCTGCCATGCGGCTAATAGCCGCTTGGATGAACTCGAGATGTTTGACCTTGGCTTCCAACCAGCACCACCCTAGAGTCCGTTCGAATGGGGGCCCAAACTTATTCGCATTGATCAGTGTTAGTCTTACGAACGATGCGATTTACTATCTTGTACACGCTCGTGGACGCCATGTCAAACAAATCCTTACATGTGAGACAGGAGCTCTAATGTCTCTTCTACGTTTGGGAAATCTTTTACGTGAAGCTAGGGGAAGCCGCGGCGTTCGGGATGTCGCTGCAGACATTGGGGTAAGCCCCGCCACCCTGTCGAGAGTCGAGGGTGGAAAGTTGCCAGACATTCTGACCTTTCGAAAGCTTTGCGACTGGCTAAAGGTCGATCCGGCTGAGATATTGGAGCTGCAGAATCAGCCTCACGGTGCACCTATCGCCGCAGTTCACTTCCGAGCGGACGTGCTGCTAAGCGTCGAGGCCGCCAGCGACATGGCCAAGCTCATTTTGGCAGCTCAGCTTGAAGTGAGCCGAAGACCACGGGAGCAGCGAAACGATGTTTCGACGTGGTTTTAAGACATCCTGCGAAGAGACTTCTGCCAAACTGCGGCGTCGGCTCGATCTGGAGCCTACCGCTCCCATCGATATGTCCGCCGCGGCCAAAATTATGGGGATTTCAATACTCGGTCCCGCCGACTTGCCAGATCTAAGCGCTGACGTATGCGCGCGACTGCAGGGGGAGCACTCGACAATTTGGTCAGCGATAACTGTCTCGAATGGAAATGGCCATCTGATAATCATCAATCCTAGCCACTCTTCGGCAAGGTCAAACAGCAGCTTGGCCCACGAGATTTCGCACGTCATATTGGGGCACGAGCCTTCAAACATGTTCATGACCGCGCAGCCCGAGATAGCTCTTCGAAGCCACAACAGAGAGCAAGAAGAAGAAGCAAATTGGTTAGCCGGATGTCTGCTGCTGCCTCGCGAAGCCCTGCTGAAAATGAGACGTCTGAAGGCCAATGATGATCAGATTTGCTCCGAGTTCGGCGTAAGCCCCGCCATGCTCCGTTTTCGAATCAACGGCACCGGCGTAGATTCACAAATGCGTCGCACAAGCACATACAAGCGCCGCAGCGTCTAATTCGCACTACGCTAATTCATTGCCCCATCAGGTTGTACTCAGTGACACATCCCGCTCAGCCTGGATACGTCAGGTGAGATCAGCTTCGTCCTACTGGATATTCAGGGCGATTAGAAATGATCGTAGTAGTAATCCCGTGACGAAAGACACGGGGAGATCACGAATGGATTCACTATAGACAGATTGATACGGGATACTTGAATGCCCGGTTGATGCCTGTTCCGGTCGGCGTCAACGTAGGGCCGCCGCCCAGTTCGAACTCGACAGCTTTCTTATTGTCGCGCTCAGGATCATGGCGCTTGTCGTTTCAAATACCAAACAACTTAAGCTTTCTAAGGCTCGGGGTAACAGCGAAATCGGAAATTTACCCATAAGGTGTCCGAATGGACAATTTATGGGTTATTTTTCAAACAAGCAGGTTCCTCGCTGCGGTCAGATGCGCATAGGCATTAGGATGTAGCGGTACTTGACGTCTTCGTTGGCGTCTTCGGGGCGCATCTGGCCGGCGGATTGGGCGTCCTTGAACTCCAGGCGGACTTCGCCCTGGACGCCTGTAGCGCGGAGGAAGTCGACCAGGTAGGACGAGTTGAAGCCAACTACGAGAGGGTCGTAGTTGTAGGGGGTTTCAATGATGTCTTCGGACTCGCCGGCGTCGGTGGACTGGGCGCTGAGCTTTAGCTCGTTCTGCTCGAGGCGGATCTTGATGGCGCCGGAACGCTCATCGGCGAACTGGGCTACGCGCTGGATGCTGGCCATCAGGTCTTCGCTGCGCACGATGACGAACTTGTTATTGTCGCGCGGGAGGACCGCTTCGTAGTTGGGGAATTGGCCGGTGAGCTTGCGGCTGGTGAGGACGCGGCCGCCTACTTTGAAGAAGAGGGTTTGGTCGTCGTCGCCGAACTCCAGTGTAGTGGCGTCGGATGACGCTAGCAGGCTGGAGAGCTCGGCTAGCGCTTTGCGGGGGATCAGGGTTTTCTTTTCGCCGGAGATGCCTTCCAGAGATTCGCCGAGCTTTTCGATGTGAGCGAGACGGTGTCCATCGGTTGCGACCATCGCCATGGACTCTGCCTTGAGGACCAGGAGAGCGCCGTTGAGGGTGTAGCGGGACTCTTCGTTGGAGATCGCAAAGATGGTTTTCGCGATCATGTTTGCCAGCGCGGGCGAGGAGATTTTGTAGGCGCCGGCGGCGGGGAACTCGGGGACTTGCGGGAAGTTGGCGCGGGCCATGCCGACCATTTTGGTGTTCGAACGACCCGACTTGATTTGTACCCAGTGGTTGTCCATTAGCTTGAGCGAGATGTCGCCGTCGCCGAGGAGCTTGATGTAGTCGTACAGCTTGCGCGCGGGGATGGTGCAGGCGCCAGGCTTCTTTACCTTGGCAGCGCAAGAGGTACGCAGGGACTGGTCGAGGTCCGTCGCGGTGATGGTGAGCTTGCCGGCTCCGAGCTCGTCGACGGTGGCCTCGAAGAGGAAGTTCGAAAGGATCGGGATGGTGGTCTTTCGCTCGACGACGGACTGCGCCGCGGTGAGCTCGCGGAGGAGTTCGGCGCGCGAGACCGTGATCTCGAGATTGCCAGTGGGGACGGCTTCGGGGGTGATGGCGGCGGTAGACACGATGGGGGCTCTCCCTTGCTCTTGCGCTGCGGCAGATTGCTCTGCCGGTGTGAGGGCGGTGGTGGACATGACGCGGATCTCCCCTCGGATTTACTTAGAGCAACACCCTGATTCTAGGTTGTGCAGGGGGGTTCGTGCGAGGCGTACACCCTGTGAATTTCAGGGGGCATCTTGTGTGATCCTACGGTGCTACGCGCACGGCGAGATGCTTCGCGTGGTGGCGGCGAGGGTGTGCAGGGAACGGGAAAATGCTGACGGGGAGAATGCTTCTAAGAAACAGAGTGAAAGGATAGATATTTCTAGTAGTAGTAGTCGTTGTGAGTGGAAGAGTGGATAAGGGGGGAGAATCCCGATGGCTATTGGGCGCGGAGTGGGTACATGGTTTCCAAAACCGGGGTAGAGCAGAGACCGTATGAGGGAAGACGGGACAAGGTGTGTCTATTGGGGACTGGGTTTTCCAATCTACGCACAGCGGCGGGGTGGAGGGCTCGAGCGAAACCGGGCGGGTATGTGCGGGGATCGTCCGAAACCGCGTGGATCGTGGCGAATCTTGCGGGCAGGTTTTGTACAGGGATTTGAGGGGGCGAGGAAAAGGTGTTCTGCGCGGATGGTAGTGAATAGTGAGTGGGGGTTAGGCGAGCTATTGTTTGGCGTGGAGGGACGCGCGTCGGTATCCCGGGTCCCATAAGCGGGACCCGGGGCACCCAGATTTTCTGCAGGGTCGGTGGCAGAGCGGAGTTCGAGGATGAACGATGAGAAGGGCAGAGGGGAGAAGGCTAGTAGCGGGGGGAGGAGTTGCGGCGGGGGGAGCGGCCGCGGCTGTCGGAGGGGCGCTCGGGAGGAATGCGGTAGCCCTCGGGGTAGAGGACGACGAAGCGGCGGGGACCTTCGCCGGAGCTGGCGGTCTGGAGGCCGGAGTCGCGGAGAAACAGATGCAGCATGCGGCGCTCGCGGGAGTTCATGGCCTGGAAACGGAAGGGCTCGCCGGTGTCCTCTACTTCCTCGATGGCCGCATCGGCGGCGTCACGGAGGGCGCCGGCGCGGGCTGCCTTGTAGCCATTGACGTCGAAGGAGACGCGGTCGTGATCCTCAGGCTCGAGGCGCAGCATCTTCGCGGAGACGTGCTCGAGGGCGCGCAGCAGTTCGCCCTCGTTGGTCAGGAGAAGATCGCTGTCAGGACCCTTGCACTCGACGTAGATGTCGCGGCGCTCGAAGCCGTCGGGGTCCACAGCACCAGCTCCGGCTGTGATCCGGTACTTCAGGCGCAATCCCCCTGTGGTGGTCAGAAGCCTCATCAGGCTCGCAACCTTTTCAGCAGCTACCGCTAAATTATCCATACTCAATCAGTCCTTCGAAGGGAGAACGAGGTCGACAAACCGAGAAAAGTGAAACAGTTTTACGAGCACAATCCGTACTACGAGATTATGTCACTTAATGACAGTTGTTGATGGCATGAAAATCTGGTAGGGGGACGCGAGCAACTGCATGCGGCCGAAGCTCAATGCACAATCGTTTGTGCGAGATAGAGACTATTTTCGACCCTGGATGGTTTTGGCGCTTACCGCACGCTGTCCCGGTTTGGGAGCGGCCACCTTGCGGCGTGCGCGCTTGGCGGCGATCTCCTTCATCTCGCGACCGAGGGACGTTTGGTTCATCACCAACTGCGTGGCAATCATCACGAGGTTGCCGACGTTCCAGTAGAGTGCCAGACCCGAGGCGTATTGCCACGTGAGGTAGCCGGAGAAGAGGGGCATGACGAAGGCCATCATCTTCTGCTGCTGCGGATCGACACCCGGAGAGGGCGTGTAGAACTGCGCCAGGAAGGAGGTGGCGACCATCAGGATGGGAAGGATGTGGTAGGGGTCGGCGGCGGAGAGGTCAGGCAGCCAGAAGAAGTGCGCCTGGCGGAGTTCGACGACCTTGGTCATCATGGTGAAGAAGGCGAAGAGCAGCGGGAGCTGAATGAGCGACGGGATGCAGCCGCCCAGCATGCTGACGCCGTTGGCCTTCTGCAACGCCATTACCTCGGCGTTCATCTCGGCGGCTTTGGGGTCGGTGGGCTTGGGGTTTTTGAACTTGGCCTTGATGGCGTCGACCTGCGGCTGAATGCGCTGCATCTTAAGCGCGGACTTCATGCCCTGGATGCGGAGGGGTAGGAGCACCACGTTGATCATGACAGTGAAGATGATGATGGCCCATCCCCACGAGTAGTTGTGGACGCCGGCGTCGTGCGGCGCGATCCAGGAGTGAACAGCGCGGAGGCCGAGGAATAAGTACTTGCCGATGGGGCCAAAGAAACCGAAGTCGAGAAGGGGCTCGAGGTTGCCGCCGCTGGCGGTGTGAACGTTCTTGAGCACCTCGACGGCCTTGGGACCGACGAAGACGCTGGTCTGGGTGCGGCCGGAGGTGGAGCCGACGGCGGTGCCGACGACGGGGAGCTCCTTGGAGCCGGCGATGGTCTGACGCCTGGAGTTGCCGGGCTTGATCTTGCCGACGTCGATCTGGTGCTGGAAGGTAACGATGGACGCGTTGTCCGGGGTATCAGGCATGAAGACGACGCCGAAGTACTGATCGCTGATGCCGGCGAAGTCAAAGGGACCATTGAGGGTGGCGCCACCGGAGATCTTTTTGAAGGAGAGATGCTCGGTCTTGCCATTGGCGTTGGTGTCGATCTGCGCGCCGGCATAGGTGGTGATGGTCTCGGCGTCACCGAGGCCGGCAGGCCAGGAGAGCAGCGCGCGGATGGGAGCGCCGTCGCGGAGGACTTCGGTGTCGGCGTGAATGACGTAGGTGTCAGAGAAGGTGAAGGTCTTGGTGACGAAGAGATTGCCCTGGGAGTACTTGAAGGTCAGGGTCGCAGGGGCCTGCAGCGTTCCCGTGGCTGAGGGGACGTAGAGTGCGCTTGAAAGCTGCTTGGTCAGGCCGTCGTCGTAGGTGTAGAGCGAGAGGGGATAACCGAAGTGCTCGGCGGCGCCCTGGTGGACGAGGTCCAGCGGCTGGCCGGTGTTGTCCTTGTACTTCTTGAGGATCCAGGAGGTGACCTGTCCGCCCTGGTTGGAGAAGGTGATCTTGTAGAGCGTGTTCTCGACGGTGGTCAAACTCTGGGCGGCCGCAACTACCGCTGGCGTAGCTGCAGCCGTGGTGGCGGCAGCCGGGGTCGGTGTGGCCGAAGAGGAGCCGGCGGCGGGTGTGGAGACGGCCGCGGGATGGTCAGCGGACTCAAGCGCGGGGTTCTTCTGGGCGCGCCAATATTGCAGGCCGAAGATGACGCCGAGCGCGACAATCATCATGAGAAGAAACGAGCGGTTGTCCTGGCTTCCACCACCACCGCCCTGATTGGGATTACGAAACTCTGGCAAGAGGGACTCCTACGCTTTCCAAGGCCGGTATGGGTTCACGGCCAGTCAACTTCTAATGGTAAATGGTGAGAGTGGCGTTTTGATCCATTGTGGCGCGGATTCGGGGTTCAGGGTGCTGGGGTTAGGGGACTGGGTCGTGGCCGCCCGAGGCAAACGGATGGCAGCGGGCGATGCGGCCTAGGGCTAGCCAGGTTCCGCGAAGCCAGCCGTGGCGGACGACGGCAACGTACGCGTACTCGCTGCAGGTGGGAAGGTACTTGCACTGGGTCACGGCAAAGACGTGCAGCAGAGGAGACAGGCCGCGCTTGTAGAACGCGAGCAGAGCGGCGGCAGTGCGCTCCCGGCGGGGGCTGGCGGGAGGGTCTGTCATGAGGGAGTCGATACGGTTCCGGACGGTGAACGCTCGTGGGAGATGCTCCGGCCGTAAGCCGCCTGGACGCTGCGGAAGATGGTGGCGACCTCGCGCTTGAGTTGGGCGAAGTCCAGGTCGATGACGGCGCGGCGGGGATGCAGGATAACGTCGACTGGAGCGGTGAGCAGGGGGAGCGCGGCCCGGACAGCCTCGCGGAGACGCCGCTTGATGCGATTGCGATCAACGGCCTTACCGAGAGCTTTGGGTACGGTCAGGCCAATCCGCGGACCCGCCGTGGCTGACCATCGACCTGCCGGACGAGCTGCATGGAAGTAGGCGAGCTGCTTGCCGAACTGCTTGCGACCAGCCTTGTAGACGATCTGGTAGTCGGCGTGTTTGCAGAGACGGTGCGCGGTCGAGGAGGTCATGGAAGGGTAACCGCGAATTCAACGAAGTGCTGACGAGAGAAACGCGGTCCGAATGCAGAAACGTGGGCTGAACACAGAAACGCGCTCAGAGGGAGTGCTCCCATGAGCGCGCTGTTGAACAGGACGCGTAACAGCGCGACTAGTCGCGGAAGCCTGCGGAGACGGCGATCTTGTGACGGCCCTTGGCGCGGCGGCGGTTGAGAACAGCGGCTCCGGCCTTGGAGGCCATGCGAACGAGGAAGCCGTGAACCTTGCTGCGACGGCGGCGATTGGGTTGGAAGGTGCGTTTAGGCATGATGTTTGTCCTGTATCAAAATTCGAAGATGTCTGCTGGTCTTGATCGCGTTCGCGAACGCCGATAGGTCTGGCGTAAGACACTGGAGAGGCCGTAACGGCCCACTCGACAGCAAGTCTTGAGTATATCTGACTTGAGGAAAACCGGCAACGAAATACCGCGCGGAGGTCGCTACGGGCGTTGACGCATCCGGTTACCGAATGTGGTTTCCGAATTCTTCACAAGGTATGGTGCAACTCAAAAAAAGTTTCTATTTTGGTTAATTTCGCTTGCCAGAGAGGACCGCTTGGCATGCTAGTATCGATTCCGTTCCCGTGATGCGTGATTGGCTCACGGCTAAAAATATCCAGCGGGCCCGGTACTGATTCACTCCTCCAGCGCGTTGCACAGGGCTGGGTTTCAACAGCATTCCAGGATGGGCACGCTTTGCGATTCCCTCGCGAAGACAGGCGTTTTGTGCCTCTTTTTTCGAATATCGCCGTGCCGAGCATGCAAGAGTGGACGACAACAGGAAAGTAAGGAAGACTTAAGCGATGTCATTTGTTCCAGTCCCGGCAGCCGTATTGAACCAGTGGGTTCGGATTCTGGGTGCGCTCGAGAAAAAAATCAACCGGCAGAGTTTTGAGACATGGTTGAAACCGACGCGCTTTTCCCATATCAGCGGGCGCACACTGCATGTACGAATTCCCTCCGAAGAGTTTCAGCATATCGGCGACCGGTATGGCGATCTGATCGGCGAGGCGATTGATAACCTCGGCCTCGAGATCGACCAGGTTGTCTTCCAGGTGCCACCGCAGGAAGCTCCTGTGCGGGTGCGTGAGGATGGCGGTTTTGCGCCGCAGCCCAGTCACAGCCAGAACGCGCCGCGCCGCGGCAACGGCAATTCCATGCCCGCAGGCCCAGAACAGTCGCGCTTCGACTGGAACACTGCCGCGCAGCTGAACCCGCGTTACCAGTTTGACTCCTTCGTGATTGGCAGCGGCAACCAGTTCGCGCAGGCGGCTGCGCAGGCTGTCGCCGAGCGCCCGTCGAAGGCCTACAATCCGCTGTTCGTCTACGGCGGCGTCGGGCTGGGCAAGACGCACCTGATGCAGGCTATCGGACACCTGGTGAAGGCGCGCAATCCGTTGGCGTCGGTCAGCTACGTGTCGGGCGAGAAGTTCACCAACGAGATGATCAACTCGGTGCGCTACGACAAGATGACGGGGTTCCGCGATAAGTACCGCACGGTGGACGTGCTGCTGATCGACGACATCCAGTTTCTCGCCGGCAAGGAGCGCACGCAGGAAGAGTTCTTCCACACGTTCAATGCGCTGCACGAGCAGAGTAAGCAGATTGTGGTGGCGAGCGATCGTCCTCCCAAGGAGTTGAACGACTTCGAAGATCGGCTGCGCTCGCGTTTTGAGTGGGGCCTGGTCGTGGACATTCAGCCGCCGGATCTCGAGACCAAGGTTGCGATTCTGCAGCGCAAGGCAGAGCTCGAGCAGACCGTTCTACCGACCGACGTGGCGCTGTTCATCGCGGGCAACGTGCGGACCAATGTGCGTGAGCTTGAGGGTGCGCTGGTGCGGTTGATCGCGTGGTGCAGTCTGCATGGCGTTGAAATTACCTTGCCTACTGCCCAGCAATGCCTGAAGCAGTTCATCGACACGCAGGTTCGTAAGATCACGATTGAGGCGATTCAGCGAGCGGTTGCGGAGAGTTTCGGCATGCGCGTCGCGGAACTGAAGCAGAAGAACAACTCTCGCCAGATTGTTGTTCCGCGGCAGATCGCTATGTATCTCGCAAAGCAGTTGACCGAGGCTAGCCTGCCAGAGATTGGGCGGCAGTTCGGTGGCAAGCACCACACTACCGTGATGCACTCGATCGCCAAGATCGATACGCAGCGCCGCACCGATAAGGACCTCAATCGCACCGTCAACAAACTGATGGAGACGTTGGGATAGGTAGGGAGTTTAGAGGATAGAGAAGAGCGAAGGCCGCCAGGGATGGCGGCCTTTCTCATGGCGTGCGGAGGTTTGCGAGCGTTAGATTTCGTGCCAGTGCATGCGGCGCAGGCAGACGTCGCGCAGGCGCAGCGCAGGCCGCTCGATGCCGTAGAACGAGACGACCGCCGCGCCAAGGATCCAGAACCAACTGGTGGGGAAGTTGATCCACCAGGCATCGCTTCCGAACACCTCGATGTTGAGGGGGTGGGTGAAAAATGTCTGCCAGATGTAGAGCGAGTAGGAGAGACGCCCAAACCACGCGACGATGGATTGGTTGAGGATGCGGCCTTGCAGGCTGGCCGGATTTCGCACCAGCCACAGCAGCCACATCAGGATGAGAAAGCCGTTGAGCGTCATGCCTAACGGCAGGTCCCAATAGTTTTGTAATCGCACCGTGAGGGCGTTGAGAACGAGGAAGATGAGCGTCGGCAGAAGCCACGGCCAGCGGGTTATGCGGACATAGATCCGCTCGAAGCGAGCATGTCCTTGCTGGAGCGCGCCGAGCGCGCCAAACATCAGGCCGTCCGCCTGCATGTGAAACATGCCGGTGTTGCTGTAAGCGGGAAGATGGCGAAAGCAGATGATGCGCACGAAGGGCTCGGCGATGAGAACGGCGAGTGCGATCTGAGATGCGCGGCGCCGGCCCTGCGCGTCTCGCCGATGCAATAGGCAGAGCACCAGGGTGGTCGGCCAGAGGACGTAGAACTGCTCCTCGATGCATAGCGACCAGAGGTGCTCCATGGCCCACAGATCCACGTGGCGGGCGTAATTACGGGTCAGGGTGAGCGCTGCTATCAACTCGTGACGGTTCATCCCCGGAAGATGACCCGTCGCGCCGAGGGCGGCGAGGAACAGTACATACGCGTACAGCGGTGGAAGGATGCGAAAGGCGCGCCGGAGGTAAAAGCTTCTCAGGCTGATCGCGCCGGTCTTGTCCTGCTCGCGCAGCAGCAGCGTGGTGATGAGATATCCCGAGATGACGAAGAAGATGAAGACGCCTAGCGCGCCGTTTCCCAGCAGGCGTAAGGGAAAGGGAATGAACTTGTAAAGCGAGTGACGCAGCAGGGTGTGCAGCACAATGACCAGCAGCACAGACAACGCGCGCAAGCCGTCGAGGCTAGGAATGTGCCGCGGTCGCTGGATGGACGTCGAAGGTTCAGTCATGCAAGCTCACCCAGGGCCGCATCATTTATCGCGGCGTGGACCGCATCGAGGAGGAACGTTCTATTATCCCCCGAAGCGTCGCGGTGAATGGGTGGGCTGTTGCCTACGCCGTGAGAATGATCTTTCCGCCGCCGCCCTTTTCTCCGAGAGCCTGCGCCGCGGCTGCTTCCGACAACGGCATCAGGCTGTCGATGGGCAGTTTGAGCTTGCCGTCGCGAAGGGCCTCGCCGTAGTGAACGAAGGTCTTTGGGTCAGGCACGGCCATGATCGCGTTTACCTGGACGGTCGGGTGCAGCGCGGCGTTCGACGGCGGTCCAACGACGCTACCGAAGTTCCCGCCCGGCTTAACCTTGGCGATGAGCTTCGCAGCCACGTCGTGATTGATGGTGTCGGCGACCGCATCGACCACGCCAAGCGATGCGATAGATTTGTCGTCCTGCGTGTCGATCGCGGCCGTCGCGCCCAGTGCGAGCGCTTCCTCCATCTGGTTTTTGCGGACGGCGGCGATGACCTTTGCGCCAATCTCCAGCGCGGCGAAGAGGGCGCAGCGGCCAACCGAACCGAGAGTGCCGGTGAGGATGATGGTCTGGCCAGGTTGCACCTTCGCTCCGCGGCGAATCAGTTGATCACCAGTGATCGACACTAGCGGAACCGCGCCGGCCGTTGTGAGCTCAAGGCCTTCTGGAATGTGCGCGAGGTTGGCGGCCTTGACGACACAAAATTCTGCGTAGGTGGCGTTGGATACCGCGAAGACGCGATCGCCTACCTTGAACCCTTCAACGCCGTCGCCGAGTTTTGCGACGATTCCCGCAACGTCGCGGCCGAGGATCGCGGGAAGGGTTAGCGGGAAACGCTCCTTCGCAGAACCCGAACGCATCTTCCAGTCGATGGGATTCACGCTCACCGCGTGCACGCGTACCAAGACTTCGCCACTGGCCGGAACGGGATCGTCGAAGTCTTCATAAACGAGCTTGGACGGCGGACCATATTCGTGAAGCACAACTGCTTTCATGACGGCACCTCTATTGAGTTGAGATGCAGGAGGGCCGAGGTAGGGCTTGGCGGGTCTCAACCTGCTGAGGAGGCGGTCCGGGTACGGAGAAGGTCACGCGCCAACAAACTGCCGCCAACCTTCTCCTTCAGCGAGTTCCTTGAGGAGCGCAAAGCGCTTGCGGCACTTTCGGCGGATATAGGGCTTGAGGAGTAGGATCGCAGCAACTTGGCCCGGCGGCCCAAAGGGCAACGTAAAGTGAACTTCATCCCGAAGCTCCGTGTTGAGCTCACCGGACACTCGATCCGTGAACTCGGAGAAGTGATGGTCGTGCTGGAAGAAAGCAAAACGCCCGCGCTCCTGTGTGTCCTGGAAGAAGGCTTCGGCGGTGATCTCGGGATGGCCGACGCTGGCGACGTGTTCGTGGGGCAGGATGAACGCGGTGATGAGGGAGTGGTGCTGGGTGGGCAGACCAAACTTCCAGCCGCGCCACACTACTCGGCTGTTCGCTACCACGTGGCCGTTGGTGATGCCACTGGGGGCGCCGGTGTCGATAGGCTTCATGCCGAGGGTTTGCTGGACGAGGGCGAGATGCGTAGAGAGTTGGAAGAGGCGGTCTATGGGTGCGTGGATTAGTACGCTCTCCTGGACGGTGAATGGAGTCATAGCTGTGCTTCGATGGCGGCGACGAGAGTGTCGTAATCGTAGGCGTCGCTGTAGAGTTGGCCGTTGATGTAGAACATGGGCGTGCCTGTTACGCCGGAGCGGGTGCCTCCGTCGAGGTCGTGCTTTACGTGGGCCGCGTAGGTGCCCTTTTCGAGGGCGGTGGTGAGGGCTGGGGCGGGGAGCTTGAGTTGGGCCGTTAGCTTGAGGAGGGACGCGTCGGCGAGATTGCTTTGGTGCTTGAAGAGGAGGTCGTGCATCTCCCAGAATTTGTTGTGGGCGGCGGCGAACTCGGCGGTCTCGGCGGCGTGCTCGGCGTAGGGGTGCATGTCGAGCGGGAAGTTGCGGAAGACGAAGCGGAGTTTATCGCCGAAGTGCTGCTGGATTTTCTGGACGAGGGGAAAGGCGTCGCCGCAGGAGGGGCATTGGTAGTCGCGGTATTCGACTAGCGTGACGGGCGCGGTGGCGGGGCCCTGGGCGTGGTCTTTGGCGGTGACGGGGAGGGCTAGTTTGCTCATGGGAGATTGGATGCGGAAGGGGGAGGCTGCTCGACGTAGCGGGACCAGATTTCTTGCGGGCCTTCGATGCTATCGCATTCTCCATTGCAGACTGCTTGGTAGATCACCGGTCGCAAAGTCGAAGTGCAAGACACGGCGATGGATTGGATGGGCAGACGGCGAGGATGCGTGCAGAAGTAGGGGACGCATGACAAGGGCTGCTCCTGAATTCACTTCGCAGGTGAAGGCTCTAGCCTCGTCGACATGAGTAGGTACGTCGTTCTGATCGATGCGGCCCAGTTTGTGTGAGCCAGGCATGACTCGCAACGCGCCGTTGGATGCGGGACACGGATCGAGATGAACCCTTATGGTGACAATGCGCTGGAGTACTTCAGTTGTCGGCTGAACGTGAACTATGCCTTCCTTTATGGACCACGGTCCGAAGCCCTTTACTTCAACGCGCTCGTTGACAGCGATGGTCACGTCCTGATGCCAAGGAACTTTCCAATTGGCAGCATCGGTTTTATCGAAAAGGGTTGAGCGGACTACGGACGGTTCGGCGCGGAGTACTTGCTTGGCTAGGGAGAGGACCGAAGGTTGATACGCGACGGCGCGTAGTTCAGGGAGGCGCCGCATAATGTCACGGACGCCTCCGCGCTTAGGCTCGGTCGTGATGTTTTGTTCGATCAGTGCAATGAGATGGGCAACTTCAACGGTAGATAAGACGGGTCCGGTAATTGCGTACCCGTGCTCTTCGAAATGCTGTGAGCCGAGCAACGCTACAACTCCATGGAGTGATCGGCGACGAGTTTCTTCGCTCTCTCCAGGAAGGTGTCGACCGTTACGCTGCCTTCGTCGCCCTTGGCGCGGACGCGGACGCTGACGCTGTGGGAGGCGGATTCTTTGTCGCCGAGGATGAGGATGAAGGGAATTTTCTGGAGGCCGAAGTCGCGGATCTTGGCGTTCATTTTTTGATTGCTGAGGTCGGCTTCTACGCGCAGGCCGGCGGCTTCGAGGTGCTGCTGCACGGTCTTTGCGTAGTCGTGGTGCTTCTCGCTGATGGGGACGAGGCCGACTTGCACGGGGGCTAGCCACATGGGGAAGGCGCCGGCGTAGTGCTCGATTAGGACGCCGAAGAAGCGCTCTACCGAGCCGAAGAGGGCGCGGTGGACCATGACGGGCTGGTGCGGGGCGCCGTCTTCGCCGATGTATTCGAGGTTGAAGCGTGCGGGGAGGTTCCAGTCGAACTGCACGGTTGAGAGCTGCCATAGACGGCCGAGGACGTCGACCAGCTTGATGTCGATCTTGGGGCCGTAGAAGGCGGCTTCGCCGGGGATTGTTTTGTAGGGAATGTTCTTGCGATCGAGTACGCGGGTGAGGGAGCCGACGGCCTGATCCCACTTCTCGGGGCTGCCGATAAACTTCTTGTCTTTGGGATCCCAGGTGGAGAGTTCGATCTGGAACTTCTCGAAACCAAACGTCTTGAGGACGGCCTCGGCGAAGTCGATGCAGGCTTCTACTTCGCTTTCGATCTGCTCGGGCGTGCAGAAGATGTGGGCATCGTCTTGCGTGAAGCCGCGCACACGCAGCAGGCCGTGCATGGTGCCGGAGCGTTCGTAGCGGTAGACGTTGCCTAGCTCGGCGTAGCGCTGCGGGAGATCGCGGTAGGATTTCGGCGAGTTCTTATAGATCAGAATGTGGCCCGGGCAATTCATGGGCTTGAGGCGGTATTCTGCGTCGTCGAGTTCCATCGGCGGGTACATGTTTTCCGCGTAGTTTTCCTCATGGCCACTGATCTTCCAGAGCTCGCGGCGCATGATGTGCGGGGTGAAGACCATTTGATATCCGCGGCGGATGCACTCTTCGCGCATCCAGTCTTCCATGGCCTTGCGGATAAGGCCGCCCTTGGGATGCCAGAAGATGAGGCCGGCGCCCGCGACCTCCTGGATGCTGAAGAGGTCGAGCTGTTTGCCGAGGACGCGGTGGTCGCGCGCTTTGATTTCTTCGAGTTGCTTGAAGTGCGCGTCGAGATCTTTCGTGTTGAAGAAGGCGGTGCCGTAGATGCGCTGCAGCTGCTGATTATTTTCGTCACCGAGCCAGTAGGCGCCGGCGATGGACGTTACCTTGAAGGCTTTCACGCGGCCGGTGGAGGGGACGTGGGGGCCGCGGCAGAAGTCGGTGAAGTTGCCGTTGCGGTAGAGGGAGATCTCGTCGCCGGGCCGGGTAAAGCGTTCGATGAAGTGGACCTTCATGAACTCGGCGTTGGATTTGTAGTCGGCGAGGGCCTGGTCGCGGGGCTCGAGGATTTGGACGAAGGGTTCATCGCGCGCGACGACGTCCTGCATGCGGGTTTCGATGGCGGCGAGGTCGGCTTCGGTGAAGGGGACTTCGCGATAGACGTCGTAGAAGAAGCCGCTGTCGGTGGCGGGGCCGTGGCCTAGTTTGGTCTCGGGGAAGAGCTCTAGCAGCGCCGTCGCCATGATGTGCGCAGCGGAGTGACGGGCGACGCGCAAGGAGGCGGGGTCGTTCTCCTTGAGGAGCTCGAGGGCAACGTCTTCGTGGAGCGGCGTGGAGAGGCCGACGATTCTTTCGGCGGACGAAGTGGGGCCGGAGTACATCGCCTCCTCCGACTGCTCGAGGGCGGTCTCGTTGGCATTGGCGGCGACGGGGGTGAGAGGGCGGATGCGGGCGACGACAACGGCGGCGGCAAGGCGTGGGGAGATGCTGTTGGCGATGTCGAAGGGTGTTGTGCCGGCGGGGACTTCGCGGCGGGAACCGTCGGGCAACTGAACTTGGATCGAATTTGGGATTAGATTGCTCACCCTACAAGGATAGAGCAATAGTCCCTCGGCTGGCCCACCTTAGCGACGATGAGGCTGTCGCGAAGATGGGGCACCCACCTGTCAGGTTCGATACAATGGCAGAGGTCCCCGGCGGTTGGCGCGGGGCAGGAGCGAGCTTCGGCAATGACCTGGTTCAAACGCGATGCACACGAGATTTCCCCGACACCTGAGCATGAGGTAAAAACCCAGGGCCTCTGGATCAAGTGTGACGGGTGCCGCAAGACGCTGTGGAAGGCGGATCTCGACGCTAATATGCAGGTATGCCCGAACTGCGGCAAGCACTTTAAACTGGCGGCGCGGGATCGGATTGAGAGCCTGCTGGAGCCTGGGTATGAGCTTGTGGACCTAGAGCTGCGGTCGACCGATCCGCTGGAGTTTACCGACCTGAAGCCGTACAAAGGACGGCTGGCGGCCGCGCAGAAGAGTACCGGGCTGAACGACGCGATCATCAACGCTATTGGCAAAATCGGCGAGCAGGAGGTGGTGCTGTCGGTGATGGAATACGGGTTTATCGGCGGCAGCATGGGGCCGGTGATGGGCGAGACGATCGCCCGGGCGGTGGACCGGTCGCTGGAGCGGAAGGTGCCGCTGATTATTGTGTCTTCGAGTGGCGGAGCGCGCATGATGGAAGGGATTGCGAGCCTGATGCAGATGGCCAAAGTCTCCGCCGCGCTGGCGAAGATGGACGACGCGAAGATTCCGTTTATCAGCCTGATGACGGACCCGACGACTGGCGGCGTGACGGCTAGCTTTGCGATGCTGGGCGACCTGAACATTGCCGAGCCGGGCGCGCTGATTGGGTTTGCCGGGCCACGCGTGATTGAGCAGACGATTCGGCAGAAGCTGCCCGAAGGCTTCCAACGGTCCGAGTTCCTGCTGCAGCACGGCTTTTTGGATGCGGTGGTGGAGCGTAAAGACCTGAAGGCCTATCTTGCCGAGACGCTGAAGTGGATGATGGACGGCCAGCTAGTCGGCGAGTTAGCTAGTTAGCAAGTTGACGGGGCAAGTCAGCATTGCATGAAGTGAACCCATCGCGGACGGCTCTGCGCGTAGCTCTGCGTCGGGCCGCGCATCAGCTGCACGATGCCAAGCCACTGGTGTTTGACGATCCGCTCGCGGTGCGGATTCTTGGCAAAGAGTTTTATGAGGAAGTAAAGCGAACGCCGGATAGCGTGAAGCGGCCTTTTTCGGCAGCCTTGCGTGCCTTCATGGTGGTGCGCGCGCGGCTTGCTGAGGACACACTGGCTGCGGCTGTGCGGGATTTCGGCGTGAGGCAATATTTGGTGCTCGGCGCGGGACTTGATACGTTTGCATGCCGGAATCCTTACGCGGACGTGAGGGTGTTTGAGGTCGACCATCCTGCAACCCAGGCGTGGAAGATCCGGATGCTGGAGAGTGCGGGGATCGTGGCGCCGGAGGGTGCGCGGTTTGTTGCCGTGGACTTCGAGAAAGATTCACTGCGGGCGCGGCTGAAGGCGGCAGGATTCGACGAGCGGGTACCGACGGTGACCGCGTGGCTGGGCGTCGTGCCCTACCTCACCACCGAGGCCTTCCGCGCGACGATGCGTCTGTTAGCTAGATTCAAGGCGGGCAGCGAGGTGGTCTTTGATTACTCGCAGCCGCGCGAGGTGCTGCCGCCGGTGGAGCAGCTCATGCACGACTCACTGAGCGCGCGCGTGGCGCTGGCGGGCGAGCCGTTTCAGCTTTTCTTCACGCCGGGGCAGCTCGCAGAGGAACTTGAGTGGCTCGGGTTGAGGGTGGTCGAAGATCTTGATGGCGCCGCACTCAGCGCACGCTACCTCGCGGGCCGGAAGGATGGTCTGCTGCTGCGTGGCAAGGCGGGGAGGATTTGTGTGGCGGCGTCTGTGGATACCGTTTTGGGGGATGCCGCGATGGGGGAAGTGCGAGACTGATAGACGTGATGACGTACGACGAAGCATTGGAACGGTTGGCGGCTCTCGGGCCGGAGCTGCGCACGGGCCGCGCGGCGGATAGCTCGGCGCCTTCCGCGCGCAGAAAATTTTCACTGGACCACATCCGCGCCCTGCTGAAGGCGCTCGGGGAACCGCAGCAACGCTTCGCCTCGGTGCTGATCGCCGGCACGAACGGAAAGGGGTCGACGGCCTCCACGCTCGCCTCCATCACGAACGCCGCAGGTATCCGGACGGGGCTTTACACTTCGCCGCACCTGCTGCGGGTTAACGAGCGCATCAAGATATCGGCTTACGGAGCGGCGACGGTTGGGAGCCTTGTCGAGATTCCCGACGCCGAATTTGGCCGCATCTACGGGATTGTCGACAACGCGACCGCGCACCTGATCGCAAGCGGCGGGTTGCCGCACTATCCCAGCTTCTTCGAGCTGCTTACGGCTATCGCCTTCACCTGGTTTGCGGAGCAGCGTGTCGAGGTGGCTGTGCTCGAAGTCGGCCTGGGTGGGCGGCTGGATGCCACGAACTCTGTCGAACCCATCGTCAGCATCATCACCGACATTGGGATCGACCACACAGAGTATTTGGGTAATACGATTCGCGAGATCGCCGGAGAGAAGGCGGGCATTCTCCGCCAGGACGGCGTGCTGGTCACGCTCGCGCAGCATCAGGAAGCGAGCGCTGCGATTGGCGAGGCGGCTGTTCGGCTTGATGTGCGCGGCGTGGATGCAGCCCG
>Ga0302313_10000133_pt1 | contig 68458 bp, 62 predicted proteins | sample III_Palsa_N2_2_FD_200454 | JGI IMG/M metagenome (GOLD analysis project Ga0302313, IMG submission 200454) | Peat permafrost microbial communities from Stordalen Mire near Abisko, Sweden - III_Palsa_N2_2 | ecosystem: Environmental > Terrestrial > Soil > Palsa > Peat permafrost | place: Sweden...
CGCACCTTGCGTCCTTCCTGATACTGCACGCGCGCCTGGAAGCTGCGCTGCGCCATGTCCTTGTAGACCTTGGCGCAACGGATGTCCTCGCCCGAGCGGACGACGTAAACGGAGGCTTCCTTGCCGCTCTTCAGCGGCCGAAGCACCTGATCGATCACACCTTCATCGATCAGCGCCTGCAGGCCCTTGGGTGTTTTCATGCGTGGGAAAGCTTCAACGGTTCGTGGAATAACGCCCATTATGGCCGATCGGCGGCCCGGCCCGGTCTTTCGCGGCAACGCCGGTCAGTTCGCAGCCATCAACCGATCTCGCGCGGCCGCCGCGATCTCGAACGAATGTCGCCGTGCCGCATGCTCGAATACGTTGGCCGTGATCAGCAATTCGTCTGGCTTGTGCCGTGCAATGAAGGTCTCGATACCGTCCCTGACGGTGTCCGCATTGCCGACCACCGCACAGGCCAGCGCACGCTCAACCATCAGTTTTTCCGGCGGTGTCCAGTACGACTCGATGTCGTCGATCGGCGGCGGGATCAGCCCCGGCCGGCCGCGGCGCAGATTGATGAAGCTCTGCTGCTGGGTGGTGAACAGCCGCCGCGCCTCGGCATCGCTGTCGGCGGCAACCACGTTGATGCCGAGCATCGCGTATGGCTGCTGCAGTCGTGCGGATGGCCGGAAATCACGTCGATAGAGCGCCAGGGCCTCGTCCATCGCATCCGGCGCAAAGTGCGAGGCGAATGCGAACGGCAAGCCGAGTTGCGCCGACAGCGTGGCGCTGAACAGGCTGGAGCCGAGCAGCCATACCGGCACTTCGATGCCGGCACCGGGTACGGCGCGCACCTGCTGCCCAGGTTTGGCAGGCTCGAAATAGCCAAGCAGTTCGACGACGTCGTGTGGAAACGCATCAGCACTGTCGAAGTAGCGACGCAGCGCCTTCGCGGTGGGCTGGTCAGTGCCCGGCGCGCGACCCAGCCCCAGGTCGATGCGGCCCGGATACAGCGACGCCAGCGTGCCGAACTGCTCGGCCACCTGCAGCGGTGCGTGGTTCGGCAGCATGATGCCGCCGGCGCCGACGCGGATCGTCGAAGTACCACCGGCCACGTGGCCGATCAGCACCGCCGTTGCCGCACTGGCGATACCGGGCATGTTGTGGTGTTCGGCCAGCCAGTAGCGCTGGTAGCCGAGGCGCTCGGCGTGCTGGGCCAGATCCAGCGTATTGCGGAACGCCTGCGTGGTGTCACTGCCCTCGGTGACCGGTGCCAGGTCAAGAACGGAAAAGGGGATCATGTTGGGGCCTCGCCATAACGAAGCTGACTATCTGGGGGCTGTCCTGCGAATTGCCACCGGTTCGCGCATAAACCATCAACTCACGGGCTGGCGCATACAATGCCCCATCCTCGCTCAATGGCACCTCGATGACAGAACCGGTTCGCCTCGCCAAACGTGTCGTCGCGCTGACCCAGTGCTCGCGACGTGAGGCCGAGCAGTACATCGAGGGCGGCTGGGTAAAGGTCGACGGACAGGTCGTGGAAGAACCACAGTTCATGGTGGACATGCAAAGCGTTGAACTCGATCCCAACGCCAAACTTATCCCCACCGAACCTGCCACCCTGGTGCTGCACAAGCCGGTCGGCTACGACACCGACGGCGGCCCAAACCCGGCCAGCGCACTGGTCACGCCCGACACCCGATCACCGGATGATGCTTCCGGCGTACTCCCGTTGAAGCGGCACCTGATGCGATTGACGTCACCGTTGTCCTTGCCGACCCAGGCCAGCGGCTTGCTGATATTCACCCAGGACTGGCGCGTCACCCGCAAGCTCACCGAGGATATCGACCGGGTCGAGCAGGAGTTCGTGGTCGATGTCGAGGGCACGCTGATCCCGAACGGACTGGCCCTGCTCAATCACGGCCTGCGCTTCAACAACTATGCGATGCCGCCGATCAAGGTCAGTTGGCAGAGCGAGCAGCGGCTGCGCTTCGCGTTCAAGGTCTTGCAGCCGAGCCAGATCGAACCGATGTGCCTGGCGGTCGGCCTCAAGGTGCTGGCGATGAAGCGCCTGCGCGTCGGCCGCATCCCGCTGGCCAAGTTGCCACCCGGGCAATGGCGTTACCTGGCTCCCGGCGAACGCATCTGAGCAGTTACTCGCTACCGGACCCTGCCCAACCGTCGCCGGAACAGCTTAGACTTCCCTGCGCGCCCACGCGGCACCTCGGGTTGCCGCAGACGCTTGATATCCCACCAACACTTCCAAAGGAGCACGCCATGAGCAAGGGCTTGGATTCAAAGAAAAGCGACAAGAAAAAACCTGCCAAGACCATGAAGGAAAAGAAGGCGGCCAAGCAGGAAAAGAAAAAGAGCAAGTAACGCCCCTGCCTTTCCAGGTCAACGCGTGCCGGGCAGCATCTGCACCTGCCCGGCACAGGGTCGGCATTGACCCCTCAGTACTGGCCCATGTAATCCCGCTTGCCAATCTCGATGCCGTTGTGGCGCAGCAGTGCATACGCTGTGGTGACGTGGAAGAAGAACTGCGGCAAGCCGTAACTCAACAGGTAAGCCTGACCGTTGAAGTGACGCTCTTTCGGCGTACCGGGCCGTATCACGATCTCGCGCTGCGCGGCACCTACAAACTGCGCCGGACTGAAGCCGTCGATGAAATCGAGGCTACGCGCAATCAACCCGCGCAGTTCATCGAACGTCTGCTCTTTGTCCTCGTACTTCGGCACCTCGGCGCCAGCCAGTCGCGCCGATACGCCGCGTGCAAAATCACAGGCAATCTGCACCTGCTTGCACAGCGGAAACATGTCCGGAAACAGCCGCGCCTGCGTCAACGCCGCAGGTTCGATTTTCTTCTCTGTCACGTGCGCCCCGGCTTTTGCCAGGATCGCATCGAGGCTGCCGAGCATCTGCTTGAAGACGGTAATGGAGCTGGCATACATGGCGTCAGTCACGGGCTTTTCCTTTATTAGGGGTGTCGACAAGTTATCGGCACAGTGTAGTCCTGCGACGGCACATCCCAATGCTGGTTAAGTTTTGCGCCCGACTCATTCGACTACACGAAATACCAGGCTGCAGCAGGTCACCGCGCCTTCGGCTTTCTGCAGCTCGGAGACATCGACCGCCGTGACGTTGAAGCCGGCATCGAGCAGGCGCTGCCGCGTATGCGGGAAGCTGGCCGGCATCACCAGCGCATCGCCGATGCGCAATACGTTGGCGGCATGCGGCTCTGCAGGATCGACTCCGATGATGCGAAAGCCGGCGAACTGCTCGCGGCCCACCCATTCCGGCTGAAGCAGCAAGGTATCGTCATCGAGCTGCGTCACCGCCGATTTCAGGTGCAGGCAGCCACGTGTCGGCACGCCCCGCACTGCGTAACCATGGCCCGCCAACAGCTCGCGCAACTGCCCGATACCCACAGCATTGCTCCGCGCTGATTCGCCCACGTACAGCGTGCGGCCAACACGCAGCACATCGCCACCGTCGAGCGTGCCCGGGGCCTGTATCGATAATAACGTTCGGTATCGCCGCAACACGTTGGCGACGCTCGCCACCTCGGCGCGGCGCGACAACGCGCCAGGCCGGGTCAGGATCGCGATCTCGTCCAGCACGATCGCCACGTCCTCCACGAAGACCGAGTCGGGCAGATCGGGCTCAGCTGGCAGCGTCAGCAGCTGGCAACCGAGCGCTTTCAGCGCCTGTTGGTAATCACGATGCTGCTCGCGCGCACGCACCAGATCGATCGCGTCGCGCGGGATGTACGACAGCTCGCAGCTGCCAAGCGCGGGGCTGATTTCACGGGTGACGGCAATCCACATGGTTCTTCCTTGGGCAGATGCGTCGCGATGCCGGCATCAGCGTTGTCGGGCACGCCATGCGGCCAGCGTGGCCTCATAACGTTCGAGTGCTTCCTCATAGATATCGAACACGCAACGTGCACAGCCCTCGCCACAGCAGTCAGCAGCATCCGGTTCGACCGGCTGCAGCGGCGGCGGGTCGACCGGTTCCGCAACGTCATCGTTCTGCGGGTGTTCCGGTGACGGCATGACCGCAGGCTCATTTCATGGGTTTGCGGAAACGGTACATGAACTGGTCGGTATGGCCGCGTATAGACTTGTCGAACACCTTGATGGTGTGCGGGTCGGCCGGGTTGCGCAGTGCATTGCTTTCGCCATCGAAGACGAATCCGGCCGCTTCGACCTGTTTCTTCACGATCGCCGGGTCAATCCGGTGCAAGGTGTCGGTATCGGCCATGCCGGAACCAGCCGGCGCGACATGGTCGATGATCACCCACAGGCCGCCGGGCTTCAGCGCGTCAAATACCTGTTTGTTGAGCACCGCAGGATCGACCTGCCCCATGAACTTGTCCGGGTAATCGTGATAATTCTGCGAAGTGAACACCACGTCGACCGGCTCGGGCGAGCTCAGCTGGTTCGCCGGCTGTGTCAACACGCTGACGTTGGCGTAGTGCGGATCGGTAGCCAGCTTCTGCGAACCGGCCAGATCATCCACATCTTCCTTGGCGTATTCGTTCGGCCACACCACATAGACATGGCCCTTCGATCCCACGATCGCGCTGAATACGCGGGTGAAATAGCCGCTGCCGGGAATCAGCTCCAGTACTTTCTGGCCCGGCTTGACCTCGGCGAACATCATCACCTGGGCCACCTTGCGACGGGCGTCACTGGATTGATCGGCCTGTCGCGCCGGATCGTCGACCGCCCGGGTCACCACGGTGGAAATCGGGCCAGTGTGCAGATTCGAAACCTGGGCCTGCGCAGCAGCAGGAAGCGTGAATGCAATCAGCACAGCAAGGACAGTCAGGCGCATGACGTACTCCACGATAGGCAAGGTGCCCGAATTGTGCTCCCGAATCCCCCGAACGGCCCTGTGCCGCTTGGCATGGGTGCGGTAAACCGCCTGCGGCACGTAAGCTCGGTCATGCGGGCCAGGGCGCCGCCGCTGGCAGCAAACGAGCCATACGCGACAGCTGCCTCGCACACTGGTAAAACTAGCGTATGCAGTCTGGCCGGGGCCGGACGCGGGAGAAGCTGATGTCGTACTTTCGTACCGGAATCATGCTCAGCGGGACCCTTCTGCTTGCCTGCGCAGCCACGTTGGGGCACGCGCAATCAACCTCGCAGTGGCAGGCCCGCCAGGTCGCTGCCTCCGAGAAGTCCGAGCAGATCATGCAGGAGGCCAACAAGCACAAAAGCCTGCTGGCCCAGTACCAGGTGATGCGCTACGCCTATGTCAACAACAAGGACCCCGCCTTCCAAGTCATCTTCGGCCAGTACCTGAGCTGGTACCAGACCTTCATCGGCGACTACCCGGACGCCGCGACCAGCTTCTCGATCAGGCAGGCGGCGTCGCCAGACGACCGCCCCTCACCGCTGGACAACCCCGATTACACCGCCCGTCCAGCGCTGGAGGTGATCCCCGAATTGGCCAAAAACTACCGCGCCGTGTTCTTCAACGAGGCACACAACATCCCGCTCACCCGTACGCTGACCGTGCAGCTGCTCAGCAAATTGCGAGCAGAGGGCTTCAACTACTTTGCGGCCGAAACGCTCTACCAGACCGATACCGGATTGCAAGCGCGCGGTTACCCGATCAAGGACAGTGGCTTTTACACCGAAGAACCGATTTGTGCCGAGATGGTCCGCACCGCCCTGAAGCTCGGCTTCAAGGTGATCGCTTACGAAGCAACCTCAAACGCCACCGGTGATGCCCGCGAAGCCGAACAGGCGCGCAACATCTACAAGCAGGTGTTCAAGCAGGACCCGAATGCGCGACTCGTGGTTGATGCTGGCTATGCGCATATCCAGAAATCAGGTGTCTATCTCAACGGCGCCTCCATGGCCGAGCATCTGCACAAGCTTTCCGGCATCGACCCACTTGCCGTGGAACAGACCATGATGTACCCGCATCAGTCTGGCGACGATGACCATCCTTATTACGCTGCGGTCATGCAAAAGCTGAAGCCCAAGATGCCCATCGTGTTCATGGACAAAACCGGCAAACCTTGGTCGCTGCGACAAGGATATGAGGTCAGCGTGTTCTTTCCGCCGCAGGAAATGCAGCATGGACGCCCTACATGGGCCAGCCTCGGCGGCTTGCGCATGCCCTATTTCGTCACTGGCGACCGGTGTCATCGATCATACCCATGCCTGGTGGCGGCGCGCTATGCCAACGAAGGTGACGACGCGATTCCAGCTGACCTCATGGTGCTCGATCCAGTACCTCTGAACGCCGTGGAAGATGAACGTATTCGTTTTCATCAAGGCGCGCCCGTCAGTGACCTTTATCTGCGACCGGGTAAATACAGTCTGACCTACAGCGATCAAGACAGCCATCTGCTGTTCCAACAGGACATTACCGTCCCGGACGGAAACCAAGCGGCGTCACCCGACCATTCCGCGCCGCCTCAGGCATCGCAAAAACCCGGGGTGACCACGAGCTCAGCCGGCCCGTAATCTGCGGCCTGATCCCTCTCTGACCATGGCAGACCAAGGCTCATGTGTGCCGTGGACATGACTACTGTCCTAGGCAAGCTTCACCAGCTGCGCGTATAACAAAGCGAATGCGACCTGGCGGATGGACGTCCAACCCGACCAGCGCAGTGATTCGCCCGACGATCAACCGATGGGGAGCAAGATCAGATGACTCGATGGAAAATCCGCCCGCTGCTGGGGCTGGCTGGTGTACTGGCTACCTGCATTGCTGCCGCTGCAACCGACCAGGCCCATCGCGACGACGGCGCCATGCTCGGCTTCACTCCCGCGAATGCCACTGCCCAGCAAAGCCTGGAGCAGCGCTTCGATGCCCAGCTCGATCCCGGCGACCAGCGCAGCTGGCTCAAGCAGATGTCATCCGAACCCAACCAGGTGGGCTCGCCGCACGACAAGGCGAATGCCGAGTTCATGCTGGCGAAATTCCAAGAGTGGGGCTGGGATGCGCACATCGAGACGTTCAGTGTGCTGTATCCGACACCGAAAAAGATTGGACTGGAACTGCTGGGGCCACATCCCTACACCGCCACCTTGCGCGAACCGGCTATCCCCGGTGATGCCACCTCCGACCTCCCGGGCGCGCTGCCGCCGTACAACGTCTACGGCGGCGACGGCGACGTCACCGCGGAGCTGGTCTATGCCAACTACGGCATGCCGGACGACTACAAGGAGCTGGCCCGCCGCGGCATCGACGTGCGCGGCAAGATCGTCATCACCCGCTATGGCGGTGGTTGGCGCGGCTTGAAGCCCAAGCTCGCGCAGGAACACGGCGCAGTCGGCTGCCTGATCTATTCGGATCCGCACGACGATGGCTACGCCCAGGGCGATACCTATCCGCAAGGCGGCTGGCGTCCGGCGCAGGGCGTGCAGCGCGGCTCGGTAGCTGACATGCAGCTGTATCCCGGCGACCCGTTGACCCCCGGCATCGGTTCCACCCCGGGTGCCAAGCGGCTGGCGATCAAGGACGCGAAAACGATCCTGAAGATTCCAGTACTGCCGATCTCCTACGCCGACGCCACGCCATTGCTGCAGTCGCTGACCGGGCCGGTGGCACCGTCCAGCTGGCGCGGCTCGCTGCCGTTCACCTATCACGTGGGCCCCAGCACGGCGAAGGCACATCTGATGGTGCTATCGGACTGGGGCCAGAAACCGATCTATGACGTGATCGCCACGCTCAAAGGCTCCACTGCCCCGGACCAGTGGATCGTACGCGGCAATCACCACGACGGCTGGGTGTTCGGCGCCTGGGATCCGCTCGCCGGCAACGTGGCACTGATGGCCGAAGCCAAGGCGATCGGCGGCCTGGTCAAACAGGGCTGGCGGCCGCAACGCACCCTGGTCTACGCCAGCTGGGACGGCGAGGAGCCAGGGCTGCTCGGCTCGACCGAATGGGCCGAGACGCACGCCGCCGAACTGCAGAAAAAGGCTGTGCTTTACCTCAACTCGGATACCAACGGCCGTGGCTTCCTCGACGCCGGCGGCAGCCATTCGCTGCAGCACCTGGTCAACCAGGTCGCCGAAGGCGTGACCGATCCGGAAACACACACCAGCGTGCGTGAACGCATGCGTGCGCACATGCTGGTGAACGGCTACGGCAAGGACGCGAAGCCCGAAGCCAAGGCAAACGCCAAGCTGGCAGCGGAAGGCGGTGACGTGCCGATCCAGGCGCTGGGCTCCGGCTCCGACTACAGCGCGTTCCTGGAACATCTGGGCATCGCCTCGCTCGACCTCGGCTTCAGCGGCGAGGATGACGACGGTGGCATCTACCACTCGCGCTACGACTCGTTCGACCACTACGTACGCTTCGGCGATCCCACCTTTGAGTACGGCGTGGCCCTGTCCAAGGTGGCCGGCCATATCGTGCTGCGCACTGCCGATGCCAATGTATTACCGCTGCGCTTCGGCGATTTCAGCAGCACGCTCGATCGCTACGTGGATGAACTGCACAAGCTGGTCGACGATACCCGCAAGGCCACCGAGCAGCAGCACCAGCTGCTGGACATGCATGCTTACACGCTCGATGCCGACCCGACTCGCCCACTCGCACCGCCAGCACGTGACTCCGACGTACCGGCGATTGATCTGTCCCCGTTGGACCAGGCGGCAAAGCAGCTCAAGCAGAGTGCCCAGGCGTTCCAGGCTGCGTATGCCAAGCGCGCCAGCACCGGCTTCGATATGCCGGCCGCGCAACAGCAGCAGCTGAACCAGCAGATGGGCGGTATGGAGCAGGCCCTGACCGATCCGGCCGGGCTGCCCGGCCGCGAGTGGTTCAAGCACTTCATCTACGCACCTGGCATGCTCACCGGCTACGGCGTCAAGACCGTGCCCGGCGTGCGAGAAGCGCTCGAAGCACGCCGTTGGGACGAGGCTAACCACTACGCCGTGGTCACCGCGAAAGTGCTCGACCGCTACCGCACCCAGCTCGACCAGCTGACGGCACTGTTGAAACCATAACCGCAGACAGCGCCACGCTCGATCAGCAAGGGGCGGCCGATCCTGGGCCGCCCCTTGCTCGTCTGATTGCCTCGACGCCCGAGTGTCGCTATAAATGATCCGGGGACACTGCCGCGCATGACGTGCGGTCGTGCGTCATAAACAGGGGAATCAGATGATGAATTTGCGACGCTGGATCGTTGCGTTGTTGTTGCTGTGCACGGCGGTTCTGCATGCAGAATCAGTCTCGTTGGCGGATCTTGCACGCCATGATCAATACAGGGACGTCAAGATTTCCCCTGACGGGAAGTACTTGGCGGCGACTGCGATTGTCAAAGGCCAGACCGTGATGGCGTTGATCCGTCTCGCGGACAAGAAGGGCAATGTCGTCAGTCCTCGCGAAGGGAACGATGTCATTAATTTCTGGTGGGCTTCGCCCACGCGTGTGGTGTACACCGTAGGCGAACATCAGGGCGGCTACGACTCGCCACTGGCCACGGGTGAGCTATTTGGGGTCGATGCCGATGGCGGCAACCCGAAATTGCTGTATGGCTACCGCAACGGTGGCATGAGTACCGGTTCCCACATCCAGAAGGCAGTCGCCGATCGCGGCGTCGGCGAATTCATCGCCTCGATTCCGGATGACCCGAATCATGTACTGGTCGCGATCAGCACATGGGATGCGGCCGGCAAGGAAGGGTTCCTGCCCATCGTCTATCGCATGGACGTGCGTGACGGCAACCTCGCGCGCATCCTCACCGCACCGATGCGCAACGTCGAATTCGTCGCCGACCATCAGGGGAATGTACGTTTTGCCTACGGTGAAGACGTCAATGGCAACGTCAAGGTGTACACGCATCCGATCAATGGCGACGGCTGGCAGGTGGTCTCGAAGGCCGATGACGAGCGGGCCTACCCGTGGGCATTCAGTCGCGACGACAGCGTGGCGTACTTCGCCTGCAAGGCCAGCGATGGTGGATTCGGCATATGTAACTGGGATCCGGTGAAGAACACCTGGACAACGGTGTGGAGCAACCCGAAGGTTACACCGGACGGCTTCGTCTACGGGATGGCCAAAGACGACATCATCGGGGTGAGCTTCATGGACGGTCGCCCGGGCCTGTCGTTTTTCAACAGCCAATCAGCAGACGCAACTACCCTGATCGCGCTGATGAAACAGCTGCCCGGCGAAAGTGTCCGATTCGTTTCCGGCACCCGCGATGGCAGCCTGAGCGTCGTGCTGGCCGAAGCCGATGCCGACCCCGGCGCGTTCTACCTTTACGACCGCAGCACCAACAAGCTGACCGGTCTGCTGGCACGTGCATCGTGGATCAACCCAGAGCAGATGGCAGGCAAGCAGCCGTTCGAGTTTGCCGCGCGCGACGGCCTGGACCTGCACGGCTATGTTAGCTTTCCGCCGGGCAAGGAGAATGCAAAGCACCTGCCGATGGTGGTGTTTGTGCATGGCGGCCCCTACGGCATAAGCGACGGCTGGGAATACGACCCCTATGTGCAGGTGTTGGCGACCCATGGCTACGCTGTGCTGCAGGTGAACTATCGCGGCTCCGGTGGCTACGGCTACAACTTCGAGCATGCCGGCTGGGGCGAATGGGGCGGCAAGATGCAGGACGACGTCACCGATGCCACCCACTGGGCGATTGCGCAGGGCATTGCCGACCCGCAACGCATCTGTATTTTCGGCGGCAGTTATGGCGGCTATGCGGCGCTTGAGGGGGCAGTGAAGGAGCCTGACCTGTACAAGTGTGCGATCGGCTATGTCGGCGTCTACGATCTGGCGCTGATGTACAAGCGCGGCGATATCCCGCAGTCCACTTTCGGCGAGAATTATCTCCGGCGTGTCCTTGGCGATGACATGAACGTGTTGGCACAACGATCGCCGATCAACCAACTCGATCACCTCAAGGCCCGCGTCATGCTGGTCGTTGGTGGTGAGGATCGGCGCGTGCCATCGATCCAGGGCAGCAATCTGCACAATGCCCTGCTGAATCGCCATATCGCGCACGTGTGGATGGACAAGCCCGGAGAGATGCATGGCTTTTACAGCGAGGCCAATCTGACCGAGCTGTATACGACGCTGGTGCAATTCGTCGGCTCCAGTATTGGTCCCGGCGCGACTGCGACGAACGCAGCCGCTGCCGGAGGCGCCAAGTCCGCACCTTGAGTTTCTGCTGGCAGAGTGTGCTCCCGCCCACGTTCGGCTGGAGCGCACCTGCGGCACGACAAGCGTAGTTGGGTGACCCACCCAACTGATGGGCTACGCGCGATCGTCCCCGTTCTGGCACAGTGCAGCGATCTGTTGCCTGCGGCTCGAGGGGAATCCATAACATGCGCGTGTCCATCCGGCTTTCACTTGTCACCCTGCTGACGCTCGCCACTACCAGTGTTCTCGCAGCGACCGATCCGAACGGATCGATGACCTACGCCCGCGACCCGAACCAGCCGATCGATCAGGGCTATACCGACCAGATCCTGAAGTTCACCACGGACCCCTCGTTCAATTCGCCACTGACCGATTACCTGCCCGCCTCGGCCAGCGTGCCGACGCCGGAAAAGGTGCTCGGCCATATTTCCGGTGCACCGAACTACCTGCCCTACTCGGCCGATGTCTACCGCTACTTCCGTGCGCTGGCCGCCGCCAGCCCGCGGGTGAAGGTGTTCACCATCGGCAAGACCGAGGAAGGTCGCGAGATGATCGCGGTGGCGATTGCCGACGAAAGCCTGCTGGCTGACCTCGATGTCAACAAGGCGCGCCTGGCCAAGCTCGGCGATCCGCGCAGCATCGACATGGACGATGCCGCTGCCGACCAACTGATCGCGCAGTCCACGCCGGTCTACTACATCACCGGTACCATCCATTCCACCGAAACCGGCGCGCCCACCGCGCTGATGGAACTGGCCTATCGCCTCGCGGTGGATGACGCGCCGTACGTGAAGCACATCCGCTCACATGTGATCACCCTGATCACGCCGGTAGTCGAAGTCGATGGCCGTGACCGCATGGTCGACCTGTACAACTGGCACCTAGCCCATCCCGGTGAGAACTATTCGCCGCTGATGTACTGGGGTCACTACGTCGCACACGACAACAATCGCGACGCGATGGCGATGACACTCAACCTCACCCGCAATGTCGCCGATACCTATATCGGCTGGCATGCGCAGGTGCTGCACGACCTGCACGAATCGGTGCCGTTCCTGTACGACAACACCGTGGGTGACGGCCCGTACAACGCATGGATCGACCCGATCCTCACCGGCGAGTGGCAGCAGCTGGGCTGGGACAATGTGCAGCAGCTGACCAAGTTCGGCATGCCTGGCGTGTTCACCCATGGCGACTTCGATACCTGGAGCCCGGGCTATCTGATGTTCATCGCCGCCATGCACAACGGCGTCAGCCGGTTGTACGAGACGTTCGGCAACGATGGTGCCGATACGGTCAAGCGCATCCTTGATCCGGCCGACTACCAGCGCACCTGGTACAAGCCGAACCCACCGCTGCCCGAAGTCGTCTGGTCGCAGCGCGACAACAACAACTACGAGCAGACCGGCCTGCTCACCGCCCTGAATTATTTCTCCGACAACAGCCAGCTGTTCCTGAAGAACTTCTACCTGAAGAGCAAGCGCTCGATCGAGAAACCGCAGGAAGCCGGCCCCGCCGCTTACGTATTTCCGGCCGACGACAGGCGCACCGGTTCGCAGGCGCAGCTACTGCACATCATGCAGTTGCAGCATGCCGAGATCAGCCGCCTCACGGCGCCGGTCACGGTAACCCTGCCTGCGCCGAAGGGTGACGACGGCAAGGTCGGCAAGCCGGTGTCGCGCACGTTTGCCGCCGGCAGCTACGTGGTGCGCATGGACCAGCCGTATTCGCGCATCGCCGACACGCTGCTGGATCGCCAGTACTGGTCGCCGAAAGATCCGCAGCAACATCCCTACGATGACACTGCCTGGTCGATGGGCGACCTGTTCGACGTGCAGGTCGTGCGCGTCACCGACAACACGATCCTGAAAGCACCGATGGACCTGGTCAGCGAGCCGGTCACCGTGCCGCAAGGCCTGTCCGCGATCGACATGCCCGGCGGCAAGCTGCCACGCATCGCGCTGATGCACACCTGGCTGGATACGCAGACCGAGGGCTGGTGGCGCATGGCGCTGGACAAGCTGCACGTACCGTACAGCTACATCAGCACTCAGGACGTGGCGAAGACCAGCGACCTGCGCGCGAAATACGACGTGATCCTGTTCGGCCCGATCGGCAACACCAGCTCGCAGCAGATCATCGACGGCCTGCCGATGTGGGGCAACCCGATGCCGTGGAAGACCACAAAACTGACGCCCAACATCGGCCATATCGATTCCACCGATGACATCCGGCCCGGGCTCGGTTCCAGCGGTCTCGCCAACCTCAAGCAATTCGTGAGTGCGGGCGGCCTGCTGGTCACCTCCGAGGACACCGCGAAGTTCGCGATCGACACCGGCCTGGCGCCTGGCGTATTCGTCACGCCCACCCACAACCTCAAGGTCGTCGGTAGCGTGCTGCAGGCGAACTTCGTCGATCGCAGCAGTCCGATCGCCACGGGTTACACGAGTGACGAGCTGGCCCTGTACAGCGCCGCCGGCCAGTCGTTCACCGTGTCCCATCTGATGACCGGTGACAGCGGCATACCCAACGCGAAGGACTTCCAGCGCCCCACTGGCCGCGGCGGCCCGCACGACACCGATACGCCGGAGGGGCGTACCTCGGTCGAACCACCGGCCCTGCCCGATGCCAAGCCGTGGCAGGCGCTGCCGCTGAATGCCGAGCAAATGCGCAACAACCCCTGGGTGATTCCAGCCGAGCAGCAGCCGCAGGTGATCCTGCGCTACGCGGAGGCCGATCATCTGCTGATCGCCGGCCTGCTCGATGGCGGTGACGAGATGGCCGAACGCGCTGCGGTAGTGAATGCACGCTACGGCAAGGGCCACGTGCTGCTGTTCGCCAGCAATCCGATCTGGCGCGGCGAGACCATCGGCAGCTATCCGCTGGTGTTCAACGCCATCGTCAACTACGACAGGCTGGATGCTCAGACGTCAAAACCCTGATGCGACTGCAATCGCGTTGCGTCGTTTTGATGATGCGATCCCGCATCCCGTAACGGGCATCGGTTGTGATGCGATCAGTATCCACAGACGCTAGACTTGATCGAAATAACCATGGGGAATACACGGATGAAACGATGGTTGATGGGGTTGTTCTGCGTCTTGATGGCCGGGGCGGCCCTGGCCGAAGGGCCTGCTGCCGTCCGCAAGCGGGTCGAGGCAAGCATGCTGGTCACCGGTTCGGTTGAAATCGCTCCAGACGGTAGCGTCAAAGGCTATTCCATCGATCAGTCCGACAAGCTTCCCCCACCTGTCGTCCAGCTCATCCAGCAGAATATGCCGGCCTGGAAATTCCAGTTCGACAGCCCGCAGGCAGCCGCAGTGAACGTGAAGATGAGCCTCCGCCTCCTCGCCAGGCGCGTCGACGATACCCACGATTCGATCAGCATCTCCGCCGCGCAGTTTGGTCAGGACGAGAATGTTCCCGGTGAAAGCACCAGCTACAAGACGAGGGTGCAGCCCCGTTATCCCGAGCTGGAAGTGAGGTCGAACGTATCCGGCGCGGTCTACCTGCTACTGCGAATCGGCAGGGATGGACGGGTGGAGGATGCTGCGGCCGAACAAGTCAACCTCGCTGTATACGCCAGTGATCGCGACATGAAGTTATTCCGCGACAGCCTCGCCAAGGCAGCACTGACGGCGGCCAGGCAGTGGACCTTCAATACTCCAACCATCGGCAAGCATGTCGCTGACCCATACTGGGTTGCACGGGTGCCGGTCAATTTCGAGATCACTCCAAAGGGCACTGTTAAAGATGTGCCGTACGGCCAGTGGCAGGGTTACGTACCGGGACCGCGCCAATTGGTGCCATGGGTCGAAAAGGAAAAACTGCTGACCGGTGCCGCGGATGCGGTGCCGGACGGCAGTCTCTACCAGCTCAACCAGGGTTTGCAGCTGACTACCCCGCTCGACGGGCCCTGATTCACCTGACCACGGCAAGCTTGCCGTGCTGGGAGGGAATGTCACGAGTAGTCCACGCGCTCATGCGCCATGCTCTTGCGTGATGTGGGTTGAACGATTGAAGGTGGTATCGGTTTCGAAGGCGCGCCACCACGGCGCCTGCAGCGTTGAGTCGGGACGCACGGTTTCGCCCGGGCGCGGCTGCACCAGATGCACGCCCTGCTCCGCTGCCAACGCGCGGGCGCGCTCGGCCGGCTCGTCCCAGCGGTGCATGGCAAGATCGAACGTGCCCCAGTGCACCGGCATCATCGTGCTGCCGCGCACCAGCTGATGCGCAGCGATCGATTGCTCCGGCTGCATGTGCACGTCCGGCCACAGTTCGTTGTACGCGCCGCATTCGATCAGGGTGAGATCGAATGGACCGTAGCGTTCGCCGATCTCGGCAAAGCCTGCGTGCATGCCGGTGTCGCCGCTGAAGAACAGCCGCTCGCGCGTGCCCAGCACCGTCCAAGAGGCCCACAGCGTCGAGTTGCCATCGCGCAGGCCGCGACCGGAAAAGTGCTGTGCCGGCGTGGCGGCGAAGGTGAGCGGACCGAAAGTCGCTTCCTGCCACCAGTCCAGTTCCACCACGCGCCCGGCGTCAATGCCCCAGGCGATCAGGCGTCGACCCACGCCCAGCGGCGTGTAGAAGCGGCCGACCTTGCTCGCCAGCGCACGGATGGTGTCGCGATCCAGGTGGTCGAAGTGATCGTGCGACAGCAGCACCGCGTCGATCCGCGGCAGCTGCGCCACAGTCAGTGCCGGTGGCGTGAAACGCTTCGGTCCGGCGAACGGCAGTGGCGAGGCACGCTCGCTCAGCACTGGATCAGTGAGCAGGCGCAGGCCGTCGATCTCGATCAACGTGGTGGAGTGGCCGAGCCAGGTCACCTGCAGTGCCTGCGAAGCCGGGCCGCTCAGCACGTCCGCGCGCACCGGCGTCACCGGCAGCGGGCTGCGTGGCTTGCGCCGGATGCCGCGGTTCGTCCAGAACTCGCGCATCACCGCGCGCAGGCTGCCGGCGCGGGTGTCGGCCACATTGCGGAAGCGGCCGGCGCGCCAGGCGGTGGAGCTGGCGTAACTGGGGTCTGCAAGTTTACGGCGCGCCATGGTGCGCCACACGGCAAGCGCGAGGCCAAGCACAACAACGATGAGAAGACCGGCTGTCATAAGACTAGTTGCCATCACGGGAAACTCCGTCAGCAAGTAAACGATATCGTATACTTTATGCCGTCGCGCAGAGAAAGTAAACTGCTCCGTATACTTTTAGGAAAGCCCCTCTTGAACCGCAGCCTCAACAAGCGCAATGCCATGCTCGATGCCGGCATCGCCGAACTCGCCGAGCATGGGCTGGCCGGCGCCAGCATGGAATCGATCGCCGGTCGCGCCGAAGTCTCCAAACGCACGCTGTACAAGCACTTCCCGTCCAAGGAGGCAGTGTTCGAGGCGGTGCTAGTGCTGCTGATCGAACGGGTCGGCCCGCTCGGCAAGCTGCATTACGACAAGCAGCGCGATTTCGCCGAACAACTGCGCGAGATCGCCGAACAGGAAATGCAGCTGATCTGCGATCCGGACTTCGTGCGGTTGAGCCGCGTGCTGATGGTCGAGTGCATGCGCTCGGAAGAACGCAGCCAGCAGCTGATCGCGCAGTTCGGCGAAAAGGAGAACGGCCTGTTCCGCTGGTTCAGCGAGGCCGGCAGCGCCGGCAAGCTGGGCAAGCTCGATCCGCGCACCATCGCCGACCTGTTCGTGGCGATGCTGAAATCAAGCGTCTACTGGCATTCGGTGATCGGGTGGCAACCAGCACCGAACAAGGCGATGCAAAAGCGCGTCATCGACGAGGCCTGCCTCACCCTGCTGAGCCGGCTGGAGCAGGTCCGCTTGCGCTGAGCGGGCCTGCTCTTTCCCGTTGCTGCGGAGAGCGGGCGCCGGCATGGCGGCCGGCGCCATCCATCATTTCGACGCGCTGGTGCCGGATTTGTCGTGCGGCATCATCGCCTCGCGCTTGGCGCGGAACGGGCTGTCGGGATACCACTGCGGCCACACGCCGACCTGGCTCAAGTGCTGACCAAGCTCATAGAGCGCCTGGGTATCCTCGAGGATGCCGGAGTAATCCCAGTTCGGATTGAACACGTCGTTCGGCGTGTGATAGTGGTGCGCCGTATAGTCATCCGCCCCCTTCTGTCCGGCCGCCTTGCCGCCATCGAGCAGATCAAGACCCGAGCTGGCCAGCATCGCCGGCACGCCGGCCTTGGCGAAGCTGAAATGATCGGAGCGGAAGTAGAAGCCGTTCTCCGGCGTGGTTTCCGGCGAGGTCACCCGCCCCTGCGTCTTCAGCACGTCGGCCAGCATGTCCTCCAGTTGCGACTGGCCCATGCCGATCACCGTCATGTCACGGGCACGGCCGATGATCGGCAGCGCATCGACCGCGATATCGGCCACCGTCTTGTCCAGCGGAAACACCGGCTTGGCCGCGTAATACTGCGACCCGAGCAGGCCCGACTCCTCCATCGTGGGCATGAAGAACAGCACGCTGCGCTGCGGTGGCGTCGATTGATGGGCGAACGCATCGGCCAGCTCCAGCAGCATGGTCAGGCCGGTGCCGTTGTCGATCGCGCCGCTGAAGACCTGATGTCCCTTGCGCGTGGGGTCGGTGCCCAGGTGATCCCAGTGCGCGGTGAAGATCACCGCCTCGTCGGGCTTCGTGCTGCCCCTGACCATCGCCACCACATTCTTCGATTCGAGGTGGCCGATCTTGTTGCTCAGGCTGATCGAGGCGGTGGCGTCCAACGGCACCGGCTTGAAGCCCGGCTTCGCCGCCGCCTTCTCCAGCTGGCCGAAGTCGAGGCCGGCATCGGCGAACAATCGCGTGGCGGCATCGCGGGTCAGCCAGCCGGCCACCGGCAGGCGCGGTGACGGATCGACGCTGGCCGGCAGGCTCAACTGCGGCCCGCTGCCGCTGTTCTGCAGCACGCTGAACGGATAGCCGGCCGCCGCGTCGCTGGTATGCACGATGAAGCACGCGGCGGCGCCCTTGAGCGCTGCCTCGGCATACTTGTAGGTCCAGCGGCCGTAGTAGGTCATCGCGCGACCGTTGAACAGTTTCGGATCGCCGGTGGCAAAGCCGGGATCGTTGACCAGCACGATCACCGTCTTGCCCTTCACGTCGACGCCCTGGTAATCGTTCCAGTGCCAGTTCGGTGCATCGGCGCCATAACCCATGAACACCACGGGCGAGTTCTTCAGGTCGACCTGCGCCTTCGCCTGCAGCGTCTCGGCCATCATGTCGGTGCGGTAGGCAAACTTCGCCTGCTTGCCGTGCGCCGTGATGTCCAGCGTCACATCGGTATTAAGCAACTGGGTGGAATCGGCCGGTACCGCCTGGTACCAGGAGCCGTGGTTGCCCGGTTGCAGGCCCATGCGCTTGAACTGCTCGACCAGCCAGTTGGTGGTGCGCTGCCCGCCGATCGTGCCTGGCTTGCGGCCGCCGAACGCATCCGAGCTGAGCGTCTTGTCGAACTGCGCGAAATCCGCGGCGTTGATCTGCGGTGCCAGCGCGACGGCCGGCGGATTCGCGGCAGCAGGTGGCGCCGCCGCCATCAACGAGCTCGCGCCCGTACTCAGGGCGACGAGAAGAGCGGTAGTCAGGGCACGCATTGGGGGACTCCAGCATCGGGGAACGAACTGCTGTTTTAGCGTGACCGCCCGCCGCTGTCCATGCATGGCATGCCAGAGAGACCCGCAATGACCCTGACGCAAGTTCTCGGCAACACGCGGAGGAATCAAGCCATTTTAAGAAAAGCTTCCGGGCTGTCATTCGCGCTGACGCGATTGCGGCCCTCGCGCTTGGCCCGGTACAGCGCCTCATCGGCGTGCATCAGCAAATCACGCAGTTCGTAACCTGAGTGGACCGAGCTGGAAACGCCGAAACTGGCAGAGATGGGTACACCGGGAGCATCCTCACCCGCAGCAGCAGTCGCAATGGCCACGCGGATCTGCTCGGCACGGGCGATGGCCTGATCCAGCGAACACTCGGGCAGCAGGATGCCGAACTCCTCACCGCCGAGGCGCCCAAAGATATCGGTCGAACGAAGATGCGCCTTGCAGGCTTCGACGGCGCGCCGCAGCACGCGATCACCCACGGCGTGGCCATGGGTATCGTTGATGACCTTGAAATGGTCCAGATCGATCAGCACCAGGCAGGCTTCGCGCGACGATTTACGGCAGTAATGCAGCTGCAGCTCAGCCTCATTGACGAAATGCTGCCGGTTGTAGATGCCGGTGAGGCCATCACGGCGAGCAAGTTTCATGAAACGCAGTTGCGAACGCTTGATCTTGTAAGTCCACAAGGCAATCGACGCCAGCAACAGCACCAGCAGCACGATATATAACCGGCTGGTTTCCGTCGCCTTCTTGGCAAGCTTCTGCTGCAGCGTGAGGATCTGGTTCTGCTTGTTCAGCGTGTCGATCTGCAGCTTTTTTGCCAGTACCTGCTGCTTGACGGTCTGGAAGGCTAGCGCCTTTGCGCTCACTTCGTTCAGGTAGCCCTTGTCGGCCGCCATGTATTTTTCATGGTAGGTCAGCGCGGCATCCACGTCGCCCTGCTTCTTGCTGATCAGATAGAGCAACTCATAGGCGCTGGTCCGCGACTTGGTGAACTCATGCTTGAGGCCGCCATCAACAGCAGCAAGGGCGTACTGTTGCGCCAAGGTCAACTCGCCTTCGTTCCAATACGCCTGCGCCAGTAAGGAATCAAACTGCGAGATCAGCTCTGGGTAGCCGATGTGCAAAACCTCGGCGTAGTGCTTCTGCAAAAGCTTGATCGCCTCGGCTGATTGACCATGTTGAACATCAAAGCCTGCCACATAGAGGCGGGCCCCGTTGGCATAAAGGAACTCTGATGCCTTGCTGCAGGCGTCAATGGCTTCGCGGGACTGCTCGTCGCTCGCGAACTTCCCACTCTCATAAAGCGATTGAACCTGGAAAACCCTGGCTTTGCAGCCACCATCACTACCCGGATTTTCCCGGAGCATCTGGTTCGCATAGGTCAAGCCAAGATCGTATTGACCTGCATCGTTGTAGAGCGTTGCAGCAACACCGAGAGCCTGTATGCGAGCATCCTTCTCGGTAATCTGCGGAAGCTGATCCAGTAATTGGCTTATCTGCGCAAATGCTTCCTCGTAGTGGGATCCGTTGGAAAGCATGTTCACCAGGGTCGTGCCCACACGAAACCGCAACGTGGCATCCGTGGATTCCGCGATGACCGCATTCAACAGCGGTGTGGCAGCCTCGTAATCACCTTGATAACTGACCTCCCATGCCTGGAGGTAACGCAGACGCATGCGCTGCTGCGGGGAAAGCGTGGTCACCTCTGCACCGAGACGCTTCATGAGTTGCACGAACTCGTGATGATCCGACGTCTTGACGCTGTCCGCCTGCTTGAGCAATTGCGCAGGATCGCCAGTGATGGGCACGGCCGCAACGGCCGTGCCCATCAGCATGACCACGAGCAGGATCCAGCCGGCATGGCATGCCCGGCGCTGGCTGCCCGAAGAAAACATCAACTAGGCCGCCGGAATCACGGCGTGAATCCTTTCACGCTCGAGAGTGCTGTCTGGCTCCCTGGACGGGGTCTCCTCGTCCTCGTCACCTTCCTCTTCTTCAGCTGGCTCTTCGCCTGGTAACAAATAGCCGCAGGCGGGAACATGTCCCAACAACGTTTCCAGCTGTGCCGGGTCGTTGGCAAGAATGGCCGCCTGCAACTCCGGGGCAATCTCCGCACTGGTCAGCGCCAGCTCTACCTCATCCTGCGATGCATGACGCAACTGCGCGTCCTGTCCCATCCTTTCCAGAAAATCGATGACGTCCGTCATTAGCCTGCCCCCTGACAGTTGATTGTTTTGAAACACACTGCGATGGTCAAAGATTTGACCAGATACGTTCGACAAAGGCCCCTATCCCCCTCGGATATATCGAATTGTGGCATATCACGGGTGCCTACCGGCGACAGCTTTGTTTCCAACATATCGCCGGCAATAAACGCTGGGCCAACATGACGTTCCATTCCGCCACACCCGTTCAAAAGCCGTATGCCGTTTGCTTCACCATAGCAATGCCTGAAAATCGAATGTCGGCGACGACGCCGGCAGCCTCACCGGGAATTCAACCTGTCAGGCACATTCCGGGGAATCGGCCACGTTAACCCGATTGCGGCCTTCGCGCTTGGCCTGGTAGAGCGCCTCGTCGGCATGGATCAGCAACTGGCGCAGTTCGTAGCCGGAATGCGCCACGCTGGTAATGCCAAAGCTGGCGGAGATCGGGACACCGGGAGCGTCCTCGCCTGCCGAAGCGGTCGCAATCGTCAGGCGGATCTGCTCGGCCACGACGAGAACCTGTACCAGCGTGCACTCGGGCAGCAGGATGCCGAACTCTTCGCCGCCGAGGCGACCAAAGATGTCGGTCGAACGCAGGCAGCCCTTGCAGGCCGCAACGGCACGTTGCAACACGCGATCCCCCACCGCATGGCCATGGGTGTCGTTGACGGCCTTGAAATGATCCAGGTCGATCAACACCAGACAGGCGTCGCGCGATGATTTTCGGCAGTATTGCAACAGCAACTCGGCCTCATTGACGAAATGCTGCCGATTGAAGATGCCGGTGAGGCCATCGCGCCGCGCCAGCTTCATGAAGCGCAGTTGCGAACGCTTGATGCGATAGGCCCACAGCGCGATGAATGCCAGCACCAGCAGCAGCAGCACGATATACAGCCGACCGGCTTCCACGGCTTTCTTGTTGAGCTTCTGCTGCAACGTGAGGATCTGATTCTGCTTGTTTAGGGCGTCGATCTGCTGCTTCTTCGCCATCACTTGTTGCGCGACGGTTTGATAGGCCAAGGCTTTGGCACTCACTTCCGTCAAGTAACCCTTGTCGGCAATCATGTATTTTTCGAGGAACGCGAGGGCAGCCACCAAGTCGCCGTGCTTTTGAGCGATCAGATACTGCAATTTATATGCGGTCGCCAACGATTGCGTATACGCGCCCTTGGGGCTGGCTCGCACTGCATCCTCGGCGTACTGTCCGGCCAAAGCCGACTCGCCCGTATTCCAGTAGGCCTGCGCCAAACCCGCGTTGAATTCGGAAATCAATGCCGGATAACGCGTCGCCTGGACGTCCGCATAGCCCTTCTGCAAAAGATCGATGGCGGCGGCCGAATGCCCATGCTGGGTCTCAGCGGCGGCCGCAAAGTAACGGATGTAGTTGGCGAACAATGGCTCGCTGGCCTTGGTGCAGACGTCAATGCCGTGCTGCAACTGCGCGTTCATAGCCTGCAGTTTTCCGCCCTGAAAAAGGGCCTGGGACTTCAGATACTCACCCTTGCACGTATCCTGCACATTCGAACTTTCCTTGAGCACCTGTTCTGCATAGGCTATGGCAAGATCATATTGACCCGACTCAGCATAAAGGATGGCTACCGTCCCCAAACCCTGTACGCGCGCATCCTGGTCGGTCACATGCGGCAACTGATCGAGCACGCGATTCAGCAGCGTGAAGGCATCGCCGTAGCGACTGCCGACCACCATCACATTCATTTCCACGACTTCGGATCGAAGGCGCAAAGTGGCATCAGCAGACCCTACGATCACCGGGTCCAGCAGGACAAAAACTGTCTTGAATTCGCCGCGATAGGCCGCTTGCCACCCCTTCAGGAATTGCAGATACGACAGTTGCCCTTGCGACAGCTTGCCCGCCTTGGCATCCAATTGCTGTATCAGCGCAACGAACTCGGCATTGTTAGACGTTTTGATTCTATCGGCTTGCTTGAGCAACAAGGCAGGATCTTGAGACGCAGGCACGGTCACCCCGACCGCACCTGCGTACAAAACTGCTGGCAACATCCACCCGGCAAACAGCAGTCCATGCCATTTGTTCGAGAAAAGCATCGCTCAATCTTCCACTACTGGGGCTCGACGAAGGATCCGCAAGCGCATTTTCATTGCCCCTTGGAAGGAGGCTTTTTGCTGCCCTTGCCGTTGTCCTTGCCGTTGTCCTTGCCGTTGTCCTTGTCTTTATCTTTGTCTTTATCCTTGTCCTTGTCTTTACCGTCGTCGTCATCCTTGCCAGGCATGATGGCGCAACAAAAAACACCATACCCCAGCACGGACCCCAGCCGGCGCTGATCCTTGGCAAGAATCGCCGTCTTCAGCTCGGGATCGAACGGTGCATCCGCCAACGCAAGCTCCATATCGGCTTGCGACATGTAACGCCACTGCGCGTTACACCCGGTTTTTTCAAGAAAATCGATGACATCGATCATTGCCTGCCCCCTGACAGTTGCTTGTTTCGATACTGCGTATGGTCAAGGCAACGACCAGGCGCGCTGTAAATCTGCTTTCCCCTGCATGTCAAACGCAAGGCCTGAACCTTGCGCCGACATCGATCCACGACACAATGTGCTGAAACAGCATGGATGCTATTCCACGTCATACCTTAAATCGCACACTTTGTAGGCCAATCACATCCGCGCGCGAGCCACAGTTGTTAAAGTCACTTGTTGGGCCTCTTCGATGGCTTTTTTTTAACCCTGCCTTTGTCGCTTTTGTCGTCGGCGGCCTCATCTTCCTTGGCTGGATCGATGTAGCAGCAGTAAGGCCCCTTCCCTAGCATCACTCCAAGCCCCTGAGCATCCTTCGCAAGGATGACATCGCGTAGCTTCGAATCCATTGACCGCCCCGCCAAAGTGGCGACTACCTGCTCCGAAGAAGCATAACGCAGCTGTGCGTCCTGACCCATGCTTTCAAGAAAATCGATAACGTCGAACATTTGATGATCCTCTTATGTCGTTTGTTGACACCAGATCGCATGCTCCGTGCAACGATCAAGAATGCTTTGTGTCCTGTCGAATCGGATCCTAGCGCGGCTCTCCCACACTGGCTTACGCTTCTTAGGTACTACACCTTGCCTATATCACGCCTGCTTCGGCAGCCTACCCAAACTCTCTACCAAATGTATTAGCCGACAGCGCAAATGGCATCAGAAATTGCTCTGTCCAGAACATCCAGCCTCGCCCTCATCTCATGATCCACCTGCATGGCTCGTGCGGGCGGAATCACCACCGTATCGGCCATGTCGATATCCGCCTTCGGCAGATCACCCAGCGCCACCCGACCGATGCTGGCCTGCTGGATCGGCAGCGTCGCCGTACGATAGATGATCAGCTCATGTTCCAGCGGGTAGTCGCGCGCCAGCACTTCCACCAGCAACTGGCGGTAGGCCGCGCCGGTACTGAAACGCGCCAGCGACTGGTCGCCGACGATGCCTACCTGCCACAGCACCAGATAGGCAGTCGGGTCTATCCGGCGCTGGTAGAACAGCAGCTGGCTGGCCTCGTAGTGCTGGCAACCGAAGCGGCCCGGGTCGATGCCGAGATCCGCGTACAGGCAATCCTCGGCGGAAATGCCCGGTTCCATGTGCGCGGGATAACCTTCGCTACGGGCGACCTCGATCGACTTATGCGGTGCCCAGGCGAACACGCCAGGATGACCGTAGAACACCCCGCACACCTTCTTGCCCGCACGCACCTCGGTAAGGATGGCCTCCACCATCTGCCGGTAGGTCTGCAGGCGCGACTTGCCCTCGTGATAGTACGGCTGCAGGCTGCGTACGTCCGGGTGCATCTTCTGCAACCACAATTCCACGACGCCGTCGGAGAGCCCTGCAAACACCACGTCGGACTGCTCGATGTGGCTGCGTGCCAACGGCCCGAGGTGGGAGCCCAGCGTCATGCCGAGGCCTACGCAGACAAGGCTGCCAGTGGAATTTGCTGAATTCATTCGTTTGCTTGCTCGTCGTTGATCTGAAATCGAGTTGTCCTACTACACACACATATCACTGCCCGGGAAGCATCCCGGGTCATCGACTCATACTGGTGAAATCCCCTGCTCTACGTAGCAGACGCCCGTGCCCCCTGTATCGGTTCGACGACGTTATCCCCTAAGGCAAGACGGGGGCAAGCACTGTCGCTCCGCACCTTTCCACCGCTAGCCTTCTGCCAGCGACCAGCGCCCGAGGATCTGATACGCGCCCTGCCCGACCACGTGATGGACCAGCGCAAACTCCGCCACCGGCCACGTCACAGGCTCGATCTCCACGGTCTCCCGCATGGCGCCATGGCTATAGGCCAGCGTGACATGCGGGTTGAAGCTGCGTTCGAGGTGCGCACCCTGTCCTGCCAGCGCCAGTGTCTTTCCCAGCATCTGCCATAGCTGCTGCAACGGCCCGGAAACCTCGGCAGCTTGCAGCACGCAGGGTGGCTCGCGGCCACGGAAGCTGGCGGCGCTGTCCAGCGTCCACGCAAACGGCGCGAGGCTTACCTTGTCGGCAGCCGCCACAGCAGCATCGACCAGGGATGGCCGCAGCGCGGCGTGATCGCCCAGGAAATGCAGGGTGGCGTGATAGCGGTCCGGGTGGATCCAACGCGCACGCAATCCGGGGCGTGCGGCCTTGAGCCCGGCGGCGACGGCGGCCAAGCGCTCGCGGGTGGCGGCATCGGGCATCAGTGCGAAGAACAGCCGGTGCACTTCGGTCGAGGCGATGCCGCCGAGCAGATCGGACTGGTGGGTGTCAGGCAGGGTTTGTCGAATGGCCATGGATGCTATGTAACACGCCCGGAAGGCGTGGCTAGGGTTGCTTGGCTTGCTGTTGCTTCTGCCGCCCCTTTTTCAGCAGCCCCTCAAGTACCAAAGCGCTCAGGCCGGGGAAGAAGCTGGCCAGCTTGCTGACGAAGCCTCGGCTGGCTGGCAGGGTGATCTCGAGTGGCGCCTTGGTCAGTGCATGATCCAGGATGGCCGACATCACTTCCTGTGTGGTCAGCGAGCGGTTGCCGGAGAACGTCAGCGCCGCCTGGTCATAGTTGACCTGCAGATCCAGCATCGGGGTCTGCACCGCATCGGGACAAACCACCGTGACCTTGACCCCGGTATCGCGCAGCTCCTGCGCCACCGCCAGCGTATAGCCGCGCACTGCAAACTTGGACGCGCTATACAAGGACAGCCCGGGGATCGCGGCAATGCCGGCGAGCGAGGCGATGTTGACTATATGGCCGTGGCCCTGCGCCTTCATCAGCCGTGCTGCTGCGCGCGTGCCGTGGATGGTGCCCTTGGTGTTGATGTCGATATGAAAATCCACCTCTGCGGCGGTGGATTCGTGGCAATAACCGGGTTTGAGTACGCCAGCTACGTTCACCAATACGTCGAGCTGGCTCCAGCGCTGCTTCAGCTGATCAAGCAGTGCGTCCCACGCTGCCGCATCACGCACGTCCAGTGAGGCAATCCACAATTGTTCGGGCGTTGCGGCCGCAGCCTTGAGTGCCTCCATCGGCGCCGGATTGATATCCACCGCACAGACGCGTTCGCCGCGCTGAAGCAAGGCCGCGGCCAGTTGCGCGCCAATGCCGGAGGCGGCGCCAGTGACAAGAAAGGTCTTCATCGTTTCAGTTTCCGTCCAGGATGGCTGGGCCGCTTACGGGAACCTCGAAAAACCGCCGTCATTCCTGCGAAGGCAGGAATCCAGCGACTTTAAGCATTTGAAATCAGAGGCACTGGATCCCGGCTTTCGCCGGAATGACGAGCAAAAAACGAGTTGTTCGAGGTTCCCTTACGCACGCGTCGGCGCTTGCAGCATGCCGTAATGCAGGTCGCCCACGCTGACCGTGGGATGCGTGCGCGGGAACAGCCAGTGCCCCTGCGCCTCCGAGCTGGGCGCCATGTTCGGGTAGCCGTCGAAACGTGGCGATGGTCCGGCGATCTCCTTCTCCTGGATCATCGAGATGTACTGATCCACGCCGTACTCGACCGTGTTGCCATTGAGGATCACCTCGGCGCCGGTATAGCGGGCGAACTCGGCCACGCCCGGCACGCGCGAATGCAGCGGCGCATACGCATCCAGCGACACGCCGTTCTCGCTGGTGACATGGATGCCGCCGTCGGTGGAGGCGACGATCGAGTGGTTGCCCTCGGTGTGCCCCTTGGTGCGGACCAGCGCCACGCCTTCGCCGAGGAACACGTCGCGATCGAGCAGTACCACCTTGTCTGCCGGCACGCGCTTGATGCCGTCCGGGCAGTACCACTGGTTCTGCCACGGGATCAGCGACTGCGCGCTCTCCCATTCCTCGCGCATCACCAGCAGTTTCGCGTTGGGGAAGATCGCCGGCTGCTCGTCGTCGCCCAGCCAGCGCGTCACCCGCTGCGTATGCAAGTGATCGTAGGTAATGTAGTCGATGTCCGCGGGGCGCACGCCGATGCTGGCGAGGCAGTTCAGCACGGTGTTGGTCTTCCTGAAGATCAGGCGTTCGACCACGCTCTCGAACGGCCCACTCTTTTTTCCTAGCCGGGTGAAGAACGGTGTCTCCTTCTGATGCTCCCAGTCCGACGGCGACGCCAGCAGGGTCTTGATGCCGTCGGCCGACTGGAACTGAATCACGAACAGCCGGTTGACCAGATGCAGGTAGGGCGAGAACGAACTGAAGGCATTGAGATACGCGTACTTGGTGGGATACGGCACCCGCACCAGCTCAAACGAGCGGTAGAACAGCACTTTCGACTGCGCCAACAGGTCACGTCGGAAATCCTTGGCGGCCTCGCGCACGTTGTGGATGCGCTCCATCGGCCGCGCGGCGTTGCGCGTACCTTCGAAATGCCTGCTTTCCCGAATGATGCCCATCCCGTCATTCCCCGCGAGTTGATGAGCGGTCATGGCGCAAGACGACGACGCCATTGCCCAAGTATGCCGGTGGAATGGGGCGTGCTGTCCATAACTTCACCATACGGTTTTCGCGGCTAGGCTTATTCCACCGTTTTCGCGGACAGTCGCGCGGCAGGCAGCGCCTGCGCCGTCAGCTGTGCGCGGATCAGGCGTAGCTTCGCCTTGAGCTTTGCTTCATTGACGGGGCCGACGCGAAGCAGCAGCCGCTGCCCGGCCGATAGCGACGCCAGCGCGGGATCGGCATAGACGTGGAACGGACCGGACTGTGTCAATGCAGCCGGCTGAGCCAGCGTGGGCGTGGCCAGCAGGTTGTCGATCACCACGATCAGCCGGTCGTTGAAATAACCTTTCGGATAGCCCAGCTGCCGGTACGCCTCCTGGAACAGCGGATAGGCATGCACGTACCAGGCGACCAGCGCTTTCGGATCGACACTGTCCACGATCTGCATGTACGGCGCATAGCGTGCGGCGTTCTGACTGCTGATCACCGTCTGACCACCGACTTCAGTCGTGGCGAACCGGCCATTCGGCGTACGCAGCGGCAGCATCAGCGTGCCCAGCGAGTGACGCGGCAAGGTGTCGATGGTGGCAACGATGCGTGTGATGACCTGCTGCGGTAGCAGCAGCGAACGCAGATCGCCGCCCCCGGCCAGCGCAGCAAGTGCTGCCACCACGCTGGCGTCGCTGTCACCCAGTGCCGGCAACGGCGCAGTCGACGCACCAGCGGGAGCGTCTGCCTGGGTGATCGGATGCTGGATCAGCGATGTCGTGACACTGGCGGGTACTGATGCCGGGGTTGCCGGCATGTCAGCTGTCTCCAGCGTGCCGGGATGTGCCGCCTTGTGCGCCAGGTAGGCACCTGCCGCGACGACAGCCAGCACCACGAGCATGGCGCCGATCCAGCCTCCCACCGATGATTCCTTGCTCACGATTTGTTCCGTTCAGCGATTCAGTGGTGGCTTTGACTTGCTCGCATCCGATTCGTTCATCCGCGTGTGAATGGCGCAATGCGGGCAGCGAATTGCCACGCATTGACAACACATGCGCCGGCCATGGCGTACGATGACCCTGTTTACGTCGCTCTCAACGCCCTGACGATCATCGTCACCGCACTCCCATCTTTCGCCTCACGCCGGTTATCCGGATGAAGCTCACACGGGAGCGCCCATGCCGGGCTATACCACTCGCGAACTCACGGTCTGCCTTGGCGGACACGACTACCGCATCCGCGCGCTGAGCGACCTGCAGCAATTTGCCGACCCGCACATGCATGCCGACCGCATCGGCATCTCGTCCGCACAATGGAGCCTGTTCGGTCAGGTGTGGCCGGCGGGCCGCGTGCTGGCCGAGGCGATGTGCACACACGACATCGTCGGCAAGCGCATCCTTGAACTCGGCTGCGGGCTGGGGCTGTCCAGCCTGGTGCTGCAGCAACGCCGCGCCGACATCACCGCCAGCGACCACCACCCGCTGGCCGAATCATTCCTGCGCCACAACTCCGCACAGAACCAGATGCTGGCCATCACCTATCGCGACCTGCGCTGGGAAGTGCCGGATGCCACGCTGGGGCGCTTCGACCTGATCATCGGCAGCGACATCCTGTACGAGAGCGGGCATGCCGACCTGCTCGCGGCGATGGTGCTGCGCCATGCCCTGCCCGATGCCGAAGTCTTGATCACCGATCCCGGCCGTGGCAACAGCGCTCCATTCACTCGCGCCCTCGCCGAGCAGGGCTATACCGTCGTCGAGTTGCGCAGCCGCTTCGATGCACGCGACATCGCGCCGTTCCGCGGCCGGCTGCTGAGCTATCGGCGCGGAAACGTGATGGCCGAGGGAGTCCCGACCCGGCCGCATTGAGTGGCCGCGAATCAGGCCTTCAGCCGGTAGCCGGTGCGGAAGATCCACCACACGATGGCCAGACAGACGGCGAGAAACATCAGGGTCATGCCCATGCTGATGCCCACGCTGACGTCGGAGGCACCGTAGAAACTCCAGCGGAAGCCGCTGACCAGGTACACCACCGGATTGAACAGCGTCACCTTCTGCCAGAACGGCGGCAGCATGTGGATCGAGTAGAAGCTGCCACCAAGAAAGGTCAGCGGCGTCACCACGAGCAACGGCACCAGTTGCAGCTTCTCGAAGTTGTCCGCCCAGATGCCGATGATGAAGCCGAACAGGCTGAAGGTCAGCGCGGTGAGCACCAGGAAGGCCAGCATCACCAGCGGATGCTCGATCTGGAACGACACGAACAGCCGCGCGGTGGCCAGGATGATCAAGCCGAGGATGATCGATTTGCTCGCCGCTGCGCCGACGTAACCGGCGACGATCTCGATCGAGGACACCGGTGCCGACAGGATCTCGTAGATCGTGCCAACGAACTTCGGGAAATAAATGCCGAACGATGCGTTGGAGATACTCTGCGTCAGCAACGACAGCATGATCAGGCCCGGCACGATGAAGGCGCCGTAGCTGACCCCGTTGATCGCGGTCATGTGCGAACCGATCGCGGCGCCGAACACCACGAAGTACAGCGAGGTCGAGATCACCGGCGACACCACACTTTGCAGCAGGGTGCGCCGGGTGCGCGACATCTCGAACCGGTAGATCGCGCGGATGGCGTGGATGTTCATGCGCGCTCCCTCACCAGACTGACGAAAATATCCTCGAGCGAACTTTGGCTGGTCTGCAGGTCCTTGAAGTCGATGCCAGCCTCGCCGAGCCGGCGCAGCAAGCCGGCAATGCCGGTGCGGTCACCCTGCGCGTCGAAGGTATAGACCAGCGTGCTGCCATCAGCGGACAACTCCAGCTGGTAATCATCCAGCGCCTCAGGAAGCTTCTCCAGCGGAGTCTGCAGTTGCAGCGTCAGCTGCTTCTTGCCGAGCTTGTTCATCAGCTCTACCTTGTCCTCGACCAGGATCAGCTCGCCCTTGCTGATCACGCCGATGCGGTCGGCCATCTCCTCGGCCTCCTCGATGTAATGCGTGGTCAGGATGATGGTGACGCCAGTGGCGCGCAGCGCGCGTACCATCTCCCACATGTCGTGCCGCAACTCCACGTCGACCCCGGCGCTGGGTTCATCCAGGAACAGGATCTGCGGCTCATGCGATAGCGCCTTGGCGATCATCACGCGGCGCTTCATGCCACCGGACAGCGTGATGATCTTGCTGTCCTTCTTGTTCCACAGCGACAGCTCCTTCAACACCTTCTCGATGTGCGCCGGATTAGGCGCCTTGCCAAACAGCCCGCGGCTGAAGCTGACCGTGTTCCACACCGTCTCGAACGCATCGGTGGTCAGTTCCTGCGGCACCAGGCCGATCTTCGCGCGCGCAGCACGATAGTCGCGCACCACGTCGTGGCCATCGGCCAGAACGCTGCCTTCGCTGGGATTGACAATGCCGCAGATGATGCTGATCAGCGTGGTCTTGCCCGCGCCGTTCGGGCCAAGCAGCGCGAAGATCTCACCCTGGCGAATCTCCAGATCGATCTGTTTGAGCGCATGAAAGCCGGTGGCGTATGTCTTGCTGAGTTGCCTGACGGAAATGATCGGCTGCACGCAGTGTCCTTGGGGGTAGCGGCATGGGAAAGGCCGATGGTATGCCGGGTGCTTGTACAGAACCAGTCCGGCGGAGGTTACTGACGCCCAAAAGATCTTCGCTAAATCAAGCAGGCGCGCGCCGCCAAAGCAGCACGCGCCTGATCATTCAACGCCCGCTTAATGCTGGTGCTTGTTCGCGTCGCGCTGTTCATCGGCAGCCTTGCCCACTTCTGACTGGATCTTGCCGACGTTCTTTTCCAGTTTGCCGGCGACTTCCTTAGCCTTGTTGCCGGTAACCTTGCCGACCACTTCCTTGGCCGTGCCCTTGATCTGGTGTTTAGTACCTTCGACGCGATTGTGATCCATTGCGAAATCTCCGGGGGATAAGGCCTGCGACATTGCAGACGGGCTCAGGCTAGAAGCCGCACAGTCGACAACCCGTGACCATGCTGTTGGCACAATGTTGCGGTGTGGTTTTCGTTCAGCCATGTGATGCGGTCGTCACGTACAAGCAGGGTATTCACAGTGCTGCATCGAACGCGGTGGTTTGCGCCTCGCGCCACGTTCACGACATCAGGCACACATTGCTTTCACGCCCGGATCCGTATCCAGCCGTCGGGCCAGCATATGGCGCGTGCGTATCCTCCAGCAAAATTGATAGATCAAAATTGATAGATGCTGCAGGCGACGGCAAATCTGGGTTACGGATCCAATCGGGGTGGACAAAGTGCGAATAATGCGGCGACCTATATGCGTAATGGCTGCAATGGTGATCGTTGTGCTGGCACTTGGCGCGTGTTCGTCGATGCGCACCGACTTCGTCAAGCAGCCATCCAAGGCATTGCCGCCGGCCAACAACACGCCGAGCGCACGTTACGTCCACGCAGAGGTGGGCCAGCATCTCGACAAGTCCGGCTTCCGCCTGCTCACGCTCAGCAACAACGCGCTGATGAGCCGCATCGCGCTGGCCGACCATGCGCAGCACTCGATCGACCTGCAGTACTACATCTTCGACAACGACGCGACCGGCCGACTGGTGGCGCAACACCTGCTGGCAGCAGCGGATCGCGGCGTGCGCGTGCGCCTGCTGCTCGACGACATCAATGTGCACGATGAGATCGACATGCTGAATGCGCTCAACGCGCACCCGAATTTCAAGGTCCGGCTGTTCAACCCGTTCCATACGCGCGATCCGTCGATGTTGTCCAAGACCACGCAATTCCTGCTTGATGCGCATCGGCTCAACCGCCGCATGCACAACAAGTCGTTCATCGTGGATGGCAACGTGGCGATCGTCGGCGGACGCAATATCGGCGATGCCTATTTCGATGCTGGCAGTGACACCAATTTCCGCGACCTTGACCTGATCGCGATCGGGCCGGTGGTGAAGGAGGCTTCGCATGCCTTCGACGAATACTGGAACTGCGACGCCGCCACTCCGGTTACCGCCTTTAACGGCAGGCGCGCCAGTCACTACGATCTGGCGAAATTGCGTGTCGACCTGGGTCACGACGCGCGCGCGTTCGCGCAGTCCGACTATGCGCAGGCGACGCTGGATCAGCTACCCGATGGCCCTTCCGCCGATCGCCCCGGCGCCTGGTTCTGGGGCCCCGCCACGCTGGTGGCCGACCAGCCGGCAAAGATCGATGCCGAGAACGCCAGGGACGAGCATTCCCTGCGCATCGGCCCGCAGATCAAGTCGATGATCGACCAGGCGCAGCAGGGCGTGTTGCTGATCTCGCCCTACTTCGTCCCCGGCGACAGCGGCACGCGATACCTCACCGACCTCGCCAGCCGCGGTGTCAGCGTGGAGGTGCTGACGAACTCGCTCGCCTCCACTGATGAAGCCGCCGTGCATGCGGGATATTCGCGTTATCGCCGCGCACTGCTCGAAGGCGGTGTGCAGCTTTACGAACTGCGGCCCGCTGCCGGCGTGGTGCAGCCAGCGACCGCCAAGGGCAGGTCCTCCGGTGTAAGCCTGCATGCCAAGGCGATCGTGGTGGATCAGCGACTGGTGTTCGTCGGCTCGATGAACCTGGATCAGCGCTCGAAGCTGCTCAACACCGAGATGGGCATCATCGTGGACTGCCCCCAACTCGCGGAGGCGGTGACGCAGTTTTTCGATACGGCTACCTTGCCGTCAACGGCTTATCACGTGGTACTAACCGCACACGATTCGCCGCATGGTGGACAGATGCAATGGCTGGCCAGCGATGGCAGCAAGAAGCTGGTCTACCACCATGATCCCGAGGCCAGCATGAAACGCCGACTGGAAGTGGACCTGCTGAAGCTCATGCCGATCGAGGGCATGTTGTGACCAGCGCTGGCCGCACCGGAGCGGATGCATGAAGAGGCTGATCGCGGCGTTGATACTGTTTGCCTTGCTAGCGACACCGGTATTCGGCCAGCAGGATGTCGAACAGCAGAAGATCGCCTATCTGATCGATTCGGTGGCAAGCCTGAAAGACGCGACCTTCATCCGCAACGGCACCGCCTACGATGCAGCACACGCCGCCGATCACATGCGCCTGAAGCTGCGTTTTGCCGGCAGCCGCGTAAAGACCGCCGAAGACTTCATCACCTTTTGCGCCACCGGCTCGTCGATGTCCGGGATCAAGTACAGCATCCGTTTCAGCGATGGTCGCACCATCGATTCAGCCACCTTCCTGCGCGGCAAGCTTGCCGGGTACGGGGCGAGAGCCGCCAGCCGCGAGCCGCCAGCAATACACGTTGAGCCAGCCCGTGCGCCCGGGGGTATCCCATGAATCTTTCCGGTTCCGTCATGTCCCATACAAGCCGTCAAAACCGTGCTAAAGGCTGCCGCAGGCCACCATGCGGCACGGTATGTGCATAACTGACCCTACCTTGCCAGGCAACACGCTGAATAGATGGAAAAGAACGCCTACGCGCCCCTGATGAACGTCATGGACCTCCTGCTCGACGCGATCTGCATGGTCGACGTACAAGGGCGCTTTGTGTTCGTCAGTGCCGCATGCGAGCGCATTTTCGGCTACACCGCGGACGAAATGATCGGCCGACAGATGCTCGAACTGGTGTTCCCCGAGGATCGGGTGAAAACTCTCGAGGCGGCCTCCAGGGTCATGGCTGGCCATCTCCAGCTTCATTTCGAGAACCGCTATGTGCGCAAGGATGGGCAGGTGGTCCACATCATGTGGTCGGCCCGCTGGTCGGAGGCTGACCAGCTCAGGATTGCAGTGGCGCGCGACGTAACCGAACTCAAGCACGCCGAGTCCATGCAGGTCGCGCTGCATGCCATTTCCGAGGCGGCACACTCAGCCGAAGACCTGCTTGCCCTGTTCCGGCACATCCACCAGATCATCGGAGACCTGCTGCCGGCGAGCAATTTCTTCGTTGCCCTTTACGACGAGAAGAAAGATCAGCTGAGCTTTCCCTACTTTGTCGACGAGCACGACGAAGCACCCATGCCACGCAAACTCGACTCCGGCACGCTAAGCGCGGAAGTCATCCGTACCGGTCAGGCCCTGCTGCTGACACCTGATACCAGGGTGACCCTGTCCGATCAGGCTGGCACCATCGTCGGCAAGGATTCACTGGACTGGCTTGGCGTTCCGCTCGCCTCGCAAAAAGGCGTCATCGGCGTGCTGGTGGTGCAGAGCTACTCGGGTGGCGTGCGTTACACCGAGCAGGACAAGGTGCTGCTGCAGTTCGTCTCTGCCCAGATCGCTACCGTCATCGAGCGCAAGCAGAGCGAAACCTGGTTGCGTCACATCGCACGCCACGACGTGTTGACCGATCTGCCCAATCGTGGCTTGTTCGATGACCGCCTGCGAGCCGCACTGGGCAGGGCACGACTGGACGGCGATCGGCTGTCCCTGCTTTACATCGACCTGGACAGGTTCAAGCAGGTGAACGACACCTACGGTCATGCCACCGGCGATCTGCTGCTGCGCGAGGTAGGCCATCGCATCAGGCACTGCGTACGCGACTCGGACACGATCGGGCGCCTCGGTGGCGACGAGTTCGTCGTCCTGCTCAGCAGCATCAAGTTGCCCGAACACGCATTGATGGTTGCCGAGAAGATACGCGCCTCGCTCAACCAGCCCTTCGAACTGGCCGGCCAGTACCTGCAGGTATCCGCGAGCCTCGGCGTCGCGGTCTTTCCCGAGCACGGCGACGAGAACAAGCAGCTGATCCGGCATGCCGATAGCGCCATGTATCGCGCCAAGAAAATGGGTGGCAACCGGTTCCTGATGGAAGAGCTGCAGGACTCCGACGACGATGACCTCCCTGACGGTATGATCCAGGCCGAGCGAAGTCAGGGAACCGAATAAGCGAGTTTCCGCCCAAAGCACGGGCAACCCGTGTTTATGGACTTCTTCGACCGCAAGCTGGGGCACCCCACTGTCGTCGGGCGCCAGCGGCTGATCTGTCCGGAAATCCAAACCATGCAAGCTTGCCCCCATCTTTAGCCGGCCTCGTGCATGATCTTGCCAAGTATTGCTTTAGATACACTTACGATATATCTTTACGTCACTATCACGATATATCGGAACCTCTCATGCGCATGCGCCAAATGCTTTTCAACGCTTTTCATCAACACCATCACCATCACGGCCACGCTTTCGGGCACGGCGGAGGCCGGGATGCCCACGAACATCACGAACGCCATGCCGGCCCCTTCGGTGGTCGCCACGGCGGCGGTGATTTCTTCGCCGACTGGAGCGAAATGCGCGGCGGTGGTGGCCGGCGCGGCGGCGGCCGCATGTTCGGCCACGGCGACCTCAAGCTGCTGCTGCTGGCTCTCATCGAACAGCAGCCACGTCATGGCTACGAACTGATCCGCATCATCGAGGACATGTTCCACGGCCAGTACTCGCCCAGCCCCGGCGCGATCTACCCCACCCTCACCATGCTGGAAGAACTCGGCTACGCCGAAGTGACCAACGAGCAGGGTGGCCGCAAGCTATACGCGATCACGGCTGCTGGCCGCACCTATCTGGACGAAAACCGTGAAGCGGTGGATGCGGTCACCGCCCGTACCGAGCACAGTGCCAGGATGGCGGCAAAGATGGCCATGCCGATGACCGTGCACAAGGCGATGCATGCAATCAAGCATGCCATGCTGATGCGTGGCAGTGACTGGGACAAGGACGAGGCAAAACGCATAGCCGACATCCTGGATCGCGCCGCCAGTGCCATCGCCAGCGGTGAACGCCGTGACTGAAACAGGCCGCGATGCGCTGCCCGCGTGGGAAGCGCGCTGCAAGTCGCTGGGCCTGCTGATCACCGTACCGCGTCGCGCCATTCTTGCCGCGATGCTTGAGCTCGGCACAGCTCACGATGCGGTAACGCTGTTGCAGGCCGCACGCGAGCACCATGCAGCTACCAGCCTCGGCACGGTCTATCGGCTGCTACGTGAGCTCGAGCAACTCGGACTAGCTCAGGTGCAGGTGCCTGCGCACGGACGCTGCCACTGGCGCCTGCATGACTCGCCCGAAACTACGCCGGAGCAGACTCCCGGCAACGTTCGCAGCATGTTGAAACAAGTACAGCATTTCCTGAGCGAGCTGGAAAAACTTGGCTTCGCCGAGGCGCAACCTGCGGCGCACAACAGCGTCGCCGTACCCATGTCCAGTTTGCCCAGCCACTCGCCAGTTGATCCCACCGTCGACCTGCTGCAGTCGATAGCCGAACGCTTCGGCTATCGACTCGCCTGACACCACAACAACAGCCATCGCCACCGCTCGCCCATTCGCCATGCGCGGATCGTGCAGAGCCTGTAGCCGGCACCTTGACCCGCATTCCTGGAGATCATGCCGATGACAACCCACACCCATCAGAGGATTCGCCACACCGTGGTGTTCCGCACGCTCGATGTCCTGCGCGTCGAGCGCCTGAGTCCGCACATGCAGCGGATCGTTTTCGGCGGCGCGGAGTTGCGCGGTTTTGTCAGCGCCGCGCCGGACGACCACGTGAAACTGTTCTTTCCCAACAGCGTCGGTGAAATCGTGCCGCCAGTGCTCGGGCCGAACGGCCCGACCTTTCCGCCAGACCGCAAATATTCGCCGATGCGCGACTACACCCCGCGCCATCATGACACCGAACTCAACGAATTGACCGTCGATTTCGTACTGCACGGTGACGGCCCCGCTGCCGCCTGGGCAGCGCAGGCCGTGCCAGGTCAGCGGATTGGTGCCGGTGGCCCGCGCGGCTCTTCGCTGGTCGCCGATGACTTCGATACCTATGTGCTGGCCGGTGATGAAACCGCCCTGCCCGCGATCGGCCGCTGGCTGGAAGATATGCCGGAAGATACTCATGTCGAAGTGCTGCTGGAAATCCCCGATAGAAAGGATCGCCAGACACTCCGCTCACGCGCACATGTCAACGTGACCTGGCTGGAACGCAACGGTAGGGCAGCCGACCAGAGTGAGCTGCTGGAGCAGGCTTTACGTGCACTACCCAAACCCATCGGCGATACCTTCTACTGGATCGCCAGTGAATCGCGCCGCACCCGCAACATGCGCCTGTGGCTCAGTGAGGAATGCGGCGTGCCAAAGGACTGGATGAAGGCCAAGGGCTACTGGAAAGCCAACGCGGACGACGGCGATGATGACTAACGAGTCAGGGCCCCTTGTCCGCTAAGCTCCCGATGGTCAATCACCGGAGACGGACATGAAGTTTTCGCGCTGGGTGTTCCTGCTCGCCGCCATCTACGGCGTGCTGGCCCTTGTTCCGATGTACTTCCAGGAATCGATGGTGGCACGCATGCATGCGCCAGCGATCACCCACGCGGAGTACTACTACGGCTTCATCGGCGTCGCGCTGGCGTGGCAGCTGGCCTTCCTGGTGCTGTCACACGATCCGCTGCGGTATCGGCCGATCATGCTTCCCGCGGCCATGGAAAAACTCACCTTCGGCATCGCCATGCTGGTGCTGTATCTGCAGCAGCGCCTGTCTCCACTGATGCTGGCTGCCGGATGCATCGACCTGCTGTTCGCCACGCTGTTCGTGCTGGCGTACTGGCGCACCCGCGACGGGGCGATGCTCGCGCGCTGATTCGAGCGACCGACGCCAGACCAATCGATCGCCCCGATTGCCACGCAGCACCCCGAGCTGGATACACCTCGTCAGCTTGCGCTTGAAAGGGCCGGCGTTGGCCGCATTCAGACTGAATGCGGCCAACGCGCCAGTGCGCGTCTAGACAAACTGAGAACAACCCATCTGCCTAAACTGCACATTCCCCACGCCTCGTCGTTCGGCGACAGGTGTACCCCCTGAAGGAGATTTCATGAACGCTCTTGTTGCAGTTCCAGCAGATGTTGAAGCGCTGTTCAAACCAATCCAGGTTGGCGACCTGGCGGTGCCAAACCGCATCGTGATGGCACCACTGACACGTAATCGTGCCAGCGCCGGCAACGTGCCCACCGCACTCAACGCCACGTATTATGCACAGCGCGCCAGCGCCGGGCTGATCATCAGCGAGGCCACCCAGATCTGCCCCGAAGGCCAGGGTTACATCGCCACGCCGGGCATCCATTCGCCGGAACAGATCGCCGGCTGGAAGCTGGTGACCGAAGCCGTGCACGCCAACGGCGGACGCATCGTGCTGCAGTTGTGGCACGTCGGCCGCATCTCGCATACCTCGTTGCAACCGGGTGGCAAGGCACCGGTGGCACCCTCGGCGATCCGCGCCGAAGCGAAGACCTTCGTGGCTGAAGGTTTTGTCGATGTCTCGATGCCACGTGCGCTTGAGCTCGACGAAATCCCCACGCTGATCGACACCTATCGGCAGGCTGCCGCCAACGCGCGCGAGGCCGGCTTCGACGGCGTCGAAGTGCATGCGGCCAACGGCTACCTGCTCGACCAGTTCCTGCGCGACAAGAGCAACCACCGCACCGACGCCTACGGCGGCAGCATCGAGAACCGCACGCGCCTGCTGTTCGAAGTCTGCGAGGCGGTGGCGAAGGAAGTCGGCGCCGGCCGCACCGGTGTGCGGCTGTCGCCACTCACGGCATTCGGCGACGTGTCCGATCGTGATCCGCAGGCCTTGTTCAACCGTGCGGTCGAACGGCTGGCCACACTGCACCTGGCCTACATCCACATCATCGAAGGCGAGACCGGCGGCGACCGCAGCCCGCAGCCGTTCGACTACGCCGCGATGCGCAAGCCGTTCCATGGCGCGTGGATCGTCAACAACGGCTACGACCGCACGATGGCGATCGAGGAAGTCACCAGCGGCCGGGCGGATCTGGTGGCGTTCGGCAAGGAATTCCTCGCCAATCCCGACTTGCCACGGCGACTGCGGGAGAACGCGAAACTCAATACGCCGGATCAGGCGACGTTCTATGGCGGTGGAGCGCATGGCTACACGGACTATCCGGCGCTGGATTGAAGCGAAGCACCCAAGGCGGTGGAGCAGCCACGCGTATGGCGACTGTCCCGTCGCCATACGCCTTTCGTTGATCGGCGGGATCATCCAATCCGCCGATACCCGCCGATATCCAAAATGCGTAAGCTCGCCGAATTCTCCGTAGAGAATCCGTCCGTTGCCCGACTCGCCTGCGTGCGGGCAGCCCACTTGCCACCCCCAGGATGACAACGCCATGCAGACTCGTATCCAGGGCACGGTGATGCCCGTGCTTGAAGTGCAGCTCGACCCCAACGACAGCGTCTATGCCGAGAGCGGCGAGCTTTCGTGGATGACCGCCTCAATCCAGATGACTACGCATACCCAGATGGGTGGTGGCGGCGGTTTGCTTGGCATGTTCAAGCGCGCCGTCGGCGGTGGCAGCTTTTTCATGACAGAATACCGCGCAGTCCAGTCGCCCGGCGAAGTCGCCTTTGCCACCAAGGTGCCGGGCCATATCGTGCCGGTACCGGTAGGCCCGGGCAGCGAGTACATGGTGCATCGGCATGGCTTTCTCTGCGCCACACCGCAGGTCACCATCGGCGTGGGCTTCCAGCAGTCGCTGGGTGCAGGCATCTTCGGTGGCGATGGTTTCCTGCTGCAGAAAATCGGCGGTTCGGGTACGGCATGGCTGGAACTCTCCGGCGAGCTGATCCAGAAGAATCTGGCACCCGGCGAGACCCTGCGGGTTCACCCCGGCCACGTTGGCGCGTTCCAGTCGTCGGTGGGGTTCCAGATCACCACGGTTCCAGGCATCAAGAACGCCATCTTCGGTGGCGATGGCATCTTCCTGGCCGCACTCACCGGCCCCGGCACGGTGTGGTTGCAGACACTACCCATCGCGCGCCTGGCTCACCAGATTGCCGAATACATGCCCCGCAGCGGCGGCCAGGCCGCATCTGCCGGCGTTGGTGGTGGCTTGCTGGGTGGCATCGTGGGTTCGATGTTGAGCGGGAACGACAACTGACAGGGAAAGCCGGAAGACGGCGCTGGTGCAGATAATTGCATCAGCATCTATTTGCTGATCAGGCAGCGCCGTTGCACGGATTCCACGCGACGCTCAGCAACGCGTACGCAACGGATGATCAAGTCCGGACATCGTCTGCAGCAGGCGATGGCGCACCGGTGCCAGCTTGATGGCCTGGGGTGCCAGGTTGTCGCGCAGCCAGCGCAGTGCTGTCGGGCGCCCGCGCATCAACCGGGTGACCGCGGCCACATTGCGCACTACCTGACGATCCACGGGCTGGCGCAGCTCGGCATATTCCTGCATCCGCTCGAGCTTGCCGGCCATGGCATCGACGGCGCAGTCAGCAAACACCCAGGCGTCCTCGATGCCGAGATTCATGCCGCGCGCGCCGAGTGGCGAGTGGATGTGCGCCGCATCGCCGCCCAACGCCACCCGACCGACACTGAACTTGTCGGCCAGCCGGTGCGCGATATGGAATTGCGATTGCCACTGCACCTCGCCAGCCACACTATCGCCCGGCAACTGCGCCAACGGGTCCGCGCCATTGCCGATCACACGCCACACGCCAGCCTGCAGATGCATCAGGAACAGGAAACCGTCCGGCACCAGTCCGATGTGCACGCGCTGCCGATCCAGCGATGTGCGCAGCCGCAGATCCCAGAGCTGCCATGGCTCGGGCAACGCGTCTCCAGCGAAATCGATGCCCAGTGCATGCCGCACCGCACTGCGCGCACCGTCCGCGCCAAATACCAGCGGTGCCTGCACGGTCTGCGTGCCGCCATCTGCGTGCTGCAGGGTCACCGTAACCTGCTCCGCATCCTGCTGCAGCGTCTGCAAGGTCACGCCGCGCTCCACATGGATGCCCTTCGCCTGCAAAGCCTCGGTGAGCAGCGCCTCGGTGCGCGCCTGCGCCAGGCCGATCGGGAGCTGCGAACGCAGCTCACGTTGCAGGTCGATCGATACCACTTCGCGGCCGCCGCGATGCATGGTCACACCCATGACTTCGTAGCCTTCGGCGATGATGCGTGCCGCCACGCCGTATGCCCCCAGGATCTCAAGCGAACGTGGATTGACCAGCAACGCCTTCGATGTCGTCGTGGGCTGCGTCGCCGCATCGATGATGCGCACCGGCACGCCACGCCGACTGAGAAACAACGCGGCGGCCAACCCTGTGGGACCGGCGCCAACAATCATCAGAGGTGTGCGAATAGCGGCTGACATGTGGCGAACATCCCCGTCGGGTGGATCCATAAGTTACCTCATGCGGCCGCGCATGGAATGCATTGCTGGCCAGTGATTGCGGGCCCGCCGTCTTCGTGATGAAAAATAGCTTGCAATTAAATAGTGTGCTATTTAAAATGTGAACCATGAAACCAGCACGCCCCTCCTCGTCGGTCGTTTCAGCCAGCACGCCCAGGCTGAATGTGCAGCTGTGCTTTGCGCTGTATTCGGCCAGCCTCGCGATGAACAAGGTGTATCGCAAGCTGCTCAAGCCGCTGGATCTTACCTATCCGCAGTATCTGGTGATGATGGTGCTGTGGGAGGACGAGAGCCTGAGCGTGTCGGAAATCGGCGCGCGGCTGTTCCTGGATTCAGCCACGCTGACGCCGCTGCTCAAGCGACTGGAAGCCGCTGGACTGGTGGCGCGGTTGCGCTCGCGCGAGGACGAGCGGCATGTGGTCATCACGCTCACCGCGAGCGGCAAGGCCTTGCAGGCGAAAGCCGGCAAGGTACAGGAGTCGGTGTTCTGCGCCACGCAGTGCACGCCGAGCGAGGTGAAGCACCTGAAAGGCGAGCTGGAAGACCTGCGCGCCAGATTGTCTGGTGTGGCCTGATCAGGCTTTCATGTTTTATCCAAATACATAGCCCGCTATTTAATAGCCAACTACTTTTTAGCAGTACCACTCGACCACCCGAACAAGGAGACATCCCATGTCCATCGAAAAAGTCCTGTATCGCGCCAAGGCCACCGCCACCGGCGGTCGTGATGGTCGCGCGAAGTCGTCCGACGGCGTCCTCGATATCAAGCTCACCACGCCAAAGGAACTGGGTGGTGCTGGCGACGAAGGCACCAATCCGGAGCAGCTGTTTGCCGCGGGTTACTCCGCATGCTTTATCGGCGCGATGAAATTCGTGGCCAGTCAGCAGAAGCTGCAGTTGCCGGCGGATACCCAGGTGACTGGCCAGGTCGGCATCGGTCCGATCCCAAGCGGTTTCGGCATCGAAGTCGAGCTGAACATCTCGATTCCCGGCATGCCACGCGCAGATGCCGAAGCACTGGTACAGAAAGCGCACATCGTGTGCCCCTACTCCAATGCCACCCGCAACAACATCGACGTCACGCTGACCGTTGTGTGAGGTGATGCGTCACAAGAACAGGAAGGCGACGATGGCCCAATGGCCACCGTCGCCTTCTGCTTTTCGACCTGACAGGAGCTACCTCAGAGCAGCGAAAGCAGCACCGGCACGAGAATGCCACCAAGCAACAGCGCGCCAACCAGCTTCGGCTTGCGGCTGTAACGCCATGCCATGTAGAGCCCGGTCAAGGTTGATATCAAAAGGCTCAGGGCTACCAGTCCGAAGAAGATCTTCATCGGCAGCAGGTTCTTTTTCGGCTTGGCGCCTGCGTTTTCGGCGCTGCCGCTGGACGGTGATGCCACCCGCATGTCGGTTTGCGCGTTCGCTCTTGATGCGGCGGTCGCTGCATCCGCACCATGAAGATCACTACCTGGCGTAGCCACCTCCGCTGGACGTGCCTTGCGCACCGGCATCACCGTGGTCTGCTTCTTGTGCAGCTGCGCCATGCTCGCCAACCATGCGGGCGGCGTATAGCTGCTACCGCGCGTCGTCTCATGCAGGCCGAAGGTCTGCAGGCCTCCGGTAATCGCGAAGAACAGCAGCATGGGCGCGGTAAACACGCCCAGGTAGAGATGAAGCTGGCGGACAAATTTGAGGACGCGATGACCAGCGGACATGAGAACCTTTCGCATTTGGCAAAGTGCGGACTCTAGTGGGTATTCCTGTTGCCGCCAACCTCCGAAGCCAACACCATTCGATGCAGCGAAACATGTCGGCCGCATGTGGCGTCTGACTTTTTCGTGATAACCAAGGCAAGGACGCACAATCGCCCATCGGCAAAGCGACTAGAGTGGCTCTCTGGAAGGAGTCCACGTCATCGCAAGAGTGGATGAAGCAACCCCACGGTACAGGCGCCCACCATGATTCCACGTTTCAGCGACCATGCCGCCAACGAGCGCACTTACCTGGCGTGGGTGCGCACGGCGATCGCCGTGATGGCATTCGGCTTTCTGCTTGAGCGTTTCGACATCTTTCTCTCCTATGCAAGCCGCGCCGCCGGTCAGGCGATCCCCGGACTGCATGTACGCGCCTCTGAGTGGCTGGGGCTGATCTTGCTGTTGTTCGGTGCTTTTGTAGTGCTGCTCGCCACGTTTCGGTTCAACCGGAATCGCCAGCGGATCGATAGTGACGACAACACAACCTATGGGGGCACCTTGCTGGAACGGCTGATGACAGGACTGTTGATCCTGATGGCCATGTTTCTGGTGGTCTACGTGGCACGACAGATCCTGGTGCTGGACTGAGTCCCGCCCAGATCATGTCGCCGTCATCACGCGATGCTGATCACAATGCGCTCCGAGTAGCTGGCCAAGTCGCGGCAGCAGCTTGCGTCGTTGCGGAAAGATTGCCACCTCAGCCGCACTGCAAAAAACAAGTTACTCGAGGTACACCTTGTCGACTGCCAAATGAATGACTTCCGGCAAGCTCGTGCGCCTCGTCCTCCGAATCGTGGCTGTCCCGTTATCGTATGCAACACCGTCAACCCCCAGGGGTATTCCCATGAAGCTGCACATGCCTAGCCGTTCAATGATGCGATCTCCCCTGCTGCGCCGACTGGTCATGTCGACGGTGGCAGCCTGCTTTATGGCGATATCGGCCTCGTCTTTCGCAGGGGTGTTTGTCTCGATCGGCATTGCGCCGCCACCCCTGCCGATCTATGCGCAACCGGTCATGCCCGGTGATGGCTATATCTGGACGCCGGGATATTGGGCCTACGGTGGTGGTGGCTACTTCTGGGTGCCGGGCACCTGGGTTCTGGCACCTTATGTGGGCGCGCTGTGGACGCCGGGTTACTGGGGTTGGAACAACGGCTTCTATGTCTTCAATGCCGGCTATTGGGGTCCGCACGTGGGTTTCTATGGCGGCATCAACTATGGCTACGGCTATGACGGCGCGGGCTATCGGGGTGGCTACTGGGACCATGGTCGCTTCAACTACAACCGGAACGTCGGCTATAGCAACGGCGGTGGTCGCGTGAGCTATAACGGTGGCCGCGGCGGCCTGATGGCACGACCCACAGCGCAGGACCAGATGGCTGTACACGATCAGCATATGCAGCCGATGGCAGCTCAGCAGCAACAGGTTCGCATGGCCAGCCAGAATCGCGCACTGCGGGCCTCGGTCAACCATGGCGCACCGCCCATCGCCGCCACATCGCGACCAGGAGCTTTCAGTGGCAATGGTGTGGTCAGGGCAAACGGAGCGATGGCTGCAGCGGCGGCCAGTTCGCGCACTGCCCACGTGAGTAACCGCGGCAACATGAGCGCCCCACGCTCCGCCAGCTATGCACCGAGAAACGGCACCGCTCAACGGTCAGCACAGTACAGCCGCCCCGCGCGTAGTGCTGCTGGATATCAAGGGTCCGCGCGAACGGCTTCCGCCTATCACCCGGCGGCACGTTCGTATCAACAGGCACGGCCGCAAGCTCGTCCACAAGCGCGTCCACAGGCACATGCTCAACCGGCCCGCGGCGGTGGTGACAGGGAAAGGCACTAATACACTCGCGTACCATTTGAGGTGATTCCAGACAGAAAACGGGCCAGAGCAATCTGGCCCGTTTTCTGTTGCATCGATGTCAATGGCGAGGGCGATTGGCCCTTGTGCAGATGAAGTTCCAGCCGGTCCCGTAACCCGTTGCCCTCCAGTGCACCCTCAATGCCTTCCCGAATGAATGATGGTTCCATTCGCGGACATCCGATCCCCCGGCTGCATTCCTGCCGGGCAACTGCCGACATACTTCGAATCCTGGATCATCACGTCCCCTGTCTCGCCTCCAAAAGCAGGCGTGAAAGTCGAATGCGTCTCGGAATGGGCGGCGGTGTCGCCCTGAAAGGTGGCCACCGACTTTGACTGAATAGTTGTTGGGCCGACGACGCAACGCATCTCCACGGTATATGTACTCCCGTCGGCACTCTCGTTGATCTTGGTACAGCCCATCTTTACGTTGTTGGCGATAGATTGCACGTGCTGATCGTACGCATGGTTGCGGCAGATCTCCGTCGTGCTATCGGTTGTTTTGTTGCCAGGACTCGCGGTGTCCTGAAGGTGCATTTGCCAAAGCCCCTCGCGCAGCGGAGGGGGAGTTACAGCATGGGCGACACCGATCGGCATGGCCAGGAGTGCGGCTACGTAAACGAGCATCTTCATCGTCGTTGCTCCTTCGTGACGTCATTGGCCAGTCCCGCCAAATTCTCGATCGGATCACATACGGCTCGGTTATCGAACCGCTACCCACGTCTTTGGCAGTCCGCTCCCAAGCGATTCTGCGCCCGTCATGGGGGAGACCGGCAACCGGCCAATCGATTTAGACCGAAGAGCCGATCGCCGTTGCGCAGCAGAGATATCGGGTGCCGGGCCGCGCACTGCCTATGTTGGGAAAGGGTTGCCCGCTGACGCAAGCCAGACGTCAAGCCTTCCTCAGGAAGCAAACCTTCAACACCAGCCCCTTGATCTTGTCCGAGCTGCCTTCGATATGCTCATCGTCACCCTCGACCAGACGGATATTCCTGATCGCGGTGCCCTGCTTCAATGGAGTGGACGAGCCCTTTACCTTGAGATACTTGACCACCATCACCGTGTCACCGCTGTTGAGGACGTTGCCGTTGATGTCCCGCACCACGACGCCGGCATCAACTACCCTGACACCTTCCACGATCAGCCATTCATGGCTGCAATCGGCACAGACGTAGTTGTCGCCATCCGGATAGGTGTTTTCCATGGCGCAAAGCGGACATGCGGGAATGGTGGTCACGATTCGATCCAGCCGGGTCAGTCAAGGGCCGCGAGTATGTAAGCCGTCGCTACCTGCCATGTGGCAGCCCTAGACCATCACCACCAATCACTTGCGGCGGAGCCCAGGTTGATTGCGGTCCGGCTCACGTGGCCGCAGCCGTCGCTGGAGGGGTAACATGAGCAGTGTCAGTCGCCCGACAGCGACCGCACAGGGGATTCCATCGGTGATTGTTTGACTCTGTACGTATCCAGTCTGCTGATTGCCTGCGGCATCTGTCTTTTCGCGGGCATCCACGCCACGTTTGCAGGGTCTGCGCGTGGACAGGAGCGCGTGTATTTCGCATTTGGCTGCCTCAGCCTGTTGCTCTCGATCTACCTTGGACTGACCGCGGCGCTTTATCAAACCGACACCGTATCGACGGCATGCGCACTGGTGCGCGCGGAAATCAGCTTCGCCTGTCTGATCTACCCGACCGGCATCTGGTTCTTCAGCCTGTATACGGGCATCGCCCACTGGCGGCGCTGGGTGACAGCTGCCGCACTGATCTTCGGCGCCCTGTTCGTGGTCAACCTGCTCTCTCCATACAGCCTGCTATATACCGACATCACCATGCGGCCCCCACTCGTGCTGCCCTGGGGTGAGACCGTACATGACTACACAGGCACCGAGTCGGCACACGTAGCCAGCATCTATTACGCCGCGGTGAACGCCAGCTACCTGTGGGCCGTGTGCAGCTGCATCTTGCTGTGGCGCAGGGGCCAGGGTGCACGCGTGTGGTCGCTCACGCTCTATCTTGTCGTCCAGGCCACCGCATCGGTACATGCCGAGTCGCTCGACCACAATGGCAGGCGTGGGCTGACCTTCGATTCACTGGCATTCCTGGTGTTGGTGCTGCTGATGAGCGGCGTACTCAGGCGTGAGCTGCAACGGCGAACCCAGGCGCTGGCTGCCAGCCTTGACGGGCTGCGTAGCGAGACACAGCGCAGGGAGGGCGTCGAGGCGGATCTGCGTCATCTTGCCTACCATGACCACCTGACCGACCTGCCGAACCGCCACTACATGCATGAACGCCTGCAGGCCGCACTCGATTCTGCGGAACAGGGAGACGGCGCACTCATCCTGTTCGACCTCGATCACTTCAAGACCATCAACGAGGCACTCGGTCACGACGTGGGTGACGAACTGCTGAAGGGCGTCGCCGCACGCATCAGCGAAGCCGCACCCAACGGTGCGTGCATCGCACGCTTCGGTGGTGACGAGTTCGCGCTGCACATCTCCTCGTTGACCGACACTGGCGAACCACCCGCACAGGCGGCCCTGCGCATTGCGCATGAAATCACCACACGGCTCACCGCTCCATTGCGGATCGGCGACCACGACCTGGTCGTCGGGGTTAGTGCCGGCATCGCCCTGCTCCCCGGCCTGGCCCGGGATGTCGACAATGTGCTGCGCCAGGTCGATATGGCGTTGTACCGGGCGAAGGCTTCCGGACGGCATACCGCGGTGGTGTTTGAAAGTGTCATGCAGGCACAGGCAGACCGGCGCCTGCTGCTGGAGAAAGGCTTGCGGCTCGCCCTCGACCGCGACGAATTCGAACTGCACTACCAGCCCCAGCTCGACATGCAGGGGCGCTTCATCGGTGCCGAGGCGCTGCTGCGCTGGCGGCATCCGGCGCACGGCCTCATCGATCCGGTCGAATTCATTCCGATTGCTGAGGAAACCGGCCTGATCCACAGCATCGGCCGTTATGTCCTGCAACGGGCCTGTCTGGAACTGGATTCCTGGCCGGCAGCACACGCCCAGGCGCGCCTCTCGATCAACGTCAGCCCGTGGCAGCTGTTTGCGCAGGATTTCGTCCGCACGCTGCAGGAAGCGGTTGCATCAACGCGGGCCGATCCGCGGCGTATCACCCTCGAAATCACCGAGAACGTCTTCCTGCACGATCTGGAAGATGCTGCAGGCAAGATCCGTGCACTGGATGCCGCCGGATTTCATTTCTCCCTGGATGATTTCGGCTCCGGCTATACGTCGCTGGAAAGCCTGAAAAAACTTCCGGTACGCGAACTCAAGATCGACCGCACCTTCATCGAAGGATTGCGCGCCGGCTCGCACGACCGTTTCATCGAGGCGATGATCGCCATTGCGCACTATCTGGAGCTTTTCGTGGTCGCCGAGGGCGTCGAAACCGAAGAGCAGCGCACCGCCCTGGCTGGGCTGGGCTGCGACGCGATCCAGGGCTACCTGGTGAGCCGGCCGTTGCCGGCGCCGGAATTCCGGAACTGGCTTGCCCAGCACGCCAGCTGATCACTCATCGGCGGAAACATTGCGCGTCATCTTCATCGTTATAGGGCGGCGCGCGCGATCAGCCTTTATGCAGCCAATGCACGTGGATGCCGTTTGCCTTATCGTCGGTCCGATGGCCTAGCCGGCTCTCAACGACCTTGCCCCACTGGGTGACGTAGCCATTCCCGTCAGGCCGCTCTATCCGCACTCGCTCGCCTTGCTCGATCGGAAAAAAGGTCTCAAGAACCATCGCATCATCATCCTCCCAGGCCAGCATGGCTTGCTTGGAGGTACCGGCACCCCAGCCAAATTCGATACGGATGCCTTGCGGCGGGATGGTTGCGCGATTATCGAGATGCCAGTTATCGGTCTTGTTGAGCAGCGACACCAGCAACGGGTCGTTCCAGTCGACCGGGTTACCCGCTTTCGGGAAAGACTTTTCATCGGCCATGTGCGGAGTACCCCGTCGGAGGAACAACCATTGAGCATCCTGCCCACCTGCAGGCCGCCACGGGTCGATACCGCCGAAGCTCGCACGCCTGAAACGTGGGTCAGTGCAGTTACCTTGCCTGAAACCGAATTGCATGTCGTCTGATATGTACCGCGCGACTATAACTCGCGCAATCCAAGGCATCGCCTATGACCTACGGTCTATGTGCTGTGCCGCCTCAAACCTCGGCTAACTAATCCGGCCCTGCCACGCTGTTCTTACGCCTCTTGCAGTCATGCCGGTCCGTCACTCGTCGGCTGGCAGGTCAAATTCTTCAGGCCATTCGAACTCCAGCGGCTCGTGCGCGGTAACAACAAGCGGCCAGCGCCCGATCACTTCGTGCCTGGATTGCCCGAAAAAGCTGCGGATCAACACGAATTCGTGCGGTTTCCAGCTTATCGGGGGTATCTGTAGCTGGATCGAATCCATCGCGCCGCCACGCAACAGCGTGATATGCGGCAGGTAATTGGAGATGCCCAGCACTTGCAGCCCCTGGCGCTGCTGGGCTTCCGCGATGGCCCGGCGCAGCGTCAACGCCGACGCGGCGGACGCACTGTCCGCGCAAAACACGAAAGGGAAGTTGCCGTCCCGGGCAGCACTGAGCCGCATCGCCGAATCCAGCGAAACCTCGAAGCACTTGATGTGCACTGCCTCGGCCGCGGCGAACAGGGCATCCTCCAACGGCTGCTTCAATCGCTCCGACTTGCCCATGTCAACCAGCGTCAGATGGAAATCGTCGGAATCGACCGCAGTACCGATCAGTCGGTGCGTCTTGAGAAAGCGCTCGCGAGCCTGGGCGATTTCGACCCTGGCCTTTTCATCCGGCTTGAGGGCAAAAAAGAAATGGGTGCCGTCACTAGGTTTGTGACCGTGCGATGAGATCGGTTTGGTGTGTGACTCCAAGGCCATCTCTACCTCGAGCGATTGCAGGTGGCGGCGTTATCCCCGCAGTTCATCGTACAGGGCGTAGCAGCTCTGTCCAGATACGTTGCGCCACACCTTTCTTGCGAATCATTTTGCAAATTCTTGCGATGCCACACGTCACTCGGCACCGCATAAGCCACGAACTCATTGTCGCCAACGCTGGTGGCGAAATTAATCAGCCTGATCAAGGAAATCCGAGCGCCCCACCGAGGCTCAGCCTCAGTGGCATCGCGGCTTCCGAAGCATGCATTCAAGCCGCCCTTTGGCACACACGCTCGAATGCAGCGAAGATGCCGCGACACGCAACAGGAGAATATTTCCATGGCAATTTCCACCGTCCGGGCGATTACCAGCCCCACTCCGTTCACGGTGACGTTGACCGATGACCACGGACATACCTGGCTCGCGGATGAGCCACTCGAGGCGAACGGTGCCAACGCCGGCCCCTCGCCAGAACGGCTCTTGCTGTCGGCGCTCGGTGCCTGCACGGCCATCACCCTGCAGATGTACGCGTCGCTCAAGCAATGGCCGCTGACCGGGGTCGGGGTGGAGCTGCGCTTCAATCCCGAGGGCAAACCGGCTGCCGGAACCGACATCACGCGTGCGATCACCTTGCAAGGATCCTTGACCGACGAGCAACGCGAGCGCCTGCTGCAGATCGCGAACGCCTGCCCGATCCACAAGGTACTGACCGGCGAGGTGCGCATCGCCACGCGACTGGAAACAGCCAGCACAGGAGCATCCACATGACCAACATCCTGGGCATCTCCGGCAGCCTGCGCGCGCAGTCCTACAACACTGCGCTGTTGCGCGCTGCACAGTCTATGGTCGATGCCGACGTCATGCTGGATGTCACCACACTGCACGGCATTCCGCTCTACGACGCTGATCTGGAGCAGCGCGATGGCCTGCCCGCGCCAGTTGCAGAGTTGAAGGAGCGCATCGCCGCCAGCGATGGCGTGCTACTGGTGACACCGGAGTACAACAACGGCATTCCCGGCGTCTTCAAGAACGCCATCGACTGGCTGTCACGGCCTGCAGCTGACATCCCGCGCATCTTTGGCAACCGACCGGTTGCCGTGATCGGCGCATCACCTGGTGGATTCGGCACGATCCTCGCCCAGAACGGCTGGCTGCCGGTACTCAAGACGCTAGGCACACGGCAGTGGTCGGGCGGTCGGCTGCTGGTGTCGCGCGCCTACAAGGTGTTCGACGAGCACGGCGAACTGCAGGACGAGGCGATCCGCAAACAGCTGGGCGATTTCCTGCGCGGCTTCGCGACCTATATCGCCGGTTAGTTGAAACACTGGCGGCAACGCGTGCTGATCCAGTGACGATCAGCCGCGGAAGAACAAATAGATCGCGCTATACGGTACCCGTAATTCGGCATTTGCATGACTCGCGTCGCAACCGCGGGTCGGTGCCATGCCACCTTCGGTTCGCGTACGGACGACATACTCGACACTGGCCATCTCGCCGGTGCCTGCATGCGACTTGGCGTGGAGTACGAGCCAGGGGATAGCGCCCGGATTGGGTGAAGGAGAAACATTGAGGGGTTCGCCAACCACGCTGCTGCCGTCATTGGCCTGCCAGCTCGGCCCGGCGAAATGTTTGCCGATAATGTTGCCCTTGGCATCGCGCAAGGTCGCATCGGGGGCCTTCAACGTCCACGCATAGGTGTCGTACGATGCCTTCTTGCAGGTATAGATCTGCACGCCCTTGCCAAAGGCCTCGAGAGCCGGCGGCTTCGCTGGCAGCCCTTCGGCACGAACAAGTCCGGCGATACCGGCCAGGGCGGCAACGCCCACCAACCACTCTTTTCGCATCGCATTCTCCTGAATCAGGGTGGGAGCCCGTTCCGGCGGGAGGTGGAATGAACCAATCCCCACTTCCCCATACGGGTTAATTAAACCTGCACACGATTTGGCATAGACTCAGTCGTCGGTGACGGGAATGACATGCCAGGCGTAACTGTCATTGCCCATTGTCGCCGTGGTGATCCCTATCCTCGCATGCATTCGATGCCGGCCACACGCATGCGATAACAGCGCCATAGTGTGGAGGATACGTTCATGACTCACACCTCTCGAAATCCTTTATATCGCCAGATCGCAGTAGCGCTCTTTGCCGTTGCGGTGACCGCTTCCGCGTTGCCCGCTCATGCTCAGTATTACAGGCACGATGGCTATCGCGGACGCCCGGCTCCGCAATATTATCGTCGTGGCGGTGGCGGCGGCGGTGCGCTCATCGCCGGTGCCTTGCTGGGAGTGGTTGCCGGCACGGTCATCGCGAATTCAGTGGCACAGCCACCACCGGCCGTGATTTACACCGCTGCGCCACCGCCGCCGCCGCCGGGTGAGGTTTACTACGACAACAGTGCACCGCCGCAACCGCAGCCGCCACCACCACCGCCGAACCAGCCGTACCAGGGCTAAGCGCCACGACGGACCGGCATAGGGCCGTCATTGATCGGACCACGTGAATCGGAGCATCCAACTATGAAAAACGCAATTCGTAACGTTGCTGTGCCCGTATTGTTGACGTTTGCCATGCTCACGAGTGCTGCCTGGGCGCAGCAGACAGCTACGACTTCGGACGCGTCATCTTCGACCGCGCCGGCTGCTGCAAAAAACCACTCGCAAAAGCGAGCGGATGCCGTGGAGCAGCGCATCAGCGACATGCACACCCAGTTGAAGATCACCGATATGCAGTCGAAGCCATGGAACGCTTTCGCCCAGACCATGCGCGACAATGCCAAGAATACCGCTCAGGCATTTCAGGATCGTGCACAGAAGCTTTCGTCAATGAACGCCGACGAAGCCATGAAGTCTTATGCACAACTCGCGCAGAACCATGCGGACAACATGAAAAAACTGTCTTCCGCATGGAGCGACCTATACGCCGTATTTTCGGCGGATCAAAAGCAGATTGCAGATGACATGTATCGCAACCAAGGTGCCAAGCGGCACAGTGCTCCACGCAAGCACAAGGCTAGTGCGCCAGCGAGCGCCGCTTCTTCAGGCTAGGCCTTGGCTCTGGTCGGGAACGACGAAATGGGTCAGCGGCACCAAAGGGCCAGAGAATTTCTCTGGCCCTTTTTGCGATAGAGCGATCACGTGGCAAGCACCGTTGGCGTCAAAGCATCTGCGCGACGGACGGCCCTGCAGCATCGCCATCAGCCGGACGTAACGGATCGCGGCGCGAGAGACGGGCCTCACCGTCGATCACCATTGAACGCAAGCACAACGCATTTGATGAAGAAAATTTCATGCGATGCTGCAATGCGTCATCAATGAGTACAATCACCAATGCCCGCGATATCCACGCCGGCAAGCCGCCCCACTCCCACGATTGACTCATGACCGATGCTCCCTGCGTTTCCGCGATTGCGGAAAGCCGCCGCCCCGCCGTGCTGTTGCCGATCCTCAGCACCGTCGCTTTCACGTTTGCCACCTATCTGACCATCGGGCTGTCGCTGGCGGTGCTGCCGGGGTTCGTCCACAGCAACCTTGGTTTCGGCGCAATGCTGGCGGGGCTGGCGATCAGCATGCAGTATGTGGCAACACTGATCAGTCGCCCGCATGCCGGACGCATGGCCGATGCGCTGGGGCCCAAGCGCACGGTGCTGACCGGACTGGCTATGTGCGCAGTCAGCGGCGCACTCCTGCTGGTCGGCGCCCTCGCTGTCGGTCGACCCGTGCTCAGCCTCAGCCTGATCCTGCTCGCGCGCCTGGCACTGGGCTGTACCGAAAGCTGCGTCGGTACCGGCTCCATCGCCTGGGGCATGGGTCAAGTCGGCCATGGCCACACCGCGCGGGTGATTTCGTGGAATGGCGTAGCCACCTACGGTGCACTCGCTGCCGGCGCACCGCTCGGCGTCTTGCTGCAGCATCAATTCGGCTTCGCGTCGATCGGCTTGCTGACCTTGGTACTCATGCTTGCCGCGTTGCCACTGGCACGACTCAAACGCGCCACGATGGTGGCCGCCGGTGAACGCTCGCCGTTTCGCACCGTGGCCGCCCGCGTGGTGCCTTATGGCATGGGCCTCGCGTTGGGTTCGATCGGTTTTGGCTGCATCGCCACCTTCATCACGCTGTTCTATGCGGCGCGCGGCTGGGATGGCGCTGCGCTGACCCTCAGCGTGTTCGGCGTGATGTTCGTTGGCGTGCGCTTCGTATTTGGCCGCACCATCAACTGGCTGGGTGGCTATCGCGTCGCGATGGCCTCGCTTGCGATCGAGGCGATCGGGCTGATCACGCTGTGGCTGGCCAGTGACGTGCACATGGCGGGAGCGGGCGCCGCCATTGCCGGGTTGGGCTTTTCCCTGGTGTTCCCCGCCCTCGGTGTGGAAGCCGTCAATCGCGTGCCCGAACACAGCCGCGGCTCGGCGCTCGGCGTGTTTTCCGTATTCATGGATGTGGCGATGGCCATCGCCGGCCCGATCGGCGGCTGGATCGCCGGCGGCATGGGTTACGGCGCGATCTACGGTTTCGCGGCCGTGGCAGCAATGCTGGCGGTTGTGCTGACCCTGGTGCTGAAGATCCAGGCATCAGACGCGATCCACTGACACCGCATGGCCTCCATGTATTTGGCCACCTAAAAGCAAAAGCATCTGTCCGCACTCCCAAAATTGCATCCCGCAAACAGCGTGAGCTAAGGTTGCAGGTCACTGGCGGCCACTCGCGGCATCAGCCGGTTGATTACTCACAGGGCAACTGCACATGCGATATCTGACGACCTTGTTACTCCTTGCCATTTCCACGGCTTGTTTCGGGCAGACGGCTTCGACCGGCAATGACAGCGCGAAGATGACGCCGGAGCAGCAGCGGCAGCAATTCCGATGCGAACAGACCAGGGAGCAGATCCAGGAGCAACTCAACCGCAAGGTTACAAGTCCTTCCGATCGCGACAACCTCGCGTCGCTACGGAAGAGCGAAAGGATCGACTGCGTCCCTCCCCTGGTATCGCCGCCGCCGTCAGCAGCCAGTCTGCCAGCAAAATATCCCGCCCAGGCGGTGCGCCAACACCACCAGGGCGTGGTGATCGTTCGTGTGGACCTTGCCGCCGATGGTTCGGTAGCAAGCGAGAGTGTCTATCAGTCGAGCGGTTTCCAGGAGCTGGATCGGTCGGCCCTGGACGCGGTGCGCAGCTGGCATTTCGACACGAGATTGGGCCTCTCTCTGAGAGTGCCAGTCAGCTTCAACGCCAGCGCCAATTGATACGCTTTCGTCCTGGCGGGAGACACTCTATATAGACTATATAGAGGTCTGCGAAATCAGGCGCATTTCGCCGGTTTGCCCGGATGTATCGTCCCTGCGCGCGCATTCGCAACATCCCGGCGAGATCTGCGTCGCCGTACACCTCAAGGGCAACCATGTCGCACGATGAGAAGTCGCAGCATCGACATCCGACACCAACGGTCGCGGCCAGCTCGCCCAGCCGGCAGGATATGGATGCGCTGGTCGGCCTCGTCAGCCGGCAACAGCATGTTGAAGCGGAAGCGTTGGCGCGCAAACTGATATCGCGCTTTCCCGAGCACGGCTTTGTCTGGAAGGCGTTGGGTGCGTCACTCAAGCCGCAGGGGCGCATGCTGGAGGCCGCAGCCGCCCAGCAACAGGCCGTCGCACTCTTGCCGGGTGACACCAGCGCACATTACAACCTGGGCAACAGCCTGATGGCCTTGGGGCGAACCGCCGAGGCCGCCAACAGCTATCGCCGGGCAGTCGCGCTCAAACCGGACTATGCCGAAGCCCACTGCAATCTCGGCAATGCGCTTGGCGCACAGGATCGGCTGCTTGATGCTGCAGCCAGTTACCGGCAGGCGCTGGCGATCCAGCCGGATCTCATCGAAGCCCATGCCAGGCTCGGCCACGCCCTCATGGCCATCGACCGCCCTGGCGAAGCCGAGCAACATTTCCTGCAGGTTCTGGCCGCGCGCCCGAACGACACGCAAGTGCACAACAGCCTGGGCGTCATGTATCGCAGCCAGGGTCGCGCCGTCGACGCCGAAGCCTGCTATCGCCGCGTGCTGGCGATGACCCCGGACTCCGCCGAAGCGCACAACAATCTCGGCAATGCGCTGCATGACCAGGGTCGCACCGACGAAGCGGAGTCCTGCTATCGCCAGGCGCTGTCCATCAACGACGCGATCGCCGAACCGCATTTCAATCTCGGCAACATCCTGCGCCATCAGAACCAGCAGATCGCTGCGGAGCGCAGTTACCGGCGCGCGCTCGAGATCGAGCCGAATTACCTGATGGCGCTCAACAACCTGGGCCTGTGCCTGAAAAAGCAGGGCCGGCTCGAGGAAGCCAGCGCATGCTTTGAAGCCGCCATTGCGATCAAGCCGGACTTCCTCCAGTCGCACTGCAACCTCGCGCCATTCAGGACCTATGCCGCGGACGACGCCCACCTGCGTCTGTTCGAAGAGCAGCAGCACCAGCTCCCCACCCTGCCGATAACAGGGCGTATCAGCTACTGGTTCGCCCTGGGCAAGATGCGTGAGGATGCCTGTCGCTACGACGATGCATTCAACGCCTACGCAGAAGGGAATCGCCTGCAGCACGCACAATTCCCGCACGATGAACCACGTGAGATGGCTCTGATCGAGCGCCTGCAAGCCGTGTTCAGCGCAGCCTTCATGGCCAGCCATCCGAAGCCGGTCTATGCCGCCGACAAGGCACCGATCTTCATCGTCGGCATGCCGCGCTCAGGCACGTCGCTGATCGAACAGATCCTGTCCAGCTATCCCGGCATCCACGGTGCGGGCGAGTTGACGGACCTGGGTGACGTCGTGCACTCCATCAGCGCGAAAGCAGGCGCAAGCGCTTACCCGGAGATCGCCGGTAACTTATCGACGGACGAATTCCGCCGCCTGGGCAATGCCTATATCGCACGCGTCTGGCAACTGGCCCCACACGCGGAGTGCATCACCGACAAGCTGCCAGCCAATTTTCTACACGTGGGCATGATCCACCTGATGCTGCCCCACGCAAAGATCATCCATGCGATGCGCGACCCGATGGACTCGTGCTTCTCGTGCTACTCGCGCCTGTTCGAAAGCAACAATCTCGATTTCGCCTACGACCTGGGTACCGTGGGCCGCTACTGCACGCGCTATATCCAGCTGATGCAGCACTGGCACCACGTGCTGCCGGCTGGCACGGTACTGGATCTGCGCTACGAGGACATGGTGGCGGATACCGAAGGCCAGGCACGGCGCCTGCTCAACTACCTCGGCCTGCCCTGGGACGAACGCTGCCTCGACTTCCACCAGAACAAACGCATCGTCAAGACCGCCAGCATCGCCCAGGTGCGCAAGCCGATCTACCGATCGTCGATTGCACGTTGGAAGCACTTCGAAGCCCGGCTTGGCCCGTTGCTGGATATCGTGAAACCTTATCGATGAACTGCTGCTAGCGCATCATATTGCGGGCTGCCTTCCATGCTGCCAGCCGTTGTTCGATGTAACTTGCGTAGTCGTCTCCGCTATGCAGCGTGGGAAGTTCGTGATGCGTGCCACCGCGGGCATCCGGCACCGGCAGGCGCGAGACCAGCTCGGCATACACCTGCTGCAGATGCGAGGGTTGATTCGCCGCCGGATTCGCGCCGCTTGATGTCGGCACGACGATACCGGCCAGCGGATCGTCGGTGCGTGCCGCCGCAAGGGTGAGCACGGCTCCGATGTCGGGCGCAGCTGCATCACGCGCGGTCAGTGCCGGCACGTTCCAACGTTGTTCTATCGTCTTGAGTATCGAGGTGTGGTCGAACGGCATCGAACCTTCGGGCACGCGGAACACTGTGCCCGCGGGAATCCACGGCGAAATCAGTACGGTCGGCACGCGCGGACCGAAACGCTTGAAATCGAATCCGTATTCGCCGGCCGTCGCGTCGGGTGGCACCGCACCGGCCGGTGGCGGAACGTGGTCGTAACAGCCGCCGTGCTCGTCGTAGGTCACGATCAGCAGCACTTCGTTCCAGGCCGCACTGTTGCGCAGGGCGTAATAAACATCGTGGATCAACTGCTCGCCGAGCGCGACATCGTAGTTCGGATGCTGGCTGTTGCCGGTCGAACCCCAGCTCGGTTCGAGAAACGTATACGAGGCGAGCGTGCCGTTCGCCGCAGCTGTCTGGAAATCCGTGAACTGGCCGAAATTTGCATCTGCGGCATTGGTCAGGTCGGAGAAGGTCACGCGGGTCAGCGGGTCCGCGTCGTAGCCGTAGATCATCCAGCTGATGTTCTGCGCAGTGAGCGCGGCATAGATGGTCGGCGCAGTGAACGACTTGGTGGTGTCGTCCATATGCCCTTGCGAGGTGGCGGCATGGACGAAGGCGCGATTGGGCAGCGTCTCGGTCGGCACCGAACCGTACCAGTAGTCGCAGGCCGCGAAGCCACGCGCCAGCGCGGACAGCACCGGCAACGTATCCGGCGTATGCATGCCCATGATGTCGGACGCGACCGTTCCTGCCAGGATCGACCACTTTTCCGTCGTCTCCCAGCCCAGCGTGTAGGAGTAATCGCTGACGAAACCCTGGTTGGTCGCCACCGGTGGCGTGGGTGCCGTATTGCTGCCGAACAACTGCGCATTGGTTGCGGTATATCCCTCGCCGGGATCGGAGCCCGGCAGAAAGTACGTGTTTGCCGCGCCGGCCTGGATCTTGAATACGGTGACCGGCGCCGTGCCGGTGGCGCCCGGATTCGACTCCGTGCCGGTCAATCCCTCGAACGGCTGGCCTGCAGCGGAGATGTTGCCGGAATCCGCATAGAGAAAGCCAAGCATATGATCGAAGGAACGGTTCTCCAGCATCAGCACGACGATATGGTTGATCGCGGCCAGTGGATCCGTAGGTGCAGTGGACATGTCATACCGCCTTCTTCTTGCAGGGTGAGGGCACCATTTCGCCTTTTCGGCTGTTGTCATTCAATCATCGGCGCGTTTCGACAACGTTACCCACATCGCACGTCCACCTCAGTCCGTACCATCTTTCGATGCCCACTCCACCTTGATCCTTTCCCGAGTGCTGTGCGCGGGCAACAAGATCGTCGCCGTCGCAGCGCCTGCATCCCACGTCCAATCATTGAAAGCCGTGCCGTTCACGGACACCGACTGCGGCTTGTTCGTGCCGTGGATGAGCAGTCCGTATGACCGTCGTTGTACCTGGCCGGCAAATGAACCCTGTGTCGGTTCGATAACGACCTGATGGGATCCATCAGCAGTGGTGGCATGCGTCATCGGGGTCAGCGCGTAGCGACCATGGGTGTAGTCGAGGGAAATCCCGTCATCCTCGTATAGATTGAAGTTGCCCTTGCCTGATCCGTAAACATTAAGAATGACCGTATCCAAAGGTTTGGCATCCGAATAGGCCAGGTCTTTTCGCTGCTCGGGGATGATCGAGCCTTCGCGGACAAAGACCGGCGTTTCATCAACCGCATAGTGCACAGTGAACGAAGTGCCTCCGCCGTAACGCTTGCCGGTAAAGAAATCCATCCACTGGCCGGGCGGCAAATACACGGTCCGATTGCCGCTTGCATCAAGCACGGGAGCGACCAGCATTTCCTCGCCGAAGAAATATTCGTGCGGGTGCTGGTAGGCCTCTTCCAGATCCGGATATTGCAGGTACAGCGGGCGAAGGATCGGCATGGATTCCTTGTGCGCCACCCATGTGTACGAATAGATGTACGGGATCAGCTGCGTGCGCAAGGTGAAATATTTTTTCATCAAGGCGATGCCCTGGTCGCCGTAGACCCATGGCATGCGCATGTTGCCCTCGTACGGGTTGGCGTGGGCGCTATGCATCCGCAGGAACGGGCTGAACGTGCCGAACTCGATCCAGCGCGCATAAAGATCGAAATCGATCTTCGCGCCGTGGAATCCACCGATGTCATGGCTGATGTACGGCACCAGAACGTTTCCGCCGCGAGCGGTGAACGCGACTTCGTAAGCAAGCACGGGCCACTCCGAATACGTATCGCCGGTAAAGAACGCCGGATAGCGTTCGCTGCCCCAGTCACCGTAGCGGCTCAGGATGAATCCACGCTGCCCGGTTTCCTGTTGCGTGTAGTCGTAGAAGACCTTGTTGGTCCACAGCTGCTTGTTCAGGCCAGGCATGTCGACGGCACCACCACCGCCATCGACCCACCAGACATTCACCCCTTGCTGCATCAGCGGCTTGTGCAGATCGCGCATGAAAATATCGGCCTGCTGCTGGTTCGACAGGTCGAAATAGATCCGCTGCGGTGGCTCGACATTCCTGATCGCGACCGGGCCACGGAGAATGCCACCACCGTTTTTTCCGGTCTCCACACGGAGGGTGATCTCGATTCTCTGTCCGGCTTTGACGTACGGCGTGATGTCGGTATAGGTCAAGCGCCGCGGCCATTGGATATGACTGTGTGTCACTTCCCTGCCGTTAATGAAGATCCGGTAGTTCTCGCCGACCTCGCCAAGATACACATACAACGCATCCGGGAGCTTCGCTGGCAGTCGAACCGAGGTTCGATACCAGGCAATACCCTGATAGGCCTGATAGCCCTGCTCCTGCCATGGCATGCCAGTCCGGATCGGTTTCCAGTGCCCATCGGCGTGATCCGCCGCGAACCAGCGATGACGTAGGCCCTGGTCGTGTGGATCGGTGGAAAATTTCCACTGCTTCGAGATATCCATGTCGAACGAAGGCTTCGGAGGCAGCGGTCGTCCCAGCGCCTTCAGCACTTCCGGTGCGTGGCTGTCGTTAAACGACAGGATGCTCTCGTCGGTGTTGGCATAGCCCGGATGATCGTTGAGGCTCACCTTGATGCCCTGTCCATGCAACCAGCTCAAGAGCTGATCGGGATGCGGTATGAGCGGACTCCAGTCATAGCCGCCCTGCCAGCCGTAGTTGTGCCACGCGAAATCCAGCACCAGCGTGTCGAGCGGAATGTGGTTCTGACGGAACCGCGAAATCTCGTCCTCGAGATGTTGCTGGTCGTAGCGTTTGAAGGCCGGCTGCCTGGACTCCGCCGTGTCGGGAAAATATTCGAAATTGAAATCCGTGATCCAGGGACCGAGGGTGTACCGCGGAATCATCGGGATAGCTCCGCACAACTGCGCGTACTCGTCGAACACCTTCCGGTAATCGCGGTTGTACGTGAAGAGGTACCAGTCCTGGCCGTCCGGCTGCTGGCGCGGTTCTATCCATGTTCCCTGCGCATTCCATACCGGGGTCTGGCTGTCGTCGATGAACGCATAACCGTTGCGGCTCAAAAGACCGGGCTTGGCCTTGGCGAGCGGCACGTCGATGCCCGGGATGATGTCGTTGACCGGGCTTTCGAGATCCATCTGCTCTTCGGGCAGGTTGGCTTTGCTGATGTTGTCCAGGGAATAAGTCAGGCCGCCCAGATTACGCGGGTCCACGTCACCGGGGCGCCAGTCGCGTGCACGATCGCCGGGATTGTTCCAGGTCACCTTGAGGTTGGTCGCGGTAAACGGGCCGGATCGCAGCTGGTAACGCAGTGTCATGGCACTGGTAGTAGCGGTCAGCCAGCCATCCTTCTGTGTCGATTGGACGCGTACTGCAGGCCAGTCCCTTTTCTGCACGACCGCCGTGGGCGCATCGACAAACGCTCCGGAAGGCGAGTACTCCATCCGTACCAGCGATGGCGTCAGGAATTCGAAGCGGGCCTTTCCAGCTACGACTGTGGGCCTGCTTTGCGTTTCGGCACAGGACAGCAGCAATGCGGGAATGCATGCCATCAGCAGCCATTTCATGGCTGTGCGAGCGGTGCGGAGGGTGAGGGCCATTCGGGATGTGCCTCTGCCTGGTCGGTCGTGGGTCCAATCAACCTACGCCCTTTTTGACTCGAGTTCCAAAAACTGCGTCATGAACCTCCTTCCCAACGTAAGAGAATGGACGTCCATTTTTCGCGATAAAAAGGAACTCCAGGGCTCAGGCGCTCGACCGCACCAGCGACTGAAACCCGTCCGACGAGCCATCCACGAACTGCTCGGTGAGCATGCGGATGAAGGCAGACACTTTTCGGCTGACGTGACGGTGTGGCGGATACAGCGCCCATACTTCGATCCTGCGCTGCGCGACTACGCCCCAATCGAGCAGGCGGCCGGCGTCCACATCGGCCTGCACCAGAGAGCGCGGCATCATCGCGGCGCCAACGCCGTCGAGCACGGCGTCATGCACCATCGTCATCGACGACAGGCGCAACACCGGCCGGATGCGCAAGGCCAGCACGCCCTTGGCGTTGGTCAGGCTCCACGGCGCGTCTTCGGGCATGCCAGGCAGGATCACTGCCGGTATCGGCCCGGCATGGCTGTCCGATTCAGGGCGAACGATCGACGGATGCGCGGCGACGATCAGTTCGTCACGCAGAAAGCAGCGGCCAGCCAGTTCGGTGTCGGGTTGGGGATTGGCACGAATGACCAGGTCATAGCCGTCCGCCAGCGGATCGATGAAGCGGTCGTCCGCGGTGATTTCCAGTTGCACGTCGGGAAACGCGGCCGCGTATCTGGCCGCAATGCGACCCAGTCCACGCTGCGCGAAAAGCACTGGTGCATTCACCCGCAACCTGCCATGCGGCAACCCGACATCGCCCATCAGCGCTTCCTTGATGTCGTCGATGCGATCGAGCAGCGCGGCGGTCTGTTCGTGCAGCGCGGCGCCTTCTTCGGTCAGCCGCAAGGTGTGCCCCCCGCGCTCGATCAGCAAGATGCCTAGCGCATCCTCCAGTTGCCGCACGCGACGGGATAGCGAGGCCTTGGGACGACCGGTGATCCGGCTGGCCCGGCCAAAGCCACCGTGACTGGCTACCGCGTTGAAGTCAGCGAGCGCTTCCAGATCCATATATGTTCCACATATGAGACATCGTGTCTTGATTTTACGGCTTTCGTACCTTCAGTGAAACGGTCAAATTAGCGGCGTACCCACTGATACCTGTTCCCACTGAAGATGAAAGGAGTAACGACATGAGCATTCTCGTCACCGGCAGCACTGGCGCCATCGGCAGGCAGATCGTCACGGGCCTGGCCGCGCAGGGCGCGGCCGTCCATGCGCTGACCCGCAATCCCGACAAGGCGACCTTCCCGAAAGGTGTGCACGCCGTCGCCGGCGAAATGACCGACGTGGAATCGATGCGCGCGGCATTGCAAGGCGTCGACACGCTGTTCCTGCTCAACGCCGTGGTCGCGGATGAAGTGACCCAGGCGTTGATCACGCTAGGGCTGGCACGCGAGGCCGGCATCCAGCGCATCGTCTATTTCTCGGTCCACAACAGTGACCTGTTTGCCGACGTGCCTCATTTCGCCGGCAAGTACACGGTGGAGCGTGCGATCGAACAGTTCAACCTGCCGGCCACCGTGCTGCGGCCGTCCTACTTCATGCAGAACGACGCGATGATGAAGGACGTGCTGCTGCAACACGGCGTCTACCCGATGCCGATCGGCGATCTCGGCGTGGCGATGGTCGATACACGCGACATCGCCGAGATCGCCACGGCTTCGCTGCTGCGCCGCCATCAGGCCGCCACGCCGCTGCCACGCGAAGTGATCGAACTGGTCGGCCCGGATACGCTCAGCGGCAAGGACGCCGCCGCCATCTGGTCGGAAGTGCTGGGCAAACCGGTGAGCTACGGTGGCAACGACCTGCCCGACTTCGAGAAAAACATGGCGAGCCACGCACCGTCATGGTCCGCCTACGACATCCGCCTGATGCTGGTGCGTTTCCAGAGCGATGGCATGTTGCCGAAGCCCGGCGCCATCGAAATCATGACCGGCATTCTGGGCCACGCCCCTCGCTCATACCGGGATTTTGCGAAGGAGACGGCCGCAGCTTGGCGTTGAGCGATTTTGCCAGCTGGGTCAGAGTGCCATGACGCCTCTGACCCTTTGCTCGTATCGCGCGCATCGGACCTTCGCGCAAGACGCGCCCCGGAGCTGACATCTGTCACTGCCTGAGCTGCAAGGTATCGGGTAGGGTTGCGTCGGCTCATGCTGCGCTGATGAACTCCAGCAGCCTTGTCGCCACGCGGAAACGCTCATGGAACATCACGAAGGATTTTTATGTCGAAGCGACTGAAAGCCATCGCCCGGATCGTAGCCGCCTTCGTGTGCGCAATTGTGATTGTCGTTGCGGGACTCATCCTGTGGAAACGGCCGGATCGCGCGCTGCGTGTCGCTACAGCCAATGTCGCGCAGACGCTGTGTGCGGACGTGTTTGTTTCCGGCCTCGTACCGGATCGGGTGTTTGCCGAAAACATCGAACCCCTGCACGGCATGCGCATCTTGCTGCCGCGCTTGCGCTACACCGTCGATGCCACACGGCGCACGGTGACCGCGCAATGGCATGGGCGCTTCACCAGCGAAGCCACCTACTACCCGGGCTACGGTTGCGCACTGCCCACCATGACACCGGATGCCGCCACGCTGCAGGCAGCGCGCGAGGCAGCATCCCCCACGACGGCACCCGCTGCGCCAGTCATCAATAACGACCCGGCCATCGTCGCCGCGCTGGCGCGTGCCTTTGCGGAACCGGCCAGCGGCCCACGCCGCAACGTGCACGCGATCGTGGTGATGCATGACGGCAAGATCATCGCCGAGCGCTATGCTGCCGGCTTCGATCCAAATACACCGCAACTCGGTTACTCGATGAGCAAGTCGGTGGTGAATGCCCTGCTCGGCATCCTGGTCCGACAGGGCAAACTGGACATGCTCGCGCCGGCACCCGTGCCGGCCTGGAAAGCGCCCGACGACCCACGCCACTCCATCACGCTGGACCAGCTGTCGCGGATGGCCTCGGGTCTCGACCTCACCGAGGACGACAGCGGCTTCGATCCGGTCTCCACCATGTTGTTCCTGCGGAAGGACATGGCTGCGTACGCCGCCCATGCCGCGCTTCGCATCCCGCCAGGAACACAGTGGGAATACACCAGCGGCAATACCCTGATCCTGGGCGGCATCCTGCGCGATACCGTTGGGGGTGGCGCACCCGGCCTGATCCGTTTCGCGCATCGCGAGCTGTTCGACCCGCTCGGCATGCACCACGTGCTGATGGAATTCGATGGCGCGCAGACCCTGGTCGGTTCCACCCGCATCTACGCCTCTGCGCGCGACTGGGCGCGCTTCGGCCAGCTCTATCTCGATGACGGCGTGCTCGATGGGCATCGCATCCTGCCTGAAGGATGGAGTGCGTATGTCAGCAAGCAGACGCTCGACAGCATCTACGGCTCCGGCTTCTGGACCAATACCGGCACCGAAGCGGACGGCAGCCACATCATCGACGGCATGCCCGGTGACGCCTACTTCGCCTCGGGCATGAATGGGCAGCGGATCGCCATCGTGCCCTCCCGACGTTTGGTCATAGTGAGGCTAGGCTCGACTCTTGACCCTCCGAATTTTGACATGCACGGCCTGGTGCGTCTGATCAATGACATGACGGCTACCGTGCGCTAAGTGTGCGTGCCCAACTCGACCGGACAACCTGTGTCATCCAGCAAGACTCGACAGCCGCCGTAATTCGACCATGCGGCGTTGAACGACGCGGTCTTCCATACCCTAAAGCGCGATGCTTGTAACCGCGCGTCGTTCCCTCCCATTCGGAAAGGGACATGACCATCAATGCGCGGCTCTTCCGTTTTGACACGCCCCATACAGGCAGCTCGGTACTCCGGGCCAGGCCTCGGCAAGTCCCACACATGCTTGGGTAATAGCACCACATCATACGGACAACGCAGGCGGTCAGGTCTAGGTGCGCCTCAGCTGCATGACACAACGGCATATCGAAGAATGGTGTGAGCACGGAGGCGAGTGCGCCAATAGCCGTGGCATCCACTTCGAATGAATACGTATGCATACGCTGGTTGCTGCATTGCGATGCTACCTACCATGCAATGCACTGGCTGCTGCATCAGCCATGTCGCTTAAAGACCTTCCCTGCGCGTTGGCTTCCGAGATCACTGCGGCAACCGAAGATCGTTGCACCAAGCCATACCGCTCCAAGGATTGCACTCAATCACGTCGCTCTTTGCACCTGATCGTCAACGAAACAGGATGGAGACAGACCCGAATGAAATGTCCGAAGATCTTCGCCGTGTTGCTGGCAATCGCCAGCCTCACCGCCGCTCCCATGATGCCAGCCCATGCAGCGATCAACAGCATGAGCCTCGGCGCCAGCTACAACGCCCAGAAAACCAGCATCACCTTCCGGGTTTATTCCTCTCAAGCCACCCGCATGGTGCTCTATCTGTATGCGAGCGGTTACGGCGTGCAGGATTCGGCGACCTATGTGCTCAGCCCGGCGGGCAATGGCGTCTGGGCAGTGACGGTGCCGGTATCCTCCCTCCAGGCCGCAGGTATTACCGGGGCGGTTTATTATGGCTATCGCGCCTGGGGTCCGAACTGGCCATATAACGCTAGCTGGGGGAAAGGCTCTGCGGCTGGATTCGTTTCGGATGTCGACGCCAATGGCAACCGTTTCAATCCGAACAAGCTGTTGCTGGATCCCTACGCACAGGAAATGAGCCAGGATCCGCTCAATGCATCGAACCAGAATGCCGACGTTTTCGCGTCAGGCGCCAGTTACCGGACCATAGACAGCGGCACCTATGCACCGAAAGGCATCGTGCTGTCGGCCAGCGGGCAAAGCACCGGCACCAAGCCGACGCGCGCGCAGAAAGACGATGTGATCTATGAGGTGAATGTGCGTGGCCTGACCAAGCAGGATCCGAGCATTCCCACGCAATATCAGGGCACCTATTACGGTGCCGGACTCAAGGCGAGCTATCTGGCCAGCCTCGGCGTCACTGCCGTCGAGTTCCTGCCCGTGCAGGAAACCCAGAACGATGCGAACGATGTCGTTCCGAATTCGGATGCGAACCAGAACTACTGGGGCTACATGACCGAAGACTATTTCGCGCCGGATCGCCACTATGCCTACAACAAGGCAGCGGGCGGCCCGACCGCCGAGTTCCAGGCGATGGTGCAGGCGTTCCACAACGCCGGCATCAAGGTCTACATGGATGTGGTCTACAACCACACCGGCGAAGGCGGCACGTGGACCAGCTCCGACCCCACCACCGCGACCATCTATTCCTGGCGTGGTCTGGACAATACGACTTACTACGAACTCACCTCGGGCAACCAGTACTACTACGACAACACCGGCGTCGGTGGCAACTACAACACCTACAACACCGTCGCGCAGAACCTGATCGTCGATTCGCTCGCTTATTGGACCAACACTATGGGCGTCGACGGCTTCCGCTTCGACCTTGCCTCGGTACTGGGCAACAGCTGCCTGAATGGCAGCTACGAATCCGCCGCGCCGAACTGCCCGAACGGTGGATACAACTTCGACGCCGCGGATTCGAACGTGGCGATCAACCGCATCCTGAAGGAGTTCACGGTGCGCCCGGCGGCCGGTGGCAGCGGGCTCGATCTGTATGCCGAACCCTGGGCGATCGGCGGCAATTCGTATCAGCTGGGCGGATTCCCGAACGGCTGGTCGGAATGGAACGGCGTCTTTCGCGACAGCATGCGTCAGGCGCAGAACGAGCTTGGCAACATGACGATCTATATCACCCAGGATGCCAATGATTTCTCTGGCTCTTCCAACCTGTTCCAGGCCAGCGGCCGCTCACCCTGGAATTCCACCAACTTCATCGATATCCACGATGGTATGACGCTCAACGACGTGTATTCCTGCAATGGCTCGAACAACAGCCAGGCGTGGCCCTACGGTCCCTCCGACGGTGGCACTACAACCAACTACAGCTGGGATCAGGGCATGTCGGCCGGCACTGGAACGGCAGTCGATCAGCGTCGCGCCGCACGCACCGGCATGGCCTTCGAAATGCTGTCGGCAGGAACACCGCTGATGCAGGGCGGTGACGAATACCTGCGCACGCTTCAATGCAACAACAACGCCTACAACCTCGACTCGACCGCCAACTGGTTGAACTACAGCTGGAGCACCAACCAGTCGAACTTCTACAATTTCGCC